>JAESFK010000050.1_pt1 | contig 161589 bp, 130 predicted proteins | sample 9269391 | NCBI WGS metagenome assembly JAESFK01 (sample SAMN14506231, study PRJNA617097) | algae metagenome | isolation source: Drouetiella hepatica UHER 2000/2452 and co-occurring heterotrophs from... | place: Slovakia: Slovak Paradise National Park, Hrabusice, Kosice Region | collected... | reverse complement strand
AGAGAAAGAACGGCTAAAACCTCAATCATGTTCAGCTTACCTAGATATTCTGAATATCCTAGAGTCATTTACAGCGCTTTGCGCTTGAGTCTGGTTGAATTCCTTGTTGTGTGCCGCGACACAACAAAGTCCTTCCCCTAGACTAATGAAATTCACGACTCCCCCCATGTCTTCCACCAGCTTCTGAGAAATGGCTAATCCTAAGCCCGTGCCACCATACTGGCGCGTGCGCGATCCATCGACTTGGCTAAAGGACTGAAACAATTTATCCTGCTTTTCCAAAGACACGCCGATGCCCGTATCGGCAACGCTGATTTTCACGATTCCTGGCATTTCCTCGTTCTGCACCACGATCTTGCCCGGAATCACCTCAGCAGTAATTGTGATATTGCCTTGATGCGTAAACTTAATGGCGTTCACGACTAGATTAAACATGACTTGCAGCAAGCGCTGGTAGTTGCCATACAAAATCACCTCGTCGTGGGTTTCAGGCGTGCGAATCTCAAAGCTGAGATTTTTTTGCCGAGCCTGAGGGCGAGTAAAGTTCTCAACAGCCGTCATCAAATCATCTAGCTTGACTGGATTCAGCTCAAGCTGCATCTTGCCCGCTTCAATTTTGGCAATGTCCAAAATATCGTTAATGAGATGGAGCAGATGAATCGCTGATCCATGGGCTTCTTCGATAAACTGGCTTTGCTCCTCTGGATCATCGACCATGCCATCCATGATCAGCTTGAGGAAGCCAATCATGCCGTTAAGCGGAGTACGCAGCTCGTGAGACGTGTTCGCCAGAAAATCGCTCTTGAGGCGAGAGGCGGCTTCGGCAAGACGACGGGCTTCTTCTAGCTCCTGATGCTGCTGCATCAGGCTATCGTTGACGCGCTGCAATTCTCCCGCTAAGCTGCGGCTCTCTTCCAGTAGAGTGGCGTGAGCAACGCCCGTGCCCACCTGCTCAGCAATTTCTCGCAGCAGGTCAATTTCTACATCGCTCCAGATGCGTGCCGGGTCGGCTTGGTACAGAATAATTAGCCCGTTGGGCTGATCCTGGTAGCAGGTGGCGATCGCCAAAATGGACGGCGTTCCCGTCCTTCTCTCCTCGGCAATCCTTCTCTCCTCGGCAGCGGGCTTTAACTCACACCCAAAGACAGGCTCCAACACCGCGCGATCGGAGACAATCACGGGCTTTAGGGTAAGCAACGCCTGACCCACATAGGTTTCTTCAGCAACAGTCAGCTCCAGATCCGACAACGACTCCAAGGAAGGCTGATGAAACTCTGCCACTGCCCTTAACTGAGTGCTGGACGGCTTGTAGGGAAAAATCAGACAGCGGCTCACCCCCAAAGCTTCTCCCAGTTCATCGACCGTCTGCTGCCAGATGGTTTTTAAGTCAAGGCTGCGGCGGATGTTCCAGACCACCTGGGTTAGCCGCTTGTGGTAGCGATCGGCACGCGGGAAAATACTGGAATGCACCAGCGTGTTCACCATTTCCAACGCTTTTTCTCGGCTGGCACTCCCCAAAAACTGTCCCATAGCTACGGCAGTTGTGGCAGTTCCGTGGGGCATCAAAACAGGGCTGATCGTCAGGTCAAAGATCAGGTACTTGCCAGCATACTCAAACGGGTACTCAAACCGGATGGGGATTAAATAATCCAACACCTGATGCACCCACTTTAGGTATGGAGCGATCGCCACCGGGGCAAACGTCTCCTTCATCGGACGGCAGACCAATCCAATTGGGTTTAGCGCATAGCGTTCTGCTTCTCGCCAGTAGAAGGATAGGTATTGACCCGCTCCGTCCTGCGTAAAGACCAGATCAGCTCTGGGAACCGACCGAAACTCACCGAAGCCTTGGGGCGCGACGGTCGCTGTCTCAGTTGAAAATGGACGATCGCTAGGCAAAGTCATCAGCGTAGAATTGCAAACTACAAGATGAAGAGTTGAAGCACTTTCCCAGGTTTACCGGAGCAGATGCAGCCTGTAGGTGCCCAAACGCTGAACTTTGGTTGAACTAAAATTCAGAGATTCAGATATAGACTTCCCGGATGAGCATGGTCTGCAAACAATTGTCTGTAAACAATTGCCTATAAGCAAGCGTCCGTAAATAGCCCACATCGAGAAACCGCACATTCAGCGAGGAACCATCAATCTAGAGGGGAAAACACCTGAGATCATCTGATCAGATGATCTCACGCAAACTTCACGTAATCTTCTAAATTAATCATTCCACTCTCCTTTGGGTGGAACAGGAGGGTTTCGACGAAGAGTTCGAGTTAAGTCATCATCTCGTCGCCCACCGCCCAGCCATTGCCGCACGGCAACTTCAATCACTTTACTGGGATTATTTGTGAGATGGTTGATTTGCTCGAATAGTTCAGCGTCCATCTCAATGGAGACGCTGACCTTATCAGAGACGCTGACCTTATCGGTAGCTGATTGGACAGAGGACTGAGACTCAACAACGGGATCATTCATGGCAGATTTCTCAACGATAGGGCGGAGGGCAAAAAATAGACTCGTTAAGTCTGATGCTCATTGCAAATATGCTTACTAAGTTTTTATACTCAGTTCCCATACTCACTAAGTTCAATTGTCCCTATGCATTCATTAAACTCTATTGGACTTTTACTAATGGTAGGCGAGATATACCCATTAGGAATTAGGATACAGCGAGAGCTTAAAGTATTCATGGGCAGGACACAAACGCTGCGCCGCAAACAGACGCGACCGCTAGAGAAGGATTACAATACGTTAAGTAGCTTTGCGTGGTCTGACTTTTTATTACTAACTTCTCATTAAAATCTAGCTCCGCTTAACTTTTTGACACCCGTTTATCTTTCTCTGATTGACGCCGCTCTATGACTGACGCACCTGTCTCTCGAATTCGCAACTTCTCGATTATTGCCCATATTGATCACGGCAAGTCTACTCTCGCCGATCGCCTGCTTCAAACCACCGGAACCGTCAGCGCCCGCGAGATGAAGGAGCAGCTGCTCGACAACATGGATTTGGAACGAGAGCGGGGCATTACCATTAAGCTCCAGGCTGCCCGGATGAACTATACCGCCAAAGACGGTCAGCAGTATGTCTTGAACCTGATCGATACGCCGGGACACGTGGATTTTTCCTATGAGGTGTCTCGTTCTTTGGCTGCTTGTGAAGGGGCATTGCTGGTCGTGGATGCCTCCCAGGGCGTAGAGGCACAGACCTTAGCCAACGTCTATCTAGCGCTAGAGAACAACCTAGAAATTATCCCCGTTCTCAATAAAATTGATCTACCTGGCGCGGAGCCAGACCGGGTGGCGGGCGAAATTGAGGAAATTATTGGGTTAGATTGCAGCGATGCGATTCAGGCTTCGGCAAAAGAAGGCATCGGCATTACCGACATTTTGGAGTCGATCGTTGAGAAGGTGCCGCCGCCGCAAGATACAGTAGACGAGCCGCTGCGGGCGCTGATCTTTGACAGCTATTACGATGCCTACCGGGGAGTCATCGTCTACTTTCGGGTGATGGATGGCGTAGTGAAGAAGGGCGATCGCGTCCGCTTCATGGTTTCCCACAAGGAATATCAGATTGACGAGTTGGGCATCCTCTCCCCCAACCAAATTCAGGTGGACTCTCTGCACGCTGGCGAAGTGGGCTACCTAGCTGCTGCCATCAAGTCTGTAGAAGATGCCCGCGTGGGTGATACTATTACCCTCTCGGCAGCTCCGGCAAAAGCTGCGCTTCCAGGCTATACCGAAGCCAAGCCTATGGTGTTTTGTGGCTTGTTTCCTACCGATGCCGATCAGTTTGAAGATCTGCGGGAGGCCTTGGAGAAACTTCGTCTCAACGATGCGGCATTGCAGTATGAGCCAGAAACCTCTAGCGCCATGGGATTTGGCTTCCGCTGCGGCTTTTTGGGGCTGCTGCACATGGAAATTGTCCAAGAGCGCCTAGAGCGGGAATATGACCTGGACTTGATCACGACAGCACCCTCCGTGATCTACAAAGTCACCAAAATTAACGGCGAAGAGGTGATGATCGACAACCCCAGTATGCTGCCTGACCCGCAGCAACGCGAGAAGATTGAGGAGCCTTATGTCAAGGTAGACATGATTACTCCCGAAGAATATGTTGGGGCGCTAATGGAATTAAGCCAAACTCGGCGCGGCGTATTCACCGACATGAAGTATCTCACTCAGGGGCGCACGACCCTGACCTACGAGATGCCGCTAGCGGAGGTAGTGACGGACTTTTTCGATCAGATGAAATCTCGCTCGCGGGGCTATGCCAGCATGGAGTATCACTTAATCGGCTATCGCGAAAATCCTCTAGTGAAGCTAGACGTAATGATTAATGGCGATCCGGTTGATCCCCTAGCGACGATCGTGCATCGCGACAAGGCTTACCATGTGGGCAAGGCGTTGGTGGAAAAGCTGAAGGAACTGATTCCCCGCCACCAGTTTAAGATTCCGCTTCAGGCGACGATTGGCAGCAGAATCATTGCCAGTGAGCATATCCCGGCATTGCGGAAAGACGTGCTGGCAAAATGCTACGGCGGCGACATTTCTCGGAAGAAAAAGCTGTTGCAGAAGCAGGCGAAAGGCAAGAAAAGACTGAAGGCGATCGGCACAGTAGATGTACCGCAAGAGGCATTCATGGCAGTGCTAAAGCTTTAGGAGTTCAGGGGCTTGAACGAACTGATTGAGCTAGATTTGGTGAGAGTTGGGCTGGCGCTGGGGCTAATGGTGATAGCGATCGCCCTCTCGGCATGGCAAAAGCTAGGGCTGGAGAAAGGTTTAGCGATTGCCACCGGGCGGACGGTACTTCAGCTTCTCGTTGTGGGCTATGTTCTAGAAATCATTTTTGCCCTGAATAACCCTTGGGCAGTGCTGGGCATTTTGGTGATAATGCTGGCGATCGCTACCATCGTGGCGCGCAATCGCATCAGCAAGAAAATCCCGAACCTGCTGCCGATCGTGGGTGGCTCGGTGTTGATTAGCACCGCGTTTACCTTAGCTTACGTGACGCTGCTAGTGCTGCAACCTAGCCCTTGGTATGAACCACAGTACTTAGTTCCGCTAGCCGGAATTCTATTGGGCAACACCATGAACGCGGCAGCTGTTGCGGGCGATCGGTTTGTTAGTACGCTCAAGGCTAACCAGCTTGAGCTAGAGACTCACCTCAGCCTCGGAGCCACACCTCGACAAGCCACCGAACTTTACCGCAAAGATGCCATCAGAACAGGGCTGATTCCAACCCTCAACACCATGACGGTGGTGGGCATCGTGACACTACCCGGCGCATTTACCGGACAGGTTTTGGGCGGCATCAACCCTCTTGATGCGGCGCTGTATCAGATGTTGATTATGTTTATCCTGGCGATCGCTACGCTCATCACCACGATCTTGGTCATCCAGGGCATCGATCGGCAGTTTTTCAACGCCAATGCTCAGCTCCTAGAACTCTCGCGCTAGTCAATCTGCACTGCTTTCACATCAACGGGGATGGAGTCGGCAGTATCGACAGGGCTGGCTGCCTGAGCGGATACCGTTCCAGATTTTTTGTCTTTGTTCGCCTTGACGCGATCGAGCAACATTTGTGAGATCTCGGACACCACTAGGGTCATGACCACAACATCATCAATTTGCCCAATGAAGGGAATAAAATCGGGAGAAATATCGATCGGGCTGATCAGGTACACAGCTGCACCGCCCAGAATCCACCAGCGGTACTTAGGATTGCGGATAGATTGACGGAACCAGTCGTAAAATTTCATGGGGGTGTTTCCTCTCTGTCTTCTCTTTAATTGTCGCAAGTTCGCTTAATTTGCGAAATACCGCTTGAGTTAGGATCTCCGATCTAATTTGGATGTGAGAACCGACTAAGAAAGTAAACCTGCGCTAATCCAACTGAGAGATTGGTAGTTCTCAAGTGGCGAGGCCCACACCGCAAAAAATCATTGCCACTTGAGAACTACCGAGAAATTAAGTGAAACCCAAAAATTAATCTATTTTTGACAGGCTGATGCGAGGGTCAACAAACTTCAACGCCAAATCTGCTAAGAGATTGCCGATAATGAGCATCACAGCTCCCATCATTAGGCTTGCCATGGTTAGGTACAAATCCTGACCCTGTACCGCTTGGAGAACAAGTCGCCCCAGACCAGGCCAATTAAAAAAGGTTTCGGTGATAAAAGCACCGCTCAGCAGACCTGCAAACTCAAAGCCCAGTAGGGTAATCAAAGGATTAACGGCATTCCGCAGCGCATGGACGTAGATGACGCGATTCTCAGGCAGCCCTTTGGCGCGTGCAGTTTGGATATAATCTTGCCGCAGCACGTCCAGAAGTTCGCCGCGCATTAGCCGCTGCAAGCCAGCAAATCCGGTAATGCTGAGTACGAGAGTCGGCAAAATCATGTGCCAGCCGATATCGATGATTTTACCCAAAGGGGTGAAGTCGTCGTGGTCTATGCTCGTCATGCCGCCCACTGGAAACAGGGGTGACGTAACCTGAGCAAAAAACAGAAACAGCAGACCCGTAATCAGCGTGGGGAAACCTTGACCAAAGTAAGTGAATATCCGCAGAATCCGATCGCCCCACTTGTTGTAATGAACGGCACTATAGATACCCAGCGGAATAGCGATCGCCCAGGTAATAACCAGCGATGCCAGCGACAGCAGCAGGGTTGCACCCATCCGTTCCCAAAGCAGGGAAGTCACCGATCGCTGAGAATAGGCAAAACTCACGCCAAAGTTGCCCTGGGTAACAATTTCCTTTAACCACAAAAAATATTGCTGTAGTAGAGGCTTATCTAGACCATATTGCTGTTCCAGAGCATTGATCGTTTCTTGAGAAACCTCTGGCTTTTGGCGAATGGTGTCTAAAAAGTCTCCAGGAGCAAGCTGAGCAATGAAAAAGCTGAGGGCTGAAACAAGCAAGAGCGTGGGTACAGCCTGCAAAATCCGCTTGATCACGTAGGCAAATGATTCACTGGTCAGGATTTGGGTTAGCTCGTCCCGAAAGGTTTGCGATCGCTGCCGGAATGAAGAAGCTTTATTGGAGGTCATGGCTCATCTGGAGTTCTGGGTTCTTAAGTTATAGCGTGTTGCTGAAATAATTATGGCTTTGCGCCAGTCGCGATCGTTACCCCAACTGTTGTAGGAGCGATCGCCGCATAATCTCTACAGGAACAGATTGCGGCTGAAGCTGCTGATCTGATTGAAGCCGCCAATCTGATTGAAGCCGCTGATCTTGCTGAAGCCATAGTGATAGCGCGGCTGCGCCCTGCTGCACCAGCATTTCTAAGCCGTCCAAGGTCATACAGCCTTGAGCCTGAGCTTGCTGTAGAAATAGCGTAGGGCGAGGTCGGTAGATCAGGTCATAGGCGATCGCCTCAGCAGGCAGCATTGCCATCTCAGCAGCGGTCAGGGGCGATGCGTCAAGCTGCGGATACATACCGATCGGGGTGGTATTGACCAGAAGGTCGGCTTGGGGAAGTAGGGCAGATAGCTTGTCCCAGGTGTGGACAGTCAAATTGGCACTGAGGGGAGCTTCCCAGCTTTGCAGAAAGGCTTGGAGCTTTTCGTTGTTGCGCCCCACCACCTGAATCTGGGCACAGTTCAACTGCTGGCATCCGGCAACGACGGCACGAGCGGCACCTCCGTTGCCCAAAATCACGGCGGTGCCATCCTCTAATCTGCCTTTTTTGAAGTCTAGCAGCGGCGCAAGAAAGCCAGTCACATCTGTATTGGTGCCCCCCCAGCCTTGGGCAGTGCGGTACACCGTGTTGACAGCTCCGATCGCCTGTGCCAGATCCGAGACTTCTGACAGCAAGGGGATGATGGCTTGCTTGTGGGGAATGGTGACGTTGAAGCCCTGCAAGCCGATCGCCCCACATCCGGCGACCGCCACTGCCAAATTCTCAGGCGACACGAGCAAAGGTAAATAAACGTAATCTATGCCGAGTGCAGCGATCGCGGCGTTGTGCATGACGGGCGATAGAGAATGCTCGATCGGGTAGCCCATTACGCCGAGAAGCTGAGTAGTGCCCGTGATCATGCCAGGTGTTATGCCAGTAGTAGTGCCGGGGATTTTGCCAGGTGTTATGCCAGTGATTGCGCCAGGAATTGTGCGAGTCAAGGTAAAAAGCAGTCAAGGTAAAAAGCGATCGAGGCTCTTAGTCCTCCAGATTGTGCCGATCGATTAGTTCTCTCGTGGTGTCAGATTCCAGATAGATATCGATCGCTTCACCAATCACTTTATTCATTGAGGACTCTTTGATTCCTGCTAGACGCTTTAATAGGCTATAGACATCTTCATTCACTGTTATTTTGATCTGCTTCTGATCTTGCCGTCTAGCTGCCATACAGAGTGCCGAAGGATCTCCTGTAATTTTCCTGTATACTGTGAATCATGTGGTGTGTATACACCACTTTTAAGACGCACACCCAAAGGAATTTTGCAGATGATTACACTTTCAGAAGATGAAGTTGCAGCTCTCAAAGCCATTTTGATTGCCCTGAGAGCGATCAAGGTTCGAGAAATCGACAAAGCGCTGGTCATTCTGTCCAGAGCAGAGCGAGGAGGCAGCTACTGAAGATCATGGATTAAATAACCTGTACAACCGAGCTGGGGTAGGGGCTTAGCAATGCTAAGCCCCTACCCCAAGAATTACTTCTTTAAGCTACAGGCTGTCGATCGATCGCCATTGATTCGCTTCAAATTCGCGGATCAGGTCGTCAATTAAGTTCATAGCCTCATGCAGCAAGATATATCGATCGGTGCCGCCGTGGCGATTGCGATAGACGATCGTTTCCAATCCGCGAAGCCCCAGCACAAAGCGGCTACGTACCCAAGAAATGGTGGCTGCGGGAACTTGCAGATCGGGCATTCGGGTCAACTTGTCGCAGAGGGCGATCGCATCCGATCGCTTAATCAGCTTAATGAATCGCATTTCCACCCCCATGCCCGTCGGCAGCTCGACACTTTGATCGGGATGCAGAATAGCTTCTGGTTCCTGAATTTTTTGCTTCAAAACCTGTAGTACCCGCATCTCATCTGAAGTGCTGGAAGGTTTGGCGATCGGCTCATTCAAGCGCTGATTGAGATAGGCTAGCTGAATTTCAAAATCAGTTAGCGTCCGTTCAAGGGCATCCAGCCGGATTTTCAGATCCGTGACTTCATTCGTAGGCAGGTTGGCAAGCTGGATGCGCAAATCCTCAATCTGCTGTTCTAAAGAAGGCTGTTCTGAAATGTAGAGCTGTTCTGGAAGATAGGGCTGCTCAGAAATATAAGGCTGTTCCTCAACCGGGGGCTGAATTTGCGGCACTTGGTAGGATTGCAGATAGACGATGTATTGCTCCAACATCTGCAACCGATCCAATTCTTGAAACACCACCTGCAAGGATTCTTGAAGAGTGCCGTAATCTGCCTGAAGCTGAGAAATATCAATCCGCAGCGAGTCCAGATCGATCGCCTCCAGAGAAGTCAACCGATTTTGGGTGCGGGCATAGGAGGTCGCCAGCGCCTGCCGAATCCGATTAAACAGAGCATCCTGCCCTACAGAGCTGGGCAAAGATGCCATCATGCGGTTGAGTCGCTGCTGATTTTCTAGAGATAGACGCTCTAGTCGAGCAATTTCAGCCCGGTTTTGTAAATTGGCATTTTGGCATTTTCGCTGATTGCGCCACATTCGAACCAGCGCGATCGCCAATAGAAATAGGGCGATCGTGATCCACCAGTCTTTTAATCCAACAAACCGATTCGCTGAACGGGTAGTCGCCGCGTAAACGATCTCGCTATAAACAATCTCTACGTAAGCAATCTTTATGACCTGCACCCATCCTTCTACCACCTTAAAGCCCTAGCGCAGCCCCCAATACTCTCTCACGTACTATACATCTGTTCGATAGGGTTTCAAATGTGTTGTTAATTTTTTTGAAAGGGGCGCGGAGCGCCCCTTTCAAAAAAATTAACAACAGGTCTAGAACATCACCCATCTGTTCACCGTAGAAATAACCTAGGTTGTCGGCTATCAAATGTCATATTGTATCCCTGCGCAACACTCTAGCTGTCGCGGAGAATCTGATAGCGATAAAAAGTATAGGTATCAAACAAAATACTGACGACACTGCTAACGCCGCTAATGATTAGCAAGCCTCGCACGGCGCTGCCCGTACCGAATACGGTGAGAAAATTCAAAAGCTGACTTAGCCCCATCTGGCTAATAGATTCTAAGTGAGGAATATGCTTAAAAACCAGCAGGCTAGATAGGATCGTACCGATAAATAAAAGTGGCGCTAAAAAACTGAGGATGCTAGTGATGAGAAGCGATCGCAGAAGGTTGAGGAATATGCCCATAGTCAAGACAGGGACTCCGGCTAAGTTGCCACCTTCCAAGATAGGAGGCGATTGGCGGGTTAGGGAAAGATGTGAAAAATCTTAAATTCGCATAAGAAACCTTTTTGAAGCGCTGTAAACAAATCACAAATAGTTGCACGAGTCATTCAGAATAATTACGCATAAATAATTGCGCGCAAATAATTGCACACAAATAATCACACCTCTTGCCAATTAGGTTTGGTGAGGCACAGCTCCACCAAACCTAATCCCGAAACTTTAGTCTGCAAGAGATCCATTACACACAAACAATTACAGAGCGATCGTAGCGGTCACGAGATCTTGTAACACTGCCTCCTGCCGTAGCGTTTGAATGACCTGCTCTACTGCCAACGTGCTGCCAGTCAGCAGCAGACGCAAACTATCGGGGGAAGTGGCGATCGTTTCCACCTGGACTTCCTCTGGGTCAAACGAAATATCCTGTAGGCTAGAAACCTTGGCAATGGCGATCGTTCGCAGCTTCGGGTCGTCATACAGGTAGCTCGTGACCTGCAACACGCTCGACAGGCGCTCTAGCGCCCGGAGCAGCATTTCTTGCTTGCGTTCAGTAGCGCGAAAGCTGAGGATTAGCCGACCTTCTTCGATCGCAGTGGAGGCAATGCCGCTGCCCAAGATCGCCTCTAGGGAAATGCCTCGGTTGGAGAAGACAAAAGCCGCAGCGGTCAGGGTTCCCGGCTGATCCAGCGCCTTGACAACAAACACCCAGCGCTGCTCACTCATGCCAAATCCTCCTTCAGACGCTGGCTCATCTCTGCCGCCATCAGCTTCAGCATTTGCACCTCTTCTTCCCAGAGCTGAATGGGCACAACCTGCGTCCAGCCCATAGGTGTCAGCACGATCGGCACTCCCAAGGGCGTGTGGATGCCGTAAAATTCGCCGCTCAACTGTACCTGAGCTGAAATAACCACTTCTCGACCGTCCAGCAGCGTTTTCACCAGATCCACCGTGACGTTGGCAGTCGCAGAAATGGTTTTTGCGCCAGACATATGGGTAACGTAGGGTCTTAGCACCACCCGCAGAGCCGGAGAGAGGCGATCGACATGTTGATACGCTGCTGCCACCTGCCCTTGGCTCAGGTAGTCAAAAATTATCTGCCTTTCGCGCTTCAGATCCTCTGGGAAATTAAGGACGGAACAGCCTCGCCGCAGTCGTTTTAGGGTCGCAGCTAGCTCTTCAGTATCCATGCCCTGCACCTGAACGCTGCTCCACAAAGGCACCATATTGTCGCCATGCTCTCCTACCACAAAGCCCTTAATGAGCTGACGACGAATTCCCAGATCGTTAGCAATTTCTCTCCGAAAGCGCAGAGAATCCGAATAAGCCCCAATACCCACCACGCGCTGTCTGCCCAGATGGCGACTAAACACCTCGACGGCAAGTTCAACCGGGTTCGTGACGATAATCACCACCTCATGCCCGTGACCGTATTGGGCGATCGCTTTTGCATACAGCTCAAAAACTTCCAAATTCGCTTTGGCGAGTTCGGTGCGGCGGGTGACGGTGCCGCCGATCGTTGCTCCTGCGGTCATGACAATGACGTCGGCGACAATCTCTTCAGGGTGCAATGCCACGTCGAGTTCAGGAGCCATTTCGGCATAGGCATCGGATAGATCGCTGCAAATACCTGCCAAAACTTGGGCACTGCGCCCGCCCGATCGCCCCACCAATTGCAGCCGCTCGGAGGGCGCAATGGCACGTGAAATCAGAAGCTGCGTGACAATCTCTCTACCACAGTCGCCGCTGGCACCAATAATGGAAACATCCATATGGAAACATCCAGGTGAGCTGGAGCCAATGATCCGAATGCCTCTAAATCTACCAGAGAACTTTGGCGTTGCTGGTTTGATGTATGAATTTTTTTGGAAGGGGCGCTGAGCGCCCCTTCCAAATGCCAGAATTTTGAAGAGGGGACTCATGGGCAGATCATCGCTCTAGCCAAGTCAGCCTAAACCGATAGAATTGAGCTTGTCGTGATTACGCCAAACCTTTTTGTCGCTGCACCCATGTCTGCTCTTTCTGAAGCTCCCTTTTCTCCCGAAGAAATTGCGTCCGAAGGCATTAAGCCTGACGAGTACGAAGAAATTTTCCGTCGTCTGGGTCGCCATCCCAACAAAGCCGAGCTGGGTATGTTTGGCGTGATGTGGTCAGAACATTGCTGCTACAAGAACTCGCGTCCCTTGCTGAAGCAGTTTCCGACGACGGGCGATCGCATTCTCGTAGGTCCCGGCGAGAATGCCGGAGTGGTAGATATGGGCGATGGTTTGCAGCTTGCCTTCAAGATTGAGTCACACAATCACCCCTCGGCAGTGGAGCCGTTTCAGGGCGCGGCAACGGGAGTGGGAGGCATCCTGCGGGATATTTTCACGATGGGAGCACGCCCGATCGCCATTCTCAACTCGCTGCGGTTTGGGTCGCTGGAGGATGCCCGCACCCGGCGGCTCTTGAATGGCGTAGTTGCAGGAATTTCTCACTACGGCAACTGTGTGGGCGTACCCACCGTAGGCGGCGAAGTCTATTTTGACCCCTCCTATTCCGGCAATCCGCTGGTGAATGCCATGGCGCTAGGCTTGATGGAAACGCCAGAAATCGTCAAGTCAGGAGCGGTGGGCATTGGCAATCCGGTACTCTACGTTGGCTCAACAACGGGACGGGACGGCATGGGCGGAGCCAGCTTTGCCAGTGCCGAACTCAGCGATGCTTCCCTAGACGATCGCCCTGCGGTACAGGTGGGTGATCCGTTTCTCGAAAAATCCCTGATCGAAGCCTGTCTGGAGGCATTCAAAACCGGAGCCGTAGTGGCTGCGCAGGATATGGGAGCTGCTGGAATCACCTGCTCCACCTCAGAAATGGCGGCAAAAGGTGAGGTCGGTATTGAGCTGGATTTGGACAAAATTCCGGTGCGAGAAACAGGCATGGTGCCCTATGAATATCTGCTCTCGGAGTCCCAGGAGCGGATGCTGTTTGTGGCGCACAAAGGCAGAGAGCTGGAGCTGATCGAGATTTTTGAGCGGTGGGGACTGCATGCCGTGGTTGCCGGAAGTGTGATTGAGGAAGCGATCGTCCGAATTCTCTTCAAAGGCGAGATTGCTGCCGAAATTCCGGCGACGGCGCTGGCAGACAATACGCCAATTTATCACCGAGAGCTGCTGCAAGAGCCGCCTGACTACGCCCGTAAAGCTTGGGAATGGAGCGAATCGGCTCTGCCAAATTGCACGGCTGAAGGCATTGAAGTGAGCGGTAAATCCCAGAGCTGGAGCGAGGTTTTGCTGACTCTGCTGGATAGCCCGACGATCGCCTCCAAACGCTGGATCTATCGCCAGTACGATCACCAAGTGCAAAACAACACGGTTTCGCTGCCCGGTGGAGCGGATGCTGCTGTCATTCGCCTCCGTCCTCAGCTCGGACAAGAGACAGGACAAATTACCTCTACCAAAGGCGTGGCGGCAACGGTAGACTGCAACGCTCGATACGTTTATCTGCATCCCTACGAAGGGGCAAAAATGGCGGTGGCTGAGGCGGCGCGAAATCTGAGCTGTGTTGGCGCAGAGCCGCTTGCCGTGACAGATAACCTCAACTTTGGCAGCCCCGAAAAGGCGATCGGCTATTGGCAGCTTGCCGAAGCCTGTCGCGGCATTGCCGAAGCCTGTCGAGAGCTGGCTACGCCTGTGACAGGGGGCAATGTCTCGCTATACAACGAAACCCTGGATTCGGAGGGCAAGCCGCAATCTATCTACCCGACTCCAGTGATCGGCATGGTGGGCCTAGTGGAAGACATTACCCAAATTTGTGGACAGGGCTGGCGATCGCCCGGTGATGTCATCTACCTGTTAGGCGACTGGGCGCAAAGCACGACTCTAGGCGGCTCGGAATATCTCGCGGTCATGCACCAAACGATCGCCGGACATCCCCCGATCGCTGATTTTGACCAAGAGCGTCAGGTGCAGGCAGCCTGCCGTTACGGCATTCGGCAGGGCTGGATTCGGTCGGCTCACGACTGCGCCGAGGGCGGATTGGCGATCGCCTTGGCGGAATGCTGTATTAGCGGTCAGCTTGGTGCAGAGATTCAGTTACCTCAAATGCCTCAAGCCCCTAGCCGATGGGATCATCTGCTGTTTGCAGAAGGCGGCGCTCGAATTCTGGTTTCTGTATCAGTAGAGCAGATAGAAACCTGGGAATCTTATTTAGATAATCACCTCTCTAACACCTGGCAAAAGCTCGGACGGGTTGGAGACGACCGTTTAGCGATTACCACAGATAACCTGACGTTAATCAACATGAGTCTGAAAGAGATGGACGATCGCTGGTCAAAGGCAATCGAACGTCGCCTCTAGGCGGATTTCCCAACACCTAGTGAACCAGATATCTAGTCGGAAAAGAAATGAGTACGCTACTGTTATGGAATAGGATTGTTAAGAAACAATTAATTAAAGAATTTTCGATCGCCCAAAGGTTTCTGTCTGCCGCTCATCTACTCATCGCACCCCCATAAAGCACAGCCGATCCATGATGCCAAACTCTGCCCATTCTTCATCTGCCGACTCTCGGTCTGCCGACTCTTGGTCTACAGATTCTGTCGAGCCTTTTGACCAGCCAGAAAGATCCGATAAGCCAGAGGAAGCCTGTGGCGTATTTGGCATCTATTCACCCGAAGCAGATGTTGCCAAGCTCACCTACTTTGGGCTGTACGCCTTGCAGCATCGAGGACAAGAATCTGCCGGAATTGCCGTTTTTGATGGAGACACCGTGCATCTGCATAAGGGTATGGGTCTTGTCTCTCAAGTGTTCAATGAGCAAATGTTTGGAGAGATGCAGGGCGATTTGGCGGTGGGTCACACGCGCTACTCCACTACTGGATCGAGCCGTGTCGTCAACGCTCAACCTGCCCTGGTAGAAACGCGGCTAGGCAAGCTGGCGCTAGCGCACAACGGCAACCTGGTAAACACGCCCAACCTCCGAGCTGAGTTGCTGCAAAATACGGATGTGCAGTTTGTCACCACGACCGATTCTGAAATGATCGCCATCGCCATTGCCCAAGAAATTAACGGCGGCAAGGGCTGGCTAGAGGGAGCAATTAGCGCCTTCAAACGCTGCCAGGGAGCCTTTAGTTTGGCGATCGCTACTCCTAATGGTCTTATGGGCGTTCGTGACCCTAATGGCATTCGTCCACTGGTCATTGGTGTGCTCAAAGGTGGCGAAGAAGTGCCCGATCGCTGTACGCTCGATCGCTGTCTGCTGGAGGAATCGCTGCCCGATCGCTACGTAGTCGCCTCAGAAACCTGCGCCCTCGATATTATTGGGGCAGAGTATTTACGGGATGTAGAACCCGGTGAGCTGGTGTGGATCACTGAGCAAGGGTTAGCCTCCTTCCAGTGGGCACCCAAAGCAGAGCGCAAGCTGTGCATCCTGGAAATGATTTACTTTGCCCGCCCAGATAGCGTAATGAATGAGGAAAGCCTCTACAGCTATCGGTTACGCCTGGGGCGGCAGCTCGCATTGGAGTCACCGCCACCGGGCGAGGTCGATCTGGTCATGGGTGTCCCCGATTCCGGTATTCCGGCAGCGATCGGCTTCTCACAGCAGTCGGGCATTCCCTACGCGGAGGGGCTGATCAAAAACCGCTATGTGGGGCGCACCTTCATTCAGCCAACTCAGGCGATGCGGGAAGCAGGCATTCGCATGAAGCTCAATCCCCTGAGAGATGTGCTGAAAGGCAAGCGAATCGTGATTGTGGATGACTCGATCGTGCGGGGAACCACGAGCCGCAAGCTGGTGAAGGCACTGCGTGAAGCCGGAGCGATCGAAGTCCATATGCGGATTTCCTCACCCCCCGTTACCCATCCCTGCTTCTACGGCATAGATACTGATACTCAAGATCAGCTGATTGCAGCCACCAAGTCGATCGCCGAAATTCAGGTGCAGCTGGGTCTGGACTCTCTCGCCTATCTAAAATGGGACGGAATGTTAAACGCCACGCGTGAAGACACCAACACTTTCTGTTCGGCCTGTTTCACGGGTGACTATCCCGTTCCAGTACCCGAACTGGTGAAGCGATCGAAGTTAGTTCTAGAGAAAACGCCTGCCTCTACGTCAGCTTAGATAGATGTTTTAGGAGGAGATCAATGCACCTCCAAACGGTAGTCCTCAAAAGGTAATGATTTGTGGTTGTAGGAGGAAAACCTCTACAACCACAAATCATTATCTTGACTGCCAGTTCTCTCCCGATTGAGGCAAAGTCCAAGAGGATGTTTAAAGGGTCTAACTATGGGTAGCGAAACGTTTCAGATCCGCCTCAATCCCCGCGCTATCGCGCCTCTGCGCCAGAAAAAAGGGGACTTTGAATTCATTTCTCCCTTTTTAAGGGGGGTAGTAGGGATTAACAGGTGCCTAAAATCACAGCCGACCACGTTTCAAATATCCTCTAAGGGTGAGGAAAATCTGAGCGGGGCTTAAAGTTCTCGACGGGTACACCGTCCAAGGCTTTGTACATAAAGTTGCGCCAGATGGGAGCCACATAGTTGCCGCCCGTTGCCCCTATGCCAATGGGGCTGTAGTCATCGTTGCCCACCCAAACGGATACTGAAAGCTGGGGCACATAGCCCGCAAACCAGATATCTCGTTCAGAGGAAGTCGTTCCAGTTTTACCTGCCGCAGGGCGATCGATCTGCGCTGCCCTTGCCGTACCGCTATTAATGACTCCCTGGAGGGTTTCATTTACAGATGCCACAGCCCAAGGGTCAAGCACAAGCTGCGGATGCGGCGTGTTGTCTAGCAGCACATTTCCTTTGCTGTCAACCACCTGGACGATCGTTGTCGTGGGAGACTGCCAGCCACCGCTGGCAAAAGTGGCGTAGGCGCTTGCCATTTCTAGAGGCGTGAGATCGACAGAACCCAAAGGCAGCGAGGTCACAGGCTCCATCGGACTCTTAATGCCCAGTGTCCGAGACACCTCAATGACGCGGTTAATGCCCACCTCTTGCCCCAACCGAATTGCCGGAATATTGCGCGACTGTGCCAACGCCTGCCGGATGGACATCACGCCATAGAAGCTGTTGTCATAGTTTTGCGGCGTGTAGTAGCCGTCGCCATCAGGATAGCTAACAGGCGTATCGGAAATCGTGCTGTCTGGATCAAACCGACCTGTTGCAAAGGCTGCATAGTACACGAACGGTTTGAACGCCGATCCGGGCTGGCGCAACGCTTGGGTCGCCCGGTTAAACTGGCTTTGCTTGTAGTCTACGCCGCCCACCATCGCTTTAACAAAGTGGGTGCGCGGATCGACCGCAACCAAAGAAATCTGGTCGGCAAACAGCCCCTGCCCTTGAACAGAGCCTAATCCCTCACGGGCAGACTCTTCGGCTTTGCGCTGCAAGTCGATATCAATCGTCGTCTGAACGCGCATTCCGCCCTTTAGCACGGCATCTCTGCCAAACTTGTCGCTCAATTCCTGGATTACCGCATCCGTAATGTAGGGAGCCTGACTGCCCTGAAAAGAAGTGATCTGCCCTAGCTGAATCGGCTGAGCTTTGGCGGCAGCTTCCTCATCTGCCGTGATCCAGTTGAGCTTCCGCATCCGATCTAAGACGATCGCCTGTCGCCTTTTTGCCACCTGATAGTTGACAAACGGACTGTAGCTTTCAGGAGCCTGGATCAGCCCCGCCATCATTGCCGACTCGCCCAGGGTAATCTCTGAGGCGTGCTTGTTAAAGTAGCTCATGGCGGCGGTTTCTGCGCCGTAGGTATTGTGGCCCCAGTAAACCTGATTGAGATACATCTCTAGAATCTGGTCTTTCTTAAATACCTGCTCTAGCCGTAGCGACAGCACTGCCTCAGCAACCTTGCGGTTGATAGTGCGTTTGGGGTTGAGGAAAAGATTTTTGACCAACTGCATCGTTACAGTCGAGCCGCCTTCTACCGTCTGCCTTTCGGAAAAGTTGGCTACAAATGCTCGTACTACGCCGACTGGATTAATGCCGTGATGGGAGTAAAAATAGCTGTCTTCGATCGCCAGTACCGCCCGCTTCAGGTTAGGGGAAATGTCGTTGAGATCCACCACCTCGCGGTTGGCTTCGTCATGCAGACTGTCCAACAGCTTGCCGTTAACGTCATAGATATAGCTAGTTTCTGAAGGCACATAGGTACGCAGGACACGCACGTCCGGCAAATTGCGAAAGCTAATCGCCAAACCGACTAGGCCTCCTGCAACGATAGAGCTAGTCAGCATCGTAATTCCCAGGATTGTACCCGCAGTCACCTGAGCAACGCCCTGCAAGTAGTGTAAAACCGGAGATTGATCCTCTCCCGGCTTACGAGTGAGGTGGGCTTTCGCCGATTTAGGGCTGGCAGGGTTAGACGACACAGCGGTTTTGTTCCTTAGTCTGGCTATGGGTTGAAGTCCGGCTAAATACTGGCTCAGTTAAGCCTAGCTGCAGAGTAGATTGGAGAATTCAGGCTCTGGTAGTCTGCAATTCTCTTGTATTCCTACAATTCTCTGAGTTCCTGCAATTCTCTTACGTTCCTGCAATTATAGTAGTAGTCCGTCTGCAAAGAGCATGGGCATATTGCTCAGTCAATGCAGTGAGTTTAGCGAATTTAAGTGGATATTTGCCAAGTATGGCTGCTGATCAATCACCTCAGGCACAATCTTTAAATACTCAGCTTTCTAAAAGCGCATCGCCCTCTTTTACCTGGCTGCATCGGGGCATTAGCGAAATTTTTCCCAACCAGCCCGATTCTGAAAGTCCTGACGAAAATCTGGAGCAAAGGATTCTCAAAAGCGATCGCCCTCTCCGCATCAAGTTTGGCATTGACCCTACAGGTACCGAGATTCATCTGGGGCATAGCCTGGTGATCCGTAAGCTGAGAGCCTTTCAAGATGCGGGACATCAGGCAATTTTGCTGATTGGCGACTTTACCGCCCGGATTGGCGACCCCACCGACAAGTCTGAAGTGCGCAAGCAGCTCACCGCCGAGCAGGTCATGCAAAATGCCCAAACCTATGTCGATCAGGTTCGCCCAATTCTCGACTTTGATACTCCCGGACGGCTAGAAATCCGCTACAACTCAGAATGGCTGTCGGGCATAGACCTAAGCAAAATTTTGGAGCTGCTGGCAACCATGACGGTGGGGCAAATGTTGGCAAAAGAAAACTTTGCCGATCGCTACAAGAAAGAAACCCCAATTTACCTCCATGAATTCTTCTATCCACTGATGCAGGGCTACGATTCAGTTGCCCTGGAAGCGGACGTGGAGCTAGGCGGCACCGATCAGAAATTTAACCTGGCGGTAGGACGCGATCTTCAGCGGCATTTTGGGCAACGTCCGCAGTTTGGGCTGGTGCTGCCGCTGCTGCTGGGCACAGACGGCACTCAAAAAATGTCGAAGTCGCTAGGCAACTACATTGGGCTTCAGGAAGACGCGCTGACCATGTACTCAAAGCTGGAGAAGACCCCAGATAGCCTGATCAAGTCCTACTTCGAGCTGCTGACCGACTTGCCTCTGGATCAAATGCCCGAAAATCCGCGCGATCGCCAAAAGCTCCTTGCCCTAGAAATCACGAGCCAATATCACGGTGGAGAAGCGGCAGAAGCTGCCCAAAAAGCCGCTCTCATCCTCATTCAAGGCAACACCGTCTCATCAGATGCCGTACCAGAATTTTCTCTGGAAGGCATTCAGTTTCCGGTGAAGCTGTTTTACCTGCTTAGCGCCGCCAAGCTCTGCAATAGTAGCTCTGAGGCACGGCGACAAATTCAGGGCGGCGCGGTGCGGCTGGAGGGCGATCGCATTCAAAACGTCGATCTGACTTTCGAGAGCGCGGCTGATCTACAAGGTAAAGTGCTTCAAGTCGGCAAAAACAAATTTGCTCGATTGGTGCAGTAAACGGTAGTCCTCAAAATGTGATGGTTTTTGTTGAGTGGGCTTCGCCCACTCAACAAAAACCATCACATAAATATCAATACTCTGTAAGAAACCATACCAATTTAGATTGATGAGGCGACAGATGATTTTCGAGAGCCGCGCTCCGCGCGGCTCTCGAAAATCATCTGCCCTGTTTGGGTCTTAAATTGGTATTAGGTTTTGTTGTAAGAAATTAGGTTTGTTGAAAATATGGCTCTGTCCGATCGCATCATCGTCCCCCTGGATGTCCCAACTGAAGCCGAGGCAGTTGCCCTGCTCGATCGCCTCCCAGAGGTGACGTTTTGGAAAGTCGGGCTAGAGCTGTTCGTCAGCACTGGTTCCGGCATTCTCAAGGTTCTCGAAGAACGCCAGAAACGCATCTTTCTTGATCTAAAGTTTCACGACATTCCTAACACGATGGCAGGAGCCTGTCGCGCTGCCGCTGGCTATGGCGTTGACTTGCTAACCGTCCATGCTGCCGCCGGACAGGTGGCGCTCAAAGCTTCCCAGACTGCCGCCGAGGAAGGCGCGATCGCTGCCAATTTGCCCACCCCCAACCTAATCGCCATCACGCTATTGACCAGCCTCACCTCGCGATCGCTGGCTTTTGAGCTAAAGATTCCCCTAGAACTCAACGACTATGCGCTGCAAATGGCGCTATTGGCGCAGGAAAGCGGCTTGGCGGGAGCCGTTTGCTCTCCCCAGGAGGCAGCTCAACTTCGAGACACCTGCGGCAAAGATTTTTTGTTGGTTTGTCCCGGCGTCCGTCCGAGTTGGTCAGAAAAAGGAGATCAGGGGCGATCGCTTACTCCTTCTGCCGCCTTCAAAGCCGGAGCCAATTATTTGGTGATTGGGCGACCGATTACGTCAGCACTCGATCCGGTTGCGGCATTCCAGCAAATTTGTGAGGAAGTGAGTTAGCGCTAAGAAAGGCACTTATAATCAGCTCCCACCATTTCTCAATTTGACCATATGGCTGTCGCCAGTTTGCTTAAGACATTTAGGGTGGGGCGCTTCGCGCCCCACCCTAAATGTCCCCTTCCTAACCGCCTTAACGGTTGCTCTATCGGTGCTCTTCCAACCTATTCTGGGCTAATAGACAGTGTGTAAGGATAGCTACCCTGGGCGCGATCGCCTACAAACACAGAGTAAGTTCCGGGCTGCCAAACTCCAGGAATCTCGATCGTGCCGCCTGACGAACCTTCTGCCATAGCGCATTGGTTTACAGGGCCGCTAATCCGTAGGGTAGGCTGTCCAGCACCTTGGACGACTTTGAATCGTAAAGGAGTAGGCTGACTCACCACCACCACCTGGCTAGGCGTGTCAGAAATAAATCCACATTGGCTAGACTGAGCGCCACCTGAGCTACCCGTCACCGTAACGGCACTTGCCAAGGGGGTTTGAATAGGACCGCCGTAGGCAATAGGAGCGATCGCAAAAGCCGCCAAAACGCTTGATAAAATTAACCAGTTCGCTCGTTTCATCCTTCCTCCTCAACGCCGAGCGATCGCTCAAGCGCACATAAAATGCTAAATTCTTAAACTTTGTCGGTCAACACCCTCTACACCAAAAAAGATGTTGACTGGCTGCAATAAATACGGGTTTCAGCAGAACAAAAAATACGTGAAGCTTGACGCTTTGCCCTATATTTTGTATCATAGCGCCCAGATTTACTGAGGTTCTCAGTTTTGTGACAGTTCCTGGAGTGGGAAACGCCCGGTGATTCCAGCTCTTTGGGCAGTGGGCGCCAGTGCTAGTGTCATGCCGATCGCCGTTGCCATGCTAATTTTGCCGCTCCGACAACTCCCGCCTGATTGCCCAATTCAGCCAGCCGAATCTGTAATCCGGATCGAGAGCTAGGTAAAACGCGCTGCTCAACTTCGGCTTGCAGGCTAGGGAAAAAGAACTCTGCGCTGGCGCTGACGCCACCGCCAATAATGACCGCTTCGGGGGCAAGAACATAGAGAAGACTGGCAATCCCGATGCCCAAATCGCGTCCATAGCTTTGCCAAAAAGCGATCGCTTCTTCCTCTCCAGCTCTAGCTTTTTCTCCCAACTCATGTGGCTCCCATCCACTCCGTCGGCGAATGGCGCGCACGGACACATATTGCTCTAGCGATCCTCTGTTGCCGCTGTTACAGTGCTCACCTTCTGGATTGAGCGTAATCAGCCCCAGTTCGCCCGCCGTGCCATCATGGCCAACAAACAGCTTGCCGTCCAGAATCACCGCACCGCCCACTCCCGTCCCCAAGGTCAGCATTATCACGTTGCGAAATGGCTTGCCCGCCCCCAGCCAATACTCACCCAGCCCGGCACAATTGGCATCGTTCGCCACGATCGTTGGCTTACCTGTCTCGGCTTCTAGCCAGTCTGCTAAGGGAATATCTCGCCAGCCCTCTAGGTTAATGGCAATTCTGGCAATACGCCCAGCAGCATCGGCAGGGCCAGGAGTGCCCACCCCGATCGCGACAGTCTGATGATTAGGATCAAGCTGGGCGATCGCTTTCACCATGACCTCCAGCACAGCTTGAGGATAGGCTGGCTGGGGTGTAGGGAGGATGAGCGATTTAAGACAGGTTCCCTGAGCATCGAACTTTCCCATCTTGATGGCAGTGCCACCCAAGTCAATGCCAATGACTTCTTCTTGAAAAGTGACCATTTTAATTTGATGATTTGGGTGTGAGGGTAGTGGGGGGATGGGTCGGTGGGTCGGTGGGTCGGTGGGTAGATGGGTCGGTGGGTAGATGTGAGCGTACTCATCCACTCATCTACTCATCCCCTCATCTACTCATCCACCCATCCCCTTACTAATCCTGCCGAGACAGCGGGTTAATCAACTCATTCAAGCCTTCTCCCATCAGCGATAGCCCCACCACTAGCATCGTCAGCGCCAGCCCTGGAAAGAGAGCCGTCCACCAGATTCCGGTAGACAAGGCATCTAGCGCCTGACGCAGGTCTGTCCCCCATTCAGGCGTTTGTTCCGGCAAGCCCAAGCCCAGGAAGCCCAGACCGCCAAGAATGAGCACAGCATCGGCAGCATTGAGAGTAAACAAGACCGGGACGCTTTGAATCACATTGAAGAAAAGATATCGGGAAAGCACCCGCCAGGTGGATGCCCCCATCGATCGCGCTGCCTCGATAAACAGCTCTGTTTTAATGCTGACCGTATGATTGCGCACCACCCGATAGTACTGCGGCACATAGGCAATGCTGAGAGCGATCGCTGCGTTACCCACTCCTCGCCCAACCACAAACGCTAGAGTCACCGAGAGTAATAGCCCCGGCAGCGTGTAGATCGTGTCCATTAGGAACAGAAGGGCGCGATCGAGTCTGCCGCCCAAGTAGCCGCTGACCATGCCCAACGGCACACCAATCACCAAGCTCAGCAATGTCGCCAGCACCACGACCTGCAATGCCGCCTGAGTGCCAAACAGCGTTCGTGAGAATACGTCGTAGCCCTGCCGACTGGTGCCAAACCAATGGGCAGCCGACGGAGCTTCATGAATGGGGTTTGCCAGACCTTCTAGCGGATTTTGCAGCCAGCCCCAAGATTGCAGCAAGGGCGCAAACAGAGCCGCCAAAACAAACAGCAGCGTGATTGCAGTGCCCACCGCCATCATCTGAATAGAGAGACGGGGATACTGAGAAAGGTTGCGGAGACTCAAAAAACGAGGTTTAGTAAAGGTCATGAGCAGGGCGATCGGGGGTGCGGATCTGAATTTTGGTGCGGATCTGCATCTTATAGTGAGCAGAGCCGAATTCATGGCTCTACAGGATTAATTTTTCCAGTGCTACCTGCAAATCCTGGGTCAACGTCGCCACTGCCGATCGCCGGCTAGTTTTGTAGTCTGCCCAGCGATCGCTCACAGCAATGGGTTCACCAACGGTCAGCTCTGCCCGCTGCTGCCCCAGACGTGGTCGGGGCGCATAGAATCTACCTTTAATTTTATTAACGGTGTCATAGAGGAGCAGCAGCGTTTCAGCGAAGCGATCGGCCGTGGGTTTTTCGAGAATATAGTGTCCGGTGACGCTAACGAAACTCTCCACTAGCCGCATATGCCATAGGCGCTGAGCCGATTCTTCAGCAATCCGATCGGCTAAGCCGCGATCGACCGGGGATAAATCCTCTAGCTCTTTGAGATCTTCTCGATAGATCCAGTCCCAGCTTGCCTGCTCTAGCCGACGACAGCGATCGGCAAAATTACCCTTTCCAGGAACGCCAAAATAGTCTTCTGAAACCGACAACGCCCCATTCAGCAAAGTTTGTAGCCGGATGCCAATCAGATGATTGGCAGGGGAAATGCGATCGTCAGAGGCTGCATCCGTAGGATTCTCTGGCAGTGTCGAGGGTCTCAAATTTTGATGATAAAACTTGCTATAAAACTGCTCCATCGAGGTGAGCAAGTGTTCGCTAAGCCGTAGCAGCCGCTTGTAGAGCAAAAGCTCTTGGGGATTTGACAAAATAGCGGACAGAGATGCACCCTGCTCCACAATGTTCAGCGTCGGATTGAGGCTAGCGGCATCGTAAGGCGGTAAACCGCAATCAGCTTCTAGCGTGCTCAACAACTGCTCGATCGCCTCCCAGGGTGGAGAAACATAGCGGTATTGCACCCCGATCGGCACGATCCACACTTCCTCATTGCGGTCTGCTTTGCGCAAATCCTCGACACACCAAAAGCTAAGTTGGGCAATTCCTGGCTCTAATGGGCTAACAATCTCGTTGTGCCCATTGGTTGCACCTTCTGGAGCCGCCGCGATGGGGAATCGACCCTCTGCATAGATTTCCCGTGCCGATCGCAGTCCCATCAGGTCTAGCTTGCCACGTCGAATAGAAGTACATCCCAAGTGTCGCAGCAGCCAGCCCACCGTCTTGCCTGCCCAGAGGGGAATGCCGCGATCGTACATAAAGTGAGCGTAGACGGGCAGTTTTAGCGCAATTCCCTGCTGTCGCGCCATTTTAGGGAGTTGCCGATCGAGCAGGTTAAACAGGCAAAAGGGATCGTTAGTGCTGGGATGCCGAAACGCCACCATAAACCGCAGCTCGCCTGCTTGAAACCGCTGATAGCAGTGAATAAGGGTATCCAGATGATTCACCTGGACATCGACTATTTTCAACCGCCAGCGTGTCCACAGAGGCAGCACAAGTTTCAAAAAACGGTAGACCGCTGGATTAAAAGCAGGCGGAATGAATTCGAGAGGCGGCTGAGCCTGGGTGATGGGTTTGGGCAAGGCGATCGCTCCTGAACACTTATTCCTAAATATTGCCCAAAGATAGGCACTCCCTACCCTAGCTGAAGCTGCGGCTGGAGTTAAGCAATTTGAAACAAAAACGTCATCTTATCTCCTTTACCTAGCGCGATGCGATCGCCCGGTCTAAGCCGATGGCGGTTGCCGCTGGGCAAAGGCGCATTGTTGATATAAGTCCCGTTGGAACTGCCCACATCTTCAATGTAGTAAAGGTCGCCCTCGACGCGAATATCGGCATGGATGCGAGAGACGATCTCGGAGTTGGGAAATCCAGACACATCAACATCGGGTGGAATGCGATCGTTTGGCTTGCCAATATGAATGACCGCTAACGTGGTAGGCAGCTCTACAGGTGTGTTGGTCTGGACATGTAGCAGCCGAGCCATCTGAGTTTGCAGTTGGGTGCTGTAGGTCGGAGCCACAATGGGAGGCTGAGCAAAAGTCTGCGGCATGACAGCAGGGCTAGGAGTCGGGGCTGGGGCAACAGGTGCAGCAAAAGGGGCAGGCGGGTTCTCAAACGGCTGAGATAGGATGGGCGCAACGCCTTCGGGCAGAGGCGAAGGCTGAATTTCTACCAAAGGCTCTAGTGAGGGTAGCGGCTCAAGGGGTGCTAGGTCAGGAATACTAAAATCAGGGGGCGTTAAATTAGGAGATTCTAAGTCAGGAGATTTTGAGTCAGGAGATTCTAGGTCAGGAGAGAGAGTAGCTGACTGTGACTCAGCGGCTGTGCCGCCTTGAGCCTGTAAATTAAATCCACACTGACCACAAAAGCTAGCATCTGCCTGTACCGAAGCGCCGCAACCCGGACACAAAACCATTGCAGGTAGCGGAGTATAGCAAGCCTCACACTGCACCGCAGCATCCGGATTTTGGTGATTGCAATTGGGACAAACAATCATGCAGCACTTCCCTGGCTCACCATAAATTTATTAGTTTGCATCTTGTTAGTTTGCATCTTAGTGAGTCTAAATCTTAGTGAGTTTGAATAAGAGTGATACAGAGCGACATACAGCGTAGGGGACATGAGATTGAAGCCTATGTTTTGGTAAGAGCATATTTCAAATATGCTATTTAATTTTTTGAAAGGCAAAGGTGGCATACCTTTCAAAAAATTAAATTGTAATCTGAGGTACGGCTCTACAGATTTGTCCAATTGCAGATTAAGGGATTGCAGATTAAGGGAGTCTATCTTTTAGATTGCGTCCTGCATCTTCATCCAAGAGCCACCACAGCTCTCCGAAGGGCTGAATTAATCGAGAAGGATACAGATTACTATCGGCACTGGCGGCAAAAACCTGCGCTAGTGCGGGCTGTTTGCTGACTCCGGCAACAATAAACATGACGCACCGCGCCTGATTAATCAAAGGAATGGTGAAGGTAATGCGGGGCTGACCGTCTTTGCTGCCCATAGTGACGAGGCGATCGCACACCTGCAATGCCTGCGTGTGGGGGAACAAAGACGCAGTATGGGCATCATCTCCCATTCCTAATAACACCACATCCAGAACAGGAATTTCTCCGGACTTGACCTGAAAAAAGTCTTGGAGCTGCTGCTCATGCTGCTGAGCAGCGATCGCCGGATCATCTGCATCTGTGGGCATTGGGTGAATATTCTCTGCTGGGATGGGCACTTTGCTTAGCCACGCCTGCCGCGCCATGCCCTCATTGCTGTCCGGGTGAGTAGGGGGCACATAGCGCTCGTCGCCCCAAAACACATGAATTTTATCCCAGGGCAGATTTTCAGCCGCGATCGCTTCATACAATGGCTTTGGCGTACCTCCACCTGAAAGGGCGATCGTGAAAATTCCTCGTTCGGCAATTGCAGTCGGAATCTTTTCCAAGATGATTTGCAGCGATCGGGCAATTAGTGCAGCTTTATCGGGCAAGATTTCAAGAATTTTGTTCATGACAAGACTTTCCTCAGCGGCATAGAAATTCACCTGCTCCCAAAACTATCATCCCATTTAGGTATAACGCTACGCGCTTAAACCCAATGAGTTATTTTCTGAGAGTCGTGTTCCGCGCAGCTCTCGAAAATAACTTGTTCTAACTCAATTACGGTGCTATATGCCTGAGCGCTCCTGTTATGTCTTTGCCTCTGCTGGGGAACTCTGATTCAAGTCTTCCAAAAGTTTGCATGATTCGATCAATGCTATAACGAGAGACTGAATTAGAAGCAGGAGCGATTTGCTGCATTCGGCAGACTGCGATCGCTTCTCTGGTTCAACCTACCCTCATCCTGTTTAATAAGTCCTTAGATTCATCCATCAGATATTGACACTACCCATGAATCCGAAGAATGCTCTTAGCAGCTCCTCAATTTCACTGCTCGCCTCCCGCACCCTGAAAGTGGTGGGCATCATCGTTGTTCTAGCTGCGCTATTGGACACCGTGATTTTGTCGATGCCCTACCAATTTTCAGAGCGATCGTGGCAAATTAATTTTGTGACGCAAGTGGTCGATCGCGGGGTCGTGCCGTTGGTCGGGCTGGTGCTGCTGTTGGTCGGGTTCTGGATTGACAGTATCAGCGGAGATCGGGCGATCGGCAAAACGTTCTGGCAAAGCCCTCGGTTCTATGTGTTTGCTTTTGCCAGCCTCATGGGGCTGTTTTTTCTGCTGCTGTTTCCGCTGCATTTGAACAATGTGCGGCTGGAATATGCGAATGGCATTGCCCAAATCACCAAGCAAACTACGGATGCCGAGGCGCAGCTGAATACACGCCTTCAAACTGAAGTTGAGTCGCAGCGCAGTCAAATTACGCAGCTCACTGGAGCAACCAACGAGCAGTTGACGCAGTTAGAACAGAGCGGTCAGCTTACTCAAGAGCAGGCGGCTTTAGTGCGTAGATTCAAAGCAGACCCTCAAGGTATTGATCCTTTCCTCAGCCAGCGAGAAACCGAGCTGCGCAACAAGGCGGCAACCGAAATCCGGACTCAGAAGCAAAAAGTAGAGGATACCTTACGGACAGACAGCCTGAAATCAGGTCTACGGGTTAGCGTTAGCAGTTTGCTATTGGCGATCGGCTACATGGTCATGGGCTGGATGGGGTTGCGTAGCCTTAGAGAAGAAGCCTGAACCGAGAAGCTTAAGATTCAGCCAGCTAAAAGTTTTACCTCTTGAGTTAGCCCTTCCCCTGCGGAGGGCACTCTTTTGGAAGCTCAAGCTTTTTTATAGCTGTCGCTAGTTTGCTTAGGACATTTAGGGTGGGGCGCTTCGCGCCCCACCCTAAATGTCCCCGTCCTAACCGCCTTGGCGGTTGCCATAACTCAAGCCCCACCATGTTCTCGATCTACATCCTGACGTACAACGAAGAATTAGACATTGCGGATTGCATTGAGTCGGCAATGCTGTCAGATGATGTGGTGGTGGTGGATTCGTGCAGTAGCGATCGCACCCTCGAAATTGCCAGTCGCTATCCGGTGCGGGTGATGCAGCACAAGTTTGAAAGTCACGGCAAGCAGCGCACCTGGATGCTGGAATCGATTCCGCCCAAGCATCCGTGGGTGTATATTCTGGAAGCCGATGAGCGTATGACCCCAGCGCTGTTTCAGGAGTGTGTGGCTGCTGTTGAAACCCCCAAATACGTCGGCTATTACGTGGCAGAGCGGGTCATGTTTTTGGGTCAGTGGATTCGCCGCAGCACCCAATATCCGCGCTATCAGTTGCGGCTGTTGCGACATGGCAAAGTTTGGTTTACTGACTACGGACACACCGAGCGGGAAGTTTGCGAGGGCGAAACTGGCTTGCTGAAAGAATCCTATCCGCACTATACCTGCGGCAAGGGGCTAAGCCGCTGGATTGACAAGCATAATCGCTACTCGACGGATGAGGCGATCGAAACCCTCCGCCAAATGGAGCAGGGCAAAATCGATTGGCATGACCTGTTTTTGGGCAAAACAGAGATCGATCGCCGCAGAGCTTTAAAGGATTTATCCTTACGGCTGCCCTTCCGACCCTTAATTCGCTTCTTCTACATGTACATTCTGCTAGGTGGCTGGCGGGACGGGCGGGCGGGTTTTGCCTGGTGTACCCTACAAGCCTTCTACGAGTATTTGATCCTGCTGAAGGCTTGGGAACTTCGGCATATGCCGCGATCGTGATTTTCTGTAGATCGATGCCCATTACCCGCCACAGATCACCTCAAACGCCTGACAGACAACCTTTCGCCGGGGGGGTGCATGGACGTTGTCATACGTCTGTTCAAGCAGTGAGAGTATGCGAACTTCTTAGGAAAGCGATCCTCAAGCCTGCAATATCCTCACAAAAAACGGTCTAAGCTTATACCTGCACCCTAAGTCTGACATTTTTTTGACAAAACAGTATTAAATATTGACAATGTCAGGAGCGAGAGCTACCTTAATAGTAGAAACCAACTCCGACCGACGGAGGTGCTGCTATGCCCGATGGAGATATTTTTCATAACAGACTCAGAAGGCTTTACCACAAGCCATACAAATGGCTTTGTGAGGGGAAAGCAACTAGCGATGAATGCGCTCGAGTGGTGCTGGAGTCCCTTAAAAAAGATCTGATCCAAAAAGGTGATCTTCCTCTCAGGCTTTGTCAAGGGATGGCAGATATTCTTGCTCAAGCTATTACTACAAACGATGAGCTTGAATCAGGAAACTATGCTGCTTTGAGTCTGGAGTTTGATATATTACGACAGCAGTTTGACGGGCGACCAGATCTTAAAGGACTTGCCTTGGATGCAGGCAAAAGTGTTCTTCATGATCTTAGATACGGTCATGCTCAAGAAATAAATATTAGTGATGCTTCAGTCGTTATTGTAAACCGCTATATGAATGGGGTTTATGCATCTGAGTTTAAGGAGCGTGTTCCACTAACCTCCGAACATTATGCTGGCATTGATCAAGCAACTCTTTCAGAGCGTATTAAGGAAATAGAACCACATATAAAAATTGGTATCAGTAAATTTGCTGAAGATGCGATTAATAAACAAAGTGTCGCTAAATTGTCTTTGCCTAGGCGTTCTTCGCGAAAGGCAATAGATCTAGATGAAGATCTCTTAGCAGGATAAATATCATGAAAAAATATGACACACATAATAGTGATTACACCTTGCTTTTTGATCCTGTAATGAATAGCAATGGGAATGTTTGCTGTATTGATCATTCCAGAGCTAAGAAAAGCACCGTAGGCATCGCTATAGATGACAGTGGGTTTAGATATCGGCTGCAACAAGAGTTTCCATCGATCATTGCTGATCTGATTGATCTTGCTGTTGCTATTCATGCCGCCGATCGTCTTACTTTCCAAAACTTGCGACAAGAACAGACTCGTCTTTGCGTAGTTCTTCCAGTACGTCATCCAGAATTACTGAATGCTACATCCTTCCAAGATAAACTTTCCAGTTTGCTTGAATGGGCTACTGGAAGTCGCTGGTTATTCAATTTTCATAAGAGATCTGATTCAGAACGCATCATTGAGCAACAACCTCTTATTTCATCGACAGAGCCTTATGTGAGTGAGGTAATACTATGGAGTGGTGGTCTTGATGCACTTGCTGGTCTCTATACCCGTCTCAAAACAAATTGTGAAGCATCATTCATGTTGTTTGGGACAGGCAGTAATGATAATAACTTTGATCGGCAAAAACAGGTGTTTAAGGCTCTTCAGCATTCCTGTCCTAATCGCTTAAATCTTTGTCAAATCCCAATACGGTTCTCTGATAGCAGCTTGCATCAAAAGAACAAAATTTCGCGTGCACGAGGCATTGTATTTATGTTATTAGGTGCAGCCTGTGCGTATTTAATGGGGCAACGAATTCTTTACTTGTACGAAAATGGTATTGGTGCAATCAATCTTCCATATCGTAAGTCTGCTATAGGGCTTGATCATTCTCGCTCAGTTCATCCATTAACCTTGCTAAAAGTCGGTGATATTATTTCAGAACTTTTAGGAGAAGAATTCAAAGTACAAAACCCCTTTCTCTTCGTGACTAAAGCTGAAATGTGCAAACCATTAGCTGAAGATGGAAGAAATGACCTGCCACCGCTAACGATGTCATGCGATAGTCCACATCGACAGCAACCCATTCAGTGCGGATATTGTTCATCCTGTATTTTGAGAAAGCAGGCACTTGCTGCCTCACGAATGGAAGACAAAACTCGTTACATCGTTCCTCATGGCAGGAAGCCAGCAGGAGACACTAGTTTGTATCTGCAACATATGCTGGCACAAGTTTCCACTCTCAGGGATTTATTAAATGCCTCACACGACCTGAATCTTCAATGGGAATCTTTAACCCGAAGATTTCCAGATCTGGACGACATTGTGGATCGAAGGGCTATAGCAGAAACTCTACAGCCTGCTGATATGAGGAAACATTTGATTCGCCTTTATCAAGCTTATGTTACTGAGTGGAATGCTGTAGAACCTCACATCTCAGTAAATCTCTTGAATCAAATAAGCAATCAGCAAACATCTGATGATTGTCTGGTTGCTACTCAGTAAGCCTGAAGGGGAAATGCTATGGCTAACAATATTCTGGACAATATTGATCTGCGTCATCTAGGGGCACTGCTGCAACAGGCGCGTAAGAAGTGCGGGATGACTCAGGCGGATGCAGCGAAGGTGATCGATGTTGTACGGACTACCATCGTTGCGATTGAGAAAGGAGAACGTCGCCTGAAGCCAAATGAGTTGATTAAACTGGCTCGTGCTTATGGGCGAGCTATTAGTGACTTTGTTCGCCCTAGCCCTGTTATTGAACCTTTCACCGTTCAGTTTCGCGCTACTTATCAGCGTAGTGAACAAGAGGAAGTGCGAATTAACCCAATTATTCAGCGCTTAGAGGAATTATGTCAAAATTATCTAGAACTTGAGAAGATTGTGGATGCTCCGCTTCCTCGAAACTATCCTCAGGAGTATGACGTAACAAGTATGCCGATAGAGGCTGCCGCAGAAAGTATTGCGATCGCTGAACGTCAAAGGCTTGGACTGGGCGATGGTCCGATTCCACTCCTGCGAGATATCTTGGAACAAAGTGTAGGCATCCGAATTTTCTATCTGAAAATGCCAGCCAAGTACTCAGAACTTTATAGCTATGATGAGCAGCTTGGTGGCTGCATGGCAATTAACTTAGACCACTATGAAGAACGACGGCGCTGGTCAATGGCGCATGGATATCTTCATTTCCTTGCCCATCGACGAAAGCCTGTAGTTGACTTCGAGGGGCAATACCAAAGAATCCCGGAAAGTGAGCGTTTAGCTGAGGCGTTTCCAAAGTATTTCTTGATGCCCTCAAGTGGTCTGCTCAGGCGATTCAATGATATGTATCGTACTCATGGCAAGTTTACTCCAACTAATTTGTTTACTCTTGCTCACTATTATGGAGTATCCATAGAAGCTCTTGGTTATCGCTTAGAAGACATGGGGCTTGTGCCCTCTGGCACTTTGGAGAGGTTGCGTGATCGAGGATTGAAAGTAAGGAAAGTCCAGCAAGAGCTAGGACTAGAAGAAATTCAACAGCGTACTGACATAGTTCCTGTTCACTATCAACACCTTGCTATTGAGGCTTTAGATCAGGGACTCATCACTGAAGGGCGATTTGCAAATTTCCTTGGCGTTGACCGTTTAGAAGCTCGACGCATTGCAGAAGCATTGCGTGAACATTCAAGCGGAATTATGGAGGAAACTGCTCATTTAGATTTGCGTCAAGCGTAGAAAAGCAGGGAGATCAGTTATGCAAATTAGACACTCCCATGTTGTTCTTGACGCTTGTTGCGTCCTGAACTTCTGTGCTTCGGGGCATTTCATTGCAATTTTGAAGTCTATTCCTGCTCAAGTTGTAGTTACTGAAGTCGTGAGAGAGAAAGAACTAATCACTCTTCAACGCCTCAAAGATGAGGAAAACGAAGGCGCAGTTCAGTTTGAGACAGCCATTACACAGGGTTTACTTTCAGTAGTGGATTTCGAGTCAGAATCAGAGGAAGAGACGTTTGTAAACTATGCTTTTGAACTAGGCGATGATGGCGAGTCTGCAACTTGCGCCATTGCGATTCATCGAGGATGGGCAATTGCTACCGACGATAAAAAAGCGGCTTCATTTTCTCAAAAAGAAGCGCCTCATTTACAGGTTTTATCTACTTTAGAAATAATTAAGAGTTGGTCAGAAGGCAGAAATCTTACTTTAGCTGAATTACACACTGTACTTAGATCTATACGAACTAAAGGAAGATATATGCCTCATAGAAATCATCCTTTACTTAGTTGGTGGGAAAGTTTAATGCAGTGAGCTTAATAACTTAAGAAAAGCTGAACCAAGTATTTTCGGAGGAGCCACTAAGGCTGTAAATCAACCTACTGTCTGGCGTAGGCTCCCAGCGGCTCTTTGATAAACCGCACATACAGATGCTTGAAGGTGGATTTAATCACCCGAGGTGCGCCAAAGTCGATCGGCATCATTTGATCAGGTAGCTTCCAGCCTTCTAGCTGCAACTCGTCAGGAGTCAGGAGTGGGAAAGTAATATCGCTCAGCTCTGGGCAAAGTCCGAGCCGCTGAGAAGCGGCGATCGTCGGTACCTGAGCTGGATCGACTTGCAGAATGTTGACTAGGGCGCGATCGAGGGCAAAGACATTGGCTGAAGCTCCCAACACTCCCAGCAGCCGAGGTTCGCCACCGCTAGGGCCATTGCCCTCATGTCCAACAATGCCATCTAGGATTGTCAGGTTAGGAGCGATCGTTCGAGCCGTTTCCACCAGCATGTCGCCAAAGCGATCGCGGTCTTTACCCGCCTCCATGTGCCACCAAGCCTTCATCTTGCCGGGAACGCAGCCAAATAAATTCTTTACGCCCAGCGTCAGCGTCAACTGCATGTGGGACTTCACCTTGGGCAAGTTAATCACCACATCGGCTTCCATGGCTTCTTTCGAGAGCAGCAGATGATTAAACTCTTCGCCCGCCACCTGATAGCGCTGTCCCTTCATCTCAACTATCGGAACGCCTAACTCCTCCCAAATCGGCTGATAGCCGTTGGCCAAAGCCACGCCCTTGGCGCTGCCAAAAGCAGGGCTGTCCCCTAAGAAAGGCTTGCCGCCCGCCTCAATTACCTTCTGAGCAACACAGTAGACCAGCGCAAAATTGGTAGTGCATTCCTTGGTGGGACGTGCCCCGGTCAGCAGATTGGGCTTCAGCAAAACTCGATCGCCCGGTTTGACAAATGCCGCCATGCCGCCCAAGGGAGCCAGCAGGTTGTCTAGAGCGGCTTGCAGAAGGGGGCGATCGTAGGATTCGACGCGCAGGAGGCTAACGGTGGGCTGCATAAAGTTTTTGCGATAAGGGTTAAATAGGTTCTACCAAATCTTTGCCATTTGCAGCACAAAGCCCGGTAATTCTGGATCGCCGCTGAGGGAGGTAGGTTGATCTAGAGTAGCGATCGCCTGATGGGGACGGTAAACATAAACCTGCTGGTTCTGGCAATCGATCAGCCAACCCAAGACCGCGCCGTTGTCGATATACTCCTGCATTTTGGCTTGCAGACGGCTGAGGGGATCGCTAGCCGATCGCAAATCAACCACAAAATCGGGGCAAATGGGAGCAAAGGAGGCTTTTTGCTCATCCGTCAGGGCATTCCAACGATCGAGCTTAATCCAGGCAGCATCAGGCGATCGGGTAGCACCGTTGGGTAACAGGAAGCCTGTGCTGGAGTCGAAAGCTTCGCCTGTACCGTCTTTGTCAGACCAATTGGCAAGCTGTTGAGAAACTTTAATATTGCGGTTTCCTGTATCAGAAAAGGTCGGTGGCATGATAATCACGTCTCCATCAGCAGTGCGCTCGATGCGGAGGTCACGGTTGACCTGACAAAATTCCAAGAACTGCTCAGAAGTCATCTGCACGATCGCCGGAAAGTTGACCGTTAAGGGAATGTTGTTAGTTTGGATCAGCAGCGTTGTCATGGGTAGCTCCACTCCATTGCTCTTATTCTAGTCGGCTCTAGGGGAGCAATCGTCTACACTGAATCTCCTAAAGTAATTCAGCTGCTGAATTACTTGTAGATGTGTCACCATAGGCTTGATGGATATCTGAGCGCATTCTGAACACATTATTTTAGAAAGTCAGGTTCAACCTTGCAGATTACGTTTCTAGGAACCAGCTCTGGCGTGCCAACGCGATCGCGCAATGTTTCCAGCGTTGCGGTGAGGTTGCCACAGCGTTCAGAAGTTTGGCTGTTTGATTGCGGCGAAGGCACACAGCACCAAATTCTTCGCAGCGAACTCAAAAGCAGCCAGATCACCCGCATCTTTGTCACCCACATGCATGGCGATCATGTGTACGGGCTGATGGGCTTGCTGGCAAGTTGCGGACTGGCTGGAAATCCTAGCCGCATTGACATCTACGGGCCACCCAAGCTGGATGAATACCTGAGAGCCTGTGGGCGATACTCCCAAACGCATTTTCACTACCCGGTGAAAGTTCATACCGTGCAGCCAGGAATTGTGTTTGAAGATGACGAGTTTGTGGTGAGCTGTGCCCCGCTAACCCATCGCGTACCTGCCTTTGGCTACCGGATTGCCGAAAAAGATAAGCCAGGACGGTTTGATGTGGGACGCGCTGCCGCGCTGGGCATTCCGTCTGGGCCGCTGTATGGCAAGCTCAAGCGTGGCGAAGCGGTGACTTTGCCAGACGGGCGGGTGATCAACGGCAGTGAGCTGTGTGGCGAAACCCAAATTGGGCGCAAGTTTGTCTACTGCACAGACACAATTTACTGCGATAACGCCGTTGAGCTGGCACAAGATGCCGATGTGCTGATTCACGAAGCCACCTTTGCCCACCAAGATGCTGAACTTGCCTATCAGCGGCTGCATTCTACCTCAACGATGGCGGCTCAGACGGCTCTGGGAGCGCAAGCCAGACGGCTGATCATGACTCACTTTAGTCCGCGCTATGCGCCAGGAAATGCGATCGCTCTGGAGGATTTGCTTAAAGAAGCCCAAGCCATTTTCCCCAATACCTTAATGGCGCACGACTTTCTCACCTACGACATTCCCCGTCGTCAAACTCAAGAATTGACAGTGACGCGCTGAGGTTCCGCACCGAGGTTACTCACTGCGGCTATAATTTGGGGTCAGACGACAGGAGCCAGAAAAATTGAAGCACTTGCAGCCTTTTCTGTTCTCGGCTCTCTCACCCCTCACCCCTAAATTGAATGTGACTGCTCCCACCCAACTGCTCTGGGCGATCGTTGGCTTGATTCTGACCATTGGTGGCACCCTGCTTGAAGCTTTTATCGCCAGTCCCTTTAGCCTTTGGGGGCAAGCACCCGCCTATTCTTTGGGTGTGAGTTGCCAGATTGGGGCTGTGCTGCTGGTGGGATGCCTAGGCGGCAAAAACGCGGCAGTGATCTCCCAGGTTGCCTACCTGCTGCTAGGGTTAACTTCCTGGTTCAACGTGTTCACCCACGGCGGCGGCTTAGACTACGTACATCGTCCAAGCTTTGGCTATTTGTTGGGGTTTATTCCAGGGGCATGGATCTGTGGATTGCTGGCTTTTTGGCTGCCCGTGCGGCTAGAACACTTAGCCTTGAGCTGTTTGGGTGGGCTACTCACTATTCATCTAGTGGGCATTGGCTATTTGCTGACAGCAGATTATTTTCACTGGGCGGGGCAAGTCTCTGTGCTTCAGGCGATCGTCACCTATTCTCTCAATCCGCTTGCTGGGCAGATGGCGATCGTGTGTGCGGTGGCAGTGCTTGCCTTCGGTTTGCGCCGTTTAATGTTTTATTAGTAATGGCTGCTAAAAATGTTTTTGGAAAGAGCGTGACCCGATCGCCCCATAACCTATGAATTTGAAAAATCGCTTATTTTGGGTTACTGCCGCAGTAGGGCTGGTCTTGGATCAGCTCAGCAAGTTTGCGATCGTTCAAAATTTTCAGATTGGGGAGACGCTAGCGCTGATTCCAGGGGTCTTCCATTTTACCTATGTGGTCAATAAAGGGGCGGCTTTTAGCCTATTTAGCGAAAGGGGTGAATGGCTGCGCTGGCTGTCACTAATTGTTAGCGCAGGACTGATTTTGTTAGCTTGGCGCACTCGCATGAACCGGTTGGAACAGGTGGGCTATGGCTGCGTTTTGGCAGGGGCATTGGGAAATGGCATCGATCGCTTTACAGCCGGGCAGGTCGTTGATTTTCTGGATCTTCGGATAATTCGCTTTGCGGTGTTTAATTTGGCGGATGTTTTTATCAATATCGGCATTTTTTGCCTTCTCGTTGCCGCCTTTCAGCAACCGCCCCGCAAAGACAGTCGGCACACAGCTGACAAATAATGCGATGTGCAGCCCTTTTTTCTGAAGCACCCACCGATTTCTGAAGTATCTGATCCCTCTAAATCCCCTTTAACAAGGGGGACTTTGAGTTCTGAAGCCTCCTCTTTAAAGGGGTTGGGGGGATCAAGTGTAAGCTTTGCGATCTACTAAGTTTGCTTAGGATATTTTTGGTGGGGCGCTTCACGCCCCACCAAAAATGTCCCCGTCCTAACCGCATTTTGCAAAACTGGACGCTTACGCCAGAGGATCTGCTTGAAGGGATTGCAGAAGTCCTGCTGCTCGGCTAGTAATCTCTGCCCATTTGCCAGTGACGATCGCCTCTCTAGGAAACAGCTGACTGGATAAGCCTACTGCGATCGCTCCAGCCTGCAAAAATTCTGGCGCGTTTGCTAGCGTCACGCCCCCGGTGGGAATCAAAGGAATTTGTCCTAGCGGCGATCGTAAATGGCGAATATAGTCGGCACCGCCCATAGACTGTACCGGAAATACCTTGACGCAGGTCGCGCCACTCTGCCATGCCGCCACAATTTCGCTGGGGGTGAGGGCACCGGGAACGATGGGAACATATTGGCTCACCGCAGCTTCAACGAGGGCTAAGTTGAGGTGAGGGCTGAACAAAAATTGCGCCCCTGCCGCGATCGCCGTCTGCAAGTCTGTCAGAGTTAGCAGTGTCCCTGCTCCAATCCAGCAGTGGGGTAGGATTGCCCGGAGTGTGGTGATTAGCTCAACGGGGCGATCGCTATCCCAGGTAATCTCGATTAATCTCAGTCCTGCTGCCGCCATAGACTGCGCCATCTGAACGCCTAACTCTAGATTAGGAGAACGGATCACGGCAATTACCCGCTGCGATCGGACGGCAGACAGCCAGGAATCCGGTGAATGAATGATCGAAGCTGAAGGGCTAACAATGGGGGGTGTCATGGCGAATCGTTCTGCTGACAGCTAGCGCTTGATAGCTATAGAAAAATCCTAATAGCCATAAAAATGGGGAGGAGGCGCAATCGATCGCACCTCCTCCCCACCCAAATTCACCTGAAGCAGAGCCTAAGCGATCGACGCAATCTTGACGCTGTTGGTTGCCAACAGATCTTGAAGCTCTTCAGCGTCCACAGTTTCGCGCTCAATTAGCATAGCTGCCAACTTGTCGAGAATAGCGTGGTTTTCTAGCAGTACCGACTTGGCACGGCGGTAAGCCTGTTCTACCAGATTACGAACTTCGTCATCGATCGCTGCCGCCGTTTCTTCGGAGAAATCGCGTTCTGCCATGATATCGCGTCCCAAGAACATGCCGCCTTGGGCACGACCCAAAGCTACAGGGCCAAGGCGATCGCTCATGCCAAATCGAGTCACCATCTGACGGGCAACGCGCGCCACCTGCTGAAGGTCATTGGAAGCACCCGTTGTGACTTCTTCTTCCCCAAAGATGATCTCTTCTGCCAAACGACCGCCCAGAGCGACCGCCATTTGGTTTTGCAGATATGAGCGGGAATACAGCCCAGAGTCCATGCGATCTTCGCTTGGCGTAAACCAGGTCAACCCCCCAGCACGACCGCGTGGGATGATGCTGATCTTTTGCACTGGATCATAATCAGGCATCAGCGCACCTACCAGCGCGTGACCTGCCTCGTGGTAAGCCACCAGAGTCTTGCGCTTCTCGCTCATGACGCGATCTTTCTTCTCTGGCCCAGCAAGGACGCGATCGATCGCATCATTGACTTCGTCCATTGAGATTTCGGTCAGGTTACGACGAGCCGCCAAAATTGCCGCCTCGTTCAGCAAGTTTGCCAGGTCAGCTCCCGTAAACCCAGGAGTGCGTCGGGCAATTTTCTCTAGGTCTACGTCCTGCGACAGCGTTTTGCCACGGGCGTGAACGTTGAGGATCTCCAGTCGTCCAGCAAAGTCGGGGCGATCGACCACCACCTGGCGATCGAAACGACCGGGTCGCAGCAGCGCCGCATCCAAGACATCAGGACGGTTGGTTGCCGCAATGATGATAATGCCTGTGTTGCCCTCGAAGCCGTCCATTTCGGTCAAGAGCTGGTTGAGGGTTTGTTCGCGCTCATCATTACCGCCGCCCAGACCTGCACCACGCTGGCGACCGACCGCATCAATTTCATCGATAAAGACGATACAGGGTGCGTTGGCTTTGGCTTGTTCAAACAGGTCGCGAACGCGGGATGCGCCCACGCCCACAAACATTTCCACAAATTCAGAGCCAGAGATAGAGAAGAAGGGCACGCCCGCTTCACCAGCAACAGCTTTTGCCAACAGGGTTTTACCTGTACCCGGAGGACCAACTAGCAGAACGCCTTTGGGAATTTTGGCTCCGACGGCAGTGAAGCGATCGGCATTCTTCAAAAAGTCTACAACTTCAGCTAGCTCAAGCTTGGCTTGCTCAATGCCAGCAACATCCCCAAAAGTTACCTGGGTCTGCGGCTCCATCTGTACCCGTGCCTTAGACTTGCCGAAATTCATTGCCTGACTGCCAGGACCACCCTGAGCGCGACGCAGCACAAAAAACAGCACCACCAGCAGCAGGAACGGAATTAGCAGCGTACTCAGAACTCGCGCCCAGATATTTTCCTCTGCCTGTGGAGAAACAGAAATATCTACGCCATTCTTTTGCAGAATGTTCAGCATTTCTGGATCATTGGGCAGGTTGACTAGCACCGTTTCACCACTGCTAGTTTTGGCAGTCGCACGGGTGCGATCGGCGCTGATGCTAACCTTTTCTACCTGACCGCTCTGTACCTGACTGACAAACTGGCTATAGCGCCATGAGGTTGCATTAGTCGGCTGACGATCGAGTAGTGCCGTTGCCAAGAAAATGACAACGACCACTAAAAGAGCGTACAGCCCTGCATTTCTCCACCGTTTGTTATTCACCGAGGTCTTTCCTCCTAAATTTCTGATGCGAAGTCTTTCAGTTTCTTAATATTTATTAATGTAGCTCATCTAGCTTGCATCTAGATCTCGAAACTGCATTCAATCAGGGTTCTCGTCGGTTTAAGGGTGATCTGAACCTGACATAGAACGGCTACGCAACTGTATGACTATTCCCCTATTCTGCCATCTGCGTCTCAGAATGCGGGGGTTGTCTATTCGATCGAGTCACATAAATCGCCAAATCGGAAGACTTTTCATTCAAAAAATTGCTTATTACTGTTTACTTTTTGAGAAATCTACATTGAGATGGCTTTTCAGAAACTTTGTCAAAGCAATAAGCCTCACTGCAACTGCTCTCATTTTGAAACAAAGCCTGGGTAGTCCTTACCCAAATACCCCAACAAAGCCTGAAAAAAGCTCGCCTGCGGCGAGCTTTTTTCAGGCTTTGTTGGGGGGAGTTTGCGTCCGCAGAGCGCGAATTCCCCGACATAAAAATCCCTAATGAGAACTGCCAGCCTTACTACGGTAAAAATTACTCATATATGAACATATATTCACATATTTCCAATATGATGTTAAGGTGCTGAAATTCTCTTTGAATCATCTTTTGAAGCTGCTATGGTCAACTCCCCGTCCTTCATAACACGACGAATGCAGGTCGGCGGCATGGACTGCCCAAGCTGCGAGATGAAAATTGAGGCTGCTCTACAAAAGTTGACGGGGATTGCTGAGGCTGCTGCTGATGTTGCGACTGGACATCTGACCGTATCTTACGATCCACAACAAATTGACGAAGCGGCGATCGACAACTGCCTGATTGCGTTGGGCTATACAATCGTTACCCCAAAGCTGACCCTGCACACCTCTGAGCAGCCTCACAGTCACGCCCATCCGCATGACGGCTGTGAGGGTGAACATGATCACAATCACGAAGAACATGGGCATAGCCACGGTGACGGTGAATTTAGCTTAAAGAGAGAAGGGCTATTGATTGGCGTTGTCGCAACGCTTTTCATTCTGGGTTCTTTTTTTGAAAAATCTCTGCACAATACCCCCTTCTCGATCGCTGAATATGCGGTTTTTATCTCGGCTTACCTGCTGAGTGGCTGGGGCGTACTGACGATCGCAGGTCGCAATATTCTCAAAGGGCAGGTGTTTGACGAGAACTTTTTGATGAGCATTGCTACTTTAGGGGCGATCGCCATTCACCAGCTCCCGGAGGCAGTGGGAGTCATGCTGTTCTTTAAAGTTGGTGAAACGTTTCAGAATGCGGCAGTCAGCAATTCCCGACGCTCTATTTCAGCGCTTCTAGAAGTTCGCCCTGACTCTGCCAATCTTAAAACGGCAGATGGCATCCAGGTTGTCTCTCCTGAAGCAGTGAAAATCGGCGACCTGATCCTCGTCAAACCTGGTGAGAAAGTTCCGCTAGATGGAGAAATTCTGGAGGGGAATTCTCAGGTTGATACTTCAGCGCTTACAGGTGAATCTGTGCCGCGCACCGTTCGCGTTGGAGAAACTGTGCTGGCAGGCATGATTAATCAGTCTGGTGTTCTCACCCTGAGGGTGACAAAACTTTTTGGTGAATCGTCGATCGCCCGGATTCTCGATCTGGTGCAAAACGCCAGCAGCAAGAAAGCTGAAACCCAGAAATTTATCACCCGCTTTGCCCAACGCTACACGCCGATCGTTGTCATTTTGTCTCTAGCCGTGGCGCTACTGCCGCCGATATTCATTCCAGGTGCAAGTCCTGCTGACTGGGTCTATCGCGCCTTGGTGCTGCTGGTAATTTCTTGCCCTTGTGGACTGGTGATCAGTATTCCCTTGGGTTATTTTGGCGGCATTGGCGGCGCTGCAAAACGCGGCATTTTAGTGAAAGGCTCTACTTTCCTGGACAGCTTGGCGGCAGTCAAAGCGATCGCCTTTGATAAAACAGGTACCCTCACCCAGGGCATATTCAAAGTCTGTGAAATAGTCCCCCACAACGGGTTTACCCCTGATGAACTGCTGCGCTGGGCGGCAATTGCCGAAGCCAACTCCAACCACCCGATCGCCCAATCGATTCGAGCGGCATACGGCAAGCCTATGGATGAGTCAAGGGTTACAGACTACGCCGAAATTACGGCGCACGGCATTCAGGCAAAGGTAGAAAACCGTGAGGTGCTGGCAGGAAACGATCGCCTCATGCACCGAGAAAAAATTGACCACAACACCTGTGACGTAGAAGGCACCGTGGTGCATCTGGCGATCGATCGCCGCTATGGGGGCTATATTCTGATTGCGGATGAGCCAAAGCCCGGTGCAATGGAGGCGATCCGATCGCTCAAAGCGCTGGGCGTGGAGAAAGTCGTGATGCTGACAGGAGATTCGCAGGCAGTGGCGCAACGGGTGGCGCATAGGCTAGAAGTTGATGCGTTTGAGGCAGAGCTATTGCCAGAAGATAAGGTTGCTGCCGTGGAAAAGCTGCTGCAAACGGTTGGCAAAAAGGGCAAGGTTGCCTTTGTGGGAGACGGCATTAATGACGCTCCAGTGATTGCCAGAGCCGATGTGGGTATAGCGATGGGAGGGCTAGGATCAGATGCGGCGATCGAAACGGCTGACGTGGTGCTGATGACCGATGATCCCTCCAAGGTTGCTGAGGCAATTCAGATTGCTCGCAGAACTCACGCGATCGTCTGGCAAAATATTACTCTTGCCCTCGTGGTCAAGGCAGCATTTATTATTCTGGGCATTCTGGGGGTTGCCACCCTATGGGAAGCTGTATTTGCCGATGTGGGTGTGGCGCTATTGGCGATTCTGAACGCGACTAGGGTGATGAAGTATGGCAACCGCCGAGGCGGTTAGGACGGGGACATTTTGGGTGGGACGCTTCGCGCCCCACCCAAAATGTCTTAAGCAAACTGGCGATGGCTATAAAAACTACAGGACTGGGTCAAGTCAAAACTGAGTTGCTGTAGAACCAAGTTGAGTTAAAACTGAGTTGCGCTAACTAAGTTCCGCTCGATTTGTGGTGTGCTGGGTATGAAACGACGCTTGTTTTTGCCTCAACGGGGAATCCGTTGGGGGGTGCGATTTTTGCTGCTGGCGATCGTTAGTCTTTGCTTTGCATCTGGGGGCTTTACCGCTCTGCTGGCTGGCTTTCAGGTGCAAACCGCCCCAGTAGAAACCACCCAGGTAGAATCTTTTGGGGCTGGGCGATCGCCAGACGCAGTTCAGCTTATCTCCAACGGCAGACCTCAGCTCGATCCGTTGCCTCCTGCCCAAGAGGTATGGAACTGTGAGGTGGTGGTGGTGGGTGGCTCTCTGGGCGGCGTGGCGGCGGCATTTCACGCCATGCAGTCTGGCGCTATTACTTGCCTAATTGAGCTAACTCCTTGGCTGGGGGGACAGATTAGTTCTCAAGGGGTTTCTGCTCTAGATGAATCGCACACCATGATCGCAGAACAGCGGTTTTCTCAAAGCTGGAGCGATTTCAAACAGCTGATTCAGTCTCAGAAAGTGCAGCTACCTGCTTGGGCAAATCTATCGCCTGAGACTCAGGTTGCCGAGCTGAATAGCTGCTGGGTGGGACGGCTATGTTTTCCTCCAGAGGCAGGAGCGAATGCGGCAGAAGCGTTGTTACAGTCTGCCAAAGCTAAAGCCTCAGGAAGTCGATGGGGAACGGCGATCGCTTTCAAAGGCGCTGAGTTTGATACCACAGGGCAAGAAATTACCGCCATCTACGCCGTGCGTCGTGTGCATCATCCTTCTACTCAGCCCGAAGCTGTTCAATCCAAAGGCAGACTCTCCCAAGAAATTGCAAGCTGGTATTCCTGGTCTGCTGACGCTGAGTTTGAGAAATTTCCCCTGCGGCTAGAAGCACCACCCGGCAAGCGGCTAATGGTGATTGATGCCACTGACACCGGAGAGCTAGTCGGCTGGGCAAGCATTCCGCATCGGTTGGGATCAGAAGCCAAAACAACATCGGGCGAAGCCCACGCCGCTGAGCGAGATAACCCCGACTGCACTCAGGCGTTTACCTTCCCCTTCGTACTGGCACTACATGACGATCGCGGCAAAAGTCTGGCGGCACTGGCACAGTTCGAGCCGGAGTTCCCGCTGCATGAGCATTTACAGGCTTATTCGCTTGATGGAACGCCAATGTTTGCAGGGCGAAGCTTATTCAACTATCGTCGCATCGTTAGCACCACTCGAAATGATCCTTTTTGGTCAATGCCTGATATGGGCGATATGACGGCGATCAACTGGACACAGGGCAATGATTGGAATTTGATGACCCATCCGCTGATTCTGAATTCCAAAAACGTGAAAGCTGCCGGACAGCAGCACAACTGGCTGGGCGGATTGTCAGTCATTGCCCTCAAACACGCCGAAGAACACGCGCTGCTGTTTGCCCGCTGGCTGCTACAGCAAGCTGACTTAGAGGAAGCTGATTTGCCGCTGACCTATCTTTCGGGTGCAGACACGCCAATGGGCACTGCTTCAGGACTCAGCATGACTCCCTACATTCGAGAAGGACGGCGGATTATGGGACGGCAAGCCTACGGTCAGCCTGCTTTCATGCTCCGCGAGGCGGATCTGCGGCTCGATTTACCCGGTGGACGAGACTTTAGTGAAACAGCGATCGCCCTTGCCCACTATGACGTTGATATGCACGGCTGTCGCTACCGCAACTGGCAGCCCTCTGGGGAAGCCACTAGCGCCCATGCTTCAGAGTATGAGATTCGACCCTTACAGATTCCTTTGGAAAGCCTGATTCCTCAGGGAGTCAGAAATCTATTAATTGGGGGAAAAAGCATTGCCGTCAGCCATATTGTTAACGCTGTGACGCGAACTCACTACAGCGAGTGGGGCATTGGAGCCGCAGCAGGGGCAACTTCTGGATGGCTGATAACCAAGGCACCCGAAGAAATGTCTGCCGCAGATATTATTTCAAAAAAGCTTATGCCAAACCTCCAGCAGTATTTAATTGATCAAGGCTTGCAGTTGAGCTGGTAGAGGCTAACCAGAACCGACTGAAGAAGCTTAGACTAATGAGAATATTGAGACTCATGAAAGCCTATAGTCGGCTCACGAAGTCGATCGCTCCATCGCTTTACGGGTGTAACTACTGAACCATGACTGAAGATAACTTGATTGAAAGCAATTTGACTCAAGGCAATTTGGCTACAGGCAATTTAATCCCAGAAAATTTAGCCTCAGAAAATTTAGCCTCAGAAAATTCAACTCAGGGCAATTCTAAAGCAGCTAAACCCAAGCATATTATCCTCACTTCCCATCAGCATCGGGGCAAAGCCGTTCCTATCCATTGGGGTGCAGAAAATCCGAGCGATCGCGGCCCCATCATTGGCTCAATCCGCAATCTGCAACATCGGAACGTCATAGGCACCCATGCCGGATCGTATGGTGTCTATCGTGCCCTGGCGGTAGCAAGCGGCGATCTTGATCCCACCCACAAAGCCGATCTCACCAATACATCGCCCCCTGTGCAGATTGGGCCTTACCCAAGCTGGAGCGATCCGGATAAAATTGTCTCACTCGATCCGTTTGGGGCTTTTGCTGGCAATGTTTTCACAGACTATGAGTCAGAGGGATACGACATTCTGCCGACCATCGCCATCACCAAAGCCCACATCAACCTCCCAGAGCTAAAAGAGGCTGTCGCCCAAGGTCGCATCACGGTGGACGGCAAGCTGCTGAAGTCAGATGGCAATTTGTTGGTGACGAAGGCGGCGATCGATCCCGTTTGGTATCTTCCTGGCATTGCTAAACGGTTAAACATCGAGGAAACAGATTTGCGGCGCGTTCTGTTTCAGCAAACAGGCGGTATGTTCCCCGAACTGGTGACGCGACCCGATCTTCATGTGTTCCTGCCACCGATCGGCGGTTCAACCATTTATATTATTGGCGATGAGAAAGCGATCGTCGATCCCACGAAACCTTTGGCGGTACGGGTGCATGACGAATGCAATGGCTCGGATGTATTCGGCTCTGATATCTGCACCTGTCGTCCTTATCTCGTTCACGGTATCGAGGTTTGTATTCAGACAGCACAAGAAGGTGGCGCAGGCGTGATTGTCTATTGTCGCAAAGAGGGTCGGGCTTTGGGTGAAGTGACAAAGTTCTTGGTCTACAACGCCCGCAAACGTCAGGAGGGAGGCGATCGCGCCGATGCCTATTTTACCCGTACCGAGTGCGTTGCCGGAGTTCAGGACATGCGCTTTCAAGAGCTGATGCCGGACATGCTGCACTGGCTAGGAATTACGCGGATCGATCGCCTTGTCTCCATGAGCAACATGAAATACAACGCCATCACCCATGCCGGAATTGAGGTGGTGCAGCGGATCGCCATTCCGCCAGAGCTGGTTCCTGCCGATGCACAAGTGGAGATCGAAGCTAAAAAAGCTTCAGGCTATTACTCGGAGGATGAGGTATTAGCCGCAGAAGAATTGGCGCAGATCAAAGGGCGAGACTATTGAGAGCCTTTAGCAACTCAGCACTAAATTGTCACGGTGAACTACCGTTTCTTCGCCTGCGTATCCTAAAATCTTGAAAATCTCATCTGAGTGATGCCCCAAGATCTGTTGCAGTTCTCCACTGCCGTAGTTAACGATGCCACGGGCGATCTCCTGACCCGCCAGATCGCAGAGCTGCACTGCATCTTGGGTTTGAAACTCGCCTTCGATTTCCTTAATTCCGGCGGCAAGCAGCGATCTGCCCGATTGACAGAGTGCTTTGACGGCTCCCGGATCAAGGTAAAGCTTGCCTGCCGGAACTAAACCATGGGCAATCCAGCGCTTGCGGGCATTGAACGGGCGCGGCTGCGGCTCAAACTGCGTGCCTAAAGATTCGCCCTGCAAAATTTTCTCAATGTTTTGGGGCGATCGCCCTTCCGTAATCACTGTGCGAATTCCAGCCGTAGTCGCAATCCGGGCAGCCGCAATTTTTGTCACCATGCCGCCCGTGCCCCAGGTGCTGCCCCGATCGCCTACTTCTGCCTCCAGATGATCGATGCTATCTACCGTTAAGATCGGCTGAGCATCTGGATTATGGCGCGGATCGGCGGAGTAGAGGCGATCGACATCGGTTAGCAAAAACAGCCAGTCCGCCTCCACCAAGCTAGCAACCATTGCCGACAGCGTATCGTTATCGCCAAACTTCAGTTCTTCGATCGCCAGCGTGTCGTTTTCATTCACAATCGGAATTACCCCCAGCTTCAGCAATTGCCGAAACGTGCGGTAGGCATTGACATAGCGGCTGCGCTGTACCAGATCGCTGCGGGTCAGCAACACCTGGGCGATCGGCTGACCTAACACGCTAAACAGATCGTCATAGACTCGCATCAGCCGCCCCTGCCCCACTGCCGCCACCGCCTGCTTCATCGAAATCGTGCGCGGACGCTCGGTAAGACCCAGCCTTGCGCAGCCTACGCCCACGGCTCCAGAGGAAACTAGAATGACCTGATGCCCCTGCTGGCGAAGCTGGCTAAGGGTTTCTACAAGCTGAGCGATCGTCGCCAGCGCCAAAAACCCCGTTTCGGGTTGGGTCAGGCTAGAAGTACCAATTTTGATGACGATCGTTTGAGCCATGGGTACGCTTGAAAAGAGCTGCTTGAGAATAGCAAGTTTAGACACCAAATAGTAAAGCGCCAACCCTCAAAAATGAGAATTGACGCTCCACAAAATATTTACAGTTTTTATGAGTCGAGGTCTTTAATTAGCTTGACCTCTTTATATATGTGTTCAGAGTAGCAAGGCTTAGGCCGATTCACAGCGGTCTTAATTTTTTCTTTAGAATTGTGGTTTAAGTTTAATTTTCATGAGATTTTGTAAAGTTTTATTTATATAGAGGCGATCGTCCTCATTTTTGCTGAATCTTTTTCCAGTTCCTTAAGACACACTTTCAGCCCCTGCCTCTAACGAAAAATTTCTGCCATGCTATCCTAGTTAAGCTGTCTAAAATCACACATTCAGGATTTCGGGTGTTTCAGCAAGGCATATGCTCTGCCAGAAATGCACCTGGATGGAGGATAAACCCGAAAAAGGAGTAAATTCATGCCCGTTGTTACTTTGGCTCAATTATTGGAGTCTGGTGTTCACTTTGGGCACCAAACCCGCCGATGGAACCCCAAGATGTCCCCCTACATCTACACATCCCGGAACGGGGTTCACATCATTGACTTGGTGCAGACTGCCCAGCTCATGGATGCAGCCTACAACTACCTGCGCAAGGCTTCCGAACAGGGCAAGCGCGTCCTGTTTGTCGGCACAAAGCGGCAGGCGGCAGGCATCATTGCCCAAGAGGCGCTACGTTGTGGCTCTTACTATGTCAACCAGCGCTGGTTGGGCGGAATGCTCACCAACTGGGTGACGATCAAAACTCGCGTCGATCGCCTCAAGGATCTAGAGCGTCGTCAAGAAACAGGTGCACTGGACTTGCTGCCCAAGAAAGAAGCGGCAGTGCTGCGCCGTGAGCTGGAAAAGCTGCAAAAGTATCTGGGCGGTCTCAAAGGGATGCGCAAAGTGCCCGATATCGTAGTGATTGTGGATCAGCGTCGAGAATACAACGCCGTGCAGGAATGCCAAAAGCTAAATGTGCCGATCGTTTCTCTGTTAGATACCAACTGCGATCCTGACACCGTAGATATTCCAATTCCAGCTAACGATGATGCGATTCGATCGATCAAGCTGATTGTCGGACGGCTAGCAGACGCGATCTACGAAGGTCGTCATGGTGAGCTAGAAGCCGAGGAAGAGTTTGACGATTATGAAGTTGCAGACGAAGATTATGTCTTCGATGAAGCTGATTTCCCGCCTGACGAAGAAGGGACAGACAAATAGTAAGGCGATCGAGTCTGGTGAGGGGTGAAACGCCTAATTGTGGGCTTCATCCCTCGCGGTTGATCCATATCCCTATATCCTAGATTCAGACCTCAAAGATTCAGACCTCAAACCTAGAGACACAGGACTAAAGCAATGGCGGAAATATCGGCAAAGCTTGTGAAGGAGTTGCGCGATAAGACTGGCGCAGGAATGATGGACTGCAAGAAAGCCCTTGCAGAATCCGACAGCGATGTAGAAAAGGCAATGGAATGGCTACGCCAAAAGGGCATCACTTCGGCAGGTAAGAAAGCCGGAAAAGTGACAGCCGAAGGCTTAGTAGGCAGCTACATTCACACGGGTGGACGGGTTGGCGTGTTGGTAGAAATCAACTGTCAGACTGACTTTGTTGCCCGAAACGAGGCTTTTCAGGTCTTGGTGAGAGATATTGCCATGCAGATTGCTGCCTGCCCCAACGTGGAATATGTCAAAGTCGAAGACATTCCTCCAGACGTGGTGATTAAGGAAAAAGAGATTGAGATGGGCAAAGACGATTTGTCCAATAAGCCCGTCAACATCCGCGAGAAGATTGTGGAAGGTCGGATTGATAAGCGCCTTAAGGAGCTGTCTCTGCTCGATCAGCAATACATCAAAGATCAGAGCATCACGGTTGCCGAACTGGTGAAGCAAAAGGTAGCAAGTTTGGGTGAAAACATCCAGGTGCGACGCTTTGTCCGCTTTGTTATGGGCGAAGGCATTGAGAAGCAAGAGGAAGATTTTGCAGCAGAAGTGGCAGCTCAAACTGCGGTGAAGGAAGCAGCGGCTGTAGCTGAAGCACCTGTGGCAGAAGCGCTCGTAGCTGAAGCGCCTGTAGAAGTTGAGGCGCCTGCTGAGGAAGCCAAAGCTGAGAAGTCTGATAAGAAATCTAAGAAGTCCAAAAAATAGCTGATGGCTCCTTAGTTAGTTAGCTCAGTCGTTGAAGCAATTTTGGGATATCTGGGTAATGGGTCGTAAGGTCTGAGCATTGCTCGATCGCCTACTCATTACTCATTTTTTATGGCAATTTTCCATCCCAATTTTGCTGCTAATCAACTTTTGTGGCTGAACTCGCTATCCTGGAATCTGAATTAACTTCCTATCTAATTTTTGCAAACCCATATCCTAGATCGAATGGTTAGACCCGTTGAGCAAATTGAGCAAGAGATCGCCAAACTCGATCAGGCGGTACGGACGATCGCTCAAGAGTTCCACGATACCTATACGCCCTATCTAGCGGCTCTGGGCAAAACCGTGCGGCAGCAGCTCGTCTTGGCAAGCTACCACATCTGCACCCATGGTTATCCAGAGCAGTTTTTGCAGCTTTCACTCCATCAGCGGCAAGAGCTTCAGCGATCGCTACGGCAGCTGGCTAAGCGGACTCAAGCCCAGCTTACCAATCAGCTTCAGGCAGCTCTAGAGTTAGATGAATCTGATCATAAACTGAGTTATGAGCTTAGCAACGAGTCAGAGAGTGAGCCTGATGAGGCTGGATTCTTGCTCGTTGAACTTGACGAAGCTGAACTTGACGCAGCTGAACTTGACGAGACTGAACCTGATGAGGCTGAACTTGACGAGGCTGAACCTGATGAAGCTGAACCTGGCGAGGCGAAACCTGATGTGCGTCGGGTCAGCTTAGATGAGCTATTAGAGCGATCGCCCACTCAGCCCATTACTCCCATAGCCCTGGCAGATTGGCAGGAGCAGCTAGAACAAGACATCGTTGAGCACCTGCAAAATCTCTCTCATGCTGCCAACCGTTTGCTGCAACAAAGCAAAATTCTCCCTAGCCAACTCCCGGCTCCCATCTTAGAAATTGCATCTAGGGCGGATGTCATCTCTGAAACGCCTGTCGGTTCACCTAATCTGATTAGTTTGCTGATCGAGAGCGACTCAGAAGACTCGGCAATGACTCAAATCACGACTATTCGTCTGCATCTGTCAGAAATTGAGTTTAGCGACACTACCGTTGCGCTATGGCGATCGAAAGTCCGTACTCTGGTAGCACAGCTCAACAAGCTGGGGCGAGAATATCAGAAGCGGCAAAAAGAAAAGGCGATCGCTCAAGCCGAATCCGCATGGCGATCGAGCTGGTATGAAGACTAGCGGTTTGGCAATTATTAACTGACGGATTGATGCCTATGGGTAGATGGGTAGATGGGTGGATGGGTGGATAGGAAACTCTCGTCCACTCATCTGCCCGCCAACTATTATTTAACTAATCGCTAGCGCTGGATCTTGCCCTTTCTCTTCCTTTCTTATGGACTGGCTACGCCTGCAAAAAGCCCTCTCTGTCGAAGCCGATCGCGGCTTCAATGATTTGGTGGGCAGCCAGTATCGGTTCAGCGAATTCCTCAGCTTTAGTCTGGCACAGCCGCCCACAGAGCTGACTCAGAATGAACGACAGCGATCGCAGGAAATTTCCCAGGAGTTCACGCGCTATACAGAACTCAGCTTTGCCCAACGGCAGCACTTGGTTGCCGAAACCCGCCGCTTTATTTACCAGACCCGTAAGCAGTTGGAGGAGCGATCGACACCGGATTCAGAAACGGCTGAACAATCCGGCATCCGCTACTCTTCTGTTCAACCATCAACTACCGTCGCTAAGGCGGCTCAGAAAAAAGTTCCTCGGACAAAGCCTTTGGTGGAGCCAAAAAGCAGAGCGCCCGTCAAGCTCGATCAGGCAGTCACCTATCTGCCAGGAGTAGGGGTGAAGAATGCCGAGCGGCTGGCAAAGCTAGGGCTAAATACCGTACGCGACGTGCTGTACTACTATCCGCGCGACCATATTGACTACGCCCGTCAGGTAAAAATTCGGGAGCTGGAGCCAGGAGAGACGGTGACGCTAGTGGTCACAGTGAAAAAATGCACCTGCTACAGCAGCCCGCGTAATACCAAACTCACCATTTTTGAGCTGGTGGTGCGTGACTCTAGCGGACAGATGAAGCTGAGCCGTTTTTTTGCTGGAAGTCGGTATCAAAATCGCGGTTGGCAGGAGCAGCAAAAGCGTCTGTATCCCATGGGTGCAACGATCGCCGCATCGGGCTTAGTCAAGCAGAGCAAGTTTGGCATGACGCTAGACAATCCGCAAATTGAGGTGTTAGATCATTCGGGAGCCTCGATCGACTCCATGCAGGTCGGTCGCGTGGTGCCTGTTTATCCCCTTACCGATGGGGTAGGCGCTGACGTGGTGCGCAAGGCAGTAGTGGAGGCGTTGCCTGCCGTGTCGCAGCTTCAGGAGCCATTGCCGGATGGTCTGCGCACCAAGTATGAGCTAATTGGCTTACAGGAGGCGATCGCCCACATCCATTTCCCTCCCCATGCTGAGGCTTTAGCGGCAGCCCGACGACGGCTGGTATTCGATGAATTCTTTTACCTACAGCTCGGCTTGCTAAAACGCCGCATGACTCAGCGCCAGCAGCAAACCACCGCCAAGCTGGCTGCCACAGGCGAACTGATCGAAGAGTTTTATCGGGTGCTGCCCTTTAAGATGACCAATGCCCAGCAGCGGGTAATCAACGATATCCTCAATGACATCCAGACTCCTACCCCGATGAATCGGCTGGTGCAAGGCGATGTCGGGTCAGGAAAAACTGTTGTGGCGGTCGTTGCCATCCTGGCGGCAATTCAGTCAGGCTTCCAGGCGGCGCTGATGGCTCCCACTGAAGTCCTGTCTGAGCAGCACTACCGCAAATTGGTGGGTTGGTTCAATCTGCTGCATCTGCCTGTTGAGCTGCTGACAGGTTCTACCAAGGTTGCCAAGCGACGGCAGATTCACGCCCAGCTGGCAACAGGCGAACTGCCGCTGCTAGTGGGCACCCATGCGCTGATCGAAGACCCGGTGCAGTTTCAAAAGCTGGGGCTGGTGGTGATTGATGAGCAGCATCGGTTTGGGGTGCAGCAGCGCGCCCGCCTCCAGCAGAAAGGCGACTATCCCCATGTGCTGACGATGACGGCGACTCCCATTCCCCGCACTCTAGCGCTAACGATGCATGGCGATCTAGAGGTGAGTCAAATTGACGAGCTGCCGCCGGGACGCAAGCCGATTCAAACGACAGTGCTGTCGGGGGGCGATCGCGCTCATGCTTATGATCTGATTCGCCGAGAAATTGCTCAGGGTCGTCAAGTGTATGTGGTGCTGCCGCTGGTGGAGGAATCGGAAAAGCTGGATCTGAAGTCAGCGATCGAAGAATTTCAACACCTACAAGAGGGCGTTTTCCCGGAGTTTAGGGTGGGGTTGCTGCATGGGCGCATGAGTTCGGCAGAGAAGGACGAGTCCATTAGCCAGTTTCGGGATAACCAAACTCAGATCTTGGTGTCTACAACAGTCGTGGAGGTCGGGGTTGATGTTCCGAATGCTTCGGTCATGCTGATCGAACACGCCGATCGCTTCGGTCTATCGCAGCTCCACCAGTTGCGGGGGCGGGTAGGACGCGGCGGAGATCAGGCTTTTTGTCTGCTCATGAGTAGCTCAAAATCAGAAACGGCGAAGCAGCGGCTAAAGGTATTAGAGCAGTCGCAGGACGGCTTTTTTATCTCCGAAATGGATATGCGGTTTCGCGGCCCTGGTGAAGTGCTGGGCACCCGCCAATCGGGCTTACCCGACTTTGCGCTGGCGAGTTTGGTCAACGATCAGGATGTGCTGGAGGTGGCACGAGAAGCCGCAGAAAAGCTGATTGCCATCGATGCCACTTTGGAGCGCTGGGCACTACTGCGATCGGAGTTGGAGTATCGGTATCAGCGTCTTATGGGTGGCACAATTTTGACGTGATGGGCTAGCTCATAGTGCATAATTGCCCTATCCAAAACCGCTTAAGCCCTTCGGTGTGTGCTAGTAAACCTAGAGGCTTTACTATCGCTTGAACTCTTAGAGAAGCTAAATGATGTATTGGGTAGTTCTAGTGGTTAATTTTTATCTACGGTGAAGCTAATTATACTGTTGAGTAGAAGACTTAGTCTTTATCGAGGATTGTCAGTGGACTTAAATTCACCAATGAAATTAGAAATTCGAGATTTCTTTTATGCAATTTCATTAGTTATATCTGCAATATCTCTCTTTATATCTGGTTATTGGAATAGCTTGAGAGGAGCGAAATTTATTGCTGTAGCACCTCGCTTTGCCATCTATCTTTATGTTGCAGACAGACAAGATTTCCTCATTCTACCCATAACAATCGCAAACATTGGCGCTCAAATTGGAGTTGTCGATTCTCTCTATCTTAAAGTATCAAAGTCAGCATACGAAAATGAGCCAATCTTTTATGCTATTTCGGACGGGGAAGGACTTGAAGAATTTTTTAAGCATATTCCACTAGCAGGTATGTCGTATGAAATACCGTTTACTGAACCTAGCTTAAAGGATTTGCCTCGTCCATTTGTACTGAAGCCAGGAGAGAGCCAAACAAAGTATCTATCCTTTATCGCTCCCTCTGATTGGGTCTTATCTTTATCCATAAGCAAATTTGCCGTTTACGGTGATATCAGTGGCAAGAAGAAGCCACAAAAAATTCTAGAGCAAGAGTTAAAAATCCAAAATCTCCCGGCTACTACAAGCTTTGCTCAAGGATTTAACCTTGTACCAAATCAACCTCTTACATTAGGCAAGTTTCCATAGAAACTGAAGAGACGATGCATGAGGCTAATCACCTCATCAGCATTGCGGGTTGAGAGGATCGCCCCCACTCCTTAACTTCTCAACTAAGGTATTAAGCGTTATGTCGTAATTTGATCTAGGGAAATAGCCCTTGTGCAAAGCATTTCAGACGGAGCGATCGTAGTTTGAGGTGGTCTCAATTGCCTAAAGGATATTCAGCGGGGAACCGGAATTCATCCTAGGCTAGGAGGCGTTCCTGTCCGCAGCTCTTAGCGAAGGCAGCTAAATAGGAGTAGCGACCCGCTTTACCCGTCACAAATAACCTCTTGGAATTAACTGATTACCTCTAAACGGTTAGTGTGCAAGCGGATTTTTATGCAGCGATCGCTCACATTCACTGCTAGGTTCACAGCTATGCCTAGAGCAATTTGAGCTGTCAGGCTGTGTGTAGCTCTACGCAGGGTTCATCATGGCAGTGATGGACTTCGACAAGCACATGAGAGAGTAATGGAATGTGATTAAGTAAGCTTTTATAATATTCTGGCTTCTGAGGATAATGAGTAACAAGGGAAACTGTGGCTGCTAGATGATTTTCGCTAAGGTTCCAAACGTGCAAATCGGTAACACGATTGTCAGCATCTTGTTCAACCGCATTTACGATCGCCAGCTTTGTTTCTTTATCAACTGCTCCGTCCAGCAAGATGGAACCAGTTTCACGAACCAGTCCATAAGACCATCTTGCAATCACTAAGGCCCCAATTAAACCCATTACTGCATCCATCCAAACCCAGCCTAAAAACTTCCCTCCGAGTAGGGCAACTATTGCAAAAACCGAAGTTAAGGCATCTGCTAGAACGTGAATGTAGGCAGCACGGAGATTGTGATCATGATGGGGATAGTCATGGGAATGACCGTGATGGTTATGGGAATGATCATGATGCTCTTGCAACAAAAAAGCACTGGCAAGATTTACTATTAATCCAATAACCGCAATATAGATTGCCTCATTGAACTGGATAGATTGAGGCTCAAGAAGACGGACAGATGACTCAACTGCTATGGCAAGAGCCACTACTGCAAGTACAATCGCGCTAGTAAAACCCCCCAGCACACTGACTTTACCTGTACCAAAGGTATATCTGGGGTTGTTTGCATGTCTTCGGGCGTATTGATAGGCAAACACTGCAATACCAAAGGCTCCAACATGTGTTGCCATATGCCAACCGTCAGCAAGCAGAGCCAGCGAACCAAAGGTTGTACCAGCTACAATCTCAGTAATCATTGTCACTGCTGTGAGCAAAAGCACTATTTTGGTATTTTTTTCTGCCTGATTCTGATCGGCAGAAAAATTATGAGAGTGTTGCCATTGTTCAAGAGTATGGATGTGCATAAAACTATCTAAAGAAGAATTGGACTAAGTTCGCAAGCGATCGCCTATCAATTTTTTACTGCCCGTAGCGAAGGCTTCTATCTTCACTGTGACTCTTTCCTCAGCATTCATCTTAAATGACTGCCCCAATCAGCCGACAACCTAAGCAGCCTAAAAATCTATAGGAAGATGCACATCATATAGCGCCACGCGCTTAGATCCAATGAGTTATTTTTTGAGAGCCTCGCTCCGCGAGGCTCTCAAAAATAACTCGTCCTAACTCAATTACTTAATGCTCTACATTAGGTAATACTGCTTATTAAGTTGCTGTAAGACTCGGCGATCGCCAATTAAATCTCTCACAGGAAAGCTCATGAACTGAGCCGCTATTTCTGCTTAAGCCGTTTTTGCTTGGGCTGTTTCCGATTCGACCCAGGTGGCGTTCGATCTGCCCCAAAATATTTTTCGCTTCGGTAGCGCAACCACACTCGCAGGGCTTCTGGAATCTGCTCTTTTTGTTCTTTCGTCAGGGTATTGTAAAGCGCTAAGGCGCGATCGCGTTCTCCCCGGCAGGCGGCATTGTTGTGAGCATCCCAATAGCTCCGAGCCACCCGAATCCGCCGACAGACTTCCTTAATCAGCGCTTCTCCAGTCAGTGGGTCTTCCTGCTTTGCCATAGCTTCTCTAGTTAAGTGTGAGTTAAAAGTAAGATGGGATCAGGTTGACGTAGCGAAATTTCTTATGAGAACCCAGCGAACTCGCAGTCAAGAGCGGATTTTGAGCTTGCTCAAGTCTTTAAACCGGGCAATTTCTGCCCAAGATATCTACATGGATCTGCGAAACCGCAGTGAAAACATGGGGTTGGCAACGGTATATCGATCGCTAGAAGCCCTGAAGCTTGAAGGCGTGGTACAAGTCCGTACGCTGGGCAACGGCGAATCCCTCTACAGCACGGTTCAACAAGATCGTCATCACCTGACCTGCCTTCAGTGTGGCGCTTCTACACCCATTGATCAATGTCCTGTTCATGAACTCGAACATCAACTGAATCAATCTTACGAGTTTAAGATCTTCTACCACACCCTAGAATTTTTTGGGGTCTGCACGACCTGCCAGCTTGTCCAGGCATCTGGCGCTGGAGGTTGAACTTAGACTAAAGTCCTCAGCCCCAAAAACTTGAAGATTGAACTGGAATTAGGGGCGATCGCTAGCAGCAAAGCGCTCTTGCATATCTTGTTACAGGAAGGCTGCCCTACTGGCTTCTTCTTGAGTAGGATTTACGCAGATTGAAGCGAAATCCGCCCCCCAAATCCCCAATTCTGGGGGAGCCGGAGTTCAGAGTCCCCCAATTCTGAGGGGCGGATGCATAAGTCCTATTAAAACGAAAACTCTAATTTCTCATTTTAGTCAGTACCTATACCTGTGATCTTTGTGATTACAGGTATAGGCACTGATCTTGACCTAAACCAAGCCTACGACCGATCGCACTTAACACAAGCCACCATAGATACAATCACTAAGGTTCTTACCAAAGTGAAAGAAACGCTGAAGGCGCTAATTGGCAGAAATAATACTGTACAAATACTAAGCGGGTGGGCGGAATCGAACCCCCATTATTAGCTTGGAAGGCTAAAGTTTTACCACTAAACTACACCCGCAAGAGTTAAGGCTACTTAGCTATGCCTTTCCCAGTATAGCATTCCTTCATCTAAAGGTGCAATTTCAAGGCGATACTTGAATTCCACCTGCCGTTAGATGCGTTGTCCAAATACTCAGATCATTGTCAGGAATTGCAGCGGAGAGTCGCTGATAAACTTGTTTTGCCTGAGCTTGAGTCTCCACTAGAGCAAATACCGTTGAGCCAGAGCCGGACATCATCACACCCAAAGTTTCCATCTGCTCTAACGCTTGCCGCAGTTGAGCTACCTTGGGATAGGCAGGTAAGACAACTTTCTCTAGGTCGTTATGCAACAACTGCCCAATGCGTTTGCTATCCCGTTGACCGATCGCCCCCACCATTTCGCCCGAATGCATCTGCTGTCTGCGCCCTGTTTGCTCTGCTGGATCTGAAATGTAGGAACTGCCAAACTGCTGCCGATAGGCTTTGTATGCCCAGGGTGTTGCAACAGCTATACTGCGATATTTTGCTAACACGACATGGAGATGATCAGGGCTGGGCAGGGGCGCAAGCTGTTCGCCTCGGCCTGTGGCGATCGCCGTTCCACCCGAAATACAGAAGGGGATATCTGAGCCGAGTCGAGCCGCCAATGCCTGAAGCTCTGAGTGGGTCAGCCCCAAATTCCACATCAAATCTAGCCCGACTAGCACAGCGGCCGCATTGGCTGAGCCACCCGCCAGTCCGGCTCCCATGGGAATTTTTTTTTCGAGCATGATATCTACGCCGCCCAGCTTTTCAAAGAGCTTAGGAAATTGCTGCGCCATCAGATCTGCCGCCCGATAAGCCAGATTGCTTTCGTCTATGGGCACCTGCGGGTTATCGCAGAACACGCGAATGCGATCGGTACCATTGGCACGCAGATCAACGCGATCGCTCAACGCCACGCTCTGCAAGATCATCGCCAGCTCATGATAGCCGTCAGGACGATCGCCAATAATTTCCAGATAGAGATTGATTTTCGCGGGGGCAATCAAAGAATAGGCGCGCATGGCTGATAGTCTGGATGGCTGATAGCTGGATTGAGCCTACTCCAGCTTATTACTCAATGCCACCCAATGGGCAACGCTAAGATCTTCAGCGCGAGATTGTGGATTGAGATCGAGAGATTCGAGCAATTCATTCAGGCGATCGCGGTCTACAACGCTCTGCAAGTTATTTCGCAGCATCTTACGCTTGGTCGCAAAACCCAGTTTTACCAGCTTGTCGAGCTGTCGCGGATTGTTCGCCAAAGGCTGAGGCGATCGAGGCAGAATCCGAATCACGGCTGAATCAACTTTAGGAGGCGGATAGAATGCGCTAGCAGGAACAGTGCAGATCCGCTCACAGTCGGCAAGGTACTGCACGCGCACCGTAAGCGCCCCAAAGGCTCTAGAGCTGGGCTTAGCACAGAGGCGATCGGCAACTTCTTTTTGCAAGAGCAGCACGATGCTGTCGAGGGGAGCGGGATTGGGTTGGGCGATCGTTCCTAACAGCTTTTCTAGAATCGGGCCAGTGATGTTGTAAGGAATGTTTGCAACTACTTTATTGGGATGCTGGAAATTGGGAAAGCCTGCCAATATGGGAGGCAGATCTAGCGACAGAAAATCGCCTTCTAGCAGCAAAAAATTGGGAGTCTTGCCTAGCTTTTGCGCCAAACTTTTACACAAATCGCGATCGATTTCCACCGCCACAACCGACTGCGTGCGCGTCAAAAGCTGGCGCGTCAAAATACCCGTGCCGGGGCCAATTTCGAGGAGGCGATCGCTTTTTTCTAGCTTTGCCGCACCCACGATCTGCGCCAGTGCCGTATCGCTACGGAGCCAATGTTGTCCAAACTGTTTGCGAGGGAGGGGCATGGGTTAAGCGTAGGTCAAGCCGTATGCAGCAAAATCTGTTTGGAAGAAGTTCAACTCAAACAGATAGATTTAAAGAAGGGTAATTAGTTGTAACTAAAAGTGTAACTGGACTCATCATTGTAGTCGGCAATGGCACATTAGAAACATGATTCTTGTGAGAAGTGTTCTAATGAAATCACTGACTGTTCGTTCTGGTTTTTCGATTAAAAAAGCGTGTATGCTACCGCTCCTCATGGGCGTATTGAGTTTATCTATGACGAATCCCGCGTTTGCAGAGGCTGAGCGCATGTTGAGAACATTGACGGTGACAGGTATGGGTACAGAGTCGATTCCTACGACCTTGTCTCAGGTGCAGCTTGGCGTTGAGGTGCAGGGCAAAACCGCAGAAGAAGCCCAGCAGGAGGCGGCACAACGCTCCTCTGCCGTGGTGGAGCTACTGCGATCGCGCAATGTGGATAAGCTTCAGACCACGGGCATTTACCTCAGCCCTGCCTATGACTATAGCGACGGACAGCAAAAGCTGAGAGGTTATACCGCCACCAATTCCGTCAGCTTTCGTCTGCCAACCGATCGCGCAGGCACCCTACTGGATGATGCAGTAAAGGCAGGGGCAACGCGGATTGATAGCGTCAGCTTTGTGGCTGAAGACAGCGCAGTTTCCACGGCTCAGAAGCAGGCAATTCGTGAGGCAACTCAAGATGCCCAAGAGCAGGCGGAGGCAGCGTTGAGCGCTCTGGGGCTACAGCGCAAGGAAATTGTGAGTGTACAGGTGAATGGAGCAACGCCACCCACGCCGATCTTTGCTAGAGAGCAGAGAACGATGGCGATGGCGGACAGCGCTGCCCCTACCCCTGTGGTAGGCGGTGAGCAGGAAGTGCAAGCCTCTGTGACGCTTCAAATCAGCTACTAGACTCAGTAGATCTCAAACAGGGTTTTGGGTTGCGCTACGCGCAACCCAAAACTCTAAAAAGTTAACTTTTTAGAGAATTAACGAGCATTTACGATCTACTGAGACTCAGTGATGAGATTACTCAAGATGTTGTTTCTTGGGGAGGCACTGCTCAGCAGTGTCTCTCGAAAGGTGCTCCCGCGCTGCCATACCCCTTTGTTACCATAGGAGTATCCTAAGTTTGGGCTTCATCCATGCGGTTTATGTCTCGATCGCTTCTAGCTGCAGTCGGTTTAGCTATGGGTGCCTTCACTCCATTTCTGATGCAGGCAGGACAGGCGGTTGAGTTGCGGGGAGAAGTATATTTTGATCATCCGCCGACGCTTGTCAATGCCATGACGACTGAGCGACGCACCACTGCATCAAGCGCCACTTATTACTTTACGCTGACGGTACCTGAAGACGCAGGTGAGCCTCTACAACGGATTACGATCGCTCAGAAAGACGGCTCAAGCTTCGATCAGCTAGTCCGCTACAACACGGAAGCAACCCGTGCTTTTATAGGGACTCCTCGCAGTCGTTCTGAGGCAATCACGCTAGGCGCTACAACCTTCGATCGAGATAGCCAGACTGTTTCGGTGCTCTTCGATCCACCCGTATCGGCAGGAAAAACGGTCACAATTGGGCTGCGTCCCCGACGCAATCCGCTTTCAGATGGTGTGTATCTGTTTGGGGTGACGGCATATCCCGCCGGAGAGAAGGCTTACGGTCAGTTTTTGGGATATGGGCGACTCGACTTCGATAAGTCTGACAGCAATTTCTTCCCTTAATTTTTCTCCACAGCGGTTGGATCTCTTGCAAATCAGAGGTTTCAAGTTAGGCTTAGTGACGGCTACATCGCCACTAAACCTGACTTGAAAGGGATCTATTGAGACTATAGAAGTTGAACCTAGTGCGATTAAGTTTGCGCATGAATTCCGCGCTTTCCAAATCTCAATTTTTACAGCCGCAATCATGCAACAAACTTATACGAGAGAGCGTTGAAAGGGCGATCGGATGCACAGGGTCGGCTGCTCTCTAAATAAATCGATTAAGTTAAGGGCGGGAATGCAGCGGCACGCTAGCCGGATACCGGAGGCAGTCCCTAAGAATCTAGCGGGGAAAGCCCTCAAGGTGTTGAGCCAAGCGATCGACTAGGCTTCCCTCAGAGGAAGACTGCACTTCAGATTCGATTTGCTGTACCTTCTCAGTTGATAAACCCAGAAGGCTGACTAGCTGCTGATATGCCGCAGCTTCATCGGCATTGATATTGTCCTCTTGGGGCGATCGGGCACTACAAGAAATCACCTCATACGCTAACCGCAACACCATCTCTTTTTCCTCAGGGCTATGGAGCTTTGAGGTGATTTCTTCAAGAGGGATGTTTTGCTTCATGTAGTTTTGAAGCTCTTGACGAAGATGCTGTTGCTGAGCGGCATCTTTGGCAAAAATATTGCTGAAGCGATCGAGCATAATCTCAACTTCTTCAGCCGCAAGATCGCCATCTGCCCAAGCCATGGCGGTAACGGTGCGTAACAGGTTCATCTGACGAGGAGAAATAGACGGTGGGGTATGAACCATAAGACAATTCCTAATTAGATTGAGTTGTCTAGGCGATTGAGTGGTCTAAGCTAGATGGCTTTTAGGTTAGACTGCCTTGCTTACCTAAACTGCTTTGCTCACAAAGTATCATGAGAATCATAGGGTTTTACACGGCTTAAGCTTCTTGTTCGGAAGCAGTTACAGTCTGTTACGAAACCCTATTGTCTAGAGGTAACGATCGCAGCTTGACCCCTTTACATCAGAGAGCTAGAGTCCTAGTAACCCAAGCAAAACTCGACCTATGAATGAAGGCGATCGCACTTCTCCCAGTCCCCCTAACCCTGCCGATTGCCCAACCGTTTACCCTTGGGATCAGGGTGCGGCAGTCGTGGAAATTCAGGAACTGCTCTCTGCCCACGGTGCCTCAGGAATACGACCAGATGGCGACTTTGGCTCAAAAACCGAGAGAGCTGTAAAACTCTATCAAAAGCGGCACGGCTTACGAATTGATGGCGTTGTAGGTGCAGAAACCTGGACATCATTGCGATCGAGCATACAGCCCGGAAGCCGTCTGCTACAGCCAGGGCTAGTGGGTTCAGACGTAATGGAGCTACAGGGGCTGCTGCGTGTCTGTGGCTATGAGGTACGGCGGGATGGATACTTTGGTGAAAAAACCAGGGCTGCCATTAAGGCGTTTCAGAGAGAGCACCACCTTCGTCCCGATAGCATCGTCAATTCAACGATTTGGACTTTACTTCGAGGGCGCAGAAACCTCTCTTCGGCTTCTCCAACTCGAAACTATAAGCAGAAGAAAAGGTTCAAGTTCTTCTACTAAATTTTCTGACCTTTATAGCTGTCGCCATTTTGCTTAAAAAGTTTAGGGTGAGGAGCTTCGCGCCTCACCCTAAACTTCTCCGTCCTAACGTCTTGACGGTTGCTATAAAAATTCTAAGCCCTGCTTGGCAGAAGTCTGCCAAACAGGGCTTAGAATTTATGCCACCAATCTAGTTGCTAAAAGCATCTTTGATGTTGTCAACCGTGCGTTCAACAGCGTTCTTTGTGTTGTCTACTGCTTTCTGAGTGCGCGCTGCATCTTCTTCTGCTCTCTGCTCAATCCGCGCTGCATCTCTCTTGGCTTTGCGCTCAACAAAGCTGCCATCGCCATCTGTGGCATCCTCTACGCGGCTAGCATTCTTCTTCGCAGTTTGCTCAACCTTATCTGCCGTGTCTCGGATAAAGTTCTTAGCTCGTCCAGCGTCCTGTCTGGCTTTGTCTTGAACCTGGTCGCCCAGGTCTGAGGCCGCAATTAGGCTAGGAGCAGCGATCGCCATTCCACCTGACAAAAATGCGCCTGCGGAAGTGATTGTCGATAGGCAAAATAGCGCCATGGCAACCCAACGTCCCATAGCTGACAGTCGTTTTGTAAAAGAATTCAGTTTCATAGAATACAGTTCCACGTGATTTGATATTCTATTTCTACTAGATTTAATTGATTTACTTAATCACCCTCCAGGCAGAAGTTGTTCCTTTGGGCTGTCTCGATTTTCCTCTGATTCACCCGATCGCACCTTATCCAACCGATCACGATAGAAGATAGACAGAAGCGCTCTATATTTATTGCTTACCCTGCCAACTTTGCGACTCCATACTGTAGTGCCTCAATTCTCTCGACTGCTGATTGCCCTCCTAGCGCCCCTGATTTTTCTGACCGCCTGTAGCATTCCGCAGGTCAAAGCAGAAGATCGGCTATTTCTCGATCTTTCTCTCGATTTCCTGGGCGAATATCGGCTGCCGAAGCTTACCTTCGAGGATGCTCCGGTCGGTGGTTTGTCGGGTCTGACCTACGATCGCCAACGTGAGCGCTTCTACGCCATCTCAGACGATCGCAGCGATCGGGCACCTGCACGGTTTTATACCCTGAAGCTCAGCTTTAGTTCGGCGGGGGAGGCGATCGCCCTTAGCTCCGTCGAGATCGAGAAAGCCACGACTTTAATAGCAGAAGACGGTCGCCCCTATGCTGTTGGCACGATCGATCCAGAGGGAATTGCTCTCTCGCCGCGTCAGACTCTATTGATCTCTAGCGAAGGGGTTAGCCGCAACGGGATTCCCCCTTTCATTGATGAGTTTGATCTAGACGGGCGGTGGCAAAGCCGTCTGCCCATTCCCAGAGAGTTTTTGCCTGACACGATCGAGGGTCAGCCTGTCGGCATTCAGGACAATCTAGGCTTTGAAGCTCTGACTCTTAACGCCAGCGGCTCGGCAGGGGGGCGGCTGGAACCGTTTCGGGTGTTTTCGGCAACTGAGGCTGCCCTTCAGCAGGATTTGCCTGAGTCGGACTCTTCGCAGCCTGTTCGCTTTCTGCATTACCTGGTAGGAGAGAATCAGACGACGCTGCTTGCCGAGCATCTCTATCTCTTGGAGCCTGTCGAGAACGCCGTCAATGGCTTAACTGAACTCCTGACGCTTGATCAAGCTGGTCATTTTTTGAGTCTGGAGCGATCGTTTGGCGTGCTTGCCGGGTCTAATGCTCAGCTTTTTCAGATTGCTACGGGTGTGGCGACGGACATCTCAGGCGTTCCTACGCTCAAAGGAGATATTTCTGGAATTGCGCCGATTTATAAACGATCGCTGCTCAACCTTCAAGACTTAGGCATCCCGCTCGATAATTTGGAAGGCATGGCGATCGGGTCGCGCTTGCCCGATGGCAGCCGTAGCCTGATACTCGTGAGCGACGATAATTTCAATCCTGCTCAGGTGACTCAATTCCTCCTGTTTCGCATTCGCGGCATAGATTGAGAGGGAATTTACTCTGCCACAAAACCGTGATTTCCCCAGATTATTCCTTGCTATGATGAGATGTTCGGTTGAATCACGAACACAGGCTTGGAAGGCTCAGAAATTTCCTGAGCTGAGCGTGAAGTTTCTTAAGAGAGCTTTTGTGGTGTAGTTTCTGTGATTGAAAGAGTCGATTATTCTGCCATGCAACCATCAATTCCGTTGGGAACTATCTTGAAGGGCTACCGTGTTCTCAGTATTCTGGGACAGGGAGGGTTTGGTCGCACTTATCTGGCAGAAGATCAGGGGCGCTATAACGAACGCTGTGCCCTCAAAGAATTTATTCCGCCTCAGGGCAGCGCCTACGCTTTGACGAAGGCAAAAGAGCTGTTTCAACGCGAAGCCGCCATTCTCTACCAAATTCAACACCCGCAGATTCCGCAGTTTCGAGCCACTTTTGAAGATAATCAGCGACTTTTTTTAGTCCAAGACTACGTTGAGGGCAAGACGTTTCGGCTGTTGCTCAACGAACGCAAAGCCAAAGGCAGCACTTTCTCGGAGCCAGAGGCACTCCAGTTCATCCGTCAAATTCTGCCGATTTTGCACCACATTCACAGTAAAGGCATCATTCATCGCGACATTGCGCCAGATAATATTATTCTACGCCAGTCCGATAATTTGCCTGTGCTAATTGATTTCGGCGTGGTCAAAGAAATCGCGACTCGCGTTCAGTCGCCTGATGCTGTTGCCGAACCAACCACCGTAGGTAAATTTGGCTATGCTCCCAGCGAACAAATGCAGACGGGGCGCGCCTATCCCAGCAGCGATCTGTACGCGCTGGCAGTAACAGCGCTGGTGCTGCTGACCGGACAAGAACCTCAAGCACTGTATGACGATCGCAGCCTCACCTGGACTTGGCAGCGCTGGACGAAACTCAGTCCGGGGTTTGCCCAAGTTCTAGAGCGGATGCTGAGCTATCGTCCGAGCGATCGCTATGCCTCTGCTGCTGACCTAGCTCAAGCCCTCCAAATCGCGACAGAGCCAGCAGTCAATCCGGCAGGTGTGATCACTCAGGCTCAAGTTTCCCAGGTGCCTACCCCCGCCGCACCCGATGTGTCTCATATGCAGACCATGGCGATCGGTCGTCCTGCCCCGGCTGAAGCGCCCGTTCGAGCGAATGCTTCTCGGCGATCGTCCCCCTCTATTTCTACGCCCTCTTCTGGATGGGATAATCCTTTAGCTATTATCTTGACGGCGCTGGGAGTGGCAGTCGTTGCCGGAATCGCCAGCTGGGCGATCGTTAGCGCGCTCCGCAATGCCAATCAGCCTATCGCCAGCCCCACGCCGACTCCCACAGTTTCCCTCACGCCCACGCCCACCCCGACCCCCACGCCCACCCCGACCCCCACTCCTACGCCCCCGCCCACACAGCCGACGGAATATAGCCAGCGGCTAGAAGGAATCCTGCTGCCTGATAGCGAAACCAAAACCTTCCAGGGCAATTTGCGATCGAATGAAACCATTGCCTATGTCATTCCGGCTGAGCAAGGACAAACGCTGAATGCCTCGCTGGAAGGAGAAGGAGTGCTGCTGACGGTGCTAGCGCCCAATCGGGAACCCGTCGTTGATCGCGTTCCGGCTTGGCAAGGGGCGCTCACCTACACGGGAGACTATGTGGTGCGGCTTAGCCCTGTTAAAGGTCTGCCCGAAAGCGATTTTCGGCTGAATCTTAACCTTCAGCCTCTCCCTTCGCCCTCGCCTTCACCCGAATCGCCCAGCCCGATTGATACGCTGCCGCCTACAGAGCCGCAGATTGAAACTACGCCGCTGAATGTGTCTCTAGGTCGTCCGGTCGAGTTTTCCGACAGGGCAAGCGACGAAGTCACCAAGCGCTATCTCGTCGATGTCCAGCCTGGGCAGATTCTTAGCGCTGAGGTTTTAGAGGGCAGAGTCTCGATTAACGTGCGCTATCCTAACGGTGAGTTGGTAGAAGGGGGCAACGAGGTGAGAAACTGGTCAGGTCGGATTTTTGACCAGGGGCGCTATCAAATTGATGTAGTCGCCAATCGCCGATCGTCATTCTCGCTCAGAGTTTTGCTGGACGACCAGCCTCAATAGATTTTTCAATACCCTCAAAATTTATGGAACCGCCTCAGCCGAAAATCGTTCCATTGAAACCTAGTCAATTGAAACCTAGCAATTGGGCGATCGCTCAGCTACCCGGCATCAGCCCTCAAGATGAGGCTAGCTTAGTGGGCTGCGGCATTCACACCACGTTTCAGCTTCTTCAAAAGGCTCAGACGCCCGACCAGCGGCAAATTCTGGCGGCTGAAATGCAAATTCCTATTCAGCATGTCAACAAGTGGGCGGCGCTGGCTCACCTTGCCTGCATTCCAACAGTAGGCTGTCAATATTGTGGACTGCTGCTGCACGCGGGTATTAGCTCTCCGGGACAGTTGGCTCAGACCCCGATCGCCCGATTGCACCAGCAGGTTCTCAAGCTGCAAATTGCCACAATGCAGCGGCAGGATCTTTGTCCTGGATTTGGTGAAGTTGCCCAGTGGATTGAGCAGGCTATTCAGCTCCAGGCTCGCCGCGCCGCGCCCAAGGGCTAATCTGGATACCCAACTCATCTAGGGTAATTGTCAAAATGTGATGATTTTCTACTGGGTGCGCTTTGCACACCCAGTAGAAAATCATCACATGAATATAAGTCCCCTAATCTGGATACCAAAACATACCTTTAATGCCTTCAGGATCTTGCATAAACCCTAGACCCCGATAAAATTCGACTACCTGCGGGTCGGCAAACAGCGTAATGTTGCTGATGTCCTCGCTGCGGAGCTTTTTAATCATCTGACGCATTAAGGCTTTTCCTAGCCCTTTGCTCTGAAAATCTGGGTGAATCACCACATCCCAAATAGTGGCGTTAAATGCGTGATCAGAGGTTGCCCGCGAGAAGCCTACCAGCCGCTTACTTGCGCCCTTCTGCTCCCACATAGAAACCACCAGAAAGCTAAATTGAATAGCTTTCTTAACTTTTCTTAAAGGACGGCGCGACCAACCCACCGCATCACAAAGCTCTTCTAGCTCGTAGAGATCGATTTCGCGATCGGTGCTAAAGAAAATACGAGAGTTGCCCACCATAACGCCCTGAGCAGAGGAACCATCCGCTTCGGTGGTCTTGGGCAGGGCGGCATCAGAAGTGCTAAATAAGCTTTTCCAGAAACCCATCAGGCGCGGTTAAGGTAATTGAGAAATTGGATGGCGGGAACGGTTAATGTACAGGTGGTCTGGACAATAACTCCTGAAATATAAGCTTAGCAAGATAGCCTCGCATATTACACGATCGCAAATATTTATTGTGCTTGCTAAATTTTGGGCAGGCGGGCTGACCGACCCTACAGGAGGCAGGCTACACCCTTAACCCTTCTTTTATAGCAACTGCCAAGGCGGTTAGGACGGGGACATTTTTGGTGGGGCGCTAAGCGCCCCACCAAAAATGTCCTAAGCAAACTAGCGACAGCTATAACCGTCACCGTTGTGACTGTTCATCTTCCCCCTACAGACGTAGGATAAGAACGCTTGCTATTCAGATTCTATTCAACCTATTCATGAGAGGAATTCTATGCTGTTCTCTGGTGCTCAGCCTGCATTACTCGTCTTGGCAGATGGAACAACCTATCGAGGGTGGTCGTTTGGTGCATCGGCTACTGCCATCGGCGAGGTGGTATTTAACACAGGCATGACGGGCTACCAGGAGGTGCTGACCGATCCAAGCTACCGAGGGCAAATTATTACCTTTACCTATCCTGAGTTAGGAAATACGGGCGTTAATCCTGAAGACGAAGAGTCAGGTCGTCCGCAGATTAAAGGGGCGATCGCCCGAAACATCTGCTCTCGCCCCAGCAACTGGCGATCGACTCAATCGCTGCAAGATTACCTGAAGAAGTATGGGATTCCCGGCATTTACGGCATTGACACTCGCGCTCTGACCCGCAAGCTGCGATCGGCAGGCGCGATGAATGGCGGCATCTCTACCGAAATTCTTGATCCAGCCGATTTGTTGATGCGGGTGCAGGAAGCCCCCAGCATGGCAGGGCTAAATCTGGTGCGCGAAGTCAGCACGCAATCGGCATACGAATGGTCTGAAACGACGGATGCTGCCTGGGACTATACGATTAAACCGACCTCGACCGCGATCGCCCAGGCTCCAACCGAACCTCTGACCGTTGTGGCGATCGACTTTGGTATCAAGAAAAATATCTTGCGACGGCTAGCCAGCTACGGCTGTCGGGTCATTGTCGTACCCGTAGACACGCCGCCCGAAGACATCCTCAAGTACAACCCAGATGGCATCTTTCTCTCGAATGGGCCTGGCGATCCGGCAACCGTAGCAGAGGGCATCGCCACTACTAAAGCGCTCTTGACCAGCGAAAAGCCAATGTTTGGTATCTGTATGGGACATCAAATTTTGGGTTTGTCTCTGGGAGCTGAAACCTTCAAGCTGAAATTTGGGCATCGGGGACTCAATCAGCCCTGCGGCATGAGTCAGCAGCCCGTAGAAATCACCAGCCAAAATCACGGCTTTGCCATTAGCGCTGATTCTTTGCCCAATGTCGAAGTGGAGATCACGCACCTGAATTTGAACGATCGCACGGTGGCGGGTCTACGCCATAAAACCCTGCCGCTATTCTCGGTGCAGTATCACCCAGAGGCGAGTCCGGGTCCCCATGATGCAGACTATTTGTTTGAGAAATTCGTTCAGGCAATGCTGCTGCATCGTCAACAGAGTGCCAAGGCGATCGGTTAATTGATTCTTTGGAGTTGGGCAAAGATTGGTCTAAGATCTGGCGGCGATCGCCTGACTCCAATGAATTAACTTATCGGCTAGCACCTGCTTTTGTACAGGCTTGCTGAGGTAATCATCCATGCCGACCTGAAGGCAGCGATCGTGATCTTCTTTCATCGCATTAGCCGTCATAGCAATAATGACCGGATATCGGGTTAAACCCTGAAGCTCATGCTCCTGAAGCTCATGCTCCTGAAGCTGCCGGATGGCTTGAGTTGCCTCATATCCATCCATGATCGGCATCTGACAATCCATGAAAATCACGTCGTAGCCGATCTGCGACACCAAATCCAATGCCTCTCTACCGTTGGCGGCAACGTCAGCTGCATAGCCCAGGTTTTTGAGTTGGTTTAGCGCGACTTTTTGATTGACTAGGCTATCTTCGACCAGGAGAATTTTGAGCTTTTTTGAGGAGCGATCGGGGAGAGCAGAGAGGGGTTGAGAGGGGCGATCGTCCCTCAACGCCAGGTGACCCGCTTCAGAATTCATCACCTGTATCAAGCAGTCAAACAAGCGAGACTGCTTCACGGGTTTTATCAGATAAGCAGAGAATCCCAATTCCTGCACCCGATTCATGCCCTTTTGGTTGAGTGAGGTCAACATCACTAGCTTAGTGTTAGCTAACAGAGGATTAGCCCTGATGGCTTTTCCGACTGCTTCTCCATCCATGCTGGGCATTTGCATGTCTAAGATGATGATGTCATAGGAACGACCCTGAAGCAGCCCAGATTCCAGCATTTTCCAGGCTTCCTCGCCGCTTGCTGCCTCTTCGACCCGCATTCCCCAAGCAGCTGCCTGATGCTGTAGGATTTTGCGGTTAGTGGGGCTGTCATCCACAATCAGGAGCCGCAGTCCCCGCAGACTGTCCGTTACCAACGGCATGGCAACCTGGGGCTGCTTTTCAAAGGCAAGTTCAAACTGAAACTTCGAGCCTTGTCCGGGGGTGCTGCTCACTTGAATGGTACTGCCCATCAGCTCTACAAGCTGCTTGCAAATAGCTAGCCCTAAGCCCGTGCCGCCAAATTTGCGCGTAGTGGAAGCGTCAACCTGAGAAAAAGGTAGAAACAACTTCTTTAAACCGTCTGGCGCAATGCCCATCCCGGTATCCTCTACTGAGAATAGCAGGGTGGCGATCGCGCCTGAATCTGCTGTTTTTGCTTTAGATTGCGTCTCAGATTGCGTCTCAGATTGCAGCGAAACCCGAATCACCACTTCGCCCGTTGCCGTAAATTTAATCGCGTTACTAACCAAATTGGTCAACACCTGACGCAAACGGCTGACATCACCCCGCAGTCGAGTGGGCACATTGGGTTCCACCCAGGCAGCAATCTCTAGCTGTTTAGCATGGGCTGATGCCGCCAGCAGATCGGTCACTTCTTCGGCGCAAGAAACGACATCAAAATCTAAGATCTCCAGCTCCATTTCGCCTGCTTCCAGCTTGGAGAAATCTAGAATTTCGTTCAGCAACATCAGCAGGTGATTGCCGCTAGTGCGAATCGTTTCGGCGAAATCATACTGCTGTGCATCCAAACGAGTATCAAGGAGTAATCCAGTCATGCCCAAAACAGCATTCAGCGGTGTGCGGATTTCATGACTCATGGTTGCCAAAAAAGTGCTTTTCATCTGAGCTGCCTGTTCAGCCCGTTTGCGTGCCAAATCCAATGCTTCATTCTGCTCTGCCAGATGCTGATTACGAAGAACTTCTTGCCCTTGGATGTGCTGGCGTTCAGCCTCAGCGCGCTTGGCTTCGCTAATATCTACCGCCGAACCTTCGTAGTGCAGCACATCGCCGCTGTTGTCACGAATTGCCCGTACGCTCTCAGAGATCCAGGTCATACTGCCGTCTTTGCGATAAACCTGAGACTCTACATCGGTTATCTGATCCTGCGTTTTCATCCGCTCTAGCAGAGCTTGCCGTAGAGTGGGGTCAACATAAAGCTGCTTAGCAATATTGGTTACGCTTGAGATAAAGTCTTGTGGAGACTCATAGCCGTAAATCTTAGCTAGAGCCGAGTTGGCGTTTAGTAAACGTCCCTCAGGTGTAGCTTGAAAAATGCCGACGATCGAGTTCTCGAAGATGCTGCGATATTTTTCCTCGGTCTGGCGTAGCTCAATCTCAGCGCGCTTCCTTTCTGTGATGTCAATTCCAGTACCGATAATATATTTTGTCTTTCCTTTGGCATCTAGGAGAACGGTGTTAGTCCAGGCGATAAGACGGCGATCGCCCTTCCGAGTAATCCAGTTGTTTTCATGGTGTTTCGGAAGGTCAGAAGAGTTGCCTGCCGAAAAAGCTGACTGCATAAACTCTGCGTCATTAGAATCGAGAAAAATATTCCAAAAAAACTTATTCCGAACTTCAGAGAAGGAGTATTCAGTAATATCGGCACATTTTTGATTAAAACGAATAATTCTCCCAGCTAAATCTAGAACAATAACGAGAGTATCTGTAGTATCTAAGATTGCTGTTATGAAGTCACGCTCTTGTTCCAGATTTTGTTCTATACTTTGCCTTTTTTTTAGATCCTCGCGAATGAAATAGAAGACACCTGCTAGGGTTATAAGTTCTAAAAGCGTTCCTACAGTGGAGGTATAGGCTATCCGATCGATCGAGGATCTGTTTCTCGCCAACTCCAGCTTTTCTAGTTCTAAGCTTTCAGAGGTTTGCGGTTCTTCTGGCGTTTGAGACGATCGCATTTCGGCAATCTGATAGTAAAACAACCCATTGACTGTCAGCAACACGGCAGATGCAATGCCTAGCCAGACTGCGACTCTTCTAATAAAGGGATCTTTGGTGAGTCTAACGGCGCGATTGGCTTCAGAGCTAATGACCGATCGCTCAATTTCGGCTAGATTTCGACGGATCTCGATCTGATCGACAACCTGCTGCCCTAGCGCCTTGAGGGTGTTGATTTGCTTGGAAGTGAGCTGCCGAGGCACATGGTCGATCACACACAGCGTGCCTAGACGATAGCCCTCAGATGTGGTCAACGGCACACCCGCATAAAATCGCACAAAGGGTTCACCGATCGCCAGAGGATTGTCAGCAAACCGCTTGTCAGCCAGCGCATCCGGGACGATAAACACATCATCTTGCAGAATGGCATGGGTACAAAAAGCTATGTTGCGATGGGTTTCATTCACCGCTAATCCCACTCTTGCCTTAAACCACTGTCGCTGTTCATCCACCAAGCTCACAAGGGCGATCGGCGTTTGGCAAATATATGCCGCTACCTGGCAGATATCATCAAAAGCGCGTTCGGGCGATGTGTCCAGAATTTTGCACTGCTGGAGCGCCACAAGTCGCTCGGATTCATTTGCCGTAAGGGGAGCAATGCGCATATCAGTACCGTAGTCTTGCTGAGATCGCAGAGAAGTTGCAAAAGATGCTTAGCTACTATAACCCTGGCTACTAAGCCCCTGGCTAGGATGATCCCTAAGACAGAGCCTTTCGTCATAAGCTAGCACCGGAGCGCTAACCCTTGGTTCGTAAATAATGCGTAGATTTCGGAAGCGAGGGTGAAGTTGGTTGAGTTTACCCGTAAAACTACTACCCGTTGTTTCACCTATGCTTCATTTTTACTGCGTCTCATTTCTCTAGAGGCATCGGCGGGTCAGCCAAAAGACTCCTAGCTGACCACAGGATTACGGGCACGCTCGATTTCTTCTAGCGTATTCAAAACCAGACGTTTGGCTTGCAGCTTCCAGCCCCGCTTTTGAATAACGATCGCCGCAGCAGTGCCTCCAATAGTTGCCAAAAAATCTAGCGGCTGAAACATAGAGATGCCAAATAGTAGACCTAGTCCAGCAATTCCCCAAAAGGGAAGAGCGATCGTCTGGCGCTGAGTCTCTAGCAGCTTGCTTAAACCCTCGTTAGGTAGCTCGGACATTAGCACCGCTTTAATTTGCTTTTGTTCGGCTAGCGAAACCGACAGACCAATCTTTTGCCGCAGCTTTTCGATTTTACGAGCGTCAGTGCTGTATTGCGTCAGCTCATCTTCTGCCATCATGATTACGCGATCGTACTGTCCCATGGCTTTGCCTCGTGTCTTAGATAAAAGGATCTGAAGACTTCAGTATGCCAAGAATTCTGCCTGCTTACACTTTTCGCGGGTCATAGGGCGATCGCTCTGGCTGGGGCTGACGTTACAGCGTTCTTGGCGAATGCTACAGCGCTTGTAATCAAGGGCGCAGCGTTCATGACCGTTACAGCATTCGTTATTACATTCGTTATTGCTGCTGTGGCATTCGTAACGACAATCTCCTTTACAGCCTGAGACAGGCTCCGCAATTTAACAGATCATTTCGCTTCTCGCCCTCTCTGCGCGGAACGTGGCGGCTGCACTTTATAATGAGTCCTGTTGTTCTCGGCAGCCTCACGACTTCAAACGCGGCTCAGAGAAGCGTTTAAGGAAAATCTATGACGATCGATTCAGTTCGGTACTCCAGTCCAACTCCTTCTCCCGCCAATTTGCCCGACAAACGTAAGCTATGGATGGCGGCAATCAAGCCTCCCATGTACAGTGTCGCCATCATGCCCATTGCGTTGGGAACAGCCGTTGCCTATGCCAAAACTCAGAGGGTTCATTGGGGTACCTTCAGCATCTTTTTAATATCCGCTATTTTGATTTTGGCCTGGGAAAATATCCATAATGATCTGTTCGATGCGGAGACGGGCATCGATCACAACAAGCATCATTCTGTGGTTAATCTGACCGGAAACAAAGCTCTGGTGTTTTGGCTAGGAACGCTTTGTCTGGCAGCCGGGATTGCTGGAATCTTAGCGATCGCCTACCTGCAACAAGACCCCACCGTTGTGCTGCTGGTTCTACTGTGCTGTGGGTTGGGATATCTCTATCAAGGGCCTCCCTTTCGCCTGGGCTATCAGGGATTGGGCGAGATTCTCTGTTTTTTTAGCTTTGGGCCGTTGGCGGTGTCTGCGGCATACTACAGCCAAGCCCAATCCTGGTCGGTGACGGCGCTGGTGGTCTCGGTGATTTTGGGCATCAGCACGAGTCTGATCTTGCTTTGCTCTCACTTTCATCAGGTAGAGGATGATCTAAATGCAGGGAAGCGATCGCCTATTGTCCGGCTTGGAACCCTGCGCGGCGCACAGCTTTTACCCTGGCTCTGCGGCAGTCTCTACGGCTTGACGGTCATAGGAGTGGCGATCGGCAGTTTCCCTCTTTGGACATTGATGATTTTTGCCAGTCTGCCCTCTGCTCTAAAGCTCTGTCGGCACGTGCTAGAAAATCATGACAAGCCCGACAACGTGAAAAACTGCAAATTTATTGCCGTAGCGCTGCATTTCTGGAGCGGGTTGCTGCTCAGTCTTGGCTTTATTCTGTAGCTTAAGCTTAATTTTGTAGCTTGAATTTTTTATCCTAAATTTTTCTGGTTCATGGCTCAAATCAAAATTGTCGATCGGTATGACGGCAGCTTTACCTTGGCACCCGAAGTCAAAGCGGAGCTGTTTAGCCTACTGACCAATCCCGGATTTCTAGAACAGGTGGCGGCACAAGCGGGGGGCGATCGCCTTGAGTTTACCGAACTCTTATTTCAACCCATTCCCTATACCCCCACAACTCCGCGAGGTATGCCTGCCGAATACGAGCAGTACCTTCAGCCAGACTACGCCATTATTAATGTGCCGCCCAATTTCATGTTTAAGGCAAAGGTGTTTCAGCCGAGTCGCCTCTGTGCCATCTATCGCAAGCTTTACGCTCTTCCGCAAGGAGAGGGAGCATGACTGCCCTCGCTGAGCTAGACTACATTGTCTACCTCGACGCAGAGGGGCAAATGACTGACCAGTTCGATGGCAAAGTGGGAGTCTACGCCATTTTTGACCAAGAAAAAATTCTCCAGATGATTGGCTATTCCCGTGACGTGGGGTTTAGCCTGAAACAGCATTTAGTGCGGCAGCCCCAGAGCTGTTACTGGATGAAAGTGCAGACCATCGATCGTCCTAGCCGCACGCTGCTTGAGGAGATGCGGGCAGCCTGGATTGCCGAGAATGGCTCGGTTCCAGTGGGCAATGCTGCTGGGGAGGCGATGTGGAATCAGGCGATCGACGCCAAGTTGACCATGACGGCTGAAGAGCTAGCAATCTACGAGGCGAGTGATGATCCTGGCAAAATTAAGACGCTCAAAAAAGTTGCCCGGCGGGTTGAGGAAGAAGTTTTGGCGAAACTAGACGCGCGCGGCGTTAAGATGCCAATTCGGTTCGATCCCAAGCTTAAAGAAAAGGGTCTGCTGAATCTCTGACTCAATCTTCTGACCAAATCTACCGGTGAATCCTAAACTGAATCTTAATTATTTTCCTCAGGCAAAGGCTATGGCATCTGCTCTGTTATAGACTGTGGCAGTAATCCCTGCTTAATTCAGAAAAGTATGCTAGCCCTTGCCAGATTATGCTGAGACGCACATTTCCTTCTCCGGAAGCCTTGCGTCGGCTTCCCTTCGGTCTGGCAGATGTTGCAGTGATCCTGGGCACTTTACTGCTGCTGGCGCTGGTTGCCCGCCTTGGAGCAGGCACGTTGGTCAGCTTTCAGCCGCCTGATGTTGTGCCAGGAATTGATCTAGACCCGCGCAACTTGCCTTATTATGCGGGGCGATCGACCCTCCGAATGTTCGTTGCCCTGTTCTTTTCGATGGTGTTCACGCTGATCTATGGCTATGTCGCAGCGAACAGCCCTAGGGCCGAGCGGGTCATGGTGCCGCTGCTAGACATTCTGCAATCTGTTCCGGTTCTGGGCTTTTTATCGGTTACGGTTACAGGATTTATTGCATTGTTCCCCGGCAGCTTGCTGGGGTTGGAAGCGGCATCAATTTTCGCCATTTTTACCAGCCAGGTCTGGAATATGACCTTTTCGTTTTATCAGTCGCTAAAAACGGTGCCGAAAGATCTGGATGAAGCCATGACGCTGTATCGGCTGTCGCGCTGGCAGCGGTTCACCAAGCTAGAGGTGCCTTCTGCCACGATCGGTCTAGTCTGGAACGCGATGATGAGCTTTGGGGGCGGCTGGTTTTTTGTTACCGCGAGTGAGGCAATCAGCGTCCTCAATCAGGCATACACGCTGCCCGGAATTGGCTCCTATGTGGCGGCGGCGCTCGCCAAGCAAGATCTCCTTCCCTTGGGCTGGGCATTGTTGACGATCGCCATCATTATTATTCTTACCGATCAGCTCTTCTGGCGACCGCTGATTGCCTGGTCAAACAAATTTCGCTTGGAGCAGAGCGCCTCAGCCGACGCGCCAGAATCTTGGGTCTATGACCTGCTGAAGGCAGCTCGAATTCCCCGTTTGTTGGGAAAAGCTTTGACGCCTGTGCAGGAGAGCCTGAACCATCTGCTGTCTGGTCTGGCTCCTGCGCCTGCGGCTCAAATTAAGGCTCCGAATCGGTCGAGCGATCGCCTCTATAACCTGATTCTGTTGATGATTGTCGCGGCGCTAGTGGTGACGGGCGTTCATTTCATTCTGACGACCGTGGGCATTGGCGAGGTAGTGACAGCCTTTGGGTTGGGGCTATTGACGCTGCTGCGGGTGACAGCGCTGCTGATCTTTGCCACGCTGGTCTGGACACCGATTGGAGTGGCGATCGGCTTCAACCCAAAATTGGCAAGGCTGTTGCAGCCCGTCGTGCAATTTCTTGCCTCTTTCCCAGCAAACTTTATTTTCCCCTTTGCCACGCTGTTTTTCATTCATACCAACATCAGCATCAACTGGGGCAGTATCTTGTTGATGGCTTTGGGTTCCCAGTGGTATATCCTGTTTAATTCGATCGCGGGTGCCCAGAGCATTCCCACTGACTTGCGCGAGATGGCAACTGACGTAGGGCTGAAAGGCTGGCAGCGCTGGCGGCGGCTGATTATTCCCGGCATTTTCTCGGCATGGGTGACGGGAGGAGTCACGGCTAGCGGCGGAGCCTGGAATGCCAGTATTGTCTCAGAAGTGGTTTCCTGGGGTCAGACGACCCTGATTGCCACGGGGCTGGGAGCTTATATTGCTGAAGCTACAGAGACTGGCGACTGGCCGCGAATTACGCTGGGCATTGGCATGATGAGTCTATTTGTGGTGGGGATCAACCGGGTGCTCTGGCGGCGACTCTATCATCTGGCAGAAACGAAATATCATCTGTGATTCAACTTGCTAATTAAACCCGAAATACAACAAGAGCGGTGCAGATTATGAACTCAGTGCAGACAGCGACCGATGTTTTAATTGCCGTTGAGCAGGTTCACAAGAGCTTTCCCTTGCCCGATGGCAAAGGGGAATTTACTGTTCTTCGCGATATCAATGTCACGGTGCGATCGGGTGAGGTTGTGGCTTTGCTGGGTCGTAGCGGCAGCGGCAAAAGTACCCTGCTGCGGACGATGGCAGGTTTAATTTCCCCTAGCCAGGGACGGGTGCTGAGCAACGGCAAGCCGTTACGAGGGGCAAACAACGATGTGGCAATGGTATTTCAAAGTTTTGCCCTATTGCCCTGGCTGACAGTACAGCAAAATGTTGAGCTGGGTCTAGAAGCTCAGGGTGTGCCCAGAGAAGAACGACGGCAAAGAGCGCTCAAAGCCATTGACCTGGTAGGGCTAGACGGCTTCGAGAGTGCTTATCCCAAGGAGCTGTCAGGCGGCATGAAGCAGCGGGTGGGCTTTGCGCGGGCGTTTGTGCTAGAACCGCAGGTATTGTTTATGGATGAACCATTCAGCGCCCTAGATGTACTGACTTCTGAGAACCTGCGGGGGGAAATCGATGACCTGTGGAATGCCGGAACTTTTCCCTCCAAAAGCATTTTGATTGTGACGCACAACATTGAAGAAGGCGTGTTTTTAGCCGATCGCGTCATTATTCTTGGTTCTAACCCTGGACAGGTGCGGGGCGAAGTGGTGATTGACCTGCCGCGATCCCATGACCGGACGAGCGATCGCTTTAAGGCGCTCGTGGATTACATCTACACGGTCATGACCAATCCTGATGTAGAAGTAACGAGCGCTGCCCCTGTAGCAGTTACTCCAGTCGTCTCTGTGCCGCGATCGCCCTATGCTCAAGCATTACCCCATGCCCGATCGGGCGGCATTAGCGGTCTGCTGGAGCTGATTGTCGATCGACCTGACGGCAAAGATGATATTCCTCGACTAGCCGATCGACTTCAGCTTGAGGTAGACGATCTGCTGCCCATCCTGGATGCTGCGGTGCTGTTAGGCTTTGCCGAAGTTTCTCAGGGCGATGTACAGCTGACATCGATCGGCCAGGATTTTGCTACCACCACGATTCTGCGAAGCAAAGACCTGTTTCAACAGCAGGCGTTGCAGAATGTTCCGGTGCTAAGCAGTATGGCGCAGACTTTGAGGGAGAAGAAAAGCCAGTCGATGCGGGCAGATTTTTTCCTGGATTTGCTGGATGAATATTATCCTCATGAAGAAGCTGAGAAACAATTTGCCACAGCCGTAGACTGGGGGCGCTATGCTGAATTATTCGAGTACGATGCAAGTGAGGATCGGCTGTATCTACCAGAGCCAGCGATCGCTCAGATCAGGGAAAATGTCTGAAGTTAATAAAATCAGAACTTTGTAGAATCGATAAATAGGACTAAAGATTAAGATATGAATATGGGACGCAAGCAAGACTGGGCAGGGTTTGACGGGCTAGCATCAATGGCGTTTATGGGAGTGGCAGCGATCGCTCCCTTAGTGGTAATGGTGCAACCTGCTGCTGCCGATACGGTGCGCGGCAGCGGCACGTTTTTGTTGGAAGGGCGATCGGCGGCTCGCATTACCAGTATTTCCTACCAATATGGAAGTGAGTCTAACCGGACGCTAGTGCTGCTTCTAGAAGACGGACGGAGCATAACGCTGGGTGGACGTTTGCTAGAAGGACAAAACAGCAGGCTTCAGGTAGAGAGTTCGGGCAACGCCGATGCCTCTGGGATCTTAAGCATTACCTACGCAGATGCTAATCCAGACAAGATTAGCGGTAAGGGTTTGCTAGATGGACAGCGCTACTCGGTTGAATTTTCGCGCGATCGCTCTAGCTAGAAGCTCTGGGTCATCTGAAATCTAGGTGATCTGAAATCTAGGTGATCTGAAATCCGTATTCCTGCATTCGTAAAATCCCTGCTTTCAGCAAGCTTTGATCCTCTGGGCTACAGGCTAAATTGGGTCAAGTGGTCAGGTTGAGGGTTAGCAACTTTACCAGGACTGCCCAATTAATCGAAAGCAAAGGGATGGGAGCGAGATGAGGGAAACTTCGGATTCGGTAGGGCAAGATTCAGCAGCTGATCTAGAGCAGGGTTTCTGGCAAAAACTGAGGGATTTTGCCAAAATTGCGGGGAAAGAAGTGATTGAGAAGGCGCTCATTCTGCTCTATGCGGCTCAGCGCCCCGAAACTCCCCTGTGGGCAAAAACAGTGATTTATTCCGCGTTGGCTTACTTCATTTTGCCTACCGATCTTATACCTGACTTTGTGCCAGTCACAGGCTATGCTGACGATTTAGCCACGTTGGTGACGGCTTTGGGCGCAGTGGCGATGTGCATTACGCCCGACGTAAAAGACATGGCAAAGCAGAAAGTCAACGATTGGTTCGGAGAGAATGATCTTCAGCCAGCCAGCACAGATTTTTCTAGAGAGGGTGAATCGATTCGCGAAATTCCGATCGATTGAAAGTCTTTAACCCGCCAGAATATATAGCGCTACGCGCTTAGATCCAACGAGTTATTTTTTGAGAGCCGCGCTCCGCGCGGCTCTCAAAAAATAACTCGTCCTAACTCAATTACGTAATGCCATATAGCAACCGCCAAGGCGGTTTGCTGAGGACATTTTGGGTGGGGCGCGAAGCGCCCCACCCAAAATGTCCTCAGCAAACTGGCAACAGCTATAACTTTGGCTAGAGGGTAAGGGAGTAGGTCTTAGTTACCTTAAGACTGTAGTGGGAACGGACTGCAATGGCTACCCGAACGCATCTCAGTCTTAGGTTGCCACTGCAATGTTTTAGCTATGAGCCTATCTCTCAACCCAGTAGTGGAGTCTATGAAAAATCTAATTTCCAGCACCTATTCCTTGTTAAGACGCAGCCTGACTGTAGTTTTAGCCGCTGCGCTCATATTTGTGAGTGCTTACTCAAGCGCTGCTTATGCTTTACCTCCTGTTAGCCCTATAGCCTTAAGCGCGTCTGATAGTAGTCAGATGCAGACTGACAAATCTTTGGGTGAACGGATGCGTGAACGAATTCGAGAAACCGATCGCAATTCTGAAAGACCCAAAACAACGGGGGAATTTGAACAGGAAGCTCGTGATGGCGTACCGCTAGATGAGCGCGTTCAGAATATCATTCGAGATTCAGGAGAGGCGTTCAATCAATTTGGACAAGAGTACTCAGTAGGTGCTCAAGAAAGTGTCCGAAGCCTCAAGGAAAAAGCGGCAGAGGTAATTAAGTAGGTAGGACTTACGCAAGCCCTCTAGCTGTAGTGCATTTTTGTTGTGTGTGGTGGGCTGCGCCCACCACACACAACAAAAATGCGTAAGTCCTAGTAGGTTTAATTCTCTGGATCAAAAAAGGGAAGGCGGTGCCTTCCCTTTTTTGATCTATGGCTGTTGCCAGTTTGCTCAGGTTTATAGTGGGGCGCTTCGCGCCCCACTATAAATGTCCCCGTCCTAATAAACCTAGCGGCTGCTACATGTGTAGACTCTACTGCACTGAACTCAGAACCTTTTCTGTCAAGACATTGGGGTTCGCCTCAGGGCTTTCAGCTTCCGAAGGCGGTACAACCTGCCAAAACTTGGGAAGATACTCCGACCAGCAATCGAGAATCTGCTGAGCCTTGGCACTTCCGGTTTTCTGGGCATGAGCTTGGATTAGCTCCTGAAGCTGCTGTTCACCTGCTGTCGCAACGACGCGCTGTACCTTGACAATCTCAGGATTGACTTTGGTGGGGAAACTGCCGTCTTCGTCGAGGAAGTACGCCAAACCACCCGTCATGCCTGCGCCAACGTTGCGTCCAGCTCTGCCTAAGACCACAATCACACCGCCCGTCATGTATTCGCAGCAGTGATCACCTGTGCCCTCAATTACCGCTTTGCCAAAGGAATTGCGTACCGCAAAGCGCTCGCCAGCCTGCCCTCTAGCAAACAGAGTGCCCCCCGTTGCGCCGTAAAGACAGGTGTTGCCGATGATGACATTTTCTGCCGGATCGTAGGTGACTTGGACAGACGGACGAATGATGATTTCGCCACCGTGCATCCCTTTACCCACGTAATCATTTGCCTCGCCCTCTAGGGTCAGCGTCATGCAGGGCAGCAAAAATGCCCCAAAGCTCTGACCTGCTGAACCTTGAAAATTGAGGGTGATGTGTCCGCCAAATCCAGTGTCTCCGTAGGTCTTGGCGATCGCGCCTGACACGCGGGTCGCCACAGAGCGATCGGTATTGACCATGGCTACAGAAAGTTCGGCGGTACCCTGCTCTTGAATCGCTGCCTGAATGATGGGATTTGCCAGAATCTCATCATCCAATACATTGCCGTTGCTATGAACCTCCTGATGCTCTAGCCAGGAGCGATCTGTGCGAGTATCTGGTAAACGGGTCAAGCAATCCAGATTAAGGGAATGGGTTTTGGCAATCTTGACTTCCCGCTCCTTCAGCAGATCGGCTCTGCCAACGATATCTTTCAGCGATCGGTAGCCCAACCGCGCCAGGAGCGATCGCACCTCTTCCGCCACAAAGTAGAAGAAATTGACCACATGCTCCGGCGTTCCGGTAAAGCGCTGCCGCAGTTTTTCCTGCTGAGTGGCTACGCCAACTGGGCAGTTGTTGGTGTGGCAGATTCGCGCCATGATACAGCCTTCTGCAATCATCGACACAGAGCCAAAGCCATATTCTTCTGCACCCATTAGCGCCGCCATCACGACATCCCAACCTGTTTTCATGCCACCATCGGCTCGGAGAAGGACGCGATCGCGCAATTTGTTTTCCATCAAAACGCGATGTACTTCGGTCAAGCCTAGCTCCCAAGGCACACCCGCATGTTTGATCGAGCTAAGGGGAGATGCCCCTGTGCCGCCGTCATGTCCAGAGATCTGGATGATGTCGGCATTGGCTTTGGCAACCCCGGCAGCGATCGTGCCAATACCCACCTCTGCCACCAGCTTCACCGAGACTTTTGCCACCGGATTGATCTGATGGAGATCAAAGATGAGTTGTGCCAAGTCTTCGATCGAGTAGATGTCGTGATGGGGCGGCGGTGAGATCAGCGTCACGCCCGGTTTCGATCGACGCAGCATAGCAATGTAAGGACTGACCTTCTTGCCGGGAAGCTGACCGCCTTCACCGGGCTTTGCGCCCTGAGCCATCTTGATTTCGAGCTGTTTGCCGCTCATGAGATATTCGGGCGTGACCCCAAATCGACCGGATGCCACCTGTTTGATCACAGAGTTAGCGGTGTCGCCGTTTCGCAACGCCTTGAGATGGGGAAACTTGGCTGAACGTCCGGATTCCACATCGTCGATCGGGACATAGCGCAGCGGATCTTCACCCCCCTCACCGCAGTTCGACTTGCCGCCCAGACGGTTCATCGCCACCGCCAGCGTCTCATGCGCCTCGCGGGACAGCGAACCCAGCGACATGGCTCCTGTACAGAAACGCTTGACGATTTCTTCCACAGGCTCGACTTCCTCAACCGGGATCGAAGGGCGATCGTTCTTCAAGTCCAGCAGGTCGCGTAGCGCCGTCAGGGGACGACCTTCCATGTATTTCTGGTACAGCGCATAGTGATCAAAGCTTTGGTCGGCAACCGCTTTGTGCAACAGCTTTGACATTTCGGGGCTGTTCATGTGGTGTTCGCCACCGGGCTTGTAGTTAAAAAAGCCAAAGTTTTCCAGCTTCCGAGCCGCCAGTTCTGGAAAAGCGCGGCTGTGCAGGATCAACACTTCCTTTGCCAGATCGGTAACGCTCAGACCACCCAACCGGGATGCCGTGCCTGTGAACGCCAGATTCAGCAGGTCGGTGCCAATGCCGATCGCCTCAAAAATCTGTGCCCCCTGATAGCTCGACAACAGCGAGATGCCCATCTTCGAGAGGATCTTGAGCAGACCACCCTCAATGGCCTTGCGGTAGTTGTACTGTGCTCCTGTCAGGCTCACCTTGTCGAGTTTGCCTCGCTCCATCATGCTCTGGGTTTTGTTGTCTGCCCACCAGTGCCGCACAGTTTCCCAGGCGAGGTAGGGCGAAACGGCGCTAGCACCAAAACCTAGCAGACAGGCGAAATGATGCGTACTCCAGCATTGTGCGGTGTCAATGACGATCGAAGCCCGCATCCGTAGACCCTGGCGAATTAGATGATGGTGAACTGCACCCACCGCCAGCATCGGCGGAATGTAGCTGAGGTCAGTGCTGAGTACAGTTGGCTCATGGGTAAGGCTGAGGCGATCGCTCAAAATCAGCACCTGCTTGCCTTCACGCACGGCTGCGGTAGCCGCCTGACAAAGGCTGTTGACGGCTTCCTGAAGCCCGATCGAACCCTCTGCGATGCTAAACAGCGTCGATAGGTCTGCCGTTTCAAAGCCCGACTGACGAATCTGCTCCAGATCGCCATCGTTTAGCACAGGCGTTTGCAGCTTCAACAAATGGGCATGTTCCGGTTTAGCCTCCAGCAAATTGCCCCGCTTGCCCAACTGCGTCACTAGCGACATTACTAGGCTTTCGCGCAGAGGATCGATCGGCGGATTCGTGACCTGAGCAAACCGCTGCTTGAAGTAGTCGTATAGCAGCCGAGGCTTGTCTGACAGCACCGCTAAAGGAATGTCATCTCCCATGCAGAAAGTTGGCTCTTTGCCCTGAGATGCCATGTCTTCAATGATCATCTCCACATCTTCGGTGGTGTAGCCGAAGGCGGTTTGCTGGCGCAGCAGAACGTCTTGCGGCATCTGGGCGGCATCGGCGTAGGGCTGCGGCTCCAGCGTTTGGCGGTTGTCTTGCAGCCACTGACCATAGGGACGGACACTGGCGACGCGCTGCTTGATCTCCCAGTTCTTCAAGACTTCGTGGTTTTCCAAGTCAACGGCGATCGCTTGTCCAGGACCTAGCCGTCCCTTCTCGATAATGTCTTCTTCGGGAATATCGACTACACCTGCCTCAGAAGCGAGGACAACCAGCCCGTCACGGGTGATGAGGTATCGAGCTGGACGTAGCCCGTTGCGATCGAGCGTGGAACCCACAATTTTGCCATCGCTAAAAACTAGCAGCGCTGGGCCATCCCAAGGCTCCTGAATGCCGCTGTAGTATTCATAAAAATCTACGATTTCGGGGTGGTCGGCCAAATCTGGCTGATTTAGATAGGCTTCCGGCACCATAATCATCATCGCCTCTAGCGGACTGCGACCCGAATGCACCAAAAGCTCCATGGCGTTGTCCAGGTTGGCAGAATCGCTGAGCTGGTCATTAACTACAGGCTTCAGATCTTCTAGGCGATCGCCCCAGAAGGGCAGCTCCAGATCGGCTTCTCGCGCCCGCATCCAGTTGATGTTGCCCAACAGCGTGTTAATTTCGCCGTTGTGCCCCAGGTAGCGCATCGGCTGTGCCAAATGCCACTTGGGCATGGTGTTAGTGCTGAAACGGCGATGGTAGATGACAAACGGGCTGGTGTAAGCCGGATTGATCAGGTCTTCGTAAAACTGCCCTAGGATTTCCGATCGCACCATGCCTTTGTAAACGATCGTTCGGGTCGAAAAAGAGCAGACGTAAAAATCTGGCAGTCCAGAAAGCTTCTCAGGGGCGGCGCTCACGGCTGATTTTACCCGCTTGCGGTTCCAGTAGAGCAACTGCTCCAGCGCCTCTCCAGTCACCTCGGCAGAATGCACTAAGACCTGTTCAATCTGAGGCTGATTTTCTCTTGCCTGAAGACCCAGCACCTCGGGCTTGATAGGCACCTTACGCCAACCCAGCACTGTTAGGTTAGACTCTGCCAGGACATTTTCCACAATCTTACGAGACAGGTCAGCTGCCTCTACAGATTGAGGCAAGAAAATCATGCCCACGCCCATCTGCTCAACTGGGGGAGGCGTAATGCCTTGTGCCTGTAGCCAATGGCTCAATAAATCCCAGGGTACGGCGGTCATGATGCCTGCGCCATCACCAGAATCGCGATCGGCGCTACAGCCACCCCGATGCTCCATGCAGGTAAGAGCAGGCAATGCTTTGGCAATAATGCTATGGCTGGCACGTCCCTGAAGGTCGGCAATGAAACCTACGCCGCAAGCATCGCGTTCTTCTACCAACCAAGGCTGTCCTGCAAATCCTGCCCTTGATTCTTGATTGTCTTGATGACTTTCTTGATGCCTCTCTTGATGCTTTTGTATGTCCTGACTCACGCTCTCATTGCTCCCGCTATTAAATCGATTCATGTGATCGTTGAAAATGGATAGAAATTAATTTGCTTGAAACTTAAGGGCTAGAAATTTTCAAATAATCATTCATGTGGCTCTTTTGTATGGCTCTTCTGTATGGCTCTTCCACTATCGATCCTTAATCCTGTCAACCCTTAACCCCGTCAACCCCTAACTGCCCTGAGACTGATCTGCCTCCTTGCTGAAGAATAAGTTGCGAGAAGTAGAAAATTCCGACTCATCTGTTACGAAGCGATAGGATCGAGGCTAAATGGGCACAGCCCTTGCTCCTAGCTAGAAACCCGAAACCCATAGGCGCTGAGACTGGTAGACTTTGCTCGGTAGGAGTCTTAATCCTCAACCCCTAGCTTTAGCAATCTCGGAAGCTAGTCATCTCGAAAGCTTTTGAGTCGCGATCGCAAAAACTACAGTTTTGAGAAGAGTCCTGAAAAGCGTTTTTGCCAGAAAAGCTTTATCAAGGTCTAGGGTTAATCTAAGGTCAGAGTAAGGATCTTATAGAAAGTGTATCGCGTTGACAATCCCTAGACGGGTACTGAACCTGTATTGGATCTGTTATTTGAACAAGTATTGGACAAATTTCACAGAGTATCTAGTCATGAAAGTCTTGGGGAGACTGTAACGCAAAGCTTTTTATTTCATTCAGATTCCATCAGACCTCCAGCCCAAGCAAAATTTCTGTAGCAAAAGTTGCACTAGCAGCCCAATTTTCTTGAAGCAATTGAGGAACTTTCGGTTAACGATTTGTGAAAATCCCTCGGCAGAAGCCTTAAGTTTGAGGAATTCTGAAGAGGATCTGGGCTTAATTTGCCTGGATTAAATTTGCCCCGCTTATATTTACCCCACTTTTGCCCACCATCATCAGACTCAGCATATCTGTGGTTAGTAGTCGTATTCGCAGAGGGCGGCGATCGCGTCATCGTCGTTCTCATCGCCCCTTCTCTCAGGCATTCTCTCAATTGCGGATTTTCCTGGTCGCGTCTCTTCTCATTGGCGCACTTTACCTGACTCGGCAGCACCTCAGCGCCAAGCCAGCCCTGTCTCAACCTGCGGTTTTGAGCGCATCTTGGGTGCCGACGCTGGCGCAGTCCGTGATGCCGTTGAGCCAGCAGGGTGGACAAATCATGCTGAATGGACGTACGCTATCAGCCGCCTGGAGTCAGAGGCAGCAGCAGATAGGAATTTCGGATGCTGGACTGATGCAAGCCTTTGGTGTGGATTTGCTCAGCACTGTCGATGCGGCTCAACAGCCTGTTACCTGGTTTTCTGATACCCAGAATCCCTTCTCGCTTGCCACCTGGCTCACCGGGCAATATCGCTACCTCAACATTACAGATCTAGCGCAACGCTATGGTTGGCAGGTGCAAACTAGCCAATCGACCCTGCGAATTTCTACGCCGATCGCCCAAGTCATGCAGGTGCGCCAAGGTCGCCAAAGCTGGGGCGATCGCATTGCCATTGATTTGGATAAACCCACGCCCTGGCAAGTTTCTGAACGGCTTGGTGAGGCAATTATCACGCTTGACGCCAAAGCTGATTCGGCAGTGCTGCAAAAGTTTATGCCGCGATCGGGCAATCTGCTTCAGTCAATTAAAGCGGAACAGAGCGGCGATCGTACCCTCATCCGTGTCGGCTTGCCAGACGACCTGCGCCCCCATGTCTGGTCGATCAACAACCCCCCTCGACTGCTGATAGATGTCCGTCCTGACTTCATGACAGAACGCGATATCCAATGGGCACCGGGCATTCGCTGGCGGCAGCAGATGGTTTCCCTGGGCGCAGCAAGGTTTCCTGTCACTTCTTTAGAAATTGATCCGCGTCAACCCGGCGTATCGCTGAAACCTATCCTGGGCAATGCGTCGGCAGTTACGGGCACGACACCGCTGTTAGCAATCGCCCAGAGCAACCGGGCAGCGGCGGCAATCAACGCTGGGTTCTTTAACCGCAACACGCAGATGCCCTTGGGGGCAATTCGCTCGGATAACCACTGGATTTCTAGCCCAATTCTTAATCGAGGGGCGATCGCCTGGAATCCTTCTGGAGAGAGTACAGTTGGACATCTCAGTCTGTTGGAAACAGCGGCGCTTTCTAGAGCCGATCGGCCTGTAGGCAATTTTCCCATTCTCTCGCTCAACAGCGGTTATGTGGGGGCAGGCATCTGTCGCTACACGCGGGAGTGGGGAGCAGACTACAAGTCTATTCTGGATGACGAAGTGCTGGTAACGGTGCGTAACCAGCAGGTGGTTGACCAGCGCCATGCCGCTACAGCCGGACAGACGACTGTGCCCATCCCGGTAGATGGCTATCTGCTGGCAGTCCGTGCCAATGCCGAGATTGCTAAGGCTCTAGCGATCGGCACCTCAATCCAGATCCATACCGTGACTCAGCCCTCTGAGTTTAGCCAGTATTCTGAAGTTGTAGGAGCCGGACCACTGCTGATGCAAAATCGTCAGATTGTCTTGAATGCTGAAGCAGAGAAATTTTCAACGGCTTTCATTCAGCAATCTGCTCCTCGAAGTGCGATCGCCACCACGGCAACGGGAAACCTAGTGCTGGTTACCCTTCACAATCGCGTGGGGGGTCTTGGCCCCTCTCTGGCAGACACTGCGCAGCTGATGCAGCAAATGGGATTCGTCCATGCGCTCAATCTGGATGGGGGTAGCTCGACTACACTCTATTTGGGAGGACAACTGCTCGATCGCCCCAATAACGCGGCTGCCCGTGTTCACAACGGCATTGGCGTGTTTGTTCGCTCTAGTCAGTAACTCTCTCAAAATTAAAGCTATTCTGAAAAACGATCGGCTCCTGTGAAGAGTGAGTATAAATTCCCCTGTTTGAGCTAGCTGGATGACGGAAGCAGAGTTGATTTTGTTATGTTGGCTGAGGTCTCTTCACCTACCGTAACGACTGCATCTAATCGAATTGACGGAATGATTGACCAAAACGATTTGACTAAATCTAATTAACCGCCTGATTTAACCGCCGAATTCCTATTTCTCAAGCAAGTCGGTTTGAAAACCAGAAGTTCGTTGACTAAGATTTCGTTCTACACCTCTCAAGGAGAAACTATCATGGCTCAATCGAAAGAAGCACCTCAAGCCTCTGCTCTCACGTTAACGAATCCTATGCTTCAAGGCGTAGCCGCAACAGAACTTCGTCCTTGGGGATCTTTCACAATTTTAGAAGAAGCACCAGGCTATAAAATTAAGCGAATTGAGGTGAAGCCTGGACATCGCCTCAGCCTACAAATGCACCACCACCGCAGCGAACACTGGATTGTCGTTTGCGGCACGGCAAAAGTCACCTGTGGCGAGCAAGAAAAGCTGCTGTTCTGCAATCAGTCTACCTATGTGCCTGCCTGTACTCAGCACCGCCTGGAAAATCCCGGTGTGATTCCTCTGATTTTGATTGAAGTTCAGAACGGCGAATATCTAGGCGAAGATGACATTATTCGTTTCCAAGATGACTATGCTCGCGGACAAGCTTAAATTGCGCCGGATCTAGAGTTCACTAAAATCTGACGTTTGCTAGCAGGGGCGAGATGATCTCGCCCCTATCGCTGTTTATAGCGCTACGAGTCTAGATTCAATGCATTATTTTTGAGAGCCGCGCGGAGCGCGGCTCTCAAAAATAACTTGTCCTAGCTTAATTACATAGTGCTATGACTGTCAGTTGTCTTGACTGTCGGTTGCCTGATTGCCAGTTGTTTGATTGCCATAGGTATAGTCGCTGTAAAATAGAACGAAACACAGCAAACTCACATTATGACCGTCCGTTTTAGCCCTGCGGCGATCGCAGAAGTTAACCGCATTCGATCCAAGCACTCTAACCCTGCGGCGCTGTTTCGGCTGGGCGTGCAGACAGGTGGCTGTGCAGAGCTTTACTACACTTTCTCTCTTGAAGAAGTTGTGTCACCCAGCGATCGCCTCCTCGACTATGACGGTATCCAGGTGGCGATCGAGGCACAAAGCTGGCAGTATCTAGACGGCTTGACTTTAGACTATACCGAAGACTTGATGGGCGGCGGCTTCCGGTTTGATAATCCCAATGCAATTAGCAGCTGCGGCTGCGGCAATTCTTTTGCGGTAGGCGATCGTTCCTAAAGGTTGGCTTATTCATTCTTAGAATTCACCTCTAGCCGATCGCTCAAACTTTATCTCTCAATTAGCCTGACAGATTTGAAAAAATTGCTCGTCATTCAGGTCAAGGAACGGCTCAAGAGCGATCGTAAATTTCGTCATCGCAGCCTCCGCTAGTGCAGCCTCCGTCATAGAGTTCTGATCATATCCTAGACTTTTCTCTGGAAGGAAAACTGTGCCTCCCTTCCAAAGAAGTATGGCAACCGCCAAGGCGGTTAGGATAGGGACATTTAGGGTGGGGTGCTTCGCGCTCCACCCTAAATGTCCTAAGCAAACTGGCGGCAGCTATGTCCTACAGCTTCGCCTCTTCCCGCACCAGTTTGTCCCAACCCAAATCCTTAAGGGAATTATTGCGGCGTAGGGGGCGCGTCACCAGTTCCAGCACGTCACGGGCATTGGTGAAGCCGTGAATCTGGGCAAAGGTAAACTCCACCGACCACTTGGTATTGATACCGCGTGCTTCTAGCGGGTTAGCATGCGCCATGCCTGTAATCACCAGGTCGGGCTTGAGTTGATAGATCCGCTGAAGCTGATTGTAGTTGTCGGGCTTCTCCATGATGCGCGGTAGGGGCACACCCATCTCAGCACAGGTTTTCTCTAGCAGCGCCAGTTCAGCCGCCTGATAGCGCTTATCCATGTAAGGAATGCCAATTTCTGGTACCGTCATACCGCAGCGCACCAAGAACCGCGCCAGAGAGATTTCCAGCAGGTTGTCGCCCATAAAGAAGACCGACTTGCCGCGAATCAGCTTGACGTAATCTTCTAGACCTGCCCAAATTTGAGCTTCGCGATCGTCCAATCCTTGAGGCTCAATCCCAAATACCGAGCAGATTTTCTCAATCCAGGCGCGAGTGCCGTCTGGCCCGATCGGGAAGGGGGCACCAATCAGCTTGCACTTGCGGCGACGCATCAGCGTGGTGGCAGTGCGAGACAGGAAGGGATTAATTCCAGAAACGTAGTAGCCTTCCTCCAGCACAGGCAGTTCGGTGAATCGCTTGGCAGGGAGCCAACCAGAAACTTTGATACCCTGCCGCTTCAGCTCCATTGTCAGCTGGGTCACGACAGGATCAGGCAGAGAGCCGAACAGAACGAGAGGCGGATGCTTGACGTACTCCGACTCGTCAGCAGCGACATCTTCTTTCTTACGTCCGAAGTTCATGAGTCGAGAAATGGCGTTGCGCTCTTCTTTCTCGGTTTCGGCAACAGGCGCTTTGTCAGGACAGCGGTGCGCCATGGCGGCTAACACCGTGTCTTCACCTTGGGTAAAGGCGTAGTCCAAACCGTTAGCACGAGCAACGACAATGGGAATGCCAATTTCGGCTTCCAGACGGGGGGCAAGTCCTTCTAGGTCGGTCTTAATGATTTCAGTTGTGCAGGTGCCGATCCAGACGATGACAGAAGGGTTGCGATCGCGTTTAATTTGCGTACAGAGCCGCTTTAGCTCTTCATAGTCATTCAGCTGAGCGGAGATATCGCCCTCCTCTAATTCCGCCATGGCATAGCGCGGCTCGGCAAAGATCATGACTCCCATGGCATTTTGCAAAAAATAGCCGCAGGTCTTGGTGCCAATCACCAGGAAAAAGCTATCTTCAATCTTTTGGTATAACCAGGCGACGCAGCTAATCGGGCAAAAGGTGTGATAGTTTCCAGTTTCGCATTCAAATTCGAGCGCTTGGGGTTGGGTTTCTGCCAAGGTCATGGTTGGGCTTCCTTAAAGTTGAAGGTCAGGGATTAATACAGGGATCAATATCTGTGGGGATCGAGGGCTAAGGGGCAGGGCGATCGCCTTTAGTGCGACCTGTACCGCGATCGGGCTGCTGTCCTTGGGCTAGTTCTGCGGTATCCATGGGCGGGCGCTGCTTGATCGCAGATTCGTCAAGCAGAGGGGACGGAGCTTTAGGTCTCTCTAGCGCTGGTTTGACCAGAGGCAATGGCTCAGCCGAAGATTGAGAGAACGATTTGGGCTGGCTGACTGGAGCAGAATAGGATTTGCCTACCTCGAATGAATTAGATTCAGGTTTACGCGGCTCAGGTTTACGCAGCTCAGATTCTTGTGACTTAGGTTCTTGTGACTTAGGTTCTTGTGACTTAGGCTCATGCGGCTCAGGCTCGTGCGGCTCACGTATGAATACCGATTGGCTATTGGGCTGGTTGACCGTTTTGCTAACAGGTTCGCTAACTAACTGAGTCATGGGCGATCGCTCTTTTCGAGGCTGCTCAGCCTGAACCTGGGCAGCCTGAACCTGGGCAGCCTGAACCTGAACTGCGATAGGCTGAGCCTCCATCGGCTGAACGAGTCTGGGCAGAGCCATACTAAAGGGCGAAAGGAGCTTAACTTCTTCTGGAGGCGCTTGCTCGATCGCCGCCAACTCTTCGTCAGGGTTGAAGTTTAGCCCTAAAGCCATGACAACGCGATCGGGATTGCTGCTGAGATCCACGACCAGAGGCAACATCTGCGTCAGCTGTGGCTCCAAAACAGACAGAGTTCCTAGAATAAAGCTGGATGAGGGGCGACGATTGCCCTCGCAGTTAACCCATACTCCCAACTTCGTTAGCCAGACGCGGTTTTCTCGGTAGTAGTCCAGCCACAGGACTTTGAGCGATCGACGGAGATGTTCAATATTCATAAAACTAACGAGATAGGATTTCATTGAGCTAGGGGTCACGAATTCTGAGTTTAGCGGCTCATAGGCGAATTCAAAACTCAGAATTCAAAACTTCGACTCGACTTCCTATCGTCGATCGCCCTAAACCATCATCAAATCATTCTCCTCAGATCTGACCTGGGGCGCAGCTGGGTTGAGGTAGAAATCTGATAGCAAGCTAAACAGCTCGCGATCGGGCGTGTCGTTGGGCACAACACCTTCTGGGCGAGCCAGAATTTGGTCAGCAATGTTGAGGTAGTAGTCGCAGACATAGTTGAGGGAGGGGTCAGATTCCGCCATCTCAAATAGAGTTTTGCCCTTGACGCGAGAGACGCGAATATCTTCAATTAGCGGCAGAATTTCCAGCACGGGCATCGGCACGGTTTCAATGTATTTGTCAATCAGGTCGCGCTGAGATGTGCGATTGCCGATTAATCCTGCCAAGCGCAGCGGATGAGTGCGGGCTTTTTCGCGCACGGAGGCGGCAATCCGGTTTGCCGCAAACAGGGCATCAAAGCCGTTATCGGTAACAATCATGCAGTAATCAGCATAGTTAAGCGGAGCCGCAAAGCCGCCGCACACTACGTCGCCCAGCACGTCAAACAAAATCACGTCATATTCATCAAAGGCGTTAAGTTCCTTCAGCAGCTTGACGGTTTCACCCACCACATAACCGCCGCAGCCTGCACCTGCCGGGGGACCGCCTGCCTCAACACAATCTACGCCGCCGTAGCCCTTGTAGATCACATCTTCTGGCCAAACATCTTCGTAGTGATAGTCCTTTTCCTGAAGCGTGTCGATGATGGTGGGAATCAAAAAGCCTGTCAGGGTAAAGGTGCTGTCGTGCTTTGGATCGCAGCCAATTTGCAAAACTTTTTTGCCGCGTCGAGCCAGGGCAACCGAAATGTTACAGCTTGTTGTGGATTTACCAATCCCGCCTTTTCCGTAAACTGCTAATTTCACAGCATGTCTCCTTAAATGATGTATCTCAAAAGCGATGTATCTCAAAAGCAATGTGTCTTAGAGGCGATCGCTCTTTAGAACGATCCACTGCCTTAGTCCGGCTCACGGACGGCTCATGCAAGCATTATTGTCGAATTTGGGGCAGAGGGGAAGGGGGATGAAGAATGATTTTGATAGAAAAGCAGAGATGAATCGATTCAGCCTAATCTTGAGCTTCAAAAAACCTTCTAAGAACCGCTGAGTCTAAGATTTGCTCGTTCTAAAAAATTTATGCTCTATTTTTTAGTTAAATAAGAACAAAAGACAAAAAAGTCTTTAATCTTTCTGTGGTGGAGCAGACTATGAGCCTGAAATTGAAGTTAATCCCTTGAAGGTTCTTGGGTAAGGGAAAGAGTCCATAACCGCCTAAAAGACGATTCAAACTCCAATCTGCTCTCTATTGCTCCAATTTGCTCAATTTTTCTGTTTTAGATAGGGCTGAAGCTGAATGAATTTAAGGTCTTGAGCGATCGTCCTTACCTTTTGACTCGGCAAAAAATCGGTAAAGCGTGGGGCCAGGGGTGTAGAACCTTCAGTAAAGGCGGCTTCTTAAGAGCTTTGTGACAAATCATCAATTTTTTCAAAAATCGCCCTTAGTGCCAGTGATGCGTTCGGAGTAGATAGAATCTAATCCATACCTTGAGAGACTTTGGGCGAATAGACATTCTTGACTTACCTAAGTTAAAGTGGTAGTGAGTTTGTTTTAGGGATTTAGCCCAGTCATCTGGATCATCCTTAACTACGGTACAAAGCCACGAAAGTTGAAAAGCGAAGACAGCGTCACAGATTTCAAAAATATTGGGTTAGGGATGATAGCTATGCAGATTGAAGCAGAAGGAAGAAAACCAATTCGCTCTTTGGAGGATGCCTTAGAGTATTGCCAGACCCTAGGAATGCGCTTGAGCAAACAGCGGCGCTTTGTTTTGGAGCTGCTTTGGCAGGAAAAGGAGCATTTGTCTGCCCGCGAAATCTACGATCGCCTCAATCAGCGCGGCAAAGACATTGGGCACACCTCCGTCTACCAAAATCTGGAGGCGCTATCGGCGCAGGGCGTGATTGAGTGCGTGGAGCGATCGGATGGACGGCTGTACGGGAACATCAGCGATCCCCACAGCCACGTTAACTGCCTGGACACCCAGCAAATTATGGATGTCCACATTGAGCTACCTGCCGATTTGCTGCGCCAAGTCGAAGAGCAGACGGGCGTGAGGATTACCAACTACAGCATTGATTTTTACGGCTACCGCGCTGAAGCTGCGGCTAACCCCCAGGGTTAAGTTCGAGGCGGCTCAACCTTCAACTTCAGACAGCTAATCTGCTTCGATCGCATCATCACTTTGTTAGGGACGCTCCAGGGAGCGTCCCTTCTTTTTAGGGCCTTGCTTTGTTCTGAGACACTACCCGTAGAATTCATCCAAATTTTTGATTCAAATCCTAAATTTGTGAGTAAGCTGAACTAGCCTCGCAGGGCAACCCACCGCAAATTGCAATCTCACAAGTTGGTTTAGGCAGAATCTATGGGAAAACAGCAGCTTGATCAAGCTATAGCTCAAGAAACCCGCAAAATTAACTTGTCTACTTCCAAAAACTTGTCTACTTCCAAGAAGATAAGGAATTCCTCGCCTATTCAATCTTTGAAGCTTTCTGATACCTGGCATCGAAATCGGATCTTGTCCGATCGCAATCAGCCTGTTGAAGAAAAAACTGAATTAAGACAGCAGGTGCAGCCCGATACAGAGCCATCTTCTAACTCTATATCTAGCGTTATGTCTGGTATTGAGTCTGTGACGACGATCGCTCCCGAAACTCCAAGTTTTGAGCCGCAAGAGGCAACTCTGGCTCCAGCGAAACCGCTACAAATTCCTTTCTGGCTGCCATTCCAGCAAAGGAAAAAACGCTGGGACTGGCTGATTGCTTGGCTCACTGTCTTGTGTCTCTTTGGCGGCATGGGAACTTCGGCACTGCTATGGCTGACGGGGCTGCCGCCCTTGCCCAACTGCGGCGATATTTCGCCGGACTCTGGGATGCCTCGCTTATATTGCGCTCAGCAAGCCGCGCGATCGGGCAAGCTCCCCGATCTGCTCAAAGGGATTGCGCTGCTGAGAGACTGGTCGTCCGATCAGCCGTTTTATGAGCAAGCGCAGAATCTTGTGAGCGAATGGTCTGAGCTGGTATTAATCAGCGCACAGAATAAAATTGACCAGAATGATTTGAAAGGAGCGATCGCCGCCGCCGCTCAGGTTCCTGTCTCTAGTCCAGTCTATGGAAAGGCTCAGAAGGCGATCGCTGCCTGGAAAAACCAGTGGCATAAGGGAAACGTACTATACGCCAAAGCTGAAATTGCCATTCGGACGCAGAACTGGAAAGAGGCGGCAGCGCAGGTGGTCGAGATGGGCTACATGGATCACGAGTATTGGCGACTTCAGCAAGCTGACGTGCTTTCTCAACGAATTCTGAGGGAAAAAGATGCCCGACAGTCCCTCATCCAAGCTCAGAAGCTGATAAAAGGTAAAAATCTGGATCTTGATGCCAGTAGAGCCAATTTAGAGAGGTCTGATTCAGAGAAGGTTGACTTGAGCAAAGTTGACTTGAGCAAAGCTGACTTGGACAAGATTGATCTGAGCAAAGTTGACCCTGATAGGCTGGGGGATGCGATCGCCTTAGTTCAAGCCGTGCCTTCTGGAACGCTGGCTTTCCCAGAAGCCAAAGCCGCACTGGCTGAATGGAGTCAGGCATTGCTGGATTGGGCGATGCAGCAGTGGCAGCAGGGCAATATTGATCTGGCTCTGACCACAGCCCAGCGGATTCCATTTGATCCCGACCTGCCGATCGCCGGGAAAGACTTGATTCAGCTTAGCCATGCGCAGCAGCAAACAAAGGATATCCAACAGCAGGGACTCACTGAACAGCTCTGGAGCTTATTAGAAGCCACCTCCGCCGTAGGGCAGATTTCTCACGATAGCCCGGTTTACGAACTGGCTCATGGACGATCGCAGACCTGGCAGGCGCGGCTTCAGGACGTGATTCAGCTCCAGTACGCTGAGGTCACAGCACAGCTAGGCGATCACGCTTCACTGCAAATGGCGATCGCCCAAGCCCAAAAAATTACCCCCGATCGCCCCGGTCGGCTTTCCGCTCAATCGTTGATTGCTCGCTGGAGTCAGGAACTTCAAAAGCTGGAAGATCGACAGTACCTTATCCGAGCCAGGGAGATGGCAAAACCAGGGAAAGTGGAGGATTTGAAACGGGCGATCGCCCAAGCTCAAGAAATTCCTTCGCACCGAGCACTATGGCAGGAGGCTCAAACGCAGATGAAAACCTGGACAGGGCAAATCCAGGTGATTGAAGATCAGCCATTCCTTGATCAAGCTAAATTTTTGGCAAAGCAAGGAAAATATGCTGACGCAATTCAGGTGGCGGAAAAGATTCAGGGCGATCGCGCCCTCTACGCGACGGCTCAAACTGCGATTGGCACCTGGCAAGCTCAGATTCGTAAAGTTCAGACGGCTGAAGACCAGCCCATTCTCGATCAAGCCAACGCACTGGCCGCCAGAGGACGGCTAACCCTGGCGATCGAGATGGCCTCACAGATTGCCCCTGACCGCGCGCTTTCAGACCAGGCGCAATTTTCGATCAGAAGCTGGGCAGAAGAACGAGCTGCCGTCTGGAGTTCTCAAGCAGCTACAGAAGGCGATGAAATAGAAGAAATAGAAGCAGATGAATACTGACCCGCTCCTAGACATATCGGCAGACGGTAGTCCTTACCTAAATACCACTACCCAGCAGACGGGGCAGACGGATCAGCATCTGCTCAATAGGCGATCGCGACCCTCCTTTCAAATTTCGGACATCCTGACGCTTTTGATACCGTAAGTTTTTGACTGAAGATTCTTAATGAGGCTGAATTAAGCTAGAAAGTCTATATATTTTCGTGCAATTAATGAGTCTTGCGATTTATTAATTTGGGTAAAGCTGATGAGATGAAGTCGATGAGATGAAATTGACAGCGTTGAGGAGCAACAGCAGTGATGCAGACTCGAATCTGTTGCGTTACCGTTAGCTAGGCTAATAGCCTCCGCAAGTCTGACCGCGATCGCCAGACTGACGAGGCAACAGCCATTTTTGGAGTGGTGTGGGATTGAGTGTGCTTTCATGGCTGAACAGAAGTTTGAACAGAGTCCATTAGAAGAGAATCAGACCTGCGAGAATCCGGCTTCAGGGATTTCCCTGAACCGATTGCTGTCTCGTAAAAGTTGGCACATGGGTCGTCTAGTGGAGCGATCGCCCCAGCCAGCTGAGGAAATTCCGGGCAACCTCTCACCTGGCAAACCTCCGTCTAGCAAACCTCCGTCTAGCAAATCTCCGTCTGGTAAACCCAGGGCTTGGACTTGGTCATTAGCTTGGCTGGCTATTTTAGGTGTCTTTGGTGGCATGGGCACCTCAGCGCTACTGTGGCTCATCACCCTGCCACCCCCTGTAAACTGCCAAAACCCTGCCAAGCTCACCCTAGATGGGGAACGTCTCTACTGCGCCCGTGAAGCCGCGCGATCGGGCGAGTTGCCCAAGATTATTGCCGGACTCGATTTGGTCAAGTCGTGGGATGAAGATCACCCCTTACAAGGCGAAGCGCAAAATCTGCGGGAGGAATGGTCGAAGCGTTTGTTTGTGGTGGCTCGCAACAAGGTGGATCAGAGCGACATGAAGGGCGCAATGGCAATCATTAGCCACATTCCCAAAAACACAGAAATTTATGCCGATGTCCAAAAATCTGTAACGCGCTGGAAAAAACAGTGGGCGGCAGGGGAAGCGATCGCCAACAAGGCTCTAGTCGCGATGAAGCAACAGAAGTGGGATGATGCCTACGCGCAGATTGCCATCTTGAATGAATCAAGCTACGACTACTGGCGGCTCAATCGAGCGGTTGCCCTAGCGCAGCAGCTTGGAGCTGAAAAACAGGCGTGGCAGGTTTTAAACCAGGCTAAAAAAGTCGTCGTTGACGGTTCGCCCTATCAGCTGAGTCAGGCGATCGCCCTAGCGCAGCAGGTGCCCCCCAACACCTATGCCCAAGCAGAAACCCATGTCCAAGTGCAGCAGTGGAGCCAAAAGCTGCTGCGCTTGGGCATTGCAAAATGGAAAGAAGGGGATACCACCTCTGCCGCCACCCTGCTCCGGTTGCCTGATAGCGTGACGATCTTGCCAGAGCTTGCGCCAGAGATGGCAGATCTCATGCAGTTTGCCGGAGCCTATCGACTGGCGGGCAGAATCAGCTCTCGCTGGTTGCCTTCAGTGGGGCAAATTTGGGACATGCAGGAGGCGATCGCCGCCATTCAGCAGGTGAAGCCCGACAGCCCGTTTTACCCACAGGCGCAGATTCACCGAAAAAACTGGCAAACCCAGCTTCAGGACATGATTCAGTTGCAGTATGCTTCTGCGATCGCCAGTCTGGGTCAGCGAGACAGCTTCAAGCTTGCCGTCAGTCAGGCGCAAAAAATTGGAGTCGATCGCCCTCGACGAGGACAGGCGCAAACGCTGATCTTTTTCTGGACAGGCGAAATGCAGCGGGTTGAAGATCAGCCTTACCTAGCTCGTGCTAAAGCCCTAGCTCAGTCGGGACAAATTCCGGCTCTGAAGGCAGCCATTGCCGAAGCCAAGCTCATTGCCCCCAACCGAACGCTATCTAAGCCTTCACAAGATCTGATCGCATCTTGGCAGGCGCAAATTGAGACGTTAGAAGATCAGCCGATTCTGAATCAGGCGATCGCCTTGGCAGAGCAGGGTGACTTAGAGGAAGCGATCGATCGAGCCGGAAAAATTCGGGCAGGTCGCGCCCTGTATGCCCAGGCTCAAGGTAAGGTGAGCGACTGGCAGTTCCAAATCATCATTAACGCCCAAATTGCGGCAGATCAGCCCATCCTCGATCGCGCAAGTGCCTTAGCCAACAACGGCGATTTGACTTTGGCAATTAGCGTGGCGAGCCAGATTTCTCCTGGACGGGCGCTCTATGATCAGGCGCAGGGAGCCATTAGCCGCTGGCGCGTCGAGCGAGACAGCATTATCAATGCTCGTGAATACGCCAGACCCTCCTATTCTCCTGACACAGCGCCATCTTCTGAGCCAAAGCCTTCCGGATTTGGCTCGACTCCTTTACCGCTTGATAGAAACTCACCGCTTTCGCCTGTAGAACCTGAGCCTTTGCCCAGCCTTGAATTGGTTGATCCCAGTGCGCCCGCATCCGATAGTCCTGTGGAGGGAGATGATCAAGCACCCATCATTGTGGAACCTCAGCCCATTGATCCTGCGCTACCCGATCTCCAGCAATCTAGACCGCAACCGTCCTACGAAGGCTACTATGATCAGCGATACTATCAAGACTCTCAGTAGATATCGTTTGTTCTAACGCCGAAACCGCCATGAGCCAAAATCGCCATGAGCCAGAATCGCCATGAGCCTTGTCCAAGCTGCTATCCGTCATCCCTATAGGCTGATGCTAATTGATGAAGATCCGGTCTTTCGGCTAGGACTACGGGTCTGGCTAGAGCGATATGCCGATCTGAGCTTGATAGCAGAAGTCGAAACAGGTGAGGCGGCGCTGGAGTATTTAGAAGACGCGCTTTCTGATTCATTAGAACGTTCATCAGTGGAACATCCATCAGAGTCGGGAGCGATCGCCCTAGCGGTTCCTGACCTAGTAGTTTTAGAGATGGAATTGGGGCGATCGCATCCCGATCGCATCCCAGGGTTAACCCTCTGTCAGCATCTGAAAACGAAGTATCCCACCCTACGAGTCTTGATGCTCAGCGCTTCACCTGAACCTTTGCTGAGCGCGGCAGCTCAACAGGCAGGAGCCACAGGCTATTGCCCTAAGACTGTAGAGCCAGAGAGTTTAGCCAATATATTGCGTCGAGTTGCAGACGGGCGATCGTTTTTCTGGAACGCGGCTTCTACTTCCTACTCTCCACTCCCCACTGCTCCTACTCCCTACCTCCCCTCTTCCCATCTCTCCTCTCCTCGCCGCCCTGCTCCCCTTAGCCGCTTTCGCCGTAACTTGCGCCAGTCAGGCTTACAGCAAATTGAGGCTGCCCTAGCAGAGGTCAATGCCGAACTGCGGCAGTTAGAGCTTTCTTTAGTCGATCGCGCCATTCTGGCCGGAAGACAACGAGAGCTAAGAGCGGCGCGCAAGCTCATTGGCTGGATGTTGGCAACCCCTAGCTTGACCGAAGAGCGGGCGCGGCAACCCGTAAGTTCACAGGGCACAGGTTCACAGTTCATAAATTCACAGATTACAGGTTCACAGATTACAGGTTCACAGGGCGCAGGTTCACAGATCACGAATAGGTCAGGAGGGGAAGAGCGATCGCTCCCTACAGCTTCTGCTTTAACAATTAACGCATCGTCAGAGAGCGCTATCTCTAAGATGCGTATAGAATCTGTGCTATTCGATGCCGTGCTGGAGAAGCTGCACAATAGCCTGGAAAACGGTACAGAAACACCGATGGAAATTGACATTCTGCGAGAGGAGAAAAAGCGAGAGCTGTTTTACTTAATCCTGCGGCAGCTAGAGAATTTCCTTGACGAATTGCGTTACTCAGAAGTGCAGCCTGAACAGCTTGAGCCGAAGCGATCGTCCATCCTTCTCGACTTGTGGCAGGCGGTAACCACCGAGTTTTTTGGCAAATATTACGCCATAGCTGTAGACGGCAAATCTGTAGAAGTCGTAGAAACGCTGCTTCGGGATGAAGCGATCGTCCAGCTAGAAATCTTGGACAAAATTCCTAGCGTAGTAGACCTGCTCAAACATCTGCTGTTTCAGATGCCGCTGGCAGTCGATAGCGTGCCCTATGCGCCCGGAAATCCAGAGGCGATGAGCCGTGCCGAAGTTTTGACTGAGAATCTGCTGATTCAGCTAGCCAATGCCGTCATTCAGCCCCTTCTCAATCGCTTTGCCAGCATTGAAGGGATCAAACAAAATCTTTACAGCCGCAAGCTGCTCTCTAACCGCGAAATTGAGCGATTTCGCAACGATCTGTCTTGGAAGTATCGCATCGAAAAGTATTTCAGAGAGCCACAAAATATTTTTGAGAGTCAATATTCCATTCACGTATTTTCTTGGAAAGGCATTCAAAAAACCTCAATTTATGCGCCTCGTAGCCCCGAACTCAACGAACTTTCGGGCGTTCAGCTTGCCGTGACGCTAGCCCTAGAAACCCGTGATGCGATCGCCCCTCGGCTGCGAACGGCGGTTTCTTGGGCGGGCAATAGCGTCATTTACGTTCTGACAGAAGTTGTCGGACGGGGGCTAGGGCTAGTAGGGCGAGGCATCTTGAAAGGATTGGGGAACGCTTGGCAAGATCCTAGACTAAAACGTTAGGTTGAAACGTGAGGTTAAAACCTATGCGCATTCTCTCCCGTACCTCTTATAGCAGCCGCCAAGGCGGTTAGGACAGGGACATTTAGGGTGAGGCGCGAAGCGCCTCACCCTAAATGTCCTAAGCAAACTGGCGACAGCTATATCAGTATTTGTATCATCACAATGCAGTTTCAAATGCGATTGGATCGCGTGTGAATCGAGTGCGGTTTGGCGCGATCGTCCCTAGATGTTGCAAAATGGCTTAGATAGCATCCTCATAGATTTGGGCGCGTTTTAGATGAATGTTCGTTGCTTATTCTCTGCCTGTTTGACGATTTTGAGCGCGTCTTCCAGAAGTTTCACCCAATGTAAAGGTTTGTTAATAGATTTATCAGGGCGTGTGGCGCAGACAAGTCTAGTGCAGACAAGTTTAGTGCAGACAATGGCACGGACAGTAGTTTGCCTATTTTTAGGGCTAGTTCTAAGCACTGTTCTGTGGGTAACTCCTGGAACTTCTCCGGTGTGGGCAGCTTTGACCGACGATCGTTACGAGGGCAATATCTTTCCCCTCTATGCTGGTAATGGTTCGTTAGTTCCCCCCAGAATTACGCTGGCAGAGGCACGTCAGCGACAGCTGCCCGCTTTGTTGGTTTTCTATATTGATGACAGTGCAGACTGCAAAAGGTATGCGTCAGTGGTTTCTCAACTCGACGCTTTCTACGGTCGGGCGGCAGGGTTCATCCCCATTAGTGTCGATGCTATTCCATCTGAAACTCGCTACGAATCGACCGATCCAGGGTACTACTACAGCGGATTTGTGCCTCAGACAGTTTTGCTCGATCAGGAGGGTAAGGTGGTCTTAGACCAGAAAGGGGCGATCGCTTTTGAGACAGTAGATGATGCGTTTCGCAAAGTCTTTGATCTACTGCCTCGATCGGAGTCTGTGGAGCTGAAGCGGCGACAGGTGAATGAAGTGAACACAGAGTTAGTGCCATAGGTTGAGCTTGAATTTAGAATCGAATCCGGACTAAATCTCACAAGATCACCCGAACGGGTACTCCTAGCAAAGAAAGACTAAGATTAGGATGAAGTATAAAAATTATCCGATGGGGCATCACGGGTAGTGAAGTTTGTGAGGAACTAGGGTTACGAATCTCAATTACTTCTTTATGCTGAAGTCAGGGTTAGGGGGTTTCCATTTGATGCATCTACACTTAAGCAATCGAGTAGGTTGCCCCAGCCATACAGTTGAGTGGGGGCAAAGACTCTGAAACGCTTTTGAGGCTCGATCGTGACTGAACTTCAACAAAGCCAATTCCATCATGAGTCGCTCATTTTCTCTGATCAGCTCAGATAGACCTCTGGGCGGACGGTACAAAATAACTAGCCAGTTGGGAGTAGGCGGGTTCGGTCGAACTTTTCTGGCAGAAGACTTGCATTTGCCAGGTCATCCTCAATGTGTGATCAAGCAGCTCAAACCTCAGATCAGCAGCGATGATGCGTTGCAGATGGCAAGACGCTGTTTCAATACCGAAGCGCAAGTTCTCTATCAGCTAGGCATCCACGACCAGATTCCGCGCCTGCTGGCTCACTTTGAAGACAATCAAGAATTTTATCTAGCTCAAGAATTTGTTGAAGGAGAGCCGCTCACCAAAGAATTTGTAGAGGGCAAAACCTGGTCAGAAAATCAGGTGGTTTTTTGGCTGCAAGATATTCTTAAGGTTCTGGCATTTGTTCACCAGCGACAGGTGATTCACCGCGATCTCAAACCTTCTAACCTGATTCGCCGTCGTCACGATCGCCGCATTGTTTTAATCGACTTTGGTGCCGTCAAGCAGGTCAGCACCCAAGGCGTTGACCTTGAACAGGGCTTGACCAATATTACAATTTCTATTGGCACCCAGGGCTATATGCCCAATGAGCAGGTAGCTGGTAAGCCTCGCTTTAGCAGCGATATTTATGCTGTAGGAATTCTGGGCATTCAGGCGCTGACAGGCATCCACCCTCGGCATTTGGGCGAAGATCTAGAGGGCGAAATTTCTTGGCATCATCTGGCACCGGAGCTGCATCCAGAGCTGACGAAAATTTTGGATCAAATGGTGCGCTATGACTTCCGCGAACGCTTTCCAACGGCGATCGAAACTCTGGAAGCCTTAGAGAAAGTGCCCGTAGCCGTGACCGATCCGTTTATTCTATTTCCACCCTACGTTGGCACAAACGGCAACAGCATTGAGGCGGGTACCACGGCAAATCTGAGAGAGTTTTCTCGTCCTCTACCCGACTTTAGCTCGGCTGATTTCACGGTGAGTGAGGAAGATCTGATGTCTACCGCCGTGTGGGATCGCTCCGGTAACGAACCTCCTGAAACTCAAATCCAGGCTGAGGGAATATCAGAGGCGCATCCCACCCATAGCTCAACCAATGGCTCAACTCATGGCTCAACCAACGGCACAGGCATTACTCAGGTCGTGAGTCCTCCCCCTCCTGTCGTGGAACCGATCGCGACTCAAAGCCGAAAAGCAACTCGAACATGGGGCATCTTGGGGGCGATCGCCGTAACCTTGGGTCTAGGATTGTTCATGCAGATGGCTCAGCCTCAGCGAGATACTGCCGAGCCAGGAATATTTCCAACAGCTTTGTCTGATCCTGGCGATCCCCCGACTGACCCTAAGAAAAAAGCGGCACTGCTACTCGATCGGGCGAATAATCTACGGCTGCAATGGAAAAATCAAGAGGCAATTAAGGTCTACGATGAGGCATTAGCCATTCGATCGGACTATGCTGAAGCCTATGCCGGACGCTGTGAAACGCTGAATCAGCTCAAGCGACCCGAAGAGGCGATCGTTTCCTGTAATGATGCACTCGCCTTTAAACCTAACTATCCAGAGGCGCTCTGGAGCAAAGGAAACGCCCTGCTTCAGCAAAATCGAACCTATGAAGCGCTGAGCATTTATGAAGGAGTGACAGCGGACAAGCCCAAGTTTTCAGAGGGCTGGGTCAAACGCGGGGTGGCGCTACAAAAGCTAGGACGTTCTTCCGAAGCCATCAATGCACTGGATGAAGGCATTCGCATCCAGCGCAATTCTGCTGAGGCTTGGCGCACCAAAGGCGCAGCGCTGCTCAATCTTCAGCGCTATCAAGAGGCAACTGTGGTTTTAGATAAAGCCCTCCAGCTTAAGCCTAAAGACCCTGAAGCTCAGAGACTGCGGCAGGAGGCAAGAGCAGCGCTGGGCGGCTAGCTTTTGCTAGAGGTCTTCGCTGAAAACGGTCGCCTCTTGCCAAAAATTGACGCGACGGGAACGCCAAATCGCTACACTAGAGAGTGATGTCAGCAAGAGCCTTAAGATGACTGAGCAAGTAATTGAGCAAATGACTGGACAAGCTGCTGAGCAAGTCTCTGAGCAGCCAGAAGCTCGGGCTTTGTTTCAGGCGGCGTATGAAAACCGCTATACCTGGGATGCCAGCTTTCCTGGCTACACCGCAGACGTAACTCTGCGGGAAGGTGAGAAAGTCCATACGGGCAAGCTTCGCATCGCTCCCGATGGTAAGGGCAGCTTTAGCCATGAGGTTACAGAGGTGGCTGACGAAGAAGCCAAGAAAGCTATTGCGGGGCAAGCTTGGGAAATTGCGGTGCATCGCGTCCGTAGAACCTTTGAGGAAAGCCACGGCAAGAATGTCTTTACTCTAGGCGCAACCGATGAAAAGGGCGCGGTCGAGATTTTGGTGAGCGGTAAATCCATGGGCGATCGCTATAAGATTCACAACAACGAGGTGAGCCTGGTTCATCGCCATATTCGCAGTGTCGTCGTCACCATCAACACTCTGAGCAGCCACCAGACTGAGGCAGGCTATCTGTCTCATCGCTATGACTCGGTGTACCACGATGTGGAAACAGGTGAATCCAAAGGCTCTCAGGTATTTGAGGATGAGTACGAAAAAGTAGGCGGCTACTATATCCTCAACCGTCGGGCGATTACGGACGATCAGAATGCTACTAGCGAATTTTTATTCTCAAATATCAAGCTGCTAGCTTAAAGGCTGAGCGCTTAGATTGAGTGCATAGACTGAGCGTGTAGATTGAGCGCTTAGAGGCTGGGAGGATGGGAAGTCACCTCTCCTTAGCCAATTCTCAGGCGATCGAGATAGGATGAAGGAAACAAGACAAGCCCAAAAACTATATAGGTATGCTATGGAAACGCTGGAATTGACGAATGCAAATGTTGAAAAAGTATTAGACGATTTGCGTCCCTACTTAATGTCGGATGGCGGCAACGTTGAGCTAGTAGAAATTGACGGCCCTGTAGTTAAGCTAAAGCTTCAGGGCGCGTGCGGCACCTGCCCCAGCTCTGCTATGACGTTGAGAATGGGCATCGAGCGCCGTCTGCGAGAGTTTATTCCTGAGATTGCAGAAGTTGAACAAGTTTTCTAGGCAGATTGTTCAGGCATATCTTCTAGGACATAAAACTTCTAGAGCATAAGGGACAAAAGGTAAGAACTAGGCTGTAAGGTAAAAAAGTATTCTCAGTATTTGCCTTCTGCCTGTTCCCTTCTGACTCTTTCCATGGCGCATCCCCTATACGTCGCGTTTGTCTGGCATCAGCATCAGCCTCTCTACAAAAGCTCTGCCCAAGGTAACTATCGGCTGCCTTGGGTAAGGCTCCATGGTACAAAAGATTACCTGGATCTGGTGCTGCTCCTAGAGCGCTACCCAAAGCTGCACCAAACGGTGAATCTAGTACCTTCGCTGATCTTGCAACTCGAAGACTACGTAGCTGGAACTGCTTTTGATCCTTATTTGACGCTAGCGCTTCAGCCGATCGCCCATCTGGATGAAACTCAGCGCCACTTTATCATTCAACATTTTTTTGATGCCAACCACCACACGCTGATTGACCCCCATCCGCGCTACGCGGAGCTATATGAGCAGCGCCATGAGCAGGGCTGGGATTGGTGCCTGAAGAACTGGGAAGCGCAAGACTACAGCGATCTACTGGCATGGCATAACCTCGCTTGGATTGACCCTCTGTTTTGGGATGATCCAGAGGTCGCAAATTGGCTGGCAAAAGATCGGGGATTTACATTGAGCGATCGCCAACGCATTTATTCTAAGCAGCGCCAGATCCTCAGCCGCATTATCCCGCAGCACCGCAAGATGCAGGAGAGCGGTCAGCTAGAGATTACTACTACGCCCTACACGCATCCCATCTTGCCGCTGCTGGCAGATACCGACTCTGGTCGGGTGGCATTGCCCAAAATGGTGCTGCCTGAACATCGCTTTCAGTGGGCAGAAGATATTCCTCGGCATCTGCGCAAGGCGAAGCAAATCTATCGAGAGCGATTCGGCTGCAATCCCAAGGGGCTATGGCCATCTGAGCAGTCGGTGAGTCCGGCAATTTTGCCCGATGTAGCGGCACAGGGGTTTCAATGGCTTTGCTCGGATGAGGCAGTCTTGGGCTGGACGCTGAACCATACATTCCGCCGCGACAGTTCGGGCACTCTAGAGGAACCAGAGGTGCTGTATCGCCCCTATCGTCTGGAAACAAGTCAAGGAGATTTGGCGATCGTCTTCCGAGATCATCGCCTTTCTGATCTGATTGGCTTTACCTATGGCGCTATGGAGCCTCGACAAGCTGCTACTGACCTCGTTGGGCATCTAGAATCTATTTCTCGCTCCCTCAAAGTGCATCAAGGCAACGGTAGCGGGCTGGATCAGCCTTGGCTAGTGACGATCGCCCTAGATGGCGAGAACTGTTGGGAGTCCTACTTGCAGGATGGCAAGCCGTTTTTAGAGCGTCTCTATCGCATTCTCAGCGATCATCCCAGCCTGAAGCTAGTGACGGTTTCAGAATTTTTGGAGCAGTTTCCGCCGATCGCCACTTTACCCGCCGAGAAGCTGCACAGCGGCTCTTGGGTAGACGGCAGCTTTTCTACCTGGATTGGCGATCGCGCCAAAAATCGCGCCTGGGATTTGCTGGCGGCAGCCAGACAGACTTTGGCAAAACATCCAGAAGCCACTGAAGAAGATAATCCCGAAGCCTGGGAAGCCCTCTACGCTGCCGAAGGCTCAGACTGGTTCTGGTGGTTTGGGGAAGGGCATACCTCCAGCCACGATGCAATGTTTGACCAGTTGTTTCGCGAACATCTGGCAACGCTCTACAGAGCCTTAAATGAGCCAATCCCCATAGAGGTGCGATCGCCCATTGAAGACCATCTGAACAAGCGAGAACATCGTCCTCAAAGCTTCATCCATCCCAGCATCGACGGCAATGGCGATGAGCAGGACTGGGAAAAAGCAGGATGCATTGAAATCGGCGGCGCATCTGGCACCATGCACCGAAGCGGCTTCGTGCAGCGGCTTTGGTATGGGGTTGATCATCTCAATCTTTACCTGCGGCTAGATTTAAAGATGGGCGCACAGCCCGGAGTGAACTTTCCTCTGGAGCTACATCTACTGTGGTTTTACCCCGATCGCCCTATGTCCACCAGCCCTGCACCCTTACAGCATTTGCCCGATCAGCCGCCGCTAGACTACAGGTTTCGGCACCACTTGGGCATCAACCTGTTGACCCAATCGCTGTGGTTTCAGGAAGCGGGCGATCGCGCTCAGTGGCAGTCCCGTCTCAGCCGTGCCAAGGTTGCCTTTAATACCTGTTTGGAAATTGCGATTCCTTGGGCAGATTTGCAGATTGTGGAGCCAGATTGGTCGCTGCGGTTGGTAATGGTTCTAGCCGATGAGGGACGGTATGTTAGCTATTTGCCGGAAGATCAGTTAGTTCTGGTGCAGGTACCTTAGATGTGGCTGTCTGCGCAAATCTGCACGAATGCGGCTGTCTGAGTAAATGTAGCTGTCTGAGTAAATTCTGAATCAGTGCGATCGCCTTCTAAATAGAGGTGAACCTTTCCAAAAAATATTCTAGGAAATCAAGGACGACGAGTGCGCCGCAGTTCTGTGATTTGATCAGCAATGTCCAAAATGGACTGAGGCATATCAGGTCCTGTCAAAATCACATCTACCTGAGCCGGACGCTGCTGGAGGAAGTTCAGCACTTCTACTTCAGAAATTAGACCAAAGTTGATGGCAAGACTAAGTTCATCTAGCACCACCATCGAGTATTTTCCTTCAGAAACGACGACCTGCGTGTGATGCCATAGCGCTCTGAGGGCGATCGCCTCATTTTCCTCTACATCTGCCGAATCAATGCAGCGGGGTAAATCGCAGCGAATCCAGTCTAGATGCTGCCCAAGCTGCACAGGGTGCCGATATCCTTGCCCAATGCCGCCCTTTAAAAACTGCACGACCAGGACAGAAGTACCCTGTCCGGCAATTCTCAGCGCCTGCGCCATAACATTGGTAAAGAAGCTGCGGTGCGAGCTGGTAAAGACCTGAATAATGCCTTCGATCGCGTGAGGCAGAGCCAGTGGCGTACTGCGGTTAGGGACTTCAAGTTGAGAAACCATTGGGCTACTTTAGGCTACAGGACTGAACAAATAGGAAGCGGGATCTAAGTAAACTCTTACCCCTTAAGGGCTACTGCCAAACATAGGGCTAACGGTAGCAGGTCTTCCGCGATATTTTCTGTGTGGCAAATATAGCGTTGCTTTCCGACTCTTCTTTCTAAAAAACACTATATGTAATATAACCGCCAATCTCTAAATCGGGATCTAGAGATCAAGTTCCTAACGCCCAATCCCCGATCCCTAGTATTCTGAGTGAGGATTTCGAGGAAAGCATCATGGTTTGGCAGCGTCCGGACGGTCGGCAACCCGATCAACTTCGTCCCGTTCAGTTTGAGCGGAATTTTACTCGATTTGCGGCTGGCTCTGTGCTAGCTCATTGTGGTGAGACTCAGGTACTTTGCACCGTTAGCATTCAGACTGGTGTGCCCAAATTTCTTGAAGGAACGGGGCAAGGCTGGCTCACGGCAGAGTACCGGATGCTGCCTACAGCTACGGTTCCGCGTCAGGCGCGCGAGTTTATGAAGCTTTCAGGGCGCACGCAGGAAATTCAGCGCCTGATTGGGCGCAGTCTGCGGGCAGCAATTGACATGCAGATCTTGGGTGAACGCACCATCACCATAGATGCAGACGTGTTGCAAGCGGATGCAGGTACCCGCACAACTGCAATTACGGGCGGCTATGTAGCGCTATGGGACGCGATCGATAAGCTCCTTCAGAGTGGGGAGCTAGAGCGATCGCCCCTTTGTCATCAAATTGCCGCCGTGTCGATCGGGCTACTGGACGGAGAAGCGTTTCTGGATCTGAACTACCCCGAAGACGTTGCCGCCTCAACAGACTTGAATATTGTGCTCAACGATGAGCTAGAAATTATCGAGCTTCAGGGTACTGCCGAAGAAGGTAGCTTCAGCCGTCTACAGCTCAACCAAATTTTGGATTTGGCAGAGAAAGGGATTAAGGAGTTAATGGAATTGCAGTCTCAAGCCTTGCCCGATCGCCGTTAGCGGCGTAGAGGAAAGCCAGCTCTAAGCCTATTGACCCTGCCCAGGCACTCCGCTGCTCTGCACAATCACATTCTGAATTTGCGGCAGCGCCAGAAAAGTTTTGGCCTGGGTGACGAGACGATCGCCCCAGAGATTTTGCTGCAAGAATTCTGGATCGCCGTAGCGGCTGTCTAGCTTCAGCGCGGCTTCACCTAGACTAACTGCCTCTATCGTCTTGCCTTGAGCATAGAGAGCAATGGCGATCGCTAGCTGTGGCTCGGTTTGGTTACCGTCAATCTTCACGGCGTTTTGCCACTGTTCTAATGCGCCCTCCGCATCTCCCTTCTCATAAAGCACCAGTCCCACATTGTTGATGGCTGGCCAGAACTTGTCGTTTAGGCTCACGGCTTTTTGGTACTGGGCGATCGCCTCATCGTAGCGCTTCAGCTTGTAGTACGAGTTGCCCAAGCTAAACAAAGCTTCTGGTACATCGGTCTTGAGCTTTAACCCTGCCTGAATAGACTGAATCGCCGCATCATACTTCTCCTGCTGAAAGTAGGCATCTCCTAGAGCAAACAAAACGTTCTCATTGGCTGGGTCGAGCGATCGTGACTTCAAAAGCGCCTGAATGCCTGAATCAGTCTCTCTAGTCTCTAGATACAGGCTGCCCAGCAATGCCCAAACCTGGGGATTATTAGGGGCAAGCTGTGACGCAAGCTGTGCCCGTGATAAAGCAAGCTGAAGCTGCTGAAACTGAGCCAGTTGGGCGGCTTCCTGGGCTAAACCAAGACCCTGCTCCTCTAGCCGTTGCTGATCAAGTTGCAGCACATGAGGAACAAGCGCCTGAGCATAAACAGGCTGAACAGCACCCCAAATGCCAGAAACCACTAGAAGAGAGACAAGGGAGATTCGTTTTAACACAGCCAAAACTTGTGAAAAGGACAACGGACACTCAGTAAGCTTAAAACATTTGCATTCTAACGGGGCGAAAATATTTTTGCACTGCCTGAAGATTGCCGTTTCCAGAGAACCCTGATCTCAACTGCTTAGCAGCTGCTCTGCCAATGCCACATCAAAGTAGGTTGATTTCACCTCTTCCGCCCTGGGTTGAGACGGCAATAGTTGAAATGGCAAATCTGGCTCTCCCAAGTGGTCTATCACCAACGCCGCTCCAGAAAAGTCTTGGCTCTGCGTATAGCCATTCACCGTAATCACAGTCTTAAGACCCGCTTGCAGCGCCGATCGCAGTCCCTGCCGGGAGTCTTCCAGCGCTAGGCAAACCTCTGGCTCTAGGTTCATGGCTTGCAGCGCATACTGATAGATATCAGGTGCAGGCTTTTTGGCTGGGACAATATCACCCGCCGCAATCACCTCAAACCAGCCGATCGCCTCTGGCGCGATCGCATTTTCCAAAAGCGCCGTCACGTTGGCGGGGGTAGTAGTCGTGGCGATCGCCAGCCGAATGCCCTGTTCGCGAGCCTCTAAGAGCAGACGTTTCACGCCGGGACGCAGCGGAATGACGTTTTCCTGCAAGAGCTGCTTGTAGTGAACAGTCTTTGCCGCATGGAGACTGGCAATCTGCTCAGACAAGGTGTCAGGACTTGAATTGGGTAAGCTCACCTTCGGCAGCGCATTATCTAGATAAAAACGAATCCGCTCCTTGCCTCCCGTCACTTCCAGTAGCTTGCCATATTCTTCAACCGACCAATCCCAATCTAGACCAGCCGCCGCAAATGCCCGATTAAACGCAATCCGATGACCGTCTCGCTCGGTATCTGCCAGAGTTCCATCTACATCAAAAATTAGGGCTTGCAGTTGCGGCATAAAGTGATCAGATTAAAAATCTTGAAATTACAAAATTCTGGCGCTCTCAACCATGGTACACTTGTACCAAGTTAACTCCTCAACTCCACAGGGTGCCCTGCTTCTTTAACTCCCAACACTGCCTTTGATTATTAGAATGAATTCATACTAATTCACACTAATATAACCCTGGTTAATACAGGGTCACGTGTTTCTGTTCGATCGCGTCTGTAAGTTTACCTTGAAGCCATTGGCTCAAGCACGATTTTCGAGCGCTGCTAAAGTCTGTGCTCCAACAATGCCATCCACGCTCAAACCCTGATCGCGCTGGAAGGACTTAACGCCGCTCTCGGTCAAAGTGGCATAAAAACCTGTTGAAGACGCATTGAAATAGCCAGCCGATCGCAGCAAGTCCTGCACGTAGCGCACATCTGAGCCAGTATCTCCACGTCGCAAGAATACTCCCGCAGGACGGACAGGCTGAGGACGGATGGGGCGGTAGTCAGGATTGGGAAGCGGCTGTGGGCGAACAGGTTGGTAGCCACCGCAGAGATTAGCGGCACAGCCACAGGTCTGCTCGGCATAGGGCTGGTCGCCATCAGGACGCACCATAACAGCTTGATAGCCGGGAACACCAGGTCTGATGTCACGGTAGCTACGACCGTAAACATCCGTGCCGTAGTCATCTACGCCATAAACACCCGCACCGTAGACTGTTGCTGATGCAGCCTGCGTCAAGCCTGCGACCCAAGCTGTACTCAAAAGGCTCAGAAGAGCGATCGCTCCAGTGCTAGAAAGCAATTTAGTGGGCGATCTCTTGATCAGTAAACTCAAACCATTTGATGCAATACACAACTCTTTCAACTCAGGATTTTCGTAATCCTGAGCTAGGTGAAGAAAAGCCAAAGCTTCCATACGTTACTCCCCAAGCCAACTCTAAAAATCAGCCACGCGATCGCTTGCTCAAAAGAGTTGAGTAAGGCATTCGCAACTCCGCTCAATTCCCCTAATCTTAAAAGCGTTGGGGATGAACAGAACTCCTGTCACCTTACTCAAAACTCACCTACCTAAAGCTCAAATCACTATCTGCTCAAAAGAGCCGCATAGGTTTGAGGGCCGACAATACCGTCTGCCGATATACCGTTGTTAGCTTGGAAGCTGATCACCTGCTGTTCAGTAACAGAGCCAAAATAGCCCGTGATTGAAACTGAATAGCCATTAGCATTCAGCAGATCCTGAATGCTTGACACACCTGCGCCAGAGTCGCCGAAGCGATAGGTGCTGCCAACGCCGGGACGAATAGGCTGGAAGGAACTGCCTTCCATAGCTGCCAAAGTGTTGCTTCCAACAATGCCGTCAGCCACCAAGCCGCTGTAGGATTGGAAATTAATCACTGCTTGCTCGGTCTGAGTACCAAAGTATCCCGTCACCGGAACCGCATAGCCTAGGGAACCGAGCAACGATTGGATGTTCGATACACCTGCGCCAGAGTCGCCGAAACGATAGGTGCTGCCACCCCCCGGCAAGATAGGCTGGAAGCCACCAGTGCCCAGAGCCGCTAGCGTTGCCGAACCTGCGATGCCATCAGCCGTCAAGTAGTTGTCATACTGGAAGCTGATCACCGCTTGCTCGGTAGTTGAACCAAAGTAGCCCGTGTAGGGACCTGAAAAATATCCCGCGCTGCTGAGAGCATACTGTAGATCGGTTACGGCACTGCCGCTGCTACCAAACCTTAGAGCACCGCTGCTACCCGGATCAGGGGCTACACCCAAAAAGCCCTCCAGGGCACTCATGGTGGCACTACCTGCAACACCATCAGAGGTCAGGTACCTATCGTACTGAAAGCTGTAGACCTGGCTTTCAGTTTGCGAACCGTAGTATCCCGTAACAGGTACAGAATAACCGTTGTCGTTCAAAAGGTTCTGAAGGTAAGTGACATCAGAACCGCTATCTCCTCGGTAAAGGGCAGCTTGGGCAGCACTAGCAATGTTCAGAATGAAGGCAGAAGAAGCCACACCCAACAAAACAAAGAGTGTCTGGCTCGGCAGCTTCATTCCACTCAAGGAATTCAGCGCCGCTAAACCATCTTTCAAGAAAACTAGCTCTTTGCTCTCAGGATTTTCATAATCCTCAGCAACTTGGAGATAAGCAAAGGTCTCCATAGGTCATTCTCCTCAAAACAATAATTGCAAGGTTAACTCGATCCAAGTTTCATGCCCGACAACCTGGTAATGCGAACCTAACAAGTCGCCCTAACCGCTTAAGCCAATCAGTAGCCAATTCAGCCTGGGAGACATTCGCAACTTCCTAGATTGAATCTAGGAAAATACACTAAGCACCTGTCACTACTCATTTATTCTACGAATATCATAATTTCACGCCTTAAGCAACTTTTTGGGCGAAAACTTCTGAGCTTTCTCAAATAGAATTCTTCGCTACAATCAACGACTGCTTGCTCTCGCCATCCTATTTTTTGTAGAAAATAGAACTTGAACTTTTTCCCATGATTCTCTTTTTCTAAATGAAAGAAAAAGCTGAACCGATCGCCTCTTCCCAGAGAAACATTTAGGCGGTTTCAACCGTTGAATTCAAAAAATTATGGACAGGGTTTTACCTCATGTTCCTTCTCATACCAATTTGAATTGGAACCACGACAGATCCCGGTACGGGCTTGGCAATGCCAAGCCCCTTCTGAGGTTCGATGTGCCCACAAATTCGTTTAAATCGGTATCATTAATTGACTCATTACTAAGAGTGCCCATTTCTGCTAGCTCAGCTCACAACCTCAATGAGGATGGCTGCTAACAGTTTGCTTTTTGACTCAGCATTTTTCTGACTTTAATCGCTATAGCGGCAATGTGACTGCAAAAGTTGTGCCCTGATTCAGGCTGCTCTCAACCTGAATCAAACCTTGATGATTTTCCACAATGACTTTAGCGATCGCCAACCCTAAACCAGACCCAGCCGTAGCCTCCAGAGAATCCTGCTGCATATCAGAATAAGTACGCGCTGGATCAACTCGATAGAAGCGATCGAATAAATGAGGCAATGATTCTGCCGAAATGCCAATCCCCGTGTCTTTAACCAATACTTGCACCTGAGAATTTCCAGGCTGCTTCGATCGCTGGACGCTCACCTCCACCTGCCCTCCAGGAGGTGTATAACGCACCGCATTGCTGATGAGATTGGTTAACAAACGAGTGATTTGATCGCGATCGGCTTGAATGAGCAAGGGCGCTCCGCTATCTTTTACAAATTCTTTGCTACTAGCTGGAAGATGAGAGCCATTGGCTGGAAAATGAGAAGCAATGAGTAAAAGGGACAAAGATTTCTCTGAAGCGATCGCTTTTTGCTCCTCGACTACTTCTTGCACCAATTCATTCAGATCAACAGGCTCTCGCCTTAAAGCGGTAATTCCACCGTCTTGTCGCGCCAGAAACAGCAAATCATCAACCAGGCGACCTAATCTTCGGGTCAACCTTTCTACAACTTGAAGCTGATCCTGATACATATGAGGATCGGGATCAGCCAAAGCGACTTGGACATTGGTTTGAATCACGGCGATCGGGTTACGCAATTCGTGAGAGGCATCGGCGGTAAATTGTTTGAGCTGTTGGTAAGACTCTCGGACAGGGGCGATCGCCAACCCTGACAAAAACCAGCCGATCGCCGCGACCGTTGCCACAACCAGCACCGTGCCTACAGCCAAATCTCGAATGAGCTGCTGACTGGGTTTGCTAACTTCAAACCAAGGATGGCTCACCCGCAGATAGCCCAAAACCTGCTGCCCAACCTGAAGGCGCTGAGTCACCTGCCGTAGCTTTCCCCGATCCGCCTCTGTCCAGCTTTCGGCTTCATTGCCCCATGCTCTTTCTACACGAACGGTTTCACCATTGCTCTGGTGTAGAGGAATATCGATCGGAGCCGAAAAGGTCGACCAAAGCAGATTCCCTGTGGAGCTAAACCACTCCAAGTCAATATGGTCATCTTCGACAGCGGCGGCATTGCTACGAAAGCTAGCGTCTATGTTGACATGCAGCACAGGCTCACGGGTTGTTTCAGCGATCGTTAAATCACTCTCTAAAGGCTCAATCACAAGCGATCGTTGGACGACTTCTACGACATGGTTTAGGGTGTCGTCAATTCGCTCAACTAAGGTATCTCGCACGTACCAATAAAATCCGGTTGCGAACAAAAGGATCAGCACCGCCGTAACGGTTGTGTACCAGAGGGCGAGACGGCGGCGAGTAGCTTGAAACATGCTAATTAGTGCTAGATTCCACAGGGCTTGCTAATCTAACTTTTGCACAGATGATAAGAAGTTAGAGTTTTTGGGCAATCTTAGAGTGCAAATGAAATTAGAATGCAAATGAAATGACGGAACTTGAGAGGAAAAGATAGAGTTTTTTATTAAGGTTAAAGTAAGCCTTTAAGCAAAGCCTTTTAAAATCTAATCTTTGCTTGACTGCCTTTCAAATGCTGTAGATTAAGCCAAATGTTGTAGATTAAGCGAACCGCTTTCTAATGTGCGATCGCTGACAGCACAATTCTCTACGGTACGATTGCCTACAGTACGCAGTTAATTCTAGTGTGAATTTTAGTGTGGAAGGGTTTGGGCAATTTGACTCGCATCTGGCTAAAACCGCAGACAGCTCTAAGCCTTCTGGCAGAGATTTCACAGAAGATTTCGCGTACTTCGATCGCCATTCTCCTGTCTCACCTCAAGCTCTCCAGTTTTCTTGTTCGTACTTACATTTTGATGCTCCTTTACCCCTAGGTGGTCTATGACAGATTCACAGCGTCCGCCCATCCCACCCTCTACCCCTCGGATGCCGCCCCCGCCCCCGCCGCCAGGGCGATCGATGCCGGGTCAGATGCCGGGTCAGATGCCGGGTCAGATGCCGGGAAGCCAAGCTTCCGAGGCAACGCGGCAAATGCCCTCTCCCACCATTCCTCTCCCGCCGCCAGCCAGCAATCCAGGTGTACCGCCTAGTATGGGAGCCTCTAGACCTGCTGCACCGCCTCCAGGACAGCGCCTTGGAGTTCCTTCGGCTGCCAGTAACGTACAGGCGATCGGGCGAGGCAAACCGACCCCTGGTCAACCGACAATGGAACAGTTGGTGCGAGAAGCCTACGACAAAGGATTTTCGGATATTCATACGGGTGTTGGCGAGGTGCCTCGCTTCCGCAACCGGGGCGAAATGGATACCACGGACTATCCCATTACCGACAAAGATACTTTCTTTAGCTGGCTGACAGAAATTCTTAGCGATGCCGATATTCAGCGGTTTCAAGAGACGCTGGACTACGACGGAGCGACCCAATATGAATTTGCGCGGGTGCGGATCAACATTTTTGATACGTTGCGCGGCCCTTCGATGGTGATGCGGTTAATTCCGCTGAAGATCTTGACCATGGAGCAGCTTAATCTGCCGCCTGTCTTTAAAGATATTTGCCACTATCACAAGGGATTGGTTTTGGTGACAGGCCCCACGGGTTCGGGCAAGTCGACTACCATGGCCGCCATGATTGACTACATCAACAGTGAGATGCCCAAAAACATCATCACGATCGAAGACCCGGTTGAATTTGTCCATCAGAGTAAGAAATCACTGATTAAACAGCGGGAAGTGGGGATTCACACCCGTAAGTTTGACAATGCTCTGAAAGCCTCTCTGCGGGAAGATCCAGATATCATTCTGGTGGGTGAAATGCGGGACAAGGAAACGGTCAATACTGCCTTGAAAGCGGCTCAAACGGGGCACATGGTGATGGGTACCCTGCACACTAACAGCGCTGTTAAGACGATCGAACGGATTCTAAATCTGTATGAGCCTGATCAGCAGGCTCCGATGCGGGTGGCGATCGCTGAATCCATGGTCGCTATTATTGCTCAAGGGCTGTGCCGCACTACAGACGGTAAGCGGGCTGCTTTCCACGACATTCTGATCAACACAGATGCCATTAAAGATTACATCCGGAGAGGCGAGATTGATGAGATTGAGGCAATTATCCCGCGATGCACTTTTGACGGTATGTGTACGATGAATCAGTCGCTATATAAGCTCTATGAGGCAGGGCGAATTACCGAAGAAACGGCTTTGGAAATGTCGCCGAAGCCCAATGAAATGGCGCAAATTCTCAGAGGTCGCGTCTAAAGGCAAGACCTAACTTAGCTACTAAGAAGGAAGAGGTATATTGGGGGTGGTGTCTTCTATGGGGATGCCTCCCCGATTTTTATGTAGAGAGAGGTACATAAAAAATTCTTCTTTCGTATAATTTTCTTTTATGTATGGCTGTCGCCAGTTTGCTCAGGACATTTATGGTGGGGCGCGAAGCGCCCCACCATAAATATTCCCGTTCTAACCACCTTAGCGGTTTCTACAGGTGTAAAAATCTATCTATGAATTTCTGTTTGGAAACGGGTATTCCTTCCAGCTCCTAACCCCATCCCTCATGTTTCCCAATTCAGAACTTGCTTCTTCTAATTCAAAGCTTTTTAAGGGGATAGCGCTATTTACGCCCGGTGGCGACCTAGTATATTGCATCGATCCTGAGAAGCGAAGTCGCTGGCACTTGCAGCTTTGTACAGCGCTTCAGGAAGCCTTGCAATTAACGGAGCCGCCGCACTTTTTGGTGCCGTGCTACACGGCAACGATCGATCGCTGGCTTGATCCACAAACGCAATGTATTCAGACCTTTGCTGAATCTAGCCCGTTAGTTTTAAGACATCAGGCTTTGCTCAATGTTTTGTTTGGCGTAGATTCCCTAGTTTGGACAGCTTTGCCCTGTCCAGAGGGGGTGTGTGATCCTCCGGTCGTAGAATCTTATCGGCAGCAGTTTCCTCAGCTTTGGGAAGAGCATGATCTGGTGATGCGGTTTGATCAAGCGCCCGCAAGGTCTCTCTCTGGGGAAAATAGCACCTTGTCTTGGCTGCCGCCAGATCCCCCAGCAGAGGCTGCATTGGGGTACGTGCTACGGCTATTTGTGTCGGGGAACAGTGTGGCAACTGAGAAAATTCTGAAAATTTTGCATCAAATCTTAGAGCAGTCGTTGCAGCAGCCCTATACGCTAAAGGTGATTGATATCCAAAGGCACCCTGAGCAGGCGGAGGCGAACCAAATCACTGCTACGCCAACTTTAGTTAAGGTTTGGCCCCATCCGCTGAGGCGAATTGTGGGAGATCTGAGTGACACCCAGAAGGTGCTTCGTATTCTCTCTGGAGGCAACTACCTTGAGTAGCCGTAGCTTTGGCTAAGCAGGGAGGAGCGATCGCTGGCAGCTTGGGCAAATGGCGTGAATGGTGAGCTGACAATCTAGCAGATGATAGCCTTCTTTTTGGGCAGTCTTGGAACCCATTTTTAGAATCGAATCGTTTTTGAATTCGATCGTTTTGTTGCAGCGGACGCAGATCAAATGATGATGATGATGGGGTGAGGGCTGATTGATTTCATAGTGTTTGTGCCCTTCTGCTAGCTCCAACTCCCTGAGGATGCCCATGCGAGACATCATCTTCAAGTTCCGGTAGATGGTAGACAAACTGATGGCATCTCCGTCTCCTTGCAGCAAATTATGCAGATCTTCGGCGCTGAGATGCTGCCCTTCTGGAAGATTTTGAAAAATTTGCAGGATGGTTTCTCGTTGGGGAGTCAGTCGCCAACCGCGTTCGTTGAGTTCAGCTTTGAGGGAGGAGGTTGTATACATAGGTTAAAGCTACATAGGTTAAAGCTACATAGGTTAAAACGCCTTTCTCAACAGAGCTGTCTTAATGAGAAGCATATAGTCACTATCTTAACGATTTTCAAGAAGAACGCACTGTTGAGAATAAATTTGAAAAGTGTTTGAGGCGCTACATCTCAATTTGGGATATTTGGGAAGACAACTTCAGTAAAACTCAGTGACTCAGTATTTTTTGGACATGAACTTAGTTTGAAATTGGAGAGGATAGGAGACAGCTCTTGCAAACTACTATCAATTAGTAAATATATGCGCCTAAAAATTTACACTTCTAGGGTTTGGGATAGGCTTCGTCTTATGGCTGTAATTATCGGGTTTAGGACATTTTTGAGGGCGTGCTCCGCACGCCCTCAAAAATGTCCCCGTCCTAACTGCTATGAATATAGCTATGGCTTAGATTCCCCTCAAATCCTTAGCAAGGGAAGCGCTTCGTTCCCCGCACCCCCTCCGCAAGATCCATACCTGATGATGAAACGCTTCCGCGAACACAACAACGCTGAAGAATATGTGCGCGTCCTGTGACAAATGCAGCCCGATGCTGATACCGATTTAAGCGAATTTATGGGCACATCGAACCTCAGAAGGGGCTTGGCAATGCCAAGCCCGTACCGGGATCTGTCGCGGTTCCAATTCAAATTGGTATGAGTTTGAGATTGTGTTCGAGATTGTGTCTGAGTCGTATATTCCCTTCAATGCTGAAATGTTAGGAGGGCGCGATCGTCCCTCAACTTACAGTCAGAGAAGGTTGAAAGGTGCAAGACCTGAAGGCTAACGGCTAATATATCGACGTATAAAGCTTTCTAGGGTTTCTAGCTTGAAACTAAACAGAGTCTCTAGACGCTCAGTTTCAGTAGGCGTACAGAAAAACTCATTGGCTAGCAATGTTCGCAACGTACCCAGAGCCTTTTGGCTCTCTGAATCTACAAAGCCCAGCCCTGTCCGAACTGCGTCTAGCAAAAACAGTGGCGGATTAACGACGATCGCCTCTCGCTCAAAAATGCGCCCAAAGATTTTTGGGATATCGCCTCTTTCCAAGATTTCGGCACCGCCAACAGGCAAAATCTGGTTTTTCGCATCTGCAAGCGTGGCAGACTCTAGGACAATTCGTGCCAGATCGTCTGTGCTGACGATCGAGCTACGGGCTTGTGGATCACCTATCAGCAGGTAAATTCCCGTTCTTTGAAACTGCTCAGCCAAGGGCAAAAGGTTAGAAGCAAACCCAGAAGGTCGCAGAATGGTGTAATTCAATCCGCTCGATTGCAGATAGCGCTCTACTGCCCACTTTGCCTTAAACACGGGCGCATCCTCGTAGCCGCGATCGCTCCCCAATACGGAGACAAATACAAAATGCTCAACCCCAGCAGCTTTTGCCGCATCAATTAAATCGATATTTGCCCGATAGTCTAGCGTCTGGGCATTCCCTCGATTGGATGCGTTAGAGCCATGGGCGCTAATAACGTACCGCACGCCCTGACAAGCTTTTTGGATATCGCGCTCTTGCAGCAGATCTCCGACGAAAATTTCTGCTCCCCGCTGCTCTAGCTCACCATAGCGGGAAGTGAGCTGCACAAATGCCCGCACGGGAAGATCTCGCGATCGCAGTTGTCGCACCACACGCTGCCCTAATCCACCCGTTGCACCTGTGACTAAAAACATTCTGCTTTGCCTCAGTTAAATCTGGCTCATGCCATTTTAGATTTTTGGAATGGATTCTGGAACCATCAGGAGGCAGAATTCGTTGAGAGAGATTTGTGCATAAAAAGCTGTCGGGGTCTGCCTAGCATCCATGAACTCAGGCTGGCTTCAGCTCTCAGCACGCGATAGCCCGATCGCAAATAGAGCCGTCGGGCGGCATGATTGCTCTCTAACACATGCAGGTAGAGATCTTGAAATCCCCAGCCCAGCGCCACGCGATCGCAGGTTTGCAAAAGCTGCTGCGCCGCCCCCTGACGACGATAGTTAGAATGCACCGCCAGATTAGAAAGATAGAGGTAGCGAGTGTGAGGCGACTGCCAGGGGGGCGGATTTTTTGAAGAAATTTCGATGGTGCCGATGGGGCGATCGCTGCCGACCGATAGCACCGTTGGCGCGAAAGCAGGAGTCGAGGTGAAGGCAGGATGTAAAGAAGGATTGAGTTGAAGCGATCGTCTTGCCTGGGCTTCTTGATCCAGCTCACTGCTTGACATCCGCCGAGCCGCCACCAAACAGGCATAGTGCTTAGTCCGAGTTTGGCTACGGGTGCGCAGATCTTCATAAATTCCGGCGCGCAGCAGCGGGTATAGCCAGCCCATACTGCCATTCTGGCTGTGAAAACTGCTGGTTAAAATATCTGCCAGACTACCCAAGTCCTGCTTGCGCACCGTTCGGACGAGCAGAGACAAATCGATCGCCGAATAGTCTACTCCTTCTAGTGAAGACAACGCCTCAGATAAGCCATTTTTGGTCAGGACATCTTTAGAGAATGCGTCTTTAGAGAATGCGTCTGTGGGTAACGTAGACATGGTGGTGTAAAGAAGACTGCCCCTATTCTAGTCCTGAGATCTGCTACTCAGTGATGTATAGAGCTTGTGAAGAGATGAACGCACTTTAACAAAAAATAGAAGTTATATCCCCACAATTCCTAAAGTTAGACGTTTTCCAAATCTGGGCACTATAGTTTTATGGGTGCTATTTAAGTTTTATCGGTGCTGCTTGCCAACAATGCGGTGCCCGTCTAGAGAAATCTTAGCCTTAAACCCCTGCTGGCAGTTTATGCCGCCGTTGCTGGAACTCCTGTTTTGTTTGTCATTTTTTCCATCAGCATTCCCACAGAACGATCGCCCTAATCCCCCAATGTGCCCTAACTACTCGATACTTAGGCAAGTGCATCAGGGCAGTTTCTTATCTCAATGCCCTCACCTAGAGGAAAACGGTGCATGAAGTCTTCAGACCACGCTAAGCCTAAGATTCTGGTTGTTGATGACGAGCCAGATAACTTGGATTTGCTCTATCGCACCTTTTACCGGGAGTTTAAGGTGTTGCGGGCAGAAAGTGGTCATGAGGCGCTAGCCACGCTGAAGCGCGAGGGCGAAGTGGCAGTCATTATCTCCGATCAGCGGATGCCCTCAATGAGCGGCACAGAGTTTCTCAGCCTGACTGCGACTCAGTATCCCGACACCATTCGGATTATTCTGACGGGCTACACCGATGTCGGTGACTTGGTAGAGGCAATCAACTCTGGCAAAGTTTTCAAATATGTCAATAAACCCTGGGATGACGAAGAGCTAAGAGCCGTTGTCCGGCAGGGAGTCGATACCCACAATGTGCTGAAAGCCCGTACTCAAGAGCTTCAGCGATCGCTCCGGCAAGAATCTCTGCTGAATGCGGTCAACAACACCATTCGTAGCGCTCAAACCTATCAGCAGATCCTCCAGACGATCGTTGAGAGCGTTGGGCAAATGTTTGAGGTCGATTGTTGCATTTTGCGTCCGTTTCAGAACGATCGCATGGAGGACGAAACGTTTGTCTACAGGGCGCCCGTAGAATTACCCGTAGAATTATCAGAGGGTTCAGCAGGCAACTTAGCCTTTGATCTGAGCCACCTTGGAGATACCGTCTGGTTTACCCACAACATTGAGGTGATCACCGAGTCCCAAACCGACGATCGCGTTCACGCTGATCCGACCGGACTGCGGCTGCAAGCTTATCAACAGGCTAATATTGCCTCCAGCCTCGTTGTGCCGCTGATTTTTCAGCAAGAGCTAATGGCGGTTTTGGCGATTCACCAGTGCGGGCGATCGCGCATCTGGCAAGAGGATGAAGTGCAGCTTGTCTACATGGTGGCCAATCAAGCGGCTCCTGCTCTCTCTCAAGCCCGTGCCTACGAGCAGATTCGAGCCTTAGCCAAACGCGAGGCTCTGATCAACACCATCACAGCAACCATTCGCTCTAGCCTTGATCCCCAGGAAATTTTTGCTGCCATCACGCAGCAGTTGGGGCAAGCGCTCCACGCTGATGGGTGTGCTCTATCGCTGTGGACAGAAGACGATAAATATGTGCAGTGTGTGGGACTACACGACGCATCGCAGCATGATGCGGCAAAAGCCGAGGCAAAAACTGGAGCATCCCAACCCGATCGCCCATTGCCCCAATCGCTAGCGCCGATCGAGGGCAATCCTATCCTAAAACAGCTCCTGCTCACACAAATGCCTGTGGTGGTGGATGACCTCGATCATCAGCCCGAACTGAATGACATAGATTTGCCGTTGCGATCGCCCGCCCGCGCCCTGCTGGTTGTGCCTTTGCTCTACAACGGCAAAATTATTGGCAGCATCTCGCTCCGACAAATTACTCAGCCTCGCCCCTGGGAACCAGAAGAAGTGGAGCTAGCTCAGGCGGTGGCTGCTCAAGCCGCAATTGCTGTGCAGCAGGCTCGACTCTACCAAACAACCCGTCAACAGGCGGAGCAGCTTTTAGAACTCGATCGCCAAAAAACTGAGTTCTTTCAAAATGTCTCCCACGAGTTTCGGACGCCTCTGACCCTAATGCTAGGGCCGCTAGAATCTGCTGTAGAGCAGGAGCAGGGACTGTCTTACGAGCAGGCGGTTGTAGCCCAACGCAACTCTCGCCGTCTGCTGCGTTTGGTCAACCAACTCCTAGATTTGCAGCGTTTGGATGCCGGACAGATGCAGCCTTCTTTCCGTCCTTGTGATCTGCTAGACTTCGTGGCGCAGGTGGTGAACTCCTTCAAGCCCTACTGCGAGAAAAAACAGATTGCCCTGCTGACCGATTTGAACGAGATCAAGGACTATCCAGCAATTTTTTTGGATCTGGAGAAATTTGATAAGGTTCTCTACAATTTGCTGTCCAACGCTATCAAATTTACTGAGGCGGGGGGAACGATCGCGGTCAATTTGAGGGCGGGAGGCGATCGCTGCCTGATTCAGGTTAAAGATACGGGCATGGGCATTCGCCCCGATCAGATTCCCCATTTGTTTGAGCGATTTCGGCAAGCCGATGGTTCTGCGAGCCGTAGCCATGAGGGGAGCGGTCTGGGGCTAGCCTTAGTTAAAGAGCTAGTCGAACTGCACGGCGGCAGCGTCACCGTAGAATCGACCTATGGCGAAGGCACTATCTTCACGGTTCAGCTCCAGACGGGCAGGGCGCATTTGCCCAGCGAACAGGTGGTTGAAACTCCGGCAGAGCCAGAACTTAGCCGCGCCGCGATCGAGTTAGCAGACATTGAAACCGAGCTGCAACAAGACTTCCAGAATGCCCCAGCCGACTCTTTAACATTGCCTTTGACATTGCCTTCGTCCTATTCAGGGTTGCCCTCAGCCCCAGAGGCGATCGCCTCGCCCTCTTTAGTGGCTAAGGTGCTGATTGTCGAAGACAATGCCGATATGCGCGGCTACGTATCTACCGTCTTGCAAAGAGTCGGACATGAGGTACATACTGCCCGCAACGGAGCGGAGGGCTTTCAAGTTGCCCAAGCCCTTCAGCCCCACATTATCGTGACGGATCTGATGATGCCGCTAGTCTCTGGGCTAGAAATGATCCGCATGATTCGTCAGCAGGAAACGCTTAAAGGCATTCCAATTATTCTGCTAACGGCAAAAGCCGACGAGGAAACCCGCATTGAAGGCGCAGAGCAAGGAGCGGATGCCTATTTGTCTAAGCCGTTTAACGATCGCGAGCTTTTAGCAGAGGTGCGGAACCTGCTGGCGCTGAAAGCCAGCGAACGCAAGGTGGCTGAGCTAAATACCTATTTGACAGAATCGGTGCTGAGCCGCTTTTTGCCGCCTGCCTTAGTCAAACGAGCCGCTCAGGGAAACCTGGCGCTAGATCTGCGTCCTGAACCTCGAATGATCACGATTCTGTTTAGCGACATTATTGGGTTCACGCAGTTGTCCAACACGCTGCGATCGCGCCGGGTGGCTGAGCTACTGAACGAATACTTAACTGAAATGACCCACGCCATTTTTGACAATGGCGGGACGGTCGATAAATTTATGGGGGACGCAATTCTGGCGATCTTTGGCGCACCCGAAGAAATCAGCCCCAATGAACAGGTGAGGCGGGCGATCGCCTCAGCACGGCAAATGTATAAAACTTTGGCAAGGCTCAACGAAAAGTGGCACGCTCAGGGCATTACCCAAACCGTGCAGTTTCGGTGCGGCATTCATCAGGGTACAGCCGTTGTGGGCATGTTTGGCGGCTCGGAACGGGCAGACTACACGGCGATCGGGCCTAGCGTCAACATAGCCGCCCGAATTCAGGAGGCTGCCGAACCTAGCTCCATTTTGGTTTCGGCTGCTGTTGCAGATTACCTGGAGCTAGAGGAAGATGCCATCACCAAATACAGCCCGCTGACTCTAAGGGGCGTTGATGAAACCGTCCTCACCTTCTCCATTCATCCCGATCCAGAAACCCGGATGAGGTAATGTTTCAGACCTAGGGCAAATCATGTATGGCCCTACGTAATTGAGTTAGGACGAGTTATTTTTTGAGAGCCGCGCTCCACGCGGCTCTCAAAAAATAACTCATTGGATCTAAGCGCGTAGCGCTACAGCAACCGCCACCCTAAATGTCCTAAGCAAACTGGCGACAGCTATAAAATCTCTGAGTTAGGATTCTGGGCTAGGATCGAGGAAACTTTGCGGTTTAGTTTAACTCCTAACGCGCCCATGCCGACCTGTCCCCGATGTCATCAGCCAGTGGTTGCCCAGGCGATCGCCTGTCCCCACTGCCGCACAGCCCTAAAAGCCCATGGTCATCCCGGCATTCCCCTCCATCGATCTACAGGAGGGGAGTTTCTTTGTGAAACCTGCACCTATCATGAGGATGACACCTGCAACTACCCCCAGCGTCCTTACGCGAGAGAATGTACGCTGTACCAGAATAGGTTTCAGCCGATCGCGACTGGAAAATCTATAAACAGCAGATCGCAAGCCTCTAAAAACTGGCTACGGCGCAATGCAACTTGGCTGATACTCGCTGGCATCGTTGTGGTCAGTCTGGCGCTAGCACTGCGATCGAATTAGATAGAACTTATGCCTCTGCCCCTTGCATCTTAAAAAGGGGGACTTTGAGTAGTTTTGTTCCCCTGAAAGGGGAGCTTTGAGCTTCAATCACCCTGTGGTGAGGTTCACGCTTGAAGCTTTAACCTGCGATCGCCCTGTGGTAAGATACGGCGGCGAAGCTTGCGGCTGAAAGCGCCCTGTGGTGAGGTTCACGTTTGAAGCTCTAACCTACAAGCGCCCTGTGGTGAGGTACGGCGGCGAAGCTTTAACCTACAAGCGCCCTGTGGTGAGGTACGGCGGCGAAGCTTGCGGCTGAAAGCGCGATGTTTTCCGCTACCTGCTTGAACTTCTGAACTGCAAGCGTGATGTAAAATCCTTCGTGTGCCATGCTCAGCACAGGGCTGACCTAACTTGCCTGCTTAAACGGCTCAGCGGCAGGTACAGCGATCGCCTTTGTAGACTTACTCTTCATGGCTTTGAATAGGGTGCCGAGCTGTTCAGCGATCGCTTTCAATCCGGGAGTCTTTTTGGCGGCAGTTTTGACGTAATCATAGACGGTGAGGCTGCTGCTCATGGCTTCGCTGCTGACTGCTACTAGGGTATCGTCTACTTGTTCGGTCAACTGGTGCAACAGCATCAGCAGTTCATTCAGGCTGAGGGTGAGGCGATAGTCGTTGGCGAATCCTTCGAGATCGAAGCTGGCGGGTAGAATGTTGCGGTTGCTTTGGGCGGCGTTGAGGCTGTTTTGCACAAAGGCGAGGCGTTTGTCACCCATTTTGTAGAGGCGCTTGCGTTCGTCGGCGCTGAGGGTAATCAGGAAGGGCAGATTTTGCTGAATGGTGGCGATCGCCTGCTTAATTTCTTGCAGCTCTGCGTCGGTGAGGGTGGCTTTGATCTCTGGGTAGGACATGGTGAGCGGTTCCCAATGGGTTTTCTGTAGGGTTCCCCAAAGGCGATCGGTGAGAACAGGGTGAGGTTGGGTTGCTAGTTTGGCTATTTAGAGAATGTCTGAAAAGGGGTCGGCTGTGATTTTGGGCACCTGTTGATCCCCCCTGCCCCCCTTCAAAAGGGGGGAAATGAACTCAAAGTCCCCCTTTTGAAGGGGGATTGAGGGGGATCTGAAACGTTTCGCTACCCATAGTTGGACTTTTCAAACCTCCTCTTAAATATTGAACGAATTGCCTCATTCCTCTCCAAATCCTTCCATGTACTTTTTATTCGTAGAGAGATCGGATGGGCCACCCTGCAAGCTGCCGATCAGATCTCCTGCAAGTTCCAGCACAGAGATTGGTTTTTCGGGTTCTGGTTGAGAGATCTGCTGTTTGCTTTGGAGGAATTCTGCGAAGTCGAGAACCTTTTGTTGCTCGATTGAAGGGAGCGTTTGTAAGATTTCTATGATTTGTTGTTGAATGGGCTGCATCAGTTTCTCCTCTCACTTTCTTTCATCACTCTAGACGGACTGAACTGCTACTTTCAACACCCCCTTATCTTTCCAGCTCCTCATCCCCTGATCTCCCTATCTCCCCAATCCTCTGCCAAAATAAAAGCACCACTCAAGAGACACCCCATGATCCGTGAGGAATTGCTGGAGCTGATCGATCGCGCTGCGGATGAGGTCTGGACAGAGCTAGATCTCTCTGGCAAAGAGCTGACGGAACTACCTGCGGAAATCGGTAAGCTGACTCAGCTTGAGACGTTGATTTTGGGGAAGGTAGAGAAGTGGCAATGGGCAGAGGGCAAGTCGATTCCGACCGTGACCACCAATCAACTTACGGTATTGCCTCAAGCGCTTGAAGCGTTAGAAAATCTGAAAACGCTAAGACTGAGCGGCAATCCTTTAAGGGTCATTCCAGAAGTTATTTTGGGACTACGGCAGTTAGAGTACTTAAATCTAACGAGCGTTGGCTTATTAGAAATCCCTGACTCGATTGCCCAACTGACGAATCTGACGCAGCTTCGCCTCCATAGCAACCAAATCAGCACCATTCCTGACTCGATTGCCCAACTGACGAATCTGACGCAGCTTCGCCTCCATAGCAACCAAATCAGCACCATCCCCGAGTCGATCGCCCAACTGACCAATCTGACGACGCTTGACCTGTCTAGCAACCAAATCAGCACCATCCCCGAGTCGATCGCCCAACTGACTAATCTGACGGAGCTTTACCTCCATAGCAACCAAATCAGCACCATCCCCGAGTCGATCGCCCAACTGACCAATCTGACGGAGCTTTACCTCTCTAGCAACCAAATCACAGCAATCCCAGACTCGATCGCTCAACTGACCAATCTGACGCAGCTTCGCCTCCATATCAACCAAATTAGTATCATCCCCGAGTCGATCGCCCAACTGACCAATCTGACGGAGCTTTCCCTCCGTAGCAACCAAATCACAGCAATCCCAGACTCGATCGCCCAACTGACCAATCTGACAGAGCTTTCCCTCCGTAGCAACCAAATCACAGCAATCCCAGACTCGATCGCCCAACTGACCAATCTGACGCAGCTTCGCCTCAATAGCAACCAAATTAGCGTCATCCCCGAGTCGATCGCCCAACTGACCAATCTGACGGAGCTTTACCTCAATAGCAACCAAATCACAGCAATCCCAGACTCGATCGCCCAACTGACCAATCTGACAGAGCTTTCCCTCCGTAGCAACCAAATCACAGCAATCCCAGACTCGATCGCCCAACTGACCAATCTGATGATGCTTGACCTTGAAAAAAATCAGGTCACGCAAATCCCGAAGGCAGTTTCTCAGCTTGCCCACTTAGAGAAACTCGACCTGCGGAGCAACCCTATCAGCATTCCCCCCGACATTCTTGCCCCCAAAGAAGGCGAAAAACTACCTGATGCCCGTCCCATCCTCGACTACTATTTCCGCATCCAAGACCCCACTGCTGCCACCCAACTCTACGAAGCCAAAATCCTGATTGTGGGCGAGGGCGGAGCCGGAAAAACCAGCCTTGCCCGCAAACTCCTCGACTCCGACTACAGCCTGCCTCCCGAAACCCAGGATACCTCTACCCAAGGCATCGACATCTTGCGATGGGAGTTCACCGGACGCAACCAGCAAGTCTACAAGGTCAACCTCTGGGATTTTGGCGGGCAAGAAATCTATCACCAAACCCACCAATTTTTTCTCACCGAGCGCTCCCTCTACCTGCTGGTTGCCGATAGCCGCAAAGAAGACACCGACCACTACTTCTGGCTACAAATCATCCGTCTGCTGAGCGACGATAGCCCCGTCTTGCTGATCCAAAACGAAAAGCTAGACCGCACCTGCAACCTCAACCTGCGGGAACTCCGCGCCGAATTTGCCAACCTCAAGCCTCCCCTCAGCACCAACCTTGCCGACAATCGCGGACTCTCCGCCATCCAAACTGCAATTCAGCACAGCCTCGAAGACCTGCTCCCCGATGGCATTCCCTTCCCCACGCCCTGGCTCAACGTTCGCTATAGCCTGGAAAACGATGGACGCAACTACATCGACTGTGCCGACTATGAGGCAACCTGCCGCTACCACGGTATCCTCAAACGCGAGGAGATGTTTGACCTCAGCCGTTTCCTTCACAGCCTCGGCATTTGTCTACACTTTCAAAAAGATCCCATCCTCCGCTATCGCCTCATCCTCAAACCCAACTGGGGCACAGCCGCCGTCTACAAAATTCTCGACAACCCCACCGTCAAGCAGCAGCTCGGACAATTTAGCGATGCCGATCTCAACGACATCTGGCAAGCCCAGCAATATGCCGACATGCGCTCCGAACTGCTCCAGCTCATGAAAGCCTTCAAAGTCTGCTACGAGATTCCCCGCCGCGAAGGGCACTACATCGCTCCGCACCTGCTCTCCCCCGACTCCCCTTACTACGATTGGGATACCAGCCAAAACCTGCTGCTGCGCTACCGCTACAAAGGCTTTATGCCCAAAGGCATCCTCACCCGCTTCATTGTCGAAATGCACAAGCTAATCGAAAACGTCTCTGATCCAGATCAAGCGCTCGTCTGGAAAACAGGCGTTGTTTTGGTTCAAGATCGTGCCCGTGCCGAAGTCACCGAACGCTACCACAATCGGGAAATCCGCATCCGACTTAGCGGCAGCCACCAAAGAGACTTCCTCGTAGCGCTCCACTACGAATTCCAAAAAATCCACGACACCTACGAACGCCTAGAATACGACACCCTGATTCCCTGCAACTGCACCCACTGCAAAACCCAGCTTCAGCCTTTTCCCTTCCCGCGCGATCGCCTCCAGCGCTGCATTGAGCAAGGTCGCCCCACCATCGAATGTCACGAAAGCGGCGAAAATGTGAACGTGCGCCGTCTCCTCGATGACACCATCGACTCCGACATCGATCGCAAGTTTTACGGCAAGGACGGAGAACTGGATAAGATGGAGGCGCTAGGAAGGGGATACATAGGCGATCGTTTCAACATCCATATCCACAACACTAATCAGCAAGGAGATCATAAACCCGTGACTGAGAATACCAATAATCTTCAAGGTGCAAACATTGGCAACTTCGCCAACGAAGTCAAAGACAACGCCCGCCAGCAAGCTAACCAACATATTCACCAAGCTCCCAGCCACAACCTGGCTCAAGCTGCCCAAGATATCCAAGATTTGCTGAATCATCTCGACCAGACTTACGATCGCACCACGCCCATAGGTCAAGCCATGATCAGCGCCAAGGCGATCGAATCAATTGAAAAGAATCCCACCCTCAAAGCCCGAATTATCAACGCCCTCAAAGAAGGCGGCACCACTGCGCTGGAAGAGGCGATCGATCACCCTGCCGTCAAGCCTGTCATCGCTTTAGTCAAAGGCTTTATAGAAGCAGAGTAGCCTGTAATGCGTTCTGACATTGACTATTCAACGATCGCCACAAACACTCAAGCGCCAGCCACAAACACTCGAACGCCAGTCGCAAATACTCAAGCGCCAGTCGCAAATACTCAAGCGCCAGTCGTAAAGACTCGAACGCCAGCAGTAAAGACTCAAGCCTAAGTCACAAACACTCGATCGCCAGTCATAAAGGCTCAGGCTTGAGTCACAAACACTCGAACGTCATTAATCAAGACTCAAGCCTGAGTCACAAACATTCAAACGCCAGTCATAAAGGCTCAAGCGTCAGTCGCAAACACTTATCAGTCACAAAAACTTAAATGATTGCCACAAACGCTGGAACGCAAATTACAAGCGCTGCTACTACAAACGCCAGAGCGCTCTAGCGCATCAGCACCGTCATGTATTTGCCGTTAGCAAACGGTGAGGGGATGATGGGGGTGAACAGAAGGCGATCGGTCGCAATCTTCCGCACGTAAAACTCATTCATCAGATGCGTCACCTGTTCGCGCGTGCCGATGATCCAGATCTGCGCTTTGTCTTCAGGCGAAACGGGCAGTAATTCGTTGAATTCTGTAGTCATGATATTCCTTGCTAATGCGTGTTGAACTGAAAAAGAGAACAAGAAAAGCTCAAGGTGAGAGTAGTCCCAATCACTTGTTTGCATTAGCAAGGCATCCGACTCTCGACCTTTCGGTCTAAAATCATCAAAGCCCTGCCCTCTGCTGATCCAGAGAGCGGGGTTAGCTGGTTAGGGTCGCGTCCAACTTCCCTAATCAGCGTCCTCACCTTAAGCTCGTTGACACTGGCATCCCGGAACGGAAAAACCAGTAGCAGATACTATAGGGGAAACCTCGACCCAGCACAAGCGTACTTCAATTCTTTTTCTCTGCAAGTCAGGTTCAGGCGATCGCCCTCCATCCCGACACCAGATTCAGGCGATCGCAAAGCTTAAGCTCGATCCCCCAACCCCCTTAAAAAGGGGGCTTCAGAACTCAAAGCCCCCCAGAATTGGGGAGTTGGGGGGCGAATGCAGAACATTTGATACTTTTCAGATCTTCACTCAAGGTCAGCCAATGGGCTATCAGCAAAATTAATCTGAGCCGTACAGCGCCTCAGCATGATGCTGAATGTGATCTTCCATAAACGTAGCGATGAAATAGTAGCTGTGGTCGTATCCTTCCTGCATTCGCAGATTCAGAGATTGACCCACCTCAGCACAGGCTTTCTCGAATTCCTGGGGCAAGAGCTGTGAAGTCAAAAAGCGATCGCTCCTCCCCTGATCAATCAAGATCATCCGTGGGTAAGGCGCAACGCGCACCAATTGACTCGCATCATATCTCCGCCAGTCTTCTGTGTTGTCTCCCAAGTAGTTAGAAAACGCCTTTTGACCCCAGGCACACTGCATCGGCGCAGCGATCGGCGCAAAAGCTGAAACTGACTGATAGCGATCGGGATTACGCAACGCACATACCAGCGCCCCATGTCCGCCCATCGAGTGCCCAAAGATGCCCTGGCGATCGGTAACCGGGAAATTCTGGGCGATTAGGGCAGGCAGTTCCTCTACGACATAGCTATACATCCGGTAATGCTTTTGCCAGGGTTCCGTAGTAGCATCGACGTAAAATCCGGCTCCGGTGCCAAAGTCCCAATCCGCATCTTCTCCGGGAATGCCCGTATCTCTTGGGCTGGTATCAGGAGCCACCAATACCAATCCATGCTGCGCGGCAAACTGCTGTGCCCCCGCCTTCGCCATGAAGTTCTCCTCAGTGCAGGTCAAGCCTGAGAGAAAATAGAGGACGGGAAGCGATCGCGTTTTTGCCTGCGGCGGCTGATACACCGAAAACTTCATGGTGCCGTTGCAGGCTTTGGAGGTATGGCTGTAGAAACCGATCGTTCCACCAAAGCAAGTCGTTTCGCTGATCAGAGTGAGATCGGTCATGGTTGGGTCATGGTTGGGTCATGGTGTAATGAGTTTAGAACGTCACGACTGAGCGGATGACTTCGCCCTTGCGCATGGAGTCAAAGGCATCATTGATTTGGGCGATCGGCAAAACCTGCGTCACCAGATCATCAATGTTGATCTTGCCGTCCATGTACCAGTCCACAATTTTAGGAACATCCGTGCGTCCTTTTGCCCCGCCAAACGCCGAGCCTTTCCAGACGCGCCCGGTGACGAGCTGAAACGGACGGGTGCTGATTTCCTGTCCTGCCCCTGCCACGCCAATTACAACACTCACGCCCCAGCCTTTGTGGCAGCACTCTAGTGCCTGCCGCATCAGGTTGACATTGCCGATACACTCAAAGCTATAGTCTGCGCCGCCGCCCGTCAGCTCTACGAGATAGGGCACCAAATCACCCTCAATTTCCTTGGGATTGACGAAGTGCGTCATGCCCAGCTTCTCCGCCAGCGGGCGCTTCGCCGGATTCAGATCAACGCCGACAATCATGTTGGCTCCCACCATCCGAGCCGCCTGAACCACGTTGAGTCCAATGCCGCCTAGCCCAAAGACCACGACATTTGCGCCCGGTTCGACCTTTGCCGTATTAATTACCGCACCCAAGCCAGTCGTCACGCCGCAGCCGATGAGACAGACTTTCTCGAACGGCGCATCTGAGCGAATTTTGGCAACCGAAATTTCGGGTAACACCGTGTAGTTGGCAAACGTAGAGGTGCCCATGTAATGATGCAGCATCTCGCCGTTAAGGGTAAAACGACTGGTGCCATTGGGCATTACGCCTTGCCCTTGAGTTGTGCGAATCGCCTGACAGAGATTGGTCTTGCCGCTCAAGCAGAATTTGCAGTTGCGGCACTCTGGCGTGTAGAGAGGAATCACATGATCTCCAGGCTTGACGCTCGTTACGCCAGCCCCGACTTCTACCACAACACCCGCACCCTCATGCCCCAAGATTGCCGGAAACAGACCTTCAGGATCGGCTCCAGAAAGCGTATAGGCGTCAGTATGGCAAATGCCAGTCGCCTTAATTTCAACCATGACCTCTCCGGCTTGAGGCCCTTCTAGCTGAACAGTTTCAAGGCTCAAAGGCTTTCCAGCTTCAAGCGCCACAGCCGCTTTAACATCCATATTGTCTATCTCTCTCTGTCGTGCAAGTCGTGCAATCCGCCGTTGACCCTGTAATAGTCTAGATGAATAGCATGAACATTAGCTCAGACATTGACGCAAAATTAGTCCATGTCCTGAGTTCAGATATCGGTAATCCTAAAAATCATTACATGAATACCAGCAGCCAGATATAGCAACCGCCAAGGCGGTTAGGACGGGGACATTTGTGGTGGGGCGCGAAGCGTCCCACCACAAATGTCCTAAGCAAGCTGGCGGCAGCTCTACCTACCAGGGCAACCGATCGCCATTCCAGGAAAAGAACTCGCCGCTATCGCTTTCCTGAAGCCGATCGATCACTTCTAGCAACTGCTGCACCGTACGATCGACTGAAAACAGCTTCTCGGTCGGCACGTTGCGCTGAAACGGCTGGGAGAGCTGCGTATCTGTGGTACCAGGATGCAGAGTGACGACGATCGCTCTAGGGCAGGTGCGTTTGTATTCGATCGCCGTATTTTTCATCAGCATATTCAGCGCCGCCTTAGAAGCCCGATAGCCATACCAGCCGCCGAGCTGATTATCGCCAATGCTGCCCACCTTGGCAGAAATAGTGGCGAAGATGGCGCGATCGCCATGCTTCAACAAAGGCTGCACCTGTTTTGCCAATAGCACCGCCCCAATGCTGTTTACCTGAAAGTAGCGCAATAGCTGATCTGCGTTGATTTGCCGCAGGCTTTTCTCAGGCTGCATTGTGCCGTCATGCAGTACGCCGACGCAGTTAATCACGGTATGCAGTCCCTTTACCTCTGAGCGAATTTTCTCTACCACCGCCGCAATCTGGATTTCCTCGGTGATGTCCATTGGCAGACACTGGAGGCGAGAGTCATCAAGGGTCAGCAGCTCAGATTGGGGATTGCGGTAGGTGGCATAGATTCGCTGGGGGCGATCGGTCTGAAGCATCTGCTGCACAAAGCCCAGCCCAATGCCCTGCCCTGCCCCCACAATGAGCGCAGCTTTAGAAGAATTGTCGGCAGGATTGCCATAAGGTTCTGGCGGGGAGTTGGCTATATCTATCATTGACTCCAGGTAATCGGTATCTTAATGATTACAGCGATCTAAACATACAGGACGATATGCAGCCTTCCAATCCGCAGCCCATAGGTACACATTCCAATCCACAGCCTGATGAAGCATGGCTAGAAGTGGGCAAAATTGTGGGCGTACAGGGCTTGCAGGGGGAACTGCGCGTCTACCCTGAAACTGACTTCCCGGAACGCTTTGAGACACCGGGCACCCGCTGGCTTCTGCGTCCGGGGACAACCCAGCCAGAGCCGATTAAGCTGAAGTCGGGTCGCTATCTCAACGGCAAAGGGCTATATGTCATCAAGCTTGCCGGAATCACCGATCGCGCTCAGGCAGAGGCTTTACGCGACTGCCGAATTATGGTGCCGCAGGGCGATCGCCCCCTGCTTGAACAAGGCGAATTTCACGTTGCCGATTTGCTGGGCTTAGAGGTATTTGACCAGGCAACACAAAAATCGATAGGCATCGTCACAGAAGTATTTGCCGCCGGAAATGACCTGCTAGAGGTGAAGCTGCACGATGCGAAAACTCCGGTGCTGATTCCCTTTGTGGAGGCGATCGTTCCCGTAGTAGACCTAGCGCAACGTCGGATCGAGATCACACCGCCACCCGGACTAATCGAGCCATCAGCTTAATTTAAAGAGCAATCCTCAAAACATCATGATTTTCTGTTGCTGGGGCTTCGTACCCGCAACAGAAAATCATCTGCCCTGCTTGGGTCTTAAATTGATATCCGATAATTTGTCCGATCGCCTGTGCTTCTGCCCATAAAACATCAGTAGGGTGAGTAGCTTGCTGAACTCTGTCACCCAACTTCTGTCACCCGACTAATGTTCATAGAGCCAAAAATTCGACTAAAATTGCCCCAGTCCCCTAATCCTGTATCAAGTCTTGTAACCGCCCTGCTAAACCTTGCTCTATTTCGTATCGTGAAACTATGCCCTCCGTTAAGCCGTCCACGCCAAAGCCTATCGGGGACGAGTTGACCCTCACCCGTCAACCCGACCCGACCCAACTCGACAACATCAAGGCACAGCTTGACTTGGTGCTGTTGGCGTTGGAAGCCTTGGCAAACATTGGCTCTGAGGCGATGCTTCAGGCAGCAGCAGACCTGAACCTAACGGAGGTAGTTGCCGATCGCGTTTCCCTCTGGCGGCTGCGGCAGTCTAGCCCTCTGCGGCGCGGGCAAGGTCGCAAACGGCTCGATGTGGAAGAAGCGCGATCGCTGGTCTTGATCACCTGCCACCTTGCCAAACAGCATCAAGAGCTAATCCGTCGTGCTGTTGCCCTGCTAGAGCAGGTAACTGAACAAAATCGTGAACCCCACCAAGCTGCTCTACTAGGCGACTACCTGGATAAATTTAGCAATACCTACCAGGAGCGGATGGAGGATAGCGAAACGGTTTCCTCCAAAGAACTCACCCATCTCGCCCTCAAGCTCCTGATTGATCTACTGTTCTATAGTGCTGCCAGCGGCACAAGGCGACTATGGATGGCATTGCTCGATCGTTCTAGCGAATTGGGGGCATGAGTGCCCAAGCTTTTGTTCTTCATCCCACTCTCACTATGTCCACCTCTGTTCTACGACGATATACTCCTCCCACCTGCACGCTAGAAATTGCGGCAAAGGGTTCTGCCTTGTCGAAATGGACAGACCGGGCAGTTTTGAAAAATTTGCGCTTTCAGCTCAGCTTTGATGATCCGACGGTGCCAGAAGACAAACAAGTCGAGATTCGGGGCGATCGGACTCAGCTAGAAGCGCTTTGGGAATCGGTTAGCACCTATGTGCAGAAGGTATTGAGTCAGTCGAGCTATCAGGCGCACATACAGGCACATACACAGGCACACACGCAGGCGCATACAGTGCAAACCATAGATCAAACCGTAGATCAGGCTGTGGATCAGGCTGTGAACCGCGACAGCTCAACTGAGCCAGCCCATCAGCTTGCTTTGGTACCGCCAACCGCCACAGGGGTGCATCTACAGCCCAAGGGATGGCTACGCCACGAGCTACACTTAGGAACCTTGGCTAACGAGCGATCGGGTGAGGTGATTTCCCTGAGCGCTCTTCAACTGTTTGATTTAGCAAATGCTCTAGATGAATATCATGCCGAAGCTTTGACGCTGCCCACCTTAAACCGTCCCGCTTGGGTCAAATCTCCGAGCGGCTGGGCAAGTGTAGCGGCAGTTTTCTTGCTGGCAGTGGGGACAGCCACCGCTCTCACCAAGTTTGTCGCCGATGTCTCAGCTCCTACGCCTCAAGTGGCCGCTGTCCCCAGCGCTTCAGCCGATGCTGGGCTTAATCAGCCCAAGTCTGCTGTGCGGCTCCCTGTCCCTCCAGGTACAGAGCCGCTGCCTTCAGCGCTGGCATTGCAGCCTCTGCCACCTCTGCCGCCCGCAGGAGCCGCTAAAAATGCTGCTCCACCTCAGCGGGTTAGCGTGCCGCAAGTGGTGCCCATCGCGCCGACTGTGCCCATCGCGCCAACTGACCCCTCAGGCGGGCAGGTTGCTGTGATTCCTCAAGATGCGCTGCCATCAACGTTCAGTCTTCCACAGGAGAGCAGTGCCAATGCGCCGATCGCCTCATCTGAATCTGCGCGATCGGCGCTGAATGGTGCCCTGCCCGAAACTGCCGCCCTGCGACCGGATGGCTTATCCGATTCAGGCTTATCCGATTCAGATCAGACCGCCGACAGCACTGCATTCGATGCCATTCCTCAAGTCGCTGAGGTGCGAAATTATTTCCAGGAAAGTTGGAGACCGCCCGAAGGATTGACTCAAACGCTAGAATATCGCCTGGTGCTGAATGCCGATGGCTCTCTGCAAAGAATTATGCCTTTGGGGCAAGCAGCAGCGACTTTTCTCGATCGCACCAATATGCCCTTGTTGAATGAGCCTTTTGTTTCCCCTCCTGAAGGGGGGAGTGCACCTCAAATTCGCCTAGTTTTGGGAGAGGATGGCAAGGTGCAGACCTTTTTGGAAGGAAGGCAGTGAGAGTGGGGAAATTAGGGGGTGTGAGCAGTTAAACACTTCCCATCCCCTATTCCCCACTGCTCCACCGAATCCACTCTTGCTCTACCCGTGCGATCGCTCCCCCAGGAAACGGATCGGTTTGGCTGCGATTGGGGGCGCGAATCAAAGCGACCAGCTTTTCGGTATGGTCAAAGTTAGGAGCGCTCGGCAAATATTGCAGTAGAAAGCGCCGCATTACCCGACGCTGTAAGGCTAGGGGCGCAGCTCGTAAGATCAAACGATTGATCGCCGGAAAATCTTGAGGAGAGGAAGCGATCGCTTTTTGCCACCAGTCTTCCGTGATCGTTTCCAGATATTCAACTTCGGCCCGTAACAGTTCGGCAGTTTGGCTCAGCGCTGACTCGACCTGCGGATTAAAGTGAGTCTGTAGGTAGGGCAGCAAGTCTTGCCGGATGCGGTTTCGAGCATAGCGCCAGTCTTGATTGGTCGAGTCTTGCCAGACCTGAAGCTGAGCCTCTTGACAAAACTGCCCCGTTTCAACGCGGGTAATCTCTAGCAAAGGGCGAACTATCGCCAGTGCAGGAGCTAATTCTCGCCTCCAGACGAGCGCTTGCAAGCCATCGGCACCGCTGCCCCGCACGAGATTGTAGAGCAGCGTTTCAGCGCGATCGCTTGCCGTATGCCCAGTCACAATGTAGGAACAGCCCTGAGCCATGGCAATTTCTGCCAAAGCCTGATATCTCCAGCTGCGCGCCGAGGCTTCACTGGTAAGGTCTGCCTCTGCCGTCACGACAAAGCAGGGAATTTGCCAGGTTTGGGCGAGTTGCTGCACATAGTCCGCATTGGCACTGGCATCCGATCGCCAGCGGTGGTTGCAGTGAGCGATCGCCATCTGCCAGCCCCACTTTGGCTGTAAATCAAGCAACAAACGAATGAGGCAGAGGGAATCCTGACCGCCCGAAACTGCCACAAGGAGCGATCGCCCTTGAGGCAGCAATTTCCGCTCTCGCAGCGTCTGATGTAGCTTGGCATGAAGCAGCGTCCAGTCGTTACCCATAGCGACTTTAGACTTTAGATTTTAGATTGAATCCAAAATCCAAAACTTCTGCCCTAATAGTCGTCTGGCAAAATTTCTGGATAAATTTCTTCCCGGCTACCGCGCGGATCGTAAGGATCACGCGGGGCATTGGAGTAGCCTTCACGGCGGTAGACATCTTCACGGCTCTGTCGGCGGTAGGGATCTTCCCGTTGCGCCGCCTCTCGACGGGGTAGACTCTCTTGCAGGAGCTTAGGTCGTTCTTCGATCGGGCAAAATTCCAGACGCAGACGGACTCTGCCCCGCTGCCAGCCCTGCGTACTAAACCGCAGCACCTCACAAGGCTGTCCGCGATCGTTAAACCAGCCTTCCTGCTCCTCCGACCATTCCACCTCCTGCTCTAGCACTACCTGCGCTAGAGCATCCAAAAACTCGCTGACCTTGAAGGTGGCATTTGGCATCAGCACCCGACCCGATCGCACAAACAGCACTTCGTCGTCGTTGAGCAAATCAAAATCTTTTGGCATGGGCTTTTACTCTGAGGTCTCTTGTCTTGGTCTTGTTAAATTCTAGCCTTCTCCTGCGCCAGACTCTGATTTACAACGCTTTGCGCTTGGTTAAGGATGGGTTATTTTTTAGAAGCCTCGCTCCGCGAGGCTTCTAAAAAATAACTGTGGCTCATGCAATTGAAAATTGCTGTAGGCTCTTGCAGGGGGAAAACGCCCTAAAAGAACCAGCCATAGCTATGTAGTCCTTTGCCCAATAGGTTTACACCTAAGTAGCAAACCCAAACCACCAAAAAGCCCGTTGCTGCCAAAATTGCTGGACGGCGACCTTGCCAGCCTTTAGTAATACGGGAATGAAGATAGGCCGCGAAGACCAGCCAGGTAATCAACGCCCAGGTTTCTTTCGGGTCCCAACTCCAGTAAGATCCCCAGGCTTCGTTTGCCCAGACTGCCCCGGCAATAATGCCGATGGTTAAGAGCGGAAAGCCCAAGCCAATCATTCGGTAGCTAATGTTGTCCAAAATTTCTGCCAAGCTGAGGCGCTGAGGCGAGAGCGGCAGGGTGGCGGCGGCAGATATTGCGGGTGAAGCCAGAGACGTGAGGACTGCGGTATTGCCCATGTCGATCGCCCCCGATGCCACTGCCCCAGATGCCACTGCCCCAGATGCCATTGTCCCAGATGCCATTGTCCCGGTAGCCGCTGTCCCCATAGCCGTAACCGTCTCACCATGCCTTTGCAGGCGATAGGGCACCTGCCGATAGGCTCCCGTGCCAACCGAGCTGCCCTTTAGCTCAATATTTTGACCCCGCGTCACCACCAGAAAAGCGATCGCCAACAAAGCTCCTACCATCAAAGCCGCATAGCTAATCAGCATGACGCTGACATGCATCATTAGCCAGTTGGACTTAAGCGCAGGCACCAATGGCTCAGCCGACTGCATTTGTTCAGGGAGCGTCAGGGTCGCAAAAGCAGCGATCGCCATCGCAACGGGAGCCGTCACTACGCCCACTAGGGGACTGCGGCTCATATTCTCGGCAACAAAATGCATTGCCGTGATGCCCCAGGCGATGAAAAATAGCGACTCATAGAGATTGCTGAGGGGGAAGTAGCCCGCCTCGATCCAGCGTGCCCCCAACAGGGCGGCGATACAGAGATTGGCGATCGCCATTCCCGTAGCGCCTATAACCTGCAAGTAGGGGATTTTTGGGAAAGCCGCGCCTGCCCAATACAGCAGCATGGTCAAAAACAGAACGGCGAAGGAGGCGTTATCTAGCCAGCCCTGAAGTGAAACCAAATCCATGCGCGGTCTCCAGCAGTTTGAGGTGAGAGATTATTAGGTGTTGGAGGTTCAGTGTCTCCACTTCTTATGATATCGAGTCTGGGGACAGTATGGCGCTAGAAGCATTGAACGGATCACATTAATTAGGAATACAGCAATTAGAAATACAGCGCTACGCGCTTAGATCCAATGAGTTGTTTGTTGAGAGCTGCGCTCCGCGCAGCTCTCAACAAATAATTTGTCCTGACTCAATTACGTGGCGCTATGGCAACCGTCAAGGCGGTTAGGACGGGGACAGCGCCCACGAAGATATCTCTAAGTCCGGTTAAATATTTTGTGTCTGCTGTATTACCTTAGGCGGCGGTTAGTGCAGAAATTTTAGCGCGAGCATTTGCGATCGATTCTGATAACTTCTGCCCCCCATATTCATCATTTTCGACGTGAATAAAAGTGATATCTGTAATACCCATAAATCCAAAAACAGTGACTAGATAAGGGTCATGGTAATTCATCTTCTCGTATTCTCCACCGGGTTGAAAGCCGGAATCGCCTCGTGCTTCGACAATGAACATCTTTTTACCCAGTACCAATGGCTGGAAAGCATTGACAGTAGCATTGGGTTCAAACGCAACGGTTCTCCCGATGCGCACAATTTGGTCAATGTAAGACTTGAATATACCGGGAACGCTGAAATTGTACATGGGAACCCCAATGATATAAATATCAGCCGCCAAGAATTCATCCACGAGTCGATCGCTAAGACGAATGGCTTCGCGTAGCTCAGGAGTATGTTGTTCTGGTGAAGTGAATGCAGCAGCAATCCACAACTCGTCCACGTAAGGAACAGGACTATGACCCAGATCTCGATAGGTAACAGTATCGCTAGGATGAGCCTGCTGCCATTGTTCGACAAATTCTCTAGTCATGCGGCGAGAGTGCGATCGTTCCCCACGCGGACTCGAATCAATATGTAATAAATGTGCCATAGTTCCTCCAAATTCATCACCCTTTCAGCTTAGGTAAATGGTTCATTCTCTGGCTATCTGATTCTTGTGCCCCTATCAAAATCTTGCGATTAATTTTCACGCCCCACCAAAAATGTTCCCGTCCCAACTGCCAAGACGGTTACTATACAATCAGATTGAGTTGTCAATTCGGGTGTTGCTGATTTCATGTATGAATTTTTTTTGAAAGGGGCGCTCCGCGCCCCTTTCAAAAAAAAATTCATACCCAGATTAAGCAATGCCGTCCATTCGAGACGAGTTGGGGTGACATCGTGTCTCCAGTGAACCATCAAACTGAATCAACCTGTCTGCCTATTCTGTCGAGTCAGAGCCGGGGCTGGGAGAATATTTTGGTCAGCCAATTTCAATATCCACCGGGCGAGGCAACCTGCCATTTCAGCGATGAACATTCGGTTTGTCTATCTCTAGCACATCGTCCTGTTCGCTCTGTGCACATGAAAGGGAGTGAGACACAGACTGGACTGTATCGGAAAGGTGATATTTCAATCACGCCTGCTAAAGTTCCATTTTTTGCCCGTTGGGACGATGCGGATGATTTTTTGGAGATTCGGATTGCGTCTTGTTTTGTCCAAGGGATTGCCAGAGAAACCCTGGATATAAATCCTGACCAGTTTGAATTACTTTCTACATTTAGGATGCGTGATCCACAACTTGAGGCGATCGCCATGCTGCTACTGGCTGAACTTCAGCAGGACAATCAAAACAACAGGCTCTACGTCGAATCCCTCTCAAATATCCTAGCAGTACATTTGCTCCGACAGTATGCGACTGCGAAACCTGATGTGCCCGTTTATGAAGGTGGATTACCTCAACGTCAACTGGTGCAGGTTTTAGACTATATCCACGACCATCTAGATCAGGATATTAAGCTGGCAGATTTAGCTGCGTTATTGAACATGAGCCAGTTTCATTTCTGCCATTTATTTAAACAGACGATCGCCATAACTCCCTACCAGTATTTACTTCAGCAACGCATTGAACGCGCAAAGCAGTTGTTGAAACATACCGATCAATCCATTATGGATATTGCCTTCGCCTGTGGGTTCAATAGCCACAGCCATTTGAGCAAACAGTTTCGTCAACTTACGGGTATGACACCAACCGTTTATCGAGCCAATTAACCTGCTTAGAGCTACCGCTTTTGAGAACGATCGCAGTCACTTAGACGCTTTCCACTGATTTGCCCGCAAATTTTGGGCTGCGAGTTGTGCAGTTTCTTCGATTCGCTTGGCGCGGGTTTCAGGTTTTTTCGCTGAGCTGATCCACTCCAAAATGCCACGCTTCACAGACCGGGGAAAGGCTTCAAAGTTCTGTGCCGACTCATAGGCAGTGAGTGCCTGTTCTAGATCTAGCGGAATTTCGAGTGCCTCGATCGCATCCAACGCTGTCCAAGAACCATCTTGCTTTGCAGCTTCCACTTTTGCCAGTCCGGCAGGCATCATCAGCTCACAGGCAATCAGCCTTTCAACGCGCTCTTTATTTAACTTTGACCAGCCCGTACCAGATTTTCTGGGGGCAAACCATAGCAGCGATCGCTCCTCATCAAGTTTGTTGGGCTTACTGTCAATCCAGCCAAAGCACAGCGCCTCTTCCACGGCTTCACCATAGTCAAATCGGGATTTACCCGTTGCTTTTTTGTAGCCCACTAACCAGACGCCCTCCTTGCGCGTGTGGTGATGCTCTAGCCAAGCACGCCACTCTGCGCGGGTCATAGGATGGGTTGAGTTGACTGGTATGTTAACCATCATTTTAATGATTCATGAGAGGATTGATCTAGCGCGGTCAATTTGTTTGTATTTTAACTGCACTAATCCGCTGGGATACTGTTGCACATCAGTCACCGTCAAGCTAACTTCTGAACTAGGTGGCGTGAACAAAGAAATTCCTTCGCCCAAAAAAATTGGGACGATCGAGAGAATAAATTCATCAATTAATTGTAGTTTGAGAAAAGATGCAACCAGTTCAGCTCCACCCACTAGCCAAACCCGCTGCAATCCTTCTGCTGCCATATCTCGAACAAATCGATCGGGCAATCCTGAAGTAAAAAATACATCACTTTGCTTAGACGTTTGATATTGACGAGTGAACACATAGCAGGGCTTGCCAGGATAAACCCACTCCCCAGAACCTAAGGCAACCGAAGCCTCATAGGTCTTTCGCCCCATGACCAGTGCATCGACTGACTGATAAAAGTCGGCGTAACCATAATCAGTTTCACCTGTCTCAACTGTTGAGAGCCAATCCACACTGCCATTTTTTCGAGCAATATAACCGTCCAAGCTAGTAGCAATGTAAAGTGCGATCGTCGTCATATTATTTGGAGGCTACTTATACAAGCCCAGCTCAGCAACTAAGCATCCGATAGAGAAATTTTCTGTAGAATTAGAGCACTAGATATTAGAGCATTGCAACAAACTTGCGAAGTCTCAAAGCGAGCGTCGCGGCAGACATAGAGATCCCTGAGAAATTATCGTACCAAGAAGTAGCTGTCCCCTGACAAGTTTTGCACATAGCCCCAGGCAGAGATATGAATTTGGGCATTGCTGAATTTGAAAGTGCTGCCGACTCACTGCAAGACAGATCTTTTGAACTTATCGCCAGCCTTCCCCTTTTAACAAACCGATGATCGTGAGTGCCAGCGTAGCAGGCTTGACAGGCTTTGTCAGTTGCAGCTGAAAACCCGCATTCAGTGCACGCGTACGATCTTCATTTCGGGCATAGGCAGTTAAGGCAACTGCGGGAACTTCTCCACTAGAGTAAGACGATTGCCGTCTTACTTCCTGCATAAAATCATAGCCATCGGTTTGCGGCATCCGAATATCGCTGACAATAACATCAGGATTAAGGCTTTTAAGTACGTTCAGTGCCGCCTCTGCGGAATTAACGGCAGTCACGTTTGCACCGTAAGCCTGGAGAGCCATGCGCTGCATTTCGCATCCATCGCGATCGTCATCAACCAGCAAGACTTTAATTCCTCTCAGCAAAGTCCATGAATTGACAGAAGATTGTTGAGTTGCAATTTCTTTTTGCATCCGGTCGATCTGTCGGGCTTGTACGGCGCTCTTGAAGGAGGTCATGAAATGATCCCATTCGATCGGTTTCTGAAGCAAGTCATAAGCGCCTCCCCGTAATGCCTGAACGGCTACCTCGTAGTCTTCGTGGCTGCTAGCAAGCAGGACAGGGGTTCCAGGTTGCCACACTCGCATGATATCCAGTAGCTCAAGCCCATCCATGACAGGCATTCGGATATCGCTAATAATTACGTCAAAGTCAGACGTTTCAACTTGCCGAAAAGCCTCCGTCGCAGATTGACAGGTGATAATCTCTACCGTCTCTTCCGATACTTCAAAATGGCGATGTATGCCCTCTGACAAGGCATAGAGAAAAGCTGCATCGTCGTCCACAAGTAAAATACGAATAGGTATCGCAAACATTGCTATCCTCTCTGCAAGAACATCTTTCGAGAATGCTTTTACCACCGCGAAAGAATATTGTGAAAGTTTGGTTTGCGCCCTATCTCTTTTCTAGCCATAGTTTGTCGAGGACGTATCTCTCTAAGGTACGATTTCCCATTTTTTAGGGGAGTTAAAATTTCTACTCGAAGGAGTAACCAAATGGACACAAAAATTGAAACAATGAGACAGTTAAAATAGCTTTTAGAGGTAGATATGACCTATTCTCGTTCTAGAAAATCTCTGCATTTAGGAGAGAACCTGTGCTTTTTTATGTTCACTGCCGCGGCATTAGTGTTCATCAAGGCTGGAGAGATCTACCTAGTGAATTCTTCCTATCCAGCTGAAGCACCTGGTGCCGAACCTGAAGCTCAAGAGATCTTTCAGCATTAAATTTTCAGTCCTAGACGATGCTTGTCCGCTTGACTGTCGATCAAGCGATCGCTGTGGCTAAAAGCTGCTATGTAACCTCTCTCTACAGGCTTCTCACCGTATCCGTCTGTGTCTGCGGGTCTCCCTGTTGAGGGTCTGTTGACCGATCGATTTCTGACTGTACGGCATCACTCGCAGGGGATATTGGCAGTTCGACCGTAAAGGTTGCCCCTTGTCCTTTTCCTGGACTAGCTGCCGTAATTTTGCCATTATGCAGAGAGACTAAATGGTGGACGATCGCTAATCCTAATCCCAGTCCGCCTTGTCCTCGCGTTGTACTGCTATCTGCTTGCCGAAAGCGATCGAAGATATAGGGTAAGAAATCGTTGGGAATGCCGATACCCGTATCGATGACCCGTATTTGCGCATAAGAATTTGCTTGCTCTAGGTGCACCTCAACGTTACCTCCAGGCGGCGTGAACTTGATGGCGTTAGACAAAAGATTTCCCACAATTTGCTGCATGCGAGTAGGGTCTATTGAGACAAAGCCCACCGTAGGGTCGATGTTTGCCTCTAGTTGAATGGCTTTTGCCGCGGCGAGAGGGCTGGCTGTGTCCAGAGCTGCCTCGACGATCGGCACTAAAGAGAGCATTGCGCAATTGAGCTGGAGCTTACCCTGAATAATTTGAGATACGTCCAAAATATCCGCAATCAGATTAGCCTGAAGTTCGGCATTACGCTCAATAGTTTCTAGCGCACGGGTCGCCTTTTCAGGTTCTAGAGGATGGGCACGGAGCAGCTTCGCCCATCCTAAAATAGAGTTGAGGGGAGTGCGGAGTTCGTGGGAGAGTACTGCCAGAAATTCATCCTTCATGCGATTGTGAGTTTCTGCTTCTTGACGCGCCACCTGTTCGCGGATGAGATGAAATTGCGTTTCCTGCGCCTGCTTGCGATCGGTAATGTCTTCGACTGCCCCGATATACCCAATCAGTTCTCCAACGTCAGAAATCATGGGCGCAAAGCGGACGCTAACCCAACGAGTCACTTCTGCCTGGGGATGAAAGCGATATTCAATCACAGAGGTCTGCTGACGGTCGCGATTGTTCCATTGAGTAGATAACACCTGCTCGCGATCGTCTGGATGAAGAGAATTTGCCCAAGCATCAAAACTTTCCTCTAAATCAAATCCACAAATTGACTGACATTGGGGATTAGTGTAGGTAAATTTTCCTTCAAGATCGGTGAGAAAAATGCCGATCGGAGCACAGGCGCTGAGAGAGCGAAACTGCTCTTCGCTGCGCTTTAGCTGTTCATTAGCTGCTGCCAACTGTAGAGCTTGCTGCTTGAGAGCCTCTGTTTTTTGATAGAGTTCGACAAAGACTTCTACTTTTGAAAGCAGAATTTCTGGCTCGATCGGCTTAAATAGATAATCTACTGCCTTGAGAGCGTAGCCTTTGAAAACAAAATCATCTTCTGTATTGAAGGCAGTCAGAAAGATAATCGGCGTAGTGCGCGATCGCTGTCGTTTTCGAATCAAGGCTGCCGTTTCAAGACCATCCATTTGAGGCATCTGAACATCCAATAAAATGACCGCAAAATCTTGATTCAGCAGGCACTTTAAAGCTTCCGTTCCTGATTTGGCAGTGACAAGATTTTGCCCCAGTTTCGCTAAGATGGCATCCAGCGCCACTAAATTTTCAGGATGGTCATCGACTAAAAGAATACTAGCTTTAGGTTGATTCAACAATTGATTTGACATATATCATCAGCTTTGAATTTGAGTAAGCCATGGTTTTGCCATTCGTTTCTATCTACACTTTAGAAAATGATTGAAGTACGATTTCACTCATGCGGAGGCTGATACAAATAGAGTCGCAGTAGGGATAAAAGCTGTTCAACATCGACAGGTTTGGTGATGTAGTCAGAGGCTCCTGCTTCAATACACTTTTCTCGATCGCCCCTCATAGCTTTTGCCGTCAGCGCAATCATGGGAAGCGATCGAAATTGCTCAATCTGCCGAATGGTTTGCATAGTTTCATAACCATCCATATCGGGCATCATTAAATCCATTAGAACCACAGCAGTGTCAAGATTATTTTGAAGCTGCGTCATGCCGTCTCGCCCGTTTTCCGCATAGATCACCTGCATCTGGTATTGCTCTAACAGGCTAGTCAAGGCAAAAATGTTGCGAACATCATCATCGACAATTAAAACTTTCTTATCGATGAGAATCGCGTTGCTTTGAGGCTGTTCTAGCTGTTGCTGAGGGTGTTGCTCTAACAAGTTTGCCTGGACTTGATTCAGAAATAACGCAGTTTCAGCCAAGAGCCGTTCAGGTGATTGAGCATCTTTGAGAATAATGATGTCAGAAAGTTGTCGCAGGCTGTTTTCTTCTTCAGATACCAACTCCTTCCCGGTATAGATGATGATGGGCAAATCTATAAGGGAATCATCTTGCTTGATCTGCTCAATCAGTTCTCCTCCAGTCATATCTGGCAGCATCAAATCCACTACAATGCAGTCGAACTGTGCAGACTTCAATGTTTCTAGCGCTGTGGCTCCCGTCTCCGCTGCCGTGACGGTAATATTGCTGCCGCTGAGCAGATTTACAAGGCTCTGGCGTTGAATCTCGTCGTCTTCCACCACCAGCAAATTTTTTACCGATCGCTCGACAAACTCTTTGATATTTGCCAAGGTATCCAAAAGCGTTTCACGACTAATAGGTTTTTGTAAAAAGGCGATCGCACCCATCTGTAAACTACGCTGCTGTCCTTCTTCTACCGACATAATATGAACCGGAATATCACGGGTATTGGGGTCATGCTTCAGGCGATCTAGCACCGTCCAGCCGTCCATTCCGGGCAATCGAATATCTAGCATGATTGCGGTAGGTTTGAACTCTCGCACCATCTCTAGTCCTAGATCGCTGCGGGCAGCAATGAGTCCCTTGAAGCCCTGCTGTCGAGCCATATCCAGTAGAATGCGGGCAAACTTGAGATCATCTTCGACAATCAGCAAAACGCGATCGCTGGGCTGTAAAGTCTCCCGATCGTCTATTCTCTCAGGGGACACGAAGGAATCCGAGGAAGGTAGAAAAGCGGGTGGAAGCGCATCGATCGCCCCCCACCTCATTTGCCGTTCTCTTCTTTGCAGATCAGTTGCTTCTCGACTTTCAACTGCCTCATAGGTTTGAGGGAGATAAAGGGTAAACGTGCTGCCTTGCTTCACCCTGCTCACCAGATGAATCTCACCTCCCAGAAGCTGAGCGATTTCGCGGCTAATGGACAAACCTAAGCCTGTGCCGCCATACTTACGCGAGGTCGTACCATCAGCCTGTTGAAAGGCTTCAAAAATCACCCGCTGCTTGTCAGAAGCTATGCCAATTCCGGTATCGCGCACGGCAAAAGCAATGACTGAGCTGGCTCGATTGAGCGATTCATGGGTGGGACTCCAGCCCTGGGTTGCCAAACCTATGTGTAGACTAACTTGACCCTGCTCTGTAAACTTAAAGGCATTAGAAAGAAGATTTTTAAGCACCTGCTGAAGACGCTTGGAATCTGTATAAAGCGTGCAAGGCAGATGCTCATCAAGCTGAATGAAGAAATCTAAATTGCGATCGATCGCAGTTTGGCGGAAGGTGCGATCGAGATGAACCTGAAGTTCGGTAAACAAAGTCTGATCAAGATTGACTGACATCGTACCTGACTCGATTTTAGCCAAATCCAGAATGTCGTTGATCAGCGACAGCAGATCGTTGCCAGACGAGTAAATAGTGCGGGCATACTCAACCTGCTTACTGGTCAAGTTTTCAGCGCTGTTATCTCCCAACAATCTCGCCAAAATCAGCAGGCTATTCAGCGGAGTCCGCAGCTCGTGGGACATATTCGCCAGAAATTCCGACTTGTATTTTGAGGTCATGGCGAGCTGCTTCGCTTTTTCCTCCAAAGACTGACGAGCTTGCTCAATTTCGCTGTTTTTCCGCTCAACTTCCCGATTTTGCAACACCAAAAGCTCGGCTTTTTCCTCCAAATCATCGTTGGTTTGCTGAAGTTGCTCTTGCTGATTCTTTAGCAGCTCCTCCGAAGCCCGCAGCGATTGCGCCTGTTGCTCTAAGCGCTGGTTGGTTTCGGTGAGTTCTTTCTGCTGAGTTTGCAGTTCTTCTGCCAGAGATTGAGATTGTTTGAGCAATTCCTCTGTTCTCATACTGGCAGCGATCGTATTCAGGACGATTGCAATGCTCTCAGTCAACTGATCGAAGAACGTCAGGTGAATTTCGTTAAACCGATTAAAGGATGCCAGCTCGACTACAGCCGTGACTTGACCCTCAAACAGAACAGGTAAAACGACAACATTTCTAGGGGTTGATTCCCCTAAACCAGAGCTAATGGTGATGTAGTTATCAGGCACTTCCGTCAGCAGAATTCGCTCTTTCTCCAAGGCACATTGCCCAACTAACCCTTCGCCCAACTGAAAACGGTTTGCTAGATGCTTGCGCTCACGGTAGGCGTAAGTAGTGAGCAGCTTCAAGTAAGTATGGTCACTACCTTCCATGAGATAGAACACGCCATGCTGAGCCGAAACTAAAGGCGCGAGTTCCGACAAAATCAGCTTAGAGACCGTTTCTAAATCGCGTTGACCCTGCAACATCCGCGTAAATTTTGCCAGGTTAGTTTTCAGCCAATCTTGCTCTGTATTTTTCTGCGTTGTTTCTCGCAGGTTGGCAATCATTTGGTTGATATTGTCCTTGAGGATGGCGACTTCTCCCTCCGCAGCCACGGCGATCGATCGGGTCAAGTCACCCTTGGTCACTGCCGTTGCCACTTCAGCAATCGCTCTCACCTGTGTGGTTAAGTTCGCCGCTAGTTCATTCACATTATCGGTCAGATCGCGCCAGGTGCCTGCGGCTCCCGGCACCTTTGCCTGTCCGCCTAGCTTCCCTTCAATGCCCACTTCACGGGCAACAGTCGTCACCTGATCGGCAAAAGTTGCCAGCGTGTCGATCATCTCATTGATCGTATCTGCTAGGGTTTCAATTTCCCCTTTTGCATCCAGCATCAGTTTCCGCTTCAAGTCCCCATTAGCAACGGCGGTCACAACTTTTGCAATCCCCCGCACCTGTGCCGTCAGGTTTCCCGCCATCGAATTCACGTTATCCGTCAAATCTTTCCAGGTGCCTGCAACCCCTGTCACCTGTGCCTGTCCTCCCAGCTTTCCTTCCGTGCCCACCTCACGGGCAACCCGCGTCACCTCAGAGGCAAAGGAGCTGAGCTGATCCACCATTGTATTAATGGTATTCTTCAAATCGAGGATTTCGCCTTTGACATCCACCGTGATTTTCTTAGACAGGTTACCATTGGCGATCGCTGTTGCCACTTCAGCAATGTTCCGCACCTGTGCTGTCAGGTTCCCCGCCATCGAATTCACGTTATCCGTCAGGTCTTTCCAGGTGCCACCCACGCCTCGCACGTAGGCCTGCACCCCCAGCTTGCCCTCAGAACCCACCTCACGGGCAACTCGCGTCACCTCAGAGGCAAAGGAGTTGAGCTGATCTACCATTGTGTTAATCGTGTTCTTCAGCTCTAGGATCTCGCCCTTTACGTCTACCGTGATTTTTTTAGAGAGATCGCCGTTTGCCACCGCTGTCGTCACTTCGGCAATATTTCGCACCTGTGCCGTCAAACTACCCGCCATAAAGTTGACCGAGTCGGTCAAATCTTTCCAGGTTCCGGCAACCCCTCGGACATCGGCTTGCACCCCCAGCTTTCCCTCAGAACCCACCTCACGGGCAACCCGCGTCACCTCAGAGGCAAAGGAGCTGAGCTGATCCACCATGATGTTGATCGTGTTCTTCAGCTCCAGAATTTCACCTTTAACCTGAACCGTGATTTTTTTGGAGAGGTCGCCATTGGCGATCGCCGTTGCCACTTCGGCGATGTTTCGCACCTGTCCTGTCAGGTTCCCTGCCATCGAGTTCACATTATCCGTCAGATCTTTCCAGGTACCCGCAACGCCAGGAACTTGCGCCTGACCGCCCAGCTTGCCCTCAGAACCCACCTCACGGGCAACCCGCGTCACCTCGGAGGCAAAAGAGTTGAGCTGATCGACCATGATGTTGATCGTGTTCTTCAGCTCCAGGATCTCGCCCTTCACGTCCACCGTAATTTTTTTAGAGAGGTCGCCATTGGCGATCGCTGTTGCCACTTCTGCAATGTTCCGCACCTGTCCCGTCAGGTTGCCCGCCATTGAGTTCACATTATCCGTCAAATCTTTCCAGGTACCCGCAACCCCCGACACCTCTGCCTGCACCCCCAGCTTGCCCTCAGTTCCCACCTCACGGGCAACCCGCGTCACCTCGGAGGCAAAAGAGTTGAGCTGATCGACCATGATGTTGATCGTGTTTTTTAGCTCCAGAATCTCACCTTTCACATCTACCGTGATTTTCTTGGAGAGATCGCCGTTGGCAACAGCTGTCGTCACTTCGGCAATATTCCGCACCTGCGCCGTCAGGTTTCCCGCCATCAGATTCACGCTGTCGGTCAAGTCCTTCCAGGTGCCTGCTACTCCTGGAACCTCTGCCTGCACCCCCAGCTTGCCTTCAGTTCCCACCTCACGGGCAACCCGCGTCACCTCAGAGGCAAAGGAATTGAGCTGATCGACCATAGTATTGACGATCGTTGCCGTTTGCAGAAACTCGCCCTTTAAGGGCCTGCCGCCGATGCCCGAAGCGATCGTCTGGGATAAGTCGCCATTCGCCACCGCCCGAATCACTCTTGCTGTCTCGGCTGTAGGCTGCACCAAATCTGTGATCATCGTATTCACAGAGGTGACACAGGCTTTCCACGAACCTTTGGCGCTGCCCAAGGATGCCCGCTCGTCAATTTTGCCCTCTTTACCGACGATCGTGCCTACATGCTCTAGTTCATTGGTCAGCCGCTCATTCATCTCAATGATGTCGTTCAGAGTGCTGGCGACTTTACCCATCAGCCCAGTTTGCTCGGTTGACATTCGAGCAGAGAAGTTCCCCTTTTTGACTTCTGTGAGCGTCTTGAGCAACTGTTTGAGATCGAGGCTATCGGTATCGAGAACGGCTTGAGCAGTTGACATCACTTGATCCTTTGCAGAAAAGTTTCAGGCAGCTCAAAACCTGAGATCTAATGCCATCTTGATGACTATCCTAAATTTTCTATCCAAAGATAGCTCGCAAGAGGCTTGAGCAGGAGATAATCTCAGGTAAAGCTTCGTCCATTATCTACAAAATCATGGATGAAGAAGTCTATCCTAGGATGGATGTCGCCGTAAGTTAAAAGGGAATCTACGTCAATCTAAAATGTTTACCAGGTATGCAGATAAATGTTTATGGCACTGCGATCGAAGCTGCCTATGCTGCCGCCGATCTAATAGCTGAGCGACTTTACATCTCACCTAATATTGTCCTGGGTCTCGCAACAGGTGGCACCATGGAGAGCTTATATCACCACTTGGTTGAGCGCCATAGACGAACAGGACTTAGCTTTCGCTTCGCCACAACTTTTAACCTAGATGAGTACATAGGTCTTGCACCAGCGCACCCTGCCTCATATCGTGCCACAATGCAACGCCTGCTGTTTGACCATACGGATATTGATCCTCAACGTACGCATTTGCCGGATGGAATGTCGATGAATCCTGACCAAGAGGCTGTTCAATATGAAGCGAAAATTGCTGAAGCTGGAGGAATTGATCTACAGCTTCTTGGCATAGGTAGAAATGGTCATATTGCCTTCAACGAACCCGGAACGAGCTTCTCTTCCCAGACGCATGTAGTGACTCTCGATCGCTCAACGCAAGCCGCAAACGCTCGCTTTTTTCTAGAAGGAGAAGCCGTTCCTGAACGAGCCATCACAATGGGAATTAGCCCTATTCTGGCATCGCGAGAAATTTTGTTAGTGGTTACGGGTGCAGAGAAAAGAACCGCTTTTTCAGAGGCTTTTCTTGGTCAAGTTAATCCTCAATGTCCAGCATCAGTTCTCCAACTGCACCCTAATGTCATGATCTATGCAGATCGCGCGGCAGCCATTGACGTAACATCTTTGAACATGGCATCCCCAAACGTGGGGTTTGATAAAATCTGTTCCCGAATAGGTGCTGACAATGTGTAACTGAATGCTCAATCTACTTTGCACCAATCAGGGTCAGAAAATTTCCGTAAACGTCAAAGTTTGCCAGGATGAAGTAAGCAGCGATCGCGCCGACAGCCCCTCCCAAAAGAAATCCTTTCGCATAATCATTCCAGCCTTTCTTAGACTGAAAAGCATCGGGCGGAGTAGGTGCAGCAGTTGCAGAGAGAGGTTTTGGAGGATTGCTAGCTGCGTATAGGACGATAAGTACACTCGAAATCAGGACTAGACCGAGGGTAGATAGCAGTGCAACTAGAGTCCCTGATTCGGTGTAACGTAGGGGATTAAACTTTGCAAAGGGACCTACTAAAAGATACCCATGCGCTAAGCCAACTTCCAAACCTCTCCTCAAAGGGGATAGACCAGGACGATAAGCAGAGAGATTACCCACAAACCTACGCACAAAAACTGAGGAGTTAATGGGAGTTTCTAAATCCCCGTATTGCGAATCTCTGACTGGATAAATGACTTCTTGGTTTCTCAAATCAGTAGGGCTACTGTTCGATCGTTCGATCTTGTCAACAAGCTTAGTCATACTCAGCGGTACCTTCTTGTGGGCTAATGTGCGATTAACACGGGATTTGCGCACATTCTAAAAATATTTTTATAGGAAGACGTCCTACTTAAGCAGTAAGATTCCAGAAGTCTGTGGATAGTGTCAGGACAAGTATTCGTCTTGTAATAAAACTAAGCCCTGCTTTGTCATACGCGGCTTTCTGTTGAAGGGAAGAAAGGTCACCAAAACTGGAGGACTAATCTGTCCTTACGAATATTTTATTTCCTAGAAAGCGCCTAAGCTAATCGAGACGTTGTTAGCTAGCCTGCTTGCGAGGGTTGGTCACCACCAGCTCAAATTCCCAGCCGGGGACTTGCTGCACTTGTTTAGTCAGCGTACGGAGGTCTTCTGCCCCATTGAGGGTTAAGTTCTCGCGCGTGCGCACTTCCACAACTACGGTTTTGGCTGCACTCGTGGCAATTAAATCCAGTGCGCAGTTAGCGAGGGCGGCTGGCAACTCTTCTGAAGAAGGATACAGCGTGACCGCATAGCCTTGCTGCCGATATTCTCGCGCTATCCTGAGAAGGCGTTGGTGTTCGAGTGGGTTTAGGTCTGCCAGGTGACGCATAGGGATAAATAAATGCCTACTCCTATAATCCCTCAAAGGGCGTTAAAGTCAAGTCCATGAGTCCTCTATTATAGATGCCCTAGGAAAAGAGTAAAGTTTCTATGTTGTTTAATAATCTTTCATGCTCATTTTCAGCTGGTGTGAGCCAGCGCTGCTAGTCTAGCGCTGTGGGGTCGGGAGCCGTTTCAATCCGAATGTGTAGAAACTCTTCACCACTACAAAACCCTTTGGCGAGCACTAGCGACATTCCTTTGACCCGAAATGAGCCATCTAAGCTCCGCCGCCGACTGACAAAGTCAGTGATCTGATAGTCGTCAACATAGATGACGCCGTTTAAGGCATCACGCACTGGTTTCACAATGTTGTCACTGTCTGGCACAACATGCTCATTACCAGGAATTACATCATAGTAGTGAGTGATCACCACGCGCACGGAGTCGCCTGTCGGTTGAGAGGATGACCAACAGGCGATCGCCATATCTCGCACCTGGGTTTTCCAGGCTTGCAGACGCTTTTTATCTTTAGTCTGATGGGAAATGGGTTTCCCCGTCACAATGAATTCAAAGGGTAGCACCGGAGGCATGATCGGTCGCAGGAAGTGTGTGTGGGCATTCGCTTTGCCTGAGCCGTAGTGTTGCAGTTAGGAGAACACTTTACAGGGAGGCTCATAGCGGGTTATCAATGGTAAATACACACGTTCTACTCCTATAGTAGTAGGGGTTTCGCTCCTTGAGGGACTGACAGGTCTCCTAACCACTTGATTTTTGGCGACACAACGCCACTTGTGCCAAAACTGATGGGGATGGGTCTGGAGACATTGACGCTAGAAGAAAGGGGAAAGTTGCAGGTATACCGTTGCAGGTAGGGCGGCTTGCAGCTCTGCAATGCACGATCGTGTCTCTGAGTACTAGAGTCGGGGTAGTCATTACCTAGATACCACTACCGAGTACTGCTTAGTCTGGATATGAAGCTCTTTTAAAGACATTCAGCACATGAAATTGACAATGCCAGTGTTGGGGTAATCCTACTTTGGCACTCTGACGGATAAAAAGCCACTGTATAAATAACAGGGACAAATAAAAGGTCGCCATATGAATCGAATTCAATTTCTTCGACCGTCCGGCGTTCTAAGCTCCTATCCCTCCCCGACCTGAAGGTACGGGGCTTCTTGAAAGATTCCGATGACGATAATGGCACAACCTCTAGTAGATAGCGATCGCATTAAACAAAAAGCCTTGGAACTGGGATTTCACAAAGTTGGGATTGCTGCCGCAGAAGTTGCAGGAGAGGGGGACAATTCGCTCCAAAACTGGCTAGGTCGGGGCTACCAAGCCGACATGGCATGGATGGCAAACCCTAAGCGTCAAGATGTGCGATCGCTCCTACCCAGCGTTCAGTCGGTCATCTGCGTTGCGCTTAACTACTACACGCCCCACGAGCGCCCCGCTGAGCCGCTGCACAGCGAAAAGTACGCCAGAAAGTATGCCAAGATCTCTCGCTACGGCTGGGGCAGGGATTACCACCGCATCATGCACAAAAAGCTGAAGGCGCTGTCGGTCTGGCTAGAGGCACAGGGCAGCGCGATCGAAGCCCGCTATTGCTCAGACACAGCTCCTATTCAAGATAAAGTCTGGGCAGAACGGGCGGGCATTGGCTGGGTTGCAAAAAATAGCAACTTGATCACGCGAGAGTATGGCTCTTGGGTGTTTTTGGGCGAGGTTTTGACTAACTTGCAACTGACAATCGATCGCCTTCATCTGCCCCACTGCGGCACCTGCACCCGCTGCTTGGAGGCTTGCCCGACCGAGGCGATCGTCCAGCCTTTCGTCGTAGATGCCAATCGCTGCATCGCCTATCACACGATCGAGAACCGGGCAGAGTCTCTGCCGCCTTCGATCGCTGCCAATCTGCAAGGCTGGGTTGCGGGCTGTGATATCTGTCAGGACGTGTGCCCCTGGAATCAGCGCTTTGCCCAAGAAACGGATGTGGCTGAGTTTCAGCCTTATCCCTGGAACGTTGCGCCTGAGATGGAAGCGATCGCCACCTTATCTGATGCAGAATGGGATCAGCGCTTTCCGGCTTCGGCATTGCGCCGGATCAAACCCGATATGCTGAGGCGAAATGCTAGGGCAAATCTGGAGGCTGATCTGCCAGAATGAATACGATCGCTCTCTGGGAAATAAGCTAAGGTGTCTCTAGAAAATAAGCTAAGGTAGTGGCTGAAAGCCTAGTACAGTTCAAAATTTTACGGCTCGAAACTGAATTTATGAAGCGATCGGCTTTGAATTTTGCAGTCCTGTTGCCTCTGGGATTGCTACAACTCATCATCTCTGGAGTGGCGGCTCCTGCGGCTGAAGCTGCTTCGCCTACGGCTCCACGCTCTCCCCTTCAGGCAAAGTTAGAGCAACTTCAACAGTTGATAATCCCGGAACTGCCTGGGCTGGGCAGAAGCGAAACCTTCTTACCCAAGCCCGATCCATTGGCTTACGTGCATCTGGTGATTAAATTGAGCGATCGCCGAGTCTATCTCTACGAGCGCGACCAGGTGAAAACCAGTTTCCCGGTGGCGATTGGACGGGCGGGTTGGGAAACGCCTACAGGCAGCTATCAGGTCTTCCAAATGCTTCGCAATCCGGCATGGGAACACCCTTTTACGGGCGAGGTGATGCCCCCTGGAGCTGATAATCCGTTAGGATCGAGATGGATTGGATTCTGGACAGATGGCACTAATTTTATTGGCTTTCACGGTACGCCTAATGCTGAGTCTGTGGGTACGCCTGCGTCCCATGGATGTGTTCGTATGTATGATCAGGATGTGGTCAAGCTGTTTGAAAGAGTCAAGGTTGGCACTCCTGTACAAGTTGTTCCCTAAGTTGTTCTTAAATTCACCTTTCAAAGCGTATTTAGAGGTTATCTGAAAAGTATAAAATGTCCTGCATTTGCCCCCCAACCCCCCAATTCTGGGGGACTTTGAACAAGAACTGGCTACGTGCTTCGCACACGCAAGCGAACGAAAGCCCCCCAGAATTGGGGGATTTAGGGGGCGGTTCGGGTAGGAATCTGCACTTTTCAGACATCCTTTTAGCCTGTTTTCAACGCAATCCGTTCCTAAATTTCTCCCGCAGCTATGGCTAATTACCTTGAGCAATTCTCTAGCGATAACGCTTCTGGCATCTGCCCTGAAGTTCTTGAGTATATGCTGAAGGCAAATATCGGAGATGTACCTGCCTACGGCAATGACGAGTGGACACAGCGAGCGACCGATCATTTTAGAGAACTGTTTGAAACGGACTGCGACGTGTTTTTTGTGTTTAACGGCACTGCCGCTAATTCCTTGTCCCTGGCGGCTTTATGTCAGTCTTATCACAGCGTCATCTGCCATGAGACGGCGCACATAGAAACAGATGAATGCGGCGCACCAGAATTTGCATCTAACGGATCTAAACTGCTGCTGGGAAAAGGGGAACAGGGCAAACTCACGCCCGAATCGATCGCTTCCATTGTTAACAAACGCACCGACATTCACTATCCCAAGCCCAAAGTCATCAGCATCACACAGCCGACCGAGCTAGGCACGATTTACACGATCGATGAGCTATTGGCGATTCAATCGATCGCGCAACATTATGACCTCAAAATTCATATGGATGGCGCTCGGTTTGCCAACGCTGTTGCTGCTACAGACCGCACCCCTGCTGAACTCACTTGGAAGAGCGGAGTAGATGTGCTCTGCTTCTGCGGCACAAAAAACGGCATGGCGATCGGCGAAGCCATTTTGTTTTTCAAAAAAGACCTGGCTGAAGACTTTGCCTATCGCTGTAAGCAGGCGGGTCAGTTAGCTTCTAAAATGCGCTTCATTGCCGCACCTTGGCTAGGTCTGCTGGAAACTGGCGCATGGCTTAAAAATGCGCGACATGCCAATCGCTGTGCGGCTTATCTGGAGAAAAAGCTGCTAGAAATTGAGGGTGTTGAGCTGATGTTTCCCCGCGAGGCAAATGCAGTGTTTGTTACCTTGCCAGAAGCCGTCATTCAGCAACTGAGGGACAAAAATTGGCTGTTCTACACGTTCATTGGCGTGGGCGGCGCTCGCTTCATGTGTTCCTGGAACTCAACTCAAGATCGAATCGACCAACTGGTACAAGATATTAGAGAAGCGATCGCTCCGGCGCTCTGCTGATAAAGCTCATTAGGGTTGCCTAGAGGTTTTAGATTCAGCCAAAATCTCGCAGATTGCCGCCCTAGGTGTTCGGTAAACTTTACTATCTGTAACCCCTGAGCACCCAGTACCATATAAGCTAATAACTCAGTTAACAAGAAGCATTAAAACGCTCAGCTATAAGGGGATTACCATGGAAGGTTTGTACGATTCTGATAAACGTAAGCTGCTATCGAGCCTCTCTCACGCTTCTATTTTTCTGAGTTCGCTGGTGATTTCTATCGGAATTCCGATCGCCATTCTGTTTGTCACAGAAGACCCGGTCGTCAAAGAAAATGCAAAAGAAGCGATTAACTTTCACTTCAATGTTTGGCTCTACAGTCTTCTCTTGATTCCCATCTCATTTCTGACCTTTGGACTCGCCAACGGCGTTTGGTTCTTGGTGCATTGTGGTCTGTCGGCTTGGGCGATCGTTCAATGCCTCAGCGTTCCTGAACAGTCTTTCCGCTATCCCTTCATCTTCCGGCTACTCTAAGCTGAGCGTTAGGCTAGTCCTTAAAGGGTATTTAGAAAGTGCGCTATGTGCGTCTAAATCCCTTAGAAGATGTCTGAGAAGTGTAATTTGCTACCCGAACCGCCCCCTAAATCCCCCAATTCTGGGGGACTTTGAATAGGAACTGGCTACGTGCTTCGCACACGCAAGCGAACGAAAGTCCCCCAGAATTGGGGGTTGGGGGGCGAATGCAGAACATTTGATACTTTTCAGATATCCTCTTAAGTAAGCAATATAGCGCTACGAGAACGAGTTAGGACATTATTGTAGAGGTAGAGAAGCGTTCAAATACGACTATGCCTGCTCCTTACAGTTACGACCTGCGCCAAAAAGCAATCGAAGCCGTTAAAGGCGG
>JAESFK010000049.1_pt1 | contig 166862 bp, 147 predicted proteins | sample 9269391 | NCBI WGS metagenome assembly JAESFK01 (sample SAMN14506231, study PRJNA617097) | algae metagenome | isolation source: Drouetiella hepatica UHER 2000/2452 and co-occurring heterotrophs from... | place: Slovakia: Slovak Paradise National Park, Hrabusice, Kosice Region | collected... | reverse complement strand
GGTTTCTAGCGCTTCAAGCTCGCCCTGCGGCATCGAGAAGGGGTTGTGGCTGAAATCGATCTTGCCAGTGTCCTCGTCGGCCTCGAACATCGGGAAGTCGACGATCCAGCACATTTCGAATTTCGACGGGTCGATGAGGTCGAGCTGCTCGGCGACGCGGGTGCGTGCGAGGCCCGCGAGCTTTGCGGCCTGTGCTTCCTTGCCCGCGGCGAAGAACAGGCCGTCGTCGGGGCCGATGCCAAGCTCGGCGGCCAGCACGTCCATCTTCTCCGGTCCGTGATTCTTGGCGATCGGGCCGCCCCACTCACCGCCCTTGCGCGTCGCATAGCCGAGGCCGGCAAAGCCCTCGCCCTGCGCCCAGCTGTTCATGTCGTCGAAGAACTTGCGGCTCTTCTCAGCGGTTGCGGGTGCAGGGATCGCGCGGACGACGTCGCCCGCGGCGACGATGTCGGCGAAGCGGCCGAAGCCCGAGCCGGTGAAGTGCGACGACACATCGGTGATGATCAGCGGGTTGCGCAGGTCGGGCTTGTCATTGCCATACTTCAGCATCGATTCGCGGTACGGGATGCGCGGGAACGACCCCGCCGGGGTGACCGACTTGCCGTTGGCAAATTCCTCGAACACGCCTGCGAGCACGGGCTCGATGGCGTTGAACACGTCATCCTGCGTCACAAAGCTCATTTCGAAGTCGAGCTGATAGAATTCACCGGGGCTGCGATCTGCGCGCGCGTCTTCGTCGCGGAAGCAGGGCGCGATCTGGAAATAGCGGTCGAAGCCTGCGACCATCAGCAGCTGTTTGAACATCTGCGGCGCCTGCGGCAATGCATAAAATTTGCCCGGATGGACGCGGCTGGGCACCAGATAGTCGCGCGCGCCTTCGGGCGACGATGCGGTCAGGATCGGGGTCTGAAATTCCGTAAAACCCTGATCGACCATCCGGCGGCGCAAGGACGCGATCACGTTCGAGCGCAGCATGATGTTGGCGTGCAGGCGTTCGCGGCGCAGATCGAGGAAGCGGTATTTCAGGCGAATATCCTCGGGATATTCCTGTTCGCCCGCGACCGGCATCGGGAGTTCGATCGCCGCCGACTGAACGGTGACGTCGCGCGCGCGGACTTCGATTTCGCCGGTCGGCAGGTTTGCGTTCACAGTTTCGGCCGAGCGCGCGACGACGTCGCCGGTGATCGTCACCACGCTTTCGGCGCGCAGGCCGTCGAGGATTGCGAACGCCGCATCGCTGCTGTCGGCGACGATCTGGGTGAGGCCATAATGGTCGCGTAGGTCAACGAACAGCAGCCCGCCATGATCGCGCTTACGATGCACCCAGCCCGAGACGCGGACCGACTGGCCGACCTGTTCGGCGCGAAGCTGGCCGCAATTATGGGTGCGATAGGCGTGCATGGGATCGTCTTTCAATGTTCGGGAGCGCGCGGAAAAACGCGCCGATATGGCCGCGCCTAAGGCAGCGCAGCGGGCCATTTGTCAAGGTGGAAGGCCAAATCAACAGGTGAGCCCCAGCCCATCGAGCACCGCGCTGCCGAACAGCGCCCGGTGCGCCGGATCGGGCAGCAGCCGGTCGCGCGCGGCGCGCCAGCGGCGGAAATCCTCGCCATAGTCGGCGGCAACACGCGCCGCGTCGAGGCGACAGCTTTTGGCCCAATGGCGCGTGAAGGCAATCCCCTCGGCATCAAGCCGTTCGACGACGCGAGCATAGGCGTCGGCGGTGCGCGCGCTGCGCGGTCCGTCGAAATCGATCACGGCATTGTGCGGGAAACGCGCGGGCGCCAGCAAACCCTCGGCGCGCGCCATGAAACGCACGGTGACGACGGTCGAGCCGCCGTGGCGCGCATAGACCGCGCAGATCAGCTCGAACGCCTGCGCCAGATCGTCTCGGTCGATCGTCACCGAGGCGTTGAACAAGTCGGCGAGCGGCCGATGCGTGTCGAGCCCCTCGCCCCAGCTGCCATAGACGGCCGGGGCATCGACATCGGGACCGCTCGCATAGCCTTGCTTCATCGCGAATTGCAGCAGGGCGCCGCGCGCCCAGGGATAATCGTCGAGCAGCCGCCCGAGCAGGCTGAGCGCGTCATAGCCTGCACCCAGTTGTCCCGGCGTCGCGCGCGGATACTCATCGCGCCACGGCTCGCGATACAGGAACCGCAGCATCGCGGGGCGTTTGAACGGCTTGTACGGATTGACGATCATCTGAACAAAGTCGGGATCCTGATCGAGCGCATAGTTGGCCGAGAAGCGACGGAAATCGCCCGCTGCCAGCCAGTCGAGCGCCGCGCGATCGACCTTGCGCAAATTCTGGATCGGACGGACGAGGAATTTTGGCACGCTATCGACGATCATCGCGGTGATGACACCGAGCGCGCCGACGGGCAGCTGCGCCGCGGCAAAGAAGTCGTCGTCGCGGAGCGGCGTCGAGCCCGTCGCCGCGACAAAGGCGTCGCTCATCACCCCCGCGGCGGGTTCGATCCAGTGAACGCCGGCGGGCGTCACAATCTGCACCGCGCGGATATGGTCCTGGATGCCGCCGTGCGCGATCATTGATCCGTGGGTCCCGGTGGCGCAGGCGCCTGCGAAGGTCTGACCATTGCCCGCGCCGCTCGTCCACAGCGAACGGCCCTGCGCCTCCAGCTTGTCCGACACTTCGTCGACCAGCGCCCCCGCCTCAACCAGCATCAGGCCGCTGGCGTCAATGCCAGGAACCACATCGGCAGCGTCGATGCGAAAACAGCGATTGAAGCGGCGGGTGTGGAGTAGCCAGCATTGCGACGCGATATTGACGTTCGACGGCGACCACCCGGCGCCGAGCGGGCGAACACGGCGATCTGCCGCCGCCGCCGCGACCAGCCAGTCCTGCACCGACTTCGCAGCAACCGCGATTTCATCGCGGCCGCGCTCCGCATCCCCGCTGCGCAACGCAAAGCGCGTCGCCGCCTCGCAGGTGCCGGTGCCGTGATAATTGGTCCAACGCCCTTCGTCGCCGAGTCGTACCAGCGGCATCAGGCGTCTCCCAGCGGCAGCACACCGGCATGCGCGCGCCAGGCGACGGTGACCGGGCGCAGAAAACCGAAGGTGGTGATCGCGATCAGCATCTGTCGGCGAGTCGCGAAGACGCGGACATCGCACAGGCCGTGGTCGGATTCGGGCGTGACAAATGGCTGCGCCGCTTGCGCCGCGAAGCCCCAGCCTTTCAGCGTTACGACCATCGATTCTTCGTCGAGCGGTCGCGGATTGGCTATCGAGACGAAAATGTCCGCCTGCCCCGCCGCATATTGCCCGACAAGCAGCACAAAACCGAGCGCGGCCAGCGCCCAACCGATCCACATCATGCCTCAAACCCCTTCGTTTTCCCCTGACCGGTATTCCGGTTCCGCGACCCGAAGAGCGCGGGCAATTTTTCCTGCCCGTTCCTTTCAACTAGCTGTATAGGCGCGCTATGCAAGTCCATCCGTTGATCGAAACCAACGCCGCGCTCGCCGCTTTCTGCGACCTCATTCGGAACAGCGATTTCATCGCCGTCGATACCGAATTCATGCGCGAAAACACCTTCTGGCCAGAACTGTGCCTGATTCAGGTCGCCGACCGCGAGCATGCCGCGGCGATCGATCCGTTGGCGCCCGGCATGGACCTGAAGCCGCTGCTCGACCTGCTCGTCGACAATGAGGATATGCTGAAGGTCTTTCATGCTGGGGGGCAGGATGTCGAAATCATCTTCAACCTGACCGGCAAGACCCCGCATCCGATTTTCGACACCCAGATCGGTCAGATGGCGATCGGGCAGGCCGAACAGGTCGGCTATTCGAACCTGGTCGAGGCGTGGATTGGGTTACAACTCGACAAAGGCGCACGCTTTACCGACTGGAGCCGCCGCCCGCTCGACAAGCGCCAGATCGATTACGCGGTTGGCGACGTCACCCATCTCGCCAAGATTTTCCCGATGATGCTCGACAAGCTGGTGAAGACCGGTCGCGGTCACTGGCTCGACGAGGAAATGGAAAAGCTGGCCGATCCGTCGAATTACAACCTCGATCCAGAAGATGCCTGGCACCGGATCAAGATCCCGTCGCGCAAGCCCGACGTGCTGGGCCGGTTGCAGGCGCTGGCGGCATGGCGCGAGCGCGAGGCGCGGTCGAAGAACCTGCCGCGCGGTCGTATCGTCAAAGACGAGACGCTCGCCGACATCGCGGCGCATCCGCCCAAGGATCAGGACGGTCTGGGCCGGGTCCGCGGGCTGTCGGCGACCTGGCGCAGTAACGACATCGGCGGGCGGTTGATGGACGCGATTGCCAATGCCAAACCGCTGGACAAAGACGACATGCCCGACCGCGCGCCGCGCGGCCCGGGGTTGGGCAAGGAAGGCGCGCTGGTCGCCGACCTGCTGAAGCTGCTCCTGAAAATTCGCGCGCGCGAACTCAATGTTGCGTCGCGGCTGATCGCGCGTAGCGACGAGCTGGAAGCGCTCGCGGCGGGCGGTCGCGAGGGCATCGCGATGTTGCAGGGCTGGCGTTACGACGTGTTCGGCTTTGCCGCGCTCAATCTGGTCGAAGGCCGGATGGGCTTTGCCGTCAAGCACGGCAAGCTGGTGATGAGCGAGATCGACGCGGCGACGGCGGCAGAAGCTTAGATGGACGTCGCCCCCGCGACGGCGGGGGCCGCTGGCGGCCTTCCCCCGCGTCGCAGCGCAACACGACACCGGCCCCCGCCTTCGCGGGGGCGACGAATTTAAAGCAGCACCATCTCCGGCTTCGTATCCAGCGCCTGCGCCAGCGAGCGCAGGCGGCGCTCGACCGATTCGCCCGCCAGATGATGCCAGCCCTTGTCGAGGCTGAGCCGCAGTTTCCCATCCACCAGCGCGATGTGGCTGGCCTTCAGCGGCGCCTCGACCCCGCCGGTCAGCCGCTGCGCCAGCCGGATCGCCAGCCCCCATTGCCGCGCCCGCGCCAGCCGTTCGGGCGCCACCAGCGGCCCCATGTCGGGGAAATCGCTGTCCGCGCCGCCGAACCCGGCATGGAGCGCACGCGCGAGCAGGATTCGCCCCGGAATATCGATACCGCGCCAGTTGCCGTGCAATCCGATCTCGGTGCCGCGTTCGGCGCGGAAGTCGGGGTTCGCCGACCACGCGACGTCGCTGAGCAGGCTGGCGGCGAGCCGGACGCGGCTGTCGGCGGGCGCCTCGCCGGTAAACAGCGGAGCGATCCATTCGGTGATCGCGCGGCCGTGCGGGGCAAAGCGCGCGAGGCGGCGGCCTTCGAATTCGGCGGCGACGATCAGCGGATCCTGCGCGCGCGTTTCGGCGTCGAGCGCCTGATACAGCAGCCCTTCGCGCAGCCCCGACGACGATACCGTCATTTCGGGGACGTCGAGGATATTGACCAGCGCCGCGAGCAAGGCGGCCGCGTCGGGCAAGGCGGCGGCGCGGTTCGACGCCATGCCGGGGATCGCCCGCAGCTCTTCGAACGTGAGCCGGTTGGTCGCACGAACGAGGCGCCGCAAGGCCGCGCGCGGCAGGCTGTGCTGGTCGAGCACCGCGAGCGGATCCTGCGTGAGTTCCAGATCGAGACGCGACAGCGCGCGCCACGATCCGCCAACGAGATAGAGCGGCAAACCCATCATCCCGTTGGGCCAACCCGCCGTGCGCAGCATTTTGCGGACCGCGCGCTCGAACGTCTGTTGCCCCTCTTTACGCAGCGCGGGCAGGCGCAGCACGCCGAGCGGAAAGGACGCGCGGCGCCCGACCTGACCATTGGCGACCTCGGCCAGCTCAAGGCTGCCGCCGCCGAGGTCGACCGCGACGCCATGCGCGTCAGGAATCGCCGACAGCACACCGTAGCCCGCGGCTTCAGCCTCTTCCTCGCCCGACAGCAGGCGGATCTTGAGGCCAGCCTCGGCAGCGCTGGCGATGAATTCGGGGCCATTCTGCGCGTCGCGCACCGCCGCGGTCGCCACGCATTGCAGGTTCTTGACCTCCATATGTTTGGCGAGCAGCGCGTAGCGGCGTAGCGCGGTCAGGCCGCGCTTGGCATCCTCGTCGGCGATACGGCCGTCGATCGCGAGCCCGCGGCCCAGCCCCGCCGCGACCTTTTCATTAAAGATCACCGCGGGCGCGCGTGCCGGGCCTTCATAGACGACGAGGCGGACCGAGTTCGATCCGATGTCGATGACGGCGGAGCGATGGACCGCCTGTTTTGAGGTTCGCAGCAGTCCCAACGTTTCAATCATCGCGCATGTCGAAGGCGAGGGTCGGGACGTCCTGGCGCTTGTGGAGCGCCGTCCCGCGGCCCGACAGCGACGGGTTGTTCATGAAATAATGATGGAGATTGAATGGTTTATCGCCCGGACTTGTGCGGATATAGGTGCCGTCGGATTGCAGCACCCAGCTTTGTTCATTGTCGATCAGGTTCGCGACCAGCACCTGGTCCAAAATCTGGTCGTGAACGGTCGGATTTTCGAGCGGGATCATATATTCGACGCGGCGATCAAAGTTGCGCGGCATCCAGTCGGCGCTGCTGATGTAAAGCTTTGCCCCGCGATGCGGCAGCGACGCGCCGTTGGCGAAGGCCCACACGCGGCTGTGCTCTAAGAAACGGCCGACCACCGATTTGACGCGGATCGTTTCCGACAGGCCGGGGACGTCGGGACGCAGGCAGCAGATGCCGCGGACGATCAGTTCGATCGGCACGCCCGCGACGCTCGCCTCGTATAATTTGTCGATGATGTCGGGATCGACGAGGCTGTTCATCTTCGCCCACACGCCCGACGGCTTTCCAGCCTTCGCCGCCGCGATTTCGGCGTCGATCAGCTCGCACAGATGCGCGCGCATGTTGAGCGGCGACATGGTGATCATGTCGAGCCGTTCGGGTTCGACATAGCCGGTGATATAGTTGAACAGCTGCGCCGCATCGCGCCCGGCGCGCGGGTCGGCGGTAAAGAAGCTGAGATCGGTATAAATGCGCGCGGTGACGGGGTGGTAATTGCCGGTGCCGAAGTGGCAATAGGTCCGATACCCCTGCCCTTCGCGGCGCACGACCATCGAGATTTTGGCGTGGGTTTTCCACTCGATGAAGCCGTAAACGACCTGAACCCCGGCGCGTTCGAGCTGGTTCGCCCAGAGCAGATTTTGCTCCTCGTCGAAGCGTGCCTTGAGTTCGACCACCGCAGTCACCGACTTGCCAGCCTCCGCCGCCTCGATCAGCGCGCGGATCACGGGCGACTGGTCGCCGGCGCGGTAGAGCGTCTGTTTGATTGCGACGACATCGGGATCGGCGGCGGCCTGACGTAGAAAAGCGAGGACGACCTCGAAGCTTTCATACGGGTGATGGACCAATATGTCCTTGCTGCGGATCGCAGCGAAACAATCGCCACCATGTTCGCGGATACGTTCGGGGAAACGCGCCGAATAGGCGGGGAATTTCAAGTCGGGGCGATCGACATCGACGAGCGCCGACAGCGCCGCGAGCCCGACAAAACCGCCGATCTTGGCGACGATCGCCTCATGCCCCTGAATATCGGCGTTGAGCACTTCGGCAATCTCGCCGGGCATATCGGCTTCGAGTTCGAGCAAAATGACACGGCCGCGGCGGCGGCGGCGGATCGCGGTGCGGAACAGGCGCACCAGATCCTCGGCTTCCTCTTCCAGCTCAATGTCGCTGTCGCGGATGATGCGGAACACCCCAAGCGAACGGATCGTAAAGCCGGGGAACAGCAGGTCGCCAAAAATCTCGATCAGATATTCGATCGGCACAAAGGCGCGCGGCTGCCCCGGTACGACGACGAAGCGCGGCAAGGCAGCTGGGATCAGCACCAGTTCGCGCACCGTCTCGCCCGTCGCCTTGCGTTGCAAGTCAAAGATGATGCCCAGCCCGCGATTGGGGATGAAGGGAAAAGGATGCGCCGGATCGAGCACCTGCGGGGTCAGGATCGGGAAAATCTGGTCGATGAAATATTGGCGCAGCGCGGCGCGCAGCGGTTCGCGATCGGACCCGGTGCCGTGAACGACGATGCCCTGTTCGCCGAGCAGCTTGTGCAGCCGCTGCCATTCGCTCTGCTGCTGATCGACCAGCCGGTTCACCTCGGCCTCGATTTCGGCGAGCTGCTGGCTGGGCGAACGACCGTCGGCGGAGGGATCGTCGATCCCCTGCAATTGCTGGCCCTTCAGCCCCGCGACGCGAACCATGAAGAATTCGTCGAGGTTGCTGCCCGAAATCGACAGGAAGCGCAGCCGTTCGAGCAAAGGATGCGCGGGGTTGCGCGCCTCCTCCATCACCCGCCGGTTAAACGCCAGCCAGCTGAGTTCGCGGTTGAAAAAGCGTTCGGGTCCGAAAGACGGAAGCCCCGTATTGGCGTCATTATCGGCGCGAAGGGGCTGTCCGGAAAGCGTCATGCGTCATGGTCCTGTCGTTCGAGCAGATCGGGATCGATCAGCCCCTGTGACAGTAATGTTTCACGCGTAAGACGAATGCCGACCCGCCGCCCCTGTTCGAGCGAGGCGGCGTCGAGCGCCGCGACGATGCGGTGGATCATCGCATAGCTGCGCTCCATCCGCGGCACGATATAGGCGGCGACTTCGGGCGCGAGCGCGATGCCACGCTGCGCGAACAGCGCCTCGATCAGATCGCGGGCGAGGCAATCGTCGGGCTCGGCGATCGTCAGCACTGGCACCGCGCGAAGTCGCGACGCCAGATCGGGCAGCGCAATACCCCATTCGGACGGCGGCGCGTCGGCGATGATCAGCAGCGGGATGTTCGACGATTGTGCAGCGTTCCAGGCATGGAAAATCTCTTCTTCGGAGACGCTATCGTGCCCGTCGATCACCCGACCGCCGGTTTCGGCGGCGAACAGCCGTCCGACCAGGCTGCGCCCCGATCCGCGCGGCCCGGTGAGCACCGCCGTCCGCACCGGCCAGGTCGCGACATGGCGCAGATAGCGGATTGCGTCGGCGTTGCTGGTGCCGACGACCAGCGGAGCGTCGTTGCTGCCCCCGGCGCTCCAGTCGAGCGGCAGAGCGATCTGGCTGGTCGAGCGCGCCATCAGCGACTGATCCGCAGCGTGCTGCCGCCCTCCTGCACCTTATACCCCCGCGCCGCTAGCGCGGCGCTGAGCGCGGCGATGTCGCCGCGGAAGGTCACGCGCATCACCGACGTGCCGCCGAGCGCCAAGCTGGTGGTTGAGGCCGACTGGACGCCCGCGATGCCGCCGACGGCGCGTTCGGTGGCGGTGACCGATTCGACGTCGGGCGAGCTGTACTGGACGGTGAAGCTCTGCACCCCGGCTGCCGCGGTGGTCGGCACGCTGCTGTCGGTTTCGCTGGGCAGCGCATCCTCGTCTGTGGTCGCGGCTTCTTCAGGCAGGTCTTCGCGCTCGACCGGCTTTTCGAGGACAAGATAGGTGTCGGTGCGCAGCACGCCCGCGGCGAGTGCGTCGATATAGATGCGGTCCATCCGCGCGACCGCCTTTTCCATCATGTCGGGCAGCGCGGCGGAGCTGGGTCCGGTCATCGTGAAGCTGGAGATCAGCTTGCTGTCCGGACCGAAGCGCGCGGTGAAATGGCCTTTGATCGGCCCGCCCGGATACGAATATTCGACCCGCGCGATCGGGGTCAGCACGTCGGCGGCGCCATATTGGTCGAGAATGACCCGCCACCAGATGCGCCCGCGGCGCCCGGTTTGGCCCGCATTGAGCAGCAGCGTATCGGCGCCGGTCCCGGCGGTGCGGACATAGTCGATCGCGCTTTGGCCCGTATTATACTCGGCCCAAGCGCGCTGCCAGGCGCTGCGTTGTTCGAACACCTGCGGGATGCCGTCGATTGCATAGACGGGGATGACGAGCAGCGGCGGCGAGCGGAGCGTGCGGCCGCTGACGCCCAATATCTGTCCGGCGCGCACGCGGTCGAACTGGACGCCGAGGCGCGCGACATAGCGACGCGGGCCGATCTGTTCTTCCTCTACCACGATCGCCGTGACGATGCCGTCGAGTACCGAATCGCCGAGCGCGGGGCCGTCGCTGCCGTTCAACTTGCGATAGAGTTGGGTCCAACCCTTGCGCTGCGCCTCGCGCCAGCCCTTCGAGCGCGCGTCGTCGGCGTTGTCGCCGGTGACGTCGACCAGGATGCCGCTGGCCAGGAAATCGCCGCTGCTGTTAATCGGGGTGATGCCGCGATCGCCGCGGCTGATCTGCCCCTCGACGACGCCGACGAGCAGGATGGCGAAGAACAGGCCGAAAAGCGCGAGCCAACGCCCATCGCGGAGGCGACGCGCATCGAAGGCAAAGCGGGGCGCGAGCCGGGGGAAAGCAACCGAAATCATATCTTCTCTATGCTCTGCCCAAAAGCGCACGCGCGGACAAGGAAATCTGTCGGACCCCGACGAGGAAATCTGTCGGACCCCGACAAGGAAATCATGGCATTTGTCGGCTGGAACCGTTAGTCGCGCGTGCCATGGATTCCAAGCACAACCAGCCCGCCGCTTACACTTATGCCCAGTCGGGCGTGTCGATCGACGCCGGCAATGCGCTGGTCCGTGCCATTGCCCCGCTGGCGCGAGCGACAAGGCGCCCCGGCGCCGATGCCGACCTGGGCGGATTCGGCGGCTTTTTCGATCTGAAAGCGGCGGGGTTCAACGATCCGCTGCTCGTCGCGGCGAATGATGGGGTTGGCACCAAGCTGAAACTGGCGATCGAATCGGGGCGCCATGACGGCGTCGGCATCGATCTGGTCGCGATGTGCGTAAACGACCTGATCGTACAGGGCGCCGAGCCGCTGTTCTTCCTCGACTATTATGCGACGGGCAAGCTCGACAATGATGTCGCGACGCAAGTGGTGGCGAGCATTGCCGAGGGGTGCAAGCAGGCCGGATGCGCGCTGATCGGCGGCGAGACCGCCGAAATGCCGGGGATGTATTCCGAGGGCGATTACGACCTTGCGGGTTTCTGCGTCGGCGCGGTCGAGCGCGATCAGGTACTGACCGCCGATAAGGTTGCCGCGGGTGACATTATCCTCGGTCTCGCCTCGTCGGGCGTGCATTCGAATGGCTTTTCGCTCGTGCGGCGGCTGGCGGCGGACAAGGGGTGGAAACTCGACCGTCCCGCGCTGTTCGACCAGACTATCCTGCTGATCGACGCGCTGATGGCGCCGACGCGAATCTATGTGAAAAGCCTGCTGCCGCTGGTGAAGACCGGCAAGATTCACGCGCTCGCGCATATCACCGGCGGCGGGCTGCTGGAAAATATCCCGCGCATCCTGCCCAAGACCTTGCACGCGCATGTTGATGCCGATGCTTGGGACCAGCCGCGGTTGATGGCGTTTTTGCAGGCGCAGGGGAATATCGAGCCCGAGGAAATGGCGCGGACGTTCAACTGCGGGATCGGGATGGCGGTTGTGGTTGCCGAGGGCGATGTTGCCGAGGTGACGGCGGCGCTGGAAGTCGCGGGTGAGACGGTGTTTCGGATCGGACATATCGCCGAGGGTGCGAAGGGCTGCACCGTCAGCGGCAGCACCGAGACGTGGAGCGCGATGGGCGCGTGGAGCGCTACGCATAATGGCTAAAATCCTCCCTGTTGCGCAGCAATGGGGAGGTGGCAGCCCCGCAGGGGCTGACGGAGGGGCCGATAGCACGGCGCTTTCGCCCCTCCACCACTCGCTTCGCGAGCGGTCCCCCTCCCCATCGCTTCGCGACAGGGAGGATTGAGGTGAAAGCCAAAGTCGCCGTCCTGATATCCGGCGCCGGGACCAATATGGCGGCGCTGCTGTACGCCGCGAAAGCCGCCGAACGCCCCTATGAGATCGTGCTGGTCGCCAGCAACAATCCCGACGCGCCGGGCCTGACCATCGCCGCCGCCGAGGGCATTGCGACTTGGAGCCACCCGCACAAAGGCTTGAGCCGCGACGCGTTCGACGCGCTGGTCGATGCCGAACTGCGCGACGCGAAGGCCGATTTCGTTGCGCTCGCGGGCTATATGCGGATCCTGAGCGACGATTTCGTCGCGCGCTGGACGGGCAAGATGCTCAACATCCACCCCAGCCTGCTGCCGCTCTACAAGGGGCTCGACACCCATCAGCGGGCGCTCGACGCGGGCGACAAGTTCGGCGGGTGCAGCGTCCATATCGTCACCCCCGGCGTCGACGATGGCCCGGTGCTGGCGCAGACGCCGGTCGCGATTTTACCCGGCGACACGGTGGAAACGCTGAGCGCGCGCGTGCGAATTGCCGAGCATCAGCTGTATCCGCCAACGCTTGCCGCTTTTGTCACCCGCGAGCGGTCGGCCGATTACCTGCTCGGCCGCGTCCGCGAACTCGCGATGGCGCTGCCCGAAGCCGACGAGGTGACCTCGCACGGCATGCCGTGCTTCGGCATCGTGAAGGGCAAGAAATTCGCCTATTTCACCGAGGATCATCACGGCGACGGCAAGATCGCGCTGCTGGTCAAGATCAGCGGCGCCGACGAACAGGCGGCGTTGATCGAGATGGACGAGGATCGCTATTACCGCCCCGCCTATTTCGGCGACGGCTGGGTCGGCATCCGCCTTGACCTGGGTGACACCGACTGGGATGCAATCGGCGAATGGCTGCGCAAGAGCTGGCTGGCGGTGGCGCCGAAGAAGTTGGCGGGGCTGATGGGAATTGCCGACGAGTTTTGAGGGGCGGCGCACGTCATCGCGCCGCCGGTGTACCAGTGTATCTTAGAAATTGTGGAAACTGCCGGTTCGAATACGCCTGATCCATCGTCAACGGTCAGGAAATTCGATGCCCATGCGCGCAATCCTGTTGTTCGTTCTCTTCAGTCTGGGCGGTGCGGCTCCCGCCCATGCCGGGCAATGGGCGATGATCGAAGCAAGCGACAACAAACCAGATCGCTCGGCCCATTTCGCGCAGTACACTAACGTCAACAGCCGGTTCGATCCCTCGCTGTCGGGCCTGCCGGTACCCGGCAAGCCCGCGAAGAAACGTAGCAGCCTGCCGCCCGATCCATTCGAAAATAGCCAGGTCATGCATGTCGAGGTCGTCGAGGTGTTCGAATCCGCGGCCAAGCCAACCTACTCAAAATACACGTTCCTGGTCGATTGCGCGCGGGCGCGGATGCGGATCGAGGAAACCGATTCCTATTTTCGCAGCGGTCACAGCGAGGTGACCGCAGGAACCGACTGGTTTGGCGCGCCCGCTGGCAGCTGGCTGGACCGGGTCAAGCTGATCGCATGCGACCGCCCGGCAATCGTTGCCGCGGCGAACCGCGGTGCCAGCGCAAAATCGTTCGAACCACTGATGGACCTGGGTCTGCTGTACGTCGGCGAATTCGCCGTGCCCTCGCAGTTGGTGGCGATGACCTGGTCGACATTCTGGACCGACGCCGTCGAGCCGCCCTATGCCAAGCTGACCGCAGCGCAGGAGGCCGCGCTGCGCCAGGATAACGATCGCCGGCTGAAGGGCTTGCAGGACATGATCGCGGGGTTCATCGGCACCGCCGAAACGTCGCTCGCCGACCAGACAAAAGAGCGTGAATTCATCGCCTCCGTCCGCGCGACCTTTGCCAAAAAGACCAAGCAGCAGCGGCGGATATTCCTGAACATGGAGGGCTGGACGCAAGCCGAAATCATAGATTTTTGGGGCCGTCCGGCGGCGGTGAAGACCATCGGCGATGTCGAGGCGTTCGAATATTATGCCACCGTCGATACCCGCCAGACCTTTATCGAGCAACAGGTCAGCACCGACAACAAGGGCGTGGTGAACCACATCGCCGAGGTCGAACGCGAGGTTGGCAAGCTGCATTTTTGCGCGATGAGGCTGTTTCTGCAATCCGGCGGAAGCAAGCCCGGGCTGCGACTGATCGATTACGACATCCGCGGGGAAAATTGCAAACGCAGCACGCTGGGCGAGCTCGTTCGGTAGCGCGCTCGCCCATGATGCGTTCGAGAATCAAAAGAGCCCGCGAGGCATTGCTCGCGGGCTCCTGAGATCGTTCGTGGTTCGGAAATAGACCGAACCAGCGATTAGCCGACGATTTCTTCGGGCTTGAAAAAGTAGGCGATTTCGATCGCGGCATTCTCGTCGCTGTCCGAACCGTGCACCGTGTTCGCTTCGATACTTTCGGCCAGTTCCTTGCGGATCGTGCCGGGGGCGGCGTCCTTGGGGTTGGTGGCGCCCATGATGTCGCGGTTCGCCTGCATCGCGTTTTCGCCTTCCAGCACCTGGACCACGACCGGGCCGCTGATCATGAAATCGACGAGTTCGCCAAAGAAGGGGCGTTCCTTGTGGACCGCGTAAAAGCCTTCGGCCTGCTCGCGGCTCATGTGGATGCGCTTCGACGCGACGACGCGCAGGCCGGCGTCTTCCAGCATCTTGGTGACGGCGCCGGTGATGTTGCGGCGCGTGGCGTCGGGCTTGATGATCGAAAAGGTGCGAGTGACCGCCATGGGGGAAGCTCCTGCTTTGTTATGGTTTGCGATGCGCGCGCCTCTAGCCGCGCTTTGGCGGCGCCGCAAGGTCGGAGCGTGGACTAGCGCCGTGGCCGGTTAGGTGCCGCTGCCATAGGTTATGGTCCCGATGACCTGCGCGCCCTGCTGCGTCGCGGTGATCTGGACGCCGGTTTTGGCATCACCGGCCTTTTCGGCGCCGATGATCGCGGTATCGCCGGACTTGATTTCGCTCGTCACCTTCAGGCCCGCCGCCTCGGCCTGTTTGCGGAAATGGGCGATTACGTCGGCGGCCTTCGCGTCGACCTCAAAACTGGCCATGCCGCCGGTGCCGTCGGTGCCGCTGGCGTCGAACCCACCGGTCAGTTTCGATCCGGGATAGGCGGTGAAGCCCGCGGGGAGCTTGGCGTTGGCGACGCCGCCGCCGAACTGCATCTCGCCTTCGTCGGTCTTGATGGTGACATTGCTCATCTCCCCATCGTCGCTGGCAGTAACTTTATAGTCCGCTGTCTTGCCGGTTTCGGGATCGGTGTAGGTGCCGCTGGCAACTTCGGATTCCGATTTGGAACCGCAGGCGGCGAGGAGCAGCGCGCTGGCTGTCAAAGCGATAAGGGGAAATCTGGTCATGATCGGCTCCTATTGCTGGTCTCCTCGCCCGTGCCACCGCGGTAAGCCTTGTGCGGTGACGGTCATCACACTCACGGCCCCTCCGACCAGCGACCACGATCATCCTGTTTCCAGAAATGGGTTTCGACGTCTTCGGCGGCGCTCAGCTTGCGCCAAGTCGCGCGCGCGTCGTCGATGCGGCTGTTGTCGAAGAGCAGGAAGGTGCGGTCGAACCCCAAAGCTTCGTCGCGCCATTCGCCGTCGGCGAGCGCGACCAGCCGGGCGCGGTTGGGCGGTGCGGGGTCGAGCGTTCCCGCAATCAGGATAGGTTCGATCTCTTCATCGGGCGACCCCGCAGCGCCGTGCGGCAGGAAACTCGCGGGGGTCAGCGTCCACAGCGCCTCGTCGATCGCCTGCCGCTGCATCGCCGGGGCGGCGACGATCAGCAGGCGGTCGCCCGCGCCCAGAATGCGCGTCGCGATCGCGGGGAGCACCCGTTCGACGGGGTCGCGGGTCAGCCGGTAAAAGTCGACGCGCGCCATGCTGGCTACGTCATTGCGAGCGAAGCGAAGAAATCTCCAGCCCGCAGCCTTGATTCAGGCCGATAGCTGGGGATTGCCGCGTCGCTTCGCTCCTCGCAATGAAGACCATTTCAGGCATCAGCCCTCGTGATTTTCAGCAATGTAGCGGTCGAGCAGGCGGACGCCATAGCCGGTTGCGCCCTTGGCATAGACCGGGCCGTCCTTGTCGGCCCATGCTACGCCCGCGATGTCGAGATGCGCCCAGGCGACGCCGTCATCGACATAGCGTTTCAGGAACTGCGCCGCGGTGATCGAGCCGCCTTCGCGCGGGCCGATATTCTTCATATCGGCGATCGGGCTGTCGATCAGCTTGTCGTAAGCCGCCGACAGCGGGAAGCGCCACAGCTTGTTGTTGCTGGTCTCGCCCGCCGCGATCAGCTGCGTCGCGAGGTTTTCGTCATTGGCGAAAATGCCGGCATATTCATGGCCGAGCGAGATCACCATCGCGCCGGTCAGGGTCGCCAGATCGACGATGACCTTGGGCGAATACATCTTCTGCGCCCAGGTGATCGCGTCGCACAGCACCAGCCGCCCCTCGGCATCGGTGTTGAGCACTTCGACCGTCTGGCCCGACATGGTGGTAACGATATCGCCGGGGCGCATCGCATTGCCGTCGGGCATATTTTCGACGAGCCCGACGACGCCGACGACGTTCGCTTTCGCCTTGCGCCCGGCGATCGCCTTCATCGCCCCCGCGACGGCGCCCGCGCCGCCCATATCCCATTTCATCATGTCCATGCCCGCGGCAGGCTTGATGCTGATGCCGCCGGTGTCAAAGGTCACGCCCTTGCCGATGAACACCACCGGCTTGTCACCGTCCTTGCCGCCGTTCCAGCGCATCGCGAGCAGCCGCGGCGGCCGCGTCGAGCCCTGCGCAACGCCGAGCAGCGCGCCCATGCCGAGCGCCTTCATCTGCCGTTCGTCGAGTACTTCGAGCTCGACGCCGAGGTCAGCCAGATGCTGGCAGCGTTCGACGAAGCTTTCGGGATAGAGGATGTTCGGCGGCTCGGCGACGAGGGTCTGGGTCAGCGCCACACCATCGGCAATCGCTTCATTCACGGCCCAGCGCGCCGACAGATCGCGATGCGGCGAGGCGATGGTCAGCGTCTTGAGGCTGGATTTCGCGGTGTCGGCGAGCCGGGTGCGATAGGTGTCGATGCGCCAGTTGCGTAGATTTGCCCCCATTGCGAACGCCAGCACATCCTCTTCGTCAACCGCGCCTGCGCTCGCAAAATCGACATGGACCGCCGCCGCGCCGCTGGTCTGCAATCGGCCGGTCAGCGCGCCGCCCGCGCGCTCGAGGTCGTGCAATGTCCCCTCGCCGATCCCGACGAGCAGCAGGCGCAGGACGCGGCCGCCGTCGACCGCCGCCGTTTCGGCAATCCCGCCCGCTGCGCCTTCGAACCGCGCCTGCGCCGCGGCGCCGCTCAGCAGCACGCCGTGCGGCTCACCCAACGCATGAACAAAGGCGTTCAGCTCGCCCTTGCGGACCGGGAAAGCGACGACGTCGGCAGACGCATCGATTTGCGCGACAAAGTGAATGTCCATTCGGTAACTCTCTCATGCGATGATTGATTGCAGCGTGCGGGACCGATAGGGGTTTCGCTTGCGAGTTGCAAAAACAAAGCAGCCGGTCCAACCCGGGCGGACGCAATCGATAAGTGGGACAAAGTGATTAAATGAGCTGGGCTTTGTTCCAACGCGCGCACCGATCGCCGCCGCTTTGGCTGGCGACGGCCAGCGGATTTGCGCTGCTCGCCAGCCCCGCAGTCGCGCAGCAGACCGGCGATTCGCTTCCCGCTCAGGAAGTGTCTGGCGAACCCGATCTCCAGACCCCCGACATTACGCCGGTCACCACCGATGCCCCTGCGGTCGCCGCCGAAGACCAAGTCGGCTTTGCCGCCGACAACCTGAATTACGACAGCGACAGCGAAGTCGTCGTGGCCGAGGGCAATGTCGCGATGAACCGCGAAGCGATTTCCATGCGCGCCGATAAGGTCACCTGGAACCGCAAGACGGGGCAGGTGTTCGCCGAGGGCAATGTCGCGATCAAGAGTCCCGAGGGCGATACCGCCTATGGCGACCGTATCGAACTGACCGACAGCCTGCGCGACGGGGTGGTCGAAAACCTGCTCGTTGTGCTCGACAACGGTTCGAGAATGGCCGCGATCAAGGGAACGCGGTTCGAGAATGGCAATATCGAGCTGGAAAACGCCGCCTACACCGCCTGCCCGGTCGAGGATGCCGACGGATGCCCCAAAAATCCGAGCTGGCAGATTCGTGCCGTTCGCGTCACCTATGACCGGGCGCAGAACAAGATCCGCTACAAAGGCGCAAGGGTCGAGATTTTCGGGCTGCCGCTGATCCCGCTGCCCGGGCTCAGCCATCCGGCGAACAGCGAGGCGGGCAGCGGCATTTTGGTGCCCGAAATCCGCCTCGACCGCAGCAATGGCTTTGAAATCGCGGTGCCCTATTATCTGCGCCTCGCCGCCGATCGCGATATCACGATCACCCCGCATCTCTATACCGGCGCCGCCCCGATGCTCGAAGGCGAGTTCCGCGCGCTCACCGACATCGGGTCGTTCCGGATCAATGGCTATGCGACCTATGGTTCGTTGGTGCCATTGACCGGCGAAGACCCCGACAGCCGCAAGCGCTTTCGCGGCTACCTCGAAAGTGCGGGCAAATTCCAGTTCGACCCGCGTTGGAGCTTTACCTATTCAGGCCGCATCGCCACCGACCGGACGTTCATGCGCCGCTATGACATCAGCCGCGACGACCGGCTGCGTTCGACCTTTGAACTCGAACGGATTGGCGGCAATAGCTACCTGTCGATCGCGGGCTGGGCGACGCAGACGCTGCGCCGCAACGACGAACAGGGGCAGCAGCCGATCGCGCTCCCGATCATCGATTATCGCCAGCGGTTCGCCGATCCGGTGCTCGGCGGCCAGGTCGAGCTACAGCTCAATACGCTCGCGATCGGCCGCACCGCGGGACAGGACACTCAGCGTGCCTTTGCTGGCGCGCGCTGGGATTTGCGCGGGCTGACGCGGCTGGGGCAAGAGGTTACCCTGACCGCGCTCGTGCGCGGCGACGTCTATCACAGCGACGAGAACCTGCTGACCGCGATCCCCGGCTATCGCGGCAAATCGGGCTGGCAGACGCGCGGCATCGCCGCGGTCGCCGCCGACATGCGCTGGCCCTTTGTCGGCGAATTTGCCGGCGGTACCCAGACGCTGACTCCGCGCGTCCAGATCGTCGCCACCCCCCCGCTCAAGAATCTCGACATCCCTAACGAGGATTCGCGCGCCTTTGACCTGGAAGACAGCAACCTGTTCGCGATCAACCGCTTCAACGGGTACGACCGCTTCGAGGATGGCGCGCGCATCACTTATGGTGTCGAGTGGAATTACAGCCGCCCGGGGTTCAATATCAGCAGCAGCGTCGGCCAAAGCTATCGGCTGTCGGACAAGCCCGCGCTGTTCCCCGACGGGACCGGGCTGACCAGCCGCACGTCGGACATCGTCGGACGGACGACGATTGCCTACCGCGATTTCCTGCGCCTCACCCACCGCTACCGGCTCGACAAGGACAATTTTGCGATCCGCCGCAACGAATTCGACGCGACGATCGGCAGTCGCTCGACCTATGCGGTACTCGGCTATTCGCGGCTTAACCGCGATATCCTGCTGCTCGGCGAGGAACTGCAGGACCGCGAAGAGGCACGCGTCGGCGGGCGGGTCAAGGTGGCGCAATATTGGTCGGTCTTCGGTTCGGCGATCGTCGACCTGACCGAACGAAGCGACGATCCCCTCAGCACCGCCGACGGTTTCGAGCCGATCCGCCACCGCCTGGGCGTCGCCTATGACGACGATTGCCTGTCGATCGCGCTGACCTGGCGCCGCGATTATGCGGACACCGGCGACGCCCGGCGCGGCAACAGTTTCTCGTTCCGCGTCGCGTTCCGCAACTTGGGGTTCTGAACGGGCCGCTCAGACTAGGTTCAGCGTGATCGCCCTATCTGCACCCTTCAAACAAGTCCGAATGGCGGATTGCGCTGGACCATCGGGCGTATCCGCTGATACGGAGCGTCCGAACCTTCTCGAATAGGGTAAAGATGACCAAATTTTCGACCATGATCAGCCTGATTGCCGTGGCCGCCGCCGGGATGACGCCCGTGCTGGCCCAGACCGTCAGCGACGACGATGTCCCGACAACCAGTCTGAATATTCCGGGCAATGTCCAGATTTTCGGCGATGCCAAAAGCAACGTCTATCGCCCGTCGGCGACCGTGAACGGCGAGATCATCACGGCGACCGACATCGAGCAGCGCATGGCGCTGATCCGCATCGCCAACAATGATGTCGCGCTGCCACCCGAGGAGCTGCAACGGCTGCGGCAGCAGGTCTTTAGCAACCTGATCGACGAAAAGTTGCAGATTCAGGAAGCCAAGGCGGCCGACATCACGATCGACGAGAATGTCGTCAACGACCAGTTCGCGCGGCTCGCGCTTCGCTTCAAGCAGACGCCCGACCAGTTTTCGACCTATTTGATCTCGAAAGGATCGTCCGCCGCAGCGGTCAAGCAGCAGATCCGCGGCGAATTCGCCTGGGATCGCCTGTTGTCGCGCAACATCCAGTCGACGACCAATGTGTCGACCGACGAGGTGGAATCGGTGGTCCAGCGGATGAACGATGCCAAGGGCCAGGACGAGTTCCATCTCGGCGAAATCTATCTGTCGGCACCGCCCGAAAATGTCGCTGCGGTCACCGAAAACGCACAGAAAATCATTCAGGCGTTGCAGGCCGGCGGCAGCTTTGCCGCCTATGCGCGCCAGTTTTCGGAAGCATCAACGGCGGTTGTTGGCGGCGATCTGGGCTGGGTCAAGGCCGGCCAATTGCCGACGTCGATGGCCGAAGCGGCGACGACCATGCAGCCGGGCCAGCTGGTCGGGCCGATCCAGGTTCCCGGCGGCATATCGATCATGCTGATGATCGACCGGCGCCAGGTACTGACCGCTGATCCGCGCGACGCGATCCTCAGCCTCAAACAGATTTCGCTCGATTTCCCGGCCGGAACCACGCAAGCGCACGCCTCCGAGCTGGCCGGCCAATTCGCCGAATCCACGCGCAACATCGCGGGTTGCGGCGGTGCCGATGCGGTCGCGGCGCAACTGGGTGCCAAAGTGGTGTCGCGCGACAATATCGAAATGCGGGTATTGCCCGCACCGCTTCAAAATACGCTGGTCAATTTGCAGATCGGTCAGACCACGCAGCCGTTCGGAGCGGCGAACGAGGGTATCAGCGTTCTGGTGCTGTGCGGCCGCGACATGCCGCAAACGGCGACCGCGCCGAACCTTGAGCAGATTGAGGCACGCCTGCTCGAAGAAAAGGTCAACAAGCGGGCTCAGCGCTATCTGCGCGACCTGCGCCGGGATGCCGTGATCGAATATAGCTAATGTCTTTTGCCCATCTTCGACAACCGATCGCGGTCACCCTCGGTGACCCGGCCGGTGTCGGACCCGAAGTTACCGCCCGCGCCTGGGCGGCGCGGCGTGAAAACAGCCTGCCCCCCTTTGTCGCGATCGGCGATGTGGCCGCAATCGAAGCGGTCTGGGACGGTCCGATCGCGCGGGTCGGCGATATGGACGAAGTGATGCGGACGTTTGTCGATGCGCTGCCCGTCTGGCACCTCGAAGACAGCGGCCCCGTCACCCCCGGCACGCCGACCGCCGCGGGGGCAACCTGCGCACTGCACGCGCTCGAAACCGGCATCGGATTAACCCGCAATCAGGCGAGTTCGGCGCTGGTCACCGGGTCGGTATCGAAATTCGCGCTTCACGGCATCGGCTATACCCATCCAGGGCAGACCGAGTTTATTGCCGAACGCTGCGGCGTGACCGCAACCAATGCGGTGATGATGCTCGCGGGGCCGTCGCTTCGCGTCGTCCCGCTGACCGTCCATATTCCGCTGATCGAGGTTTCCGACCGGCTGACCACCGAGCTGATTGTGGCTAAGGCGCGGATCGTTGTGCGTGGGTTAAAGCGCGATTTCGGCATTGAAAACCCGCGCATCGCGCTCGCGGGGCTGAATCCACATGCCGGTGAAAACGGCCAGCTTGGCAGCGAGGAAGCGCGCATCATGATTCCAGCGGTCACCCAGCTGGCCGAAGAAGGCATCGTCATCGACGGTCCGCTCGCGGCTGACAGCCTGTTCGCGCCCGCCGTCCGCGTCCGCTACGACGCTTTACTGTGTGCCTATCACGATCAGGCGCTGACCCCGTTCAAGGCGCTGCATTTCCACGATGGGGTCAATCTGACCCTCGGCCTGCCGATCATCCGCACCTCGCCCGACCATGGCACCGCGTTCAACATCGCCGGCACCGGGGTCGCCGACCCCGGCCCCACTATTGCGGCGATCGCCATGGCTGCCGAACTGGTGATCGCGCGCGAGCACCATTGCGCGCCGGCGAAGTGACGGCGCGACCTGCGCCCCATCTGCCGCCGCTGCGCGAAACGGTGCGCGCGCATGGATTGCAGGCGAGCAAGGCGCTCGGCCAGAATTTCCTGTTCGACGAACAATTGCTCGATCGCATCGCCGCGATCCCGGGCGACCTTGATGGCGCCACGGTGTTCGAAGTTGGCCCCGGCCCCGGCGGCCTGACGCGCGCGTTGCTCCGCGCCGGGGCGAAGGTGATCGCGGTCGAGCGCGACGACCGCTGTCTGCCGTTGCTTGGCGAGCTCAGCGAAGCGTTTCCGGGCCAGCTAACGGTGATCGCCGACGACGCGATGGCGGTCGACGTCGATGCGCTGACCGACGGCGCACCCTATCATATCGTCGCCAACCTGCCGTACAACGTCGGCACCGCGTTGTTCACGCGCTGGCTGGAGCCCGCAAGCTGGCCGCCGCGCTGGTTATCGCTGACATTGATGTTCCAGCTAGAGGTTGCTGAGCGCATCATCGCGCCGGTTGGGGCCAACGCCTATGGGCGGCTCGCGGTGCTGGCGCAGTGGCGCTCGACCGCCAAAATTGCCATGAAGGTCCATCGCTCGGCCTTCACCCCGCCGCCCAAGGTGATGTCGGCGATCGTCCATGTCGTTCCTGCCGAGCAGCCCGAAGGTATCAATCCGAAACTGCTGTCGAAACTGACCGAGAAGGGCTTTGGTCAACGGCGCAAGATGCTGCGTCAGAGCCTGAAGGGCCTGGAGGGCGCGGTTGCCGCGGCGGAGGCGCTCGGCATCGACCCGACGCGCCGCGCCGAAACCGTCAGCGTCGCCGAATGGGTGTCGTTGGCGCGGGCGTTGGGGGCTTAGAGCCAGCTTTCGACCGATCCAAAGCATTCGACATTGACGCACGCGGAACGTCGAAGCGCCGCCGTTCTGATAATGCGGTGTTATATGCACGTTCGGCTGAGATCAGGCGGGCGGGCTTGAGGCCGTGCGCAGAATGCTTTTGAAGGTTTCCGCCCGACGCTATACGGGCACCGGAGATGAATTATCGCCATTCCTTCCATGCTGGCAATAGCGCCGATGTTGTAAAGCACAGCCTGCTGATCGCCCTCGTGCGGGCCTTGCAGCAAAAACAGGGCGCGCTGACCCTGATCGACACCCATGCCGGTTGCGGGCTGTACGACCTTGGCGGCGAGGAGGCGAGGCGCACCGGTGAGGCCACACAGGGCGTGCTGCGGGCCTTTGCCGATACGAACCCCTTGCTGGACGACTACCGCGCCGCCGTACAGGCGGTGAATGCCGGGGCCGAGCTTCGCTTCTACCCCGGATCGCCTCGATTTCTGGCGCAGCTTTTGCGTCCGCATGATTTTCTGATCCTGAACGAGAAACATCCCGACGACGCCTATGCCCTGCGCGGCGCGATGCGCGGCACATCCGCCGCGGTGCATCAACGCGACGCCTACGAGCTTTGGCTGGCGATGCTGCCGCCCCGCACCGCGCGCGGCGTGGTGGTGGTCGACCCGCCGTACGAGCAGACCGATGAACGCGCACGTATCACGTCCACCCTCGCCGCTGCGCATCGCAAATGGGCGCATGGCGTGACGGTGATCTGGTATCCGCTGAAGGACCGCGAGACGCATCGGCGGTGGAAGCAGCAGTTGCGGAACCTCGGAATCTCGAAATTGTTGGTCGTCGAGCATTGGCTATACGATAGCGATCAGCCCGACATTTATAACGGCGCGGGCCTTTTTATCGTCAACCCGCCCTACGCCTTCACGCAGGCGCTGCCGCCTCTGCTGGAAGCCCTGCGCGCCGCGCTGGCGCCGGCGGGGCATAGGGGAGAGATTATCTGCGATTGGTTGGGCGGTTAAAAACGGCCCTCGCCTGCCCCTGCTTCCAGTGAGCCGCGCTTAATCGCCGTCGGCATCAACCATGAAAACCGTCGGCTTGCCGCGAGAAGTCGGGTCCCATCCGGCCGACAATGCCGCTCGCACACCTCGTAAGGCTATGGCGTCGTTAATGTGCGAACGCCCTTTCGGCAAACCTTTCAACAGACGCTTTGGCGTCGGAAATTCCAGCACGGCTTCGCGTGGCATATCTCTCTGGCGCAAGGCGACCCTCATGCCCATCCAGCCTTCGGAAGAGGACAGTTGGGGCTCGCTCAGGAGTTCCCAGTCATATTTGACACCATCGATTTGGACGGTGCCGGCGCGGCCGTGCATGTGAAGCATAGGATGCCCTTAGCATATCAGGCGCGGCGCTCCAGTCGGTTCACATCAAAGATCGGCTACCGGAGCGTTTAGCGGCCAAGACAGCCGCTTCGCGGCGGCGATATCGACCAGTTGCGGACATTGCTTCTCTCCTCCCTCTTAGGAAGGAGAATCTATCGAATCCGCTCAATGCCGCCGTAAGCCTAGGCCAGATCCTAATTCTTATTATTGCTGGTACCCACCGTCGCCACCACCGGCTTCGGCACCAAAGCCTCCGCCGCGACAACGCGCTTCGACGCGCTTGATGAGATCTTTTTTTCCAGCGCGGCCACTTGCGGACATTTGTCGCCGCAGACGCGCTGCGCTTCGGTCAGTTTCTGACGCGCCAGTTCGAGCGCGCCCTTGTCGGCGAGCGCTTCGCCCTGCCCGGTCAGCGCGACGATGTCGTTGGGTTCGAGCACTAGGGCTTCACGATACAGGCCGATCGCCTTGCCGGGCAGCCCTTGCGCGCGGGCGACCTGTGCCAGCGCGATGATCGCCGAGCGGTTGCGGGGATCGGCGGCGAGTGCCGATTCATAGAAGTCGACCGCAAGGTTCAGATCGCCGGCTTCCTGCGCCGCCTGGCCTTGCTGCTGGAGCGCGATCGAGCGTGGGAAAATGTCGTTGTCGGCGCGCTGGGCATCGGATGCCGTGGGCAGGCTGGCAAGGATCAAACCCGCAGATAGAGCCAGAAAACTGACGCGCATCGCATTCTCCCATCGCTTCATTGCGGGGATGCTAACATGGCGCTGTCAGTCGTGCGAGGAAAAATCCGTCGCATCCGTCGTGCTTCGGGGTAAGCAGAAAACCGTGGCCCGCGGCGCGTCCGACGCCATCGGGCAGATAGCCGGTATCGGCGGTCCAGCCGCGATTACGGGTCAGAAAACCATCCACCTGTGCGCGCCCCTCGCGAGCGATAATCGAGCAGACAGCATAGAGGAGTTTGCCGCCCGGCGCCACCAAGGCCGCACCGATGTCCATCAGTTTCGCCTGATCGGCGACATGGCGGTCAAGCCGCGCCGGGGTCGAGCGCCAGCGCAGTTCGGGGCTGCGCCGCCAGGTGCCGCTGCCCGAACAGGGGGCATCAACGATGACGCGGTCGGCTTTGCCCATCCGGTCGGTAAGCATCGTGCGTTCCTGCCCGGGGTTGAGCAGCAGCGTTTCGATGCTGGTCGCGCCGGCGCGGTGCGCGCGCGGGGCCAGTTGTTGCAGCCGCGCGCGGTTGGTATCGCAGGCGAGGATCGCGGCTTCGTCGTTCGTCGCCGAAGCGATGGCGAGGGTCTTGCCGCCCGCGCCCGCGCATAAATCGATGAACACCTGCCCGGCTTCGGCGCCGAGCGCGGCGGCGGCATATTGGCTCGCGGCGTCCTGAACCTCGAATTGCCCCTCGGCATAGGCCGGGTTCTGGACCGCCGCGGTTTCGCCGGGCAGGCGCCAGCCGTCGGCAAGGCCGTCGATCGCTTCACCGTCGGGGAAAATCATGGCCAGTTCGTCGCGGCTTGAGCGCAGGCGGTTAGCGCGCAGGTCGAGCGACGCGCGGGCGAGCATCGCGGTGTGCTCCGCCTTGCCGACCAGCGGGTCGAACAATTTGATCAGCGCGGGAGTGGCGAGCCCGGTTTCGGCGCGCGCTTCGTCGGCGCTGATCGCGGTCGGGCCATAGGAGGCGCCATCGAAGAGCGCGGCGAGTTCCGCATCGCTATCAGCGAGCGCGAGCATCGCGGCGCGCCCCGACGCGGGCACCGAACGCACAGCGCGGATCGCATCATAGACGAGGCCGCGGATCGCGCGGCGGTCCTTGGACCCCGCATAGCGGCGCGCGCGCATCGCCTCGGCAAAGATCGCGTCGGCGGGGGCGCCACCGTCGCGCGCCGAGGCGGCGATGACGTCGAGGATTTCGATGGCGGTCTGGACGCGGGCGGCGGGGGTCATATTTTCAGCTTCTTTCTAATCGTCATTGCGAGCGCAGCGAAGCAATCTCCTGCTGCCGAGAGAGCCTGAGGTTGATGGCTGGAGTCTGCTTCGTCGCTTTGCTCCTCGCAATGACGAAACGGAAACTTCAACCAGCCGGATAATTCGGTGCCTCGCGGGTGATCGACACGTCGTGGACATGGCTTTCGCGCAGACCCGCGTTGGTGATCCGCACAAATTTGGCGCGATCGCGGAAATCGGACAGGGTGCGGCTGCCGGTATAGCCCATCGCGGCTTTCACGCCCCCGACCATCTGGTGGATGACATCCTTGGCTGGACCCTTGAACGGCACCTGCCCCTCGATACCTTCGGGGACCAGCTTCATCTGGTCCTTGATGTCCTGCTGGAAATAGCGGTCGGCCGATCCGCGCGCCATCGCGCCGACGCTGCCCATGCCGCGATAGCTTTTATAGGTCCGCCCCTGGAACAAGAAGGTTTCGCCGGGCGCCTCGGCAGTCCCGGCGAGCAGCGAGCCGACCATGACGCTCGACGCGCCCGCCGCCAGCGCCTTGGCGATGTCGCCCGAGGTGCGCAGACCGCCGTCGGCGACGATCGGGATATTCTGTTTCGATGCCGCTTCGACGCTGTCGAGGATCGCGGTGAGCTGCGGGACGCCGACGCCCGCGACGATCCGCGTCGTGCAGATCGAACCCGGGCCAATCCCGACCTTCACGCCATCGGCGCCCGCGTCGATCAGTGCCTTCGTCGCTTCGCCGGTGGCGACATTGCCCGCGAGCACCTGGACGCGGTTCGACAGTTTTTTGATCTTGGCGACCGTCTCGCCGACCATTTTGCTATGGCCATGCGCGGTATCGACGACGATCAGATCGCATTCGGCGTCGAGCAACGCTTCGGCGCGCTCGACGCCCGAGTCGCCGGTGTTGGTCGCGGCGGCGACGCGGAGGCGGCCGCTGCTGTCCTTGGTCGCCTCGGGGAAATTGACCGCCTTTTCCATGTCCTTGACGGTGATCAGCCCGATGCAATGATAATCGTCATCGACGACGAGCAGCTTTTCGATGCGGCGCTGATGAAGCAGTTTGCGCGCCTCGTCCTGGCCAACGCCGGGACGCACGGTCGCAAGGTTGTCCGCGGTCATCAGCTCGCGAACTGGCTGGCCGGGATTGGCGGCGAAGCGCACGTCGCGATTTGTCAAAATGCCGACCAGCTTGCCGCCCGGTTCGACCACGGGAATGCCCGAAATCTTGTGCTGGTCCATCAGCGCGGTGGCGTAAGACAGCGGGGCGTCAGGGGTGATGGTGATCGGATTGACGATCATCCCGCTTTCGAAGCGCTTCACCTGGCGCACCGCGGCGGCCTGCTCCTCGATCGTCAGATTGCGGTGGAGGACGCCGATGCCGCCGATCTGCGCCATCAGGATCGCCATATCGGCCTCGGTCACCGTGTCCATCGCCGACGACAGGATCGGGATGTTCAGGCTGATCTCGCTGGTCAGCTGGGTCGACAGGATCGCGTCGCTCGGCAGGATTTCGGATGGGCCGGGCACCAGCAGCACATCGTCAAAGGTCAGACCGGTCGTGATTTCCATCGGGGCCACTTTCTGGTGCGGGCGGCGTCTGTCCCGCATTTCGGGACGGCACGCGCGATTCGTTTGGTGGCGGCCCATGTAACCAGTCGGCCCCGCGCGCGCCAGTGGGCGGCGCATGATTATTTCGCGGTAGGCGTCTCGGTCGCTTCGACGGTGAAGCGGCTGTTGTCGAGCCGCAGTTCGTCGCCGCAATGGCTGCATGCAACGATCATGTTAAGGTCGTGACCGCAAGGCCGGTGGGTGAGCAGCACCGGCGGGCCGCGCTCGTCCGAAAACCAGCGGTCACCCCATTGCAGCAGTGCGAGCAGTACCGGATAAAGGTCGCGGCCCTTGGCGGTCAGCCGATATTCGAAGCGGTCGCCGCGGTCGGAATAGGGTGCGGCCCGAATGATCCCCTGCCGCACCAGCCGCTCCAAACGCCCGGTCAGGATGTTGGTCGCCATCAGCGTGTCGCGCTGGATGTCGTCGAAGCGGTTGATGTGGGTGAACATGGCGCGGACGACCAGCGTCGCCCAGCGGTCGCCGAACAGCTCAATCATCGTATCGACCAGCGGCCGTCCGCCCGGGCGACGCGCGCCAACATCACCGTTGAAGCGGCGGCGCTCATAATGCGGGACGACCTGCGCCAGTCCCGGCCCCTCGCGCCAATCGACGTCGCGTGGGTCGATTTCGGCATGGCAATGGCCGCAGGTCGGCACCGGCTCGGTCGCATGGCCGCAGGTCGCATGGTGCAGCCGGACCTGGAAATCGCGGCTGTCCGCCTCCCATTTATGCTGCCAGCGCAGCATCATCAGACCATTGGGAAACTGGTCGCGGCCCTTTTGGGTCAGCATATAGTGAAAGCCGCGGCCACCCTTGCGCGGCACCTTGGCGAGGCAATCTTCCTCGACCAGTTTTTTGAGGCGACCGTTGACCACCGAGCGCGCCAGCCCCGTACGCGCGACAAATTCGTCGAAACTGTGGATGCCGAGCAGCGCCTGCTCCATCAACAGTAGCACCGGCACGTCGCCGACGACGTCGAGCGCGCGCCAGATCGAACAAGCCCTGATGGTGCGGTCGTGTTTCACACGCTTCCCTCATTGAGAACGTCATCCCGGCGGAAGCCGGGATCTCTCCCTCGCATTTCGGCGTACCGGTGAGATCCCGGCCTTCGCCGGGATGACGTCTTTATGGCAAGGCGGACCAGAATTGAACCAAGTTCATCAGAAGCGCCCGGTCAATTGCACCGCAATTGTCCGCGGCCGATCGACGATGCCGTTATACGCATTGCCGGCATTGCGCGTGATCGTCGTCGCCAGCGGCATCGAGCTGGCGGTTTGCAGGATACGCTGGTTGGTCAGGTTGCGCCCGATCAGCGCCACTTCCCAACGATTGTCGATCTGGCCGAGCGCCAACCTGGCCCCCAGCTTGACATAGCCATCCTGAAAGGTGCGCGGATCAAGGTTGGCCGACGCGATATAGGAGGAGGAGAAGTCGGCGTTGATGTTGAACGCCACCTTCATGTCGCTGCTGATCGGGGTCGTGTAATCGAGGTTGAGGTTGCCCGACCATTTCGGCGACAGCGCGTTGCGCAGCCCGGTATAGTCACAAAATCCGCCCGGCCCCGGCACCTGCAGATAATAGCATTGGCCCGAGGTGAAGTTGGTGAATTTGAAGTCGAGATAGGCGACCGCGCCGCTGATCGTCAGGCCGTCGGCAATCGCGGCGCGGAAGTCGGCCTCGACCCCCTGCGTGCGCGCGCCTGCGGCGTTCGCGACGTTGAAGTTCAGCGTGCCATCGAAGATGTTGACCTGCAAATCCTTGTACGTCGTGCGATAGAGCGACAGGTTGAAGGCGACATTGCGCCCCTTGTATTTCAGCCCCGCCTCGAAATTGTCGGCGCTTTCATCCTCAAACTCGAAGGCGCCGGGCTTGGCGACGGTGGTCGACCCCGGCAGCGAGTTCGAACGAATGTCGAAACCGCCCGCCTTGGTGCCGCGCGCGAACGAGGCGTAGAGCATCAGGTCGTCGGTGGCGTCGAACTGGACGTTGACCATCGGGTTGAAGCTGTCTTCGCTCAGCTTGCCCGATATGCTGTGCGCCTCGATATTGAGCGCGCGGAAGGTTCCGGCGACGACCAGCGGATTGAAGGTGTTGAGCGGCCCCTGAACGATCCGCAGATCGCGGCTGCCGCTTTTCTTCTCATGGTTGAAGCGCGCGCCGGCGGTGATCCGGAACCGGTCGCTGAGTGCCAACTCGCCCTGCGCGAACACCGAGATCAGGTCCGATTTCTGCGAATAGACGCGGTCGTTGCGGGTGTCACCGAGCGCGTTGAACGGCGGCCCCAGGGCAAGGAAGGTCGAGTTGAACAGCACTTGGTCGTCCACGTCGAGCTTGGCGTGCTGGTAATAGGCACCGGCGATGTAGTTGAACGCCTCACCACCCGGCGACGCCAGCCGCAGTTCCTGAGAATATTGCCGGTAATCTTCCTGCAAATTGGTACCGTCGAGGAAGCTGATCCCCGAAAAATCGACGTCGACGATCTCGCGCGTCTTGTAATCGAGCAGCGACGACACCGAGGTCAGCGTGTGCTCGCCGATCTCCAGATCGGCATTCAGCGTCGCGCCGAACACCTTGTTGCGGCTCTGGTAGCCATTGTCCTCGCGGACATAGTCGGCATCGGTGCTGACGAAGAACGGCCCCTGAAAGACCGTATTGTAATTGCCGACCGCGCCGAACACGTCGCGCGGCTGGCCCTTCATTTCGAAGTCGGCATATTCGAGCTTGAGCTCGGCAGCAAACGGCCCGCCGCGATCGAACTCGAGCTTGCCGCGGAAATATTTCTCATCGACGTTCGGCTCATCGCGGTCGAGCTTTGCGTTGTAGAAATAGCCGTCCATCTTGCGGTAATAGCCGACGACGCGCGCCTCGACGCCTTCGCTCAGCGGGCCAGACAGCACGCCGGTGAGCTGCAATTCCTTGTGGTTGAATTCATAGAGGCCGCTCACCGAGCCTTCGAATTCGTCGGTAGGGCTGCGTGTCGTGATGTTCACCGCGCCCGCGATGGCATTTTTGCCGAACAGCGTCGGCTGCGGCCCGCGCAGCACTTCGACGCGCTCCATGTCGACGAGCGGCAGGCGCGAGAGCTGGTCGCGGCCATAATAGACGCCGTCGACGAACATCGCGACCGACTGTTCGAAACCCTTGTTGTCGCCCGACGCGATGCCGCGGATCGCGATACGGTTGGCGATCGCGGTCTGGGTGATCTTCAGGTTCGGGACTGACGACGAAATCTGTTCGAGGTTGGTCTGGCCGTAATTTTCGACCTGTTTGCCGCTGATCGCCGAGATCGAGATCGGCACGTCCGACAGGCCTTCGGCGCGTTTTTGCGCAGTGACGATGATTTCCTCGAGCCCGCCCTGATCGTCAGCCGGTGCCGCGTCCTGCGCAAAAGCCATACCGGGGCTCGCCAGCGCCGATGCAGTGAGCAGCGCAACAAAATAGCTCTTCATAAGGATCCTCCCACGCACCATCGTCTTGGCGACCACCGCCCGCGATGTTTTTCTTGCCTTGCGACTCATAACGGCTTTAAGTATCGTTATGCAAGTCAGATAATTTGAGAGAGGACAGCAGTGCCGCAAAACGGCCTTCCCCCCGCGCTGACGCGCAATTTGCGCCTGCCCGCGATTGCCGCGCCGATGTTCCTTGTCTCGGGACCGGAGATGGTGATCGCGGCATCGCGCGCCGGGATGATCGGTAGCTTTCCCGCCCCCAATGCGCGAACCTCGGCCGATCTGGAGGATTGGGTGAGCCGCATCGACGCGGCACTGTCGCACGATCCCGACGCGGCAGCGTGGGCGGTCAATCTTGTCGTCCATCCGTCGAACAGCCGCCTCGCAGAGGACGTTGCCTGCGTCGTGCGCCACAGGGTGCCGCTGGTCATCACTGCGCTCGGCAGCCCGGCGCGGGTCGTCGAGGAAATCCACAGCTATGGCGGGCTGGTGTTCGCCGACGTCAATTCGGTCGGCTTTGCGCGCAAGGCGGCCGCTGCCGGGGTCGACGGCCTCGTGCTCGTTGCTGCGGGCGCGGGCGGCCACACCGGCGCGACCGCGGGTTTCGCCTTTGTCGAGGAGGTGCGGCAGTTCTGGGATGGGCCGCTGGTGCTCGGCGGCGCGATCTCGACGGGTCATGCGGTGCGCGCTGCGGAGATTTTGGGCGCCGACCTCGCCTATCTCGGTACATCGCTGATCGCCTGCGCCGAGAGCATGGCGGCGCCGGGGTACAAGGACATGATCGTCGCGGCGGGCGCCGAAGACATCGTGCCGTCGAAAGGGATCACCGGGGTCACCGCCAACTGGCTGAAACCCAGCCTGATTGCCGCGGGATACGACCCCGCCAACATGCCGGAGGACAAGCGACCCAACTTCTCCGACGCGCAGGACGATGCCAAGGCGTGGAAAAATGTCTGGTCCGCCGGGCAAGGCGTCGGCGCGGTGCGCGGCGTCGAACCTGTCGCCGCTATCGTCGATCGCCTCGTGAAAGAATATGATGCGGCCGCAACGCGCCCGCGCTTTGCTGCCACCGAAGGAGCCCTCGCATGACCGCCCAGCTTGTCGAGACGATCGAGACGACGATCCAGCCGAACGACCATCCCTATATGCAGGGCGCGTGGCGCCCCACGTACAATGAGTGGAACGCGATCGTCGCCAATGGCGATGCCGAGGTGATCGGCAACATCCCGACGGACATCGACGGCGTGTATGTCCGCACCGGCGAGAACCAGATTCACGAACCGATCGGCCGCTATCACCCCTTCGACGGCGACGGCTTCATTCACGCGATTTCGTTCAAGGACGGCCGCGCGAGCTATCGCAGCCGCTTCGTCCGCACCAAAGGGTTCGCCGCGGAGAAGGAAGCAGGCCACTCGTTGTGGGCAGGGCTGATGGAACCGCCGCACAAATCGACCCGTCACGGGTGGGGCGCACAGGAATGGCTCAAGGATTCAAGCTCGACCGACGTCGCAATCCATGCGGGCAAGATCATCTCGACCTTTTACCAGTGCGGCGAAGCCTATCGGCTCGACCCCTTCACGCTGGAGCAGCATGGCACCGAAAGCTGGGTACCGCTCGACGGCATTTCGGCGCATTGCAAGGTCGACCTCGCCACCGGCGAGCTGATGTTCTTCAACTATTCAAAGCATGCGCCTTACATGCATTATGGCGTCGTCGGGCCGGACAACAAGCTGAAGCATTATATCCCGGTGCCGCTGCCCGGACCGCGGCTGCCGCACGATATGGCGTTCACCGAAAACTACACGATCCTCAACGACATGCCGCTCTATTGGAACGAGGAGCTGCTCGAAAAGCGGCTGCATGTGGTGCAGTTTCACCCCGACCAGAAAACGCGCTTTGCGATCATCCCGCGCCACGGGCAGCCCGAGGACATCCGCTGGTTCGAAGCCGAGCCGACCTACACGTTGCATTGGCTCAACGCATGGGAAGAAGGCGACGAGATCATCCTCGACGGCTATTATCAGGAAGAGCCGATGCCCAAATCCTATCCCAATGCCCCCGAGGGTTTGGAGCGGATGATGGCCTATCTCGACCAAGGGCTGCTCAAACCGCGTCTCCACCGCTGGCGCTTCAATCTGAAGACCGGTGAGACGGTCGAGGAGCGCCTCGACGACCGCGATCTTGAGTTCGGGATGTTCAACCACCGCTATGCGGGCAAGCCCTATCGCTACGCCTATAGCGCGATCCCCGAGCCGGGCTGGTTCCTGTTCCGCGGGCTGGTCAAGCACGACCTCAATGCGCGGACGAGCGAAGAGTATGAATTCGGTCCCGGCCGCTTCGGCAGCGAAGCGCCCTTTGCGCCACGCATTAATGCGAAGGACGAGGACGACGGATATCTCGTTTCGTTCATCGCCGACCTGGAAACCGACAAGTCCGAATGCGTGCTGATCGACGCGAAGAATATCGCCGCGGGGCCGGTGTGCCGGATCATCCTGCCTGAACGTATCTGTTCGGGAACGCACACGGTGTGGGCGAGCGGCGACGATATCGGGATGGGCGACAACAGCGTTCTGGCCGCCTGAGATGATTGCGGCGGGAGAGGATAAACGGCGGCAGTATCGCGAAAGCGGGTGGTGGGGCGACAAGAGCTTTGCAGACCTGTTCGCGGCCAATGCGGCGGCGCACCCCGAGCGGCTCGCGCTGGTCGACGCGCCGAACCGCAGCGACTTCGCGTTCGGCGAGCCGCTGCGGTTGGACTATGCCGCACTGGCGGCGGAAATCGACCGGATGGCGGGGGCGCTGGTCGTTGCCGGGATCGGCAAGGAAGATGTGCTGCTGGTCCAGCTTCCGAACATCAGCGAGTTCGTGGCGCTCTATTTCGCCGCGGCGAAGATCGGTGCGATCGTCAGCCCGGCAGCGGTGCAATATCGCAGCCATGAGTTGAAGGGCATGATCGGCGTCGTCGAGCCCAAAGCCTTTGTGTGCGCAACCACGGTCAAGGGGTGCGACCATGTCGGCGTCGCGGCGCCGTTGCTGGATGGCATCGCGCTGATGACTTTCGGACCCGATGCGCCCGCAGACGCGCTCGACCTGTCGGTCGCCGAGGGCGACGCCGAAGCGCTTTCTGTGCATGTCGCCGCCAACCCCGTCGATGCCGACGATATTTTCACCATCTGCTGGACGTCGGGCACCACCGGCGTGCCGAAAGGCGTGCCGCGCAGCCACAATCACTGGATCGCGGTCGCGGGCGCCGGATACGAAGCGATGAAGGTCGGGCCGGGCGATGTGCTGCTCAACCCCTTCCCGCTCATCAACATGGCGAGCATCGGCGGCATCACCATGTGCTGGCTGACCAGCGCGGGGACGATGGTGCTGCACCATCCGTTCGATCCCGCTATCTACCTCAAGCAGATCGCAACCGAGCGACCCAGCCTGACGATCGCGCCGCCCGCGGTGCTCAACATGCTGCTGCAGAACGAGGCGCTCCTCGCATCGGTCGATCTGTCGAGCCTGCGCGTTATCGCCTCGGGATCGGCGCCGCTTGCGCCCGCGATGGTTCGGGGGTTTCAGGAAAAGCTCGGCATCATCATCGTCAATGTGTTCGGGTCGAACGAGGGGATGAGCTTCATCACCGGCGAGGGCGACATGCCCGACCCCGACAGGCGCGCCAGCCTGTTCCCGCGCCGCGGGCAGTATCAGCGCCCCTATGGCGAAGGCCGCGCGCCAAACATCGAAAGCCGGCTCGTCCCGCCATCTGGCGGCGATCCGATCGAGGTGGACGGCGGGTCGGGCGAGTTGCAAATCCGCGGGCCGACCCTGTTCGAGGGTTATCACAATGCCCCCGAACAAACCGCCGCCGCCTTTACCGACGACGGCTGGTTCCGGACCGGCGACCTGTTCGAGATTGCGGAGGGCGGCGAATTCTATCGCTTTGTGGGGCGCTGCAAGGATCTGATCATCCGCGGCGGGGTGAATATCTCGCCCGAGGAGATCGACCAGTTGCTCGGCGGGCATCCTCTGCTGGCCGAGGCGTGTGTCTTTTCGCTGCCCGACCCCACAATGGGCGAGCGCATCGGCCTCGCCTATGTGCCGCGCGGCGCCGACGATGTCGGGGTTGGCGAGGTGGCTGATTACCTGCGCGAACAGGATCTCGCGGTGTTCAAGCTGCCTGAGCGCCTGTTTCGCTTCGACGCACTGCCGCGCAACGTCACCAACAAGGTGATGCGCAGCGAAGTGCGCGACATGGCGCTCGCGACTTTGGAAAAGGAAGCCTGATATGGCGAAGGACGTGTTTATCCTCGGCGGCGCGCAGAGCGATTTTGCGCGCAATATGGAGCGCGAGGGTGGCGGACTGTTCGAGCTGTTCCGCGACGTTGCCGAAGCCGCTTTCACCGCTACGGGCATCGAGCCGAAAGAGGTCGAGACCGCGCATGTCGGCAATTTTGTTGGCGAGTTGTTTGCGGGACAGGGCCAGCTTGGCGGCTTCTTCGGGCATGTTCATCCCGATCTTGCGGGAGTCCCGGCCTCGCGGCACGAGGCCGCCTGCGCGTCGGGCAGCATCGCGATCCTCGCGGCAGCAGCGGAAATAGAGGCCGAGCGTTACGGGCTCGCGCTCGTCCTTGGCATCGAGCTGATGCGCAACGTGCCCGGCCAGCGCGCTGCCGAATATCTCGGCGCTGCGGCATGGGCCGGGCGCGAGGCGCAGGAGGCGCGCTATTTGTGGCCGTGGATGTTCGCGCAGGTCGCCGAGGAATATGACGAGCGCTTCGGGCTCGACCGCGCGCATCTGCGCGGCATTTCGGCGAATAATTTCGCCAATGCCAAGAAAAACCCGAACTCGCAGACGCGCGGCTGGGCGGTTACCGACGACCATCTCGGCGAGAATGACGAGGTCAATCCGCTGATCGAAGGAAGCCTCCGCAAATCCGATTGCGGGCAGGTCACCGACGGCGGCGCCGCGATCTTCCTCGCGTCGCGCGAAGTTGCCGAGGTTTATGCCAGACGCCGCGGCATCCCGATCGAGAGCATCCCCCGCATCAAGGGCTGGGGCCATTCGACCGCGCCCCTGCTCTACTCGACCAAGGTCGCGGGCAGCCGCGGCGAACCCTATGTCTTCCCGAGCGTCCGCAAGGCGATGATGGACGCGCTGCGCCGCGCCGAGATGCCCGATGTCTATGCGTGCGACGGGGTGGAAGTTCACGACTGTTTCTCGATCACCGAATATATGGCGATCGACCATTTCGGGATCACCAACCCCGGCGAAAGCTGGCGCGCGGTCGAGGATGGCACGATTGCCCTCGGCGGCAAATTGCCGGTCAATCCATCGGGCGGGCTGATCGGGCTCGGTCATCCCGTTGGCGCGACCGGCGTGCGGATGCTGCTCGACAGCTGGCGGCAGGTCACCGGCAATGCGGGCGATTACCAGGTCGAGGGGGCGAAGAATTTCGCGACCTTCAACGTCGGCGGCAGCGCGACCACGGCGGTCAGCTTCGTCGTCGGCACCTGATTTGGGCGAAGTCTATCTGTACGACGCCGTCCGCACCCCGCGCGGCAGGGCGCGGCCCGACGGCGGGCTTGCGGGGCTGAGCCCGCAGGAGTTGGTGCGCCAGCAAGCGGCAGCGCTCGCGGCGCGATGTGGCGATTTTGTTCCCGATGCGCTGCTGCTCGGCTGTGTCACCCAGGTCGGCGCGCAGGGCGGGCATATCGCGATGCTCGCCAAGCTCCATGCGGGCTTGCCTGATAAGACCGCCGCGCACAGCATCAACAATTACTGCGCCTCCGGGCTGTCGGCGATCGGACACGCAGTCGCAAAGGTTGCGAGCGGCGAAGCGAGTTGCATTCTCGCGGGCGGGGTCGAGTCGATGAGCGCGACCGCCTTTCTGAGTGACCGCGCCGCGTTCTACACCGACGACAGCCTCCCTCCCCGCGCACGCTTTGTACCGCCCGTGCTCGCCGCCGACCGGCTCGCGAACGCCGAGGGCATCACCCGCGCCGATCTCGACGCGATAGCTCTCGCCTCGCAGCAGAAGGCAGCGGCGACCGACACGGACGCCGCGCTTCAACGATCGCGCATCGCCACCGGACCGCTGACGGGCGAGGAATGCCTCCGCCCGCAAACCACGGCGGCGTCGCTAGCAGCCGCCCCGCCTGCGTTTGGCGAATTGCAGCAGCAATATGCCGGCGCGCTCGAAGGTACGACGTTTCCGCCGCTGCACAGCATCGCCCACGCCCCGCCGATCTGTGACGGCGCGGGCTTGGCGCTGGTCGGCGGTGCGGGACTCGGCCCATCCCCACGTGTCCGCGTTGTGGCTTTTGCCGAAAGTGGAGGCGATCCCGCGGCGTCGCTGACCGCCGGTTTTGCCGCGATGGACAAGGTGCTGGTGCGTGCGGGGCTGACACTCGCCGATATGGATCGGATCGAGTTCATGGAAGCCTTTGCCGTCACCATCGCCAAATTCCTGCGCGACCGCGATGCCGATCCGGCGCGCGTCAATGTGAGCGGCGGGCATCTGGCCAAGGGGCATCCGATGGGTGCGAGCGGGGCGATCCTGACATCCACATTGATCGACGCGCTTGATGCGTGCGAGGGCAGATACGGGTTGGTCGTGCTGACCGGTGCGATGGGGGTTGGTGCAGCAATGGTGGTGGAGCGGGTGGCGTAAATATCCTTCCCATCGACTTGCGATGGGGAGGGGGACCGCCGCGAAGCGGTGGTGGAGGGGCCGCAACGTCGCCGCCCCTCCGTCAGCCCTGCGGGCTGCCACCTCCCCATCGCAAGTCGATGGGAAGGACCCTCTGCCGAAATCCCCATTGCACCCGCGCGGCGTTCCGCTATGGGCGGCGCGTGCGGGGCTTGCCCTACACATGATCGCACCGGTGCCCGAAAGGGCTTAAAATGGGAACGCGGTGAAGGGGTTCGTCCTGACCCCCCGAAGCCGAGGCTGTCCCTGCAACTGTAAGCGGCGAGCGCGACGCACCGATCCGAACATTCGGATCAGCCACTGGGGCAACCTGGGAAGGCGTGTATCAAGCCCTGACCCGCGAGCCAGGAGACCTGCCGGCGTGGGTCGCTCACTGCCAAGGCCCAGGGAAAGGCCGCGGCACGGAAACTCCGTCGAGCGACGACCAAGCGGCTGGAGCCGCTTCGGTGCCGGGGCCGCAGGCATTTACGCCACTTGCGACGCCAGCGCCGGTCGATCGCGCGTGCGTTCGGCAGGCTCCGCCTTCGTTGCCGGCGTGCGGGGGTTTTCCCATGTTGAAATATTCGAGCATTTCTCTTTTAGTCCTTGTCGCCGCGACTCCCGTCGCCGCGCAGGACCATATCAGTTCAGACGACATCGTCGTCACTGCGTCGGGCATCGAACAGTCGAAGGACGAGGTCGGCCAGGCGATCACCGTGATCGACGCCGAAACGATCGAGACACGGCAGACGACCGACGTCGTCGACCTGCTCGCGACCACCCCCGGCATCCGCTTCAACCGCACCGGCAGCACCGGATCTGTGGCGGGCATCTCGATCCGCGCGGCGGAGACGACGCAGACGCTGGTGCTGATCGACGGCGTCAAGGTCAACGATCCGAGCGGGATCGGCGACGGTTATGATTTCGGCCATCTGCTAACCGGCAACATCAGCCGCATCGAGGTGCTGCGTGGGTCGAACTCCGTCGTACATGGCAGCCAGGCGATCGGCGGTGTCGTCAGCCTGATGACCGCTACGCCCGTCGCGGGTTTCGCTGCCAATGCGTCGGTCGACTATGGCCATAGCGACACTCTCACCGCCAAGGCCGATGTTTCGGGCACCGCCGGGCGCTTATCGGGCGGCATCGGCGGCGCTTATTTCCGCACCGACGGCATTTCGTCGGCAGCGGTGGGCAGCGAAAAGGACGGCTACAAGAATTTTGCCGGCAACGCGCGGCTGAAGGTCGCGTTCAGCGACGCGCTGAGCCTCGACCTGCGCGGCTATTACATCAACGCCGACCTCGATTATGACAGCTTCTTCGGCCCCCCCGCCGACAGCCCCGACATCGCCAAACTCGACCAATATGTCGGTTATGCGGGGCTGAACCTCGGCCTGTTGGACGGGCGTTTTACCAGCCGCGCGGCGGTGACCTGGCTCCGCAACGACCGCGACTATTATTTCGTCCGCGGCACCGCGCCCGATTATGGCTATTCGGGTACCAACCTGCGCTTCGAATATCAGGGCGTCGTGACGCCGGTCGAGCAGGCCAAGCTGATCTTCGGCTATGAACATGAGCGCCCCGATTATGATTTCTTCGGCTTTGGATCGACCGACAGCCAGCGCGCCAATATCGACAGCGTTTATGCGCTGGGGATCGTTCAGCCGTTCACCGGTCTGTCGGTCACCGGCGGCATCCGCCACGACGACCACAGCCAGTTCGGCGGCGCCACGACGCTCGGCGCCAACGCCAATTATTCGCCGAACGACGGCGCGACCAATGTCCGGCTAAGTTATGGCGAAGGGTTCAAGGCGCCGTCGCTCTATCAACTCTACGACAGCTTCAGCGGCAATGCGGCGCTGCGCCCCGAGCGGTCGAAAAGCTATGATTTCGGGATCGACCAGAGCCTTGCCGAAGGGCGCGCGCTGATTTCGCTCACCGCGTTCCTGCGCAACACCACCGACCAGATCAATTACGACAATGCGACCTTCACTTACGGCAATATCGACCGCACCCGCGCCAAGGGGGTCGAGGCGACATTCGCGCTGCGGCCCGTCGATGCGCTGAATGTCACCGCGTCCTACAGCTATATCGACGCACGCGACCGGTCGGGGCGCCCAGCGTTCGACGGCAAACGCCTGCCACGCCGCGCCGAACATGCGGTCAGCCTGTCGGCCGATTATGAATGGTCGTTCGGGCTGTCGACGGGCGCGACGGTCACGATGGTAGGTGACAGCTTCGACGACGCAACGAACAGCGTGCGGCTCGACGGCTATGCGCTCGCGGGCGTGCGGGCATCGATGCCCATCGGGCAAAATCTCGAGCTATACGGCCGCGTCGATAATCTGTTCGACGCCGATTATGCGACCGCCGCGGGCTTTGGCACCTATGGCCGCGCCGCTTATGGCGGCGTGCGGGTCAGCTTCTGATGAAGGCGCGCACCGACGCCGAGCACACGGCCAAGATGAAGAAGATTCAGGCGGCGCAGAACAAGAAGGTGGCCGCCAAGACGGTCGAAAAAGGGCTGGTCATCGTCCATACCGGCCCCGGCAAGGGCAAGACCTCGGCGGCGCTCGGCATGGCGATCCGCGCGATCGGGCATGGGATGAAGGTCGGCGTGGTGCAATTCGTCAAAGGCGCGATGACGACGGGCGAGAAGGCGGTGTTCGACCGCTTTCCCGACCTGATCGAGTTCAAGCCGATGGGCGAAGGCTTTACCTGGGACACGCAGGATCGCGCGCGCGATATCGCGGTGACGCGGACCGCTTGGGAGGAGGTCAAGCGGATGATCGCCGACCCCACTTATGCGATGGTGATCGCCGACGAGCTCAATATCGTGCTGCGGTACGACTATCTGCCGGTCGATGAGGTGCTGGAGGCGCTCGCCGCCAAGCCGGATATGACGCATGTGATCATCACCGGTCGCAACGCGCCACAGGAGCTGATCGACGCGGCGGATCTGGTGACCGAAATGACGCAGGTCAAACATCCGTTCCGCGAACAGAATGTGAAGGCGCAGGCGGGGATCGAGTTTTGATGCGATGGCGCAGCCTGCTGGCGGTGACCGCGTTGCTCGGCGGCGCAGCGCTGCTGTGGGCTGCATCCCCTGCCCCCGACACGAAGGCGCCCGCGGTGCCGCAGCGCATCGTGTCGATCAACCTGTGCGCCGACCAGCTGGTGCTGGCGCTCGCGGATCGCAATCAGATCGCGGGGCTGACGAAAAATGCCACCGATCGCGAGATGTCGGGTGAGGCAGCGGCGGCGCGCGGCATCCCGCTGCTCAGCAATTCAGCCGAACAGATATTGGCGATCGAACCCGACCTGATCGTCGGCATGCCCGCCAGCCGCAGCGCCGCGCTCGCCGCTTTGCCGCAGCACGACTACCCGCTGCTCGACCTCGAAACCGCGAACAGCCTCGACGAAATCTATGCCTCGATCCGCCAGACCGCCGCCGCCGTCGGCCACCCCGCACGCGGCGACGCGCTGATCGCCCGGATGCAGCGCGAGCTGGCGGGGTTACCCAAGCCCGGCAACGGCCGGGTTGCGGCCTATTACCAACGCCGCGGCTATATGACCGGGACCGGCACGCTGATCGACGAGTTGATGACGCGCGTCGGGCTGCTCAACCTCGCTGGCAAGCTCGGCAAACCGCCGCTGTCGCAGCTCAGCCTTGAGGAGATGGTCGCGGCAAAACCCGATTTCCTGATCGTTGAAAGCGCGACCGACAAGGTGATCGATCAGGGGAGCGAAATGCTGCACCATCCCGCGCTGAAGGACATCCCGCGGATCAGCGTGCCGCAGGCGTGGACGGTGTGCGGCAGCCCCGCCTACACGCAGGCAGCGCGCAGCATGGTCGAGCAGATCGCGCGCATCGGGAGCAAAGCGTCATGACCCTGCCCCGCTGGTCGCTGATCGCCGCCTTGTCGCTACTGACGCTGGTTGCGGCGATCGCGTCGCTGTTGTTCGGCGCCGTCGATCTGTCGGTCGCGCGGCTCGTCGCCGCTGCGACGGGCGACGGCGACAGGGTGGCGTCGATCATCCTGTTCGACCTGCGCCTGCCGCGCACCGTGCTCGCGCTCGCGGTCGGCGCGATGCTCGGGCTCGCCGGCGCGGCGCTGCAAGGCTATTTGCGCAACCCGCTCGCCGAACCCTCGGTGCTCGGCACCTCGAACGCTGCCGCGCTCGGCGGGGTCGCGGCGATCTACTTCGGTCTCGCCGACATCCATCCGATCGTGCTGCCATTGCTTGCGACAGGCGGCGCGCTGGTATCGCTCGCCCTGCTCGTCGCGCTGGCGGGACAGGCGGAAAGCCCGCTGACCTTGATCCTCGCGGGGATCGCGGTCGGCACGCTCGCGGTCGCGGGGACCAGCCTCGCGCTCAACCTGTCGCCCAATCCCTTCGCCGCGATGGAGATCATGACCTGGCTGCTCGGCAGCCTGGAGAACCGCTCGTTCGATCATGTCTGGATCGCGCTGCCCTGCATCGCCATCGGCACCGCGATGCTGCTGTGGAACGGCCGCGCGCTCGACGCGCTGACCTTGGGCGAGGATGCGGCACAGGCGCTGGGCACCGACCTCAAGCGCACCCGGCTGCGGCTGCTGCTCGGCACCGCGATCGGGGTCGGCGGCGCGGTCGCGGTGGCGGGCGCGATCGGCTTTGTCGGGCTGATCGTGCCGCACCTGATCCGCCCGCTCACCGACCGTAGCCCGTCGGCGATCCTGCTGCCCTCGGCGATCGGCGGCGCGGCGCTGCTGACCCTCGCTGACCTCGGCGTGCGGATCATTCCGTCGACCAACGAGCTGAAACTCGGCGTCGTCACCGCCTTCCTCGGGGTGCCGGTCTTCCTGATCCATCTGATGCGGGAGCGACGGCTATGGTGAGCATCGTCCTTGATCATGTCGGCGTGACGCTCGGTCGTCGCGCCGTCGTCCGTGATGTGTCCGCCGAATTCGGCCCCGGCACACTGACCGCCATCGTCGGCCCCAATGGCGCGGGCAAATCGACGCTGGCGCGCGCGATGCTTGCCTTGGTTCCCGCGACCGGGACGGTGCGCGTCGATGGCGTCGACGCTGCCGCAATGCCCCGCGCCGAGCTAGCGCGGCGGATCGCCTATGTGCCGCAGGGGCAGTTGCTGCACTGGCCGCTGACCGTCGAGCGGCTCGTCGGACTGGGCCGTCTGCCGTACCTCGCGCCGATGTCGCGGATCAGTGATGCCGACACCGCCGCGATCGAGCGCGCGATGGCGCGTGCCGATGTGCTCGATCTGCGCGACCGCATTGCCACCGAATTGTCGGGCGGCGAGCGCGCCCGCGTGCTGTTCGCGCGGGCGCTGGCGGTCGAAGCGCCGGCGCTGATTGCCGACGAGCCGCTCGCCAGCCTCGACCCCGGCCACCAGATCGACGTGATGGACATGCTGCGCGCCGAAGCAGCGGGCGGCGCGCTGGTCATCGCGGTGCTGCACGATTTGACGCTCGCGGCGCGCTATTGCGACCGGCTGCTGCTGATCGATCAAGGCCGGATTATCGCCGATGGCGCCCCCGCCGAGGTGTTGACGACCGAGCGACTGCGTAGTGTTTACGGCATCGAAGCGCGGGTGGAGACCGGCGGCGCGTGGCCGACGATTACCGTACTCGGACGCGCTTCGGGCTAGGCTGGTTTTTCAGCGGACCGGTTCAACGCGTACCGTGCGGCTGACGCGTTTGCCGTCAGCGGAGCGGCTGCGCAGCTCGACCGCCCCGCTGACCGCCACCGGCCCGGCATAAGGCGTCCAGCCGCCATTGCCGACACGGTACTCGATCGTCGTGCCGGGAAAGGCGCTGTTCGCTTCGAGCTTGCCGCCCAAGATTCGAGCGCCCGGCGGCGCGACGCGGTACGCGACGCCCATTTTGTCGAGCATCGGCAGCTGCGCAGCGGCGCGCCCGGCAAAATCCTGCCAGCCCGACCGGAGCTTCGCGGCATCGACGCGTTTGTCGCCCCATTCGTAGCGCGCGCCGGACTGATAGGCAGTGGTCCATGTCGCCGGACTCCACGCCCGTTCGGCCAGCGAGAGCAGGCGCGGGAAGAGCATATAGTCGACCTGCGCATCGGTGCGGGTGGTCTCGCTCCACAATTGGCCCTGCACACCCGCGATACGGCGTCCGGGCTGCAGCACCGGCTCGTCCGCGATCGCCTTGCCCTCGGCCCGGGTGTTGCGGATCGTCGCGGCATTGGCCGGCAAATTGCCGGGCATGAAGCCGAAAACCTGATATTCATCGACCCCGCGCGAGGCCCAATGATAACCGCTCTCGTCCGGATGCGGCGCATAGGGCATGTCGAAATAGCCGAGATCGGGGATCGACAGCACCACATCCCAGCCACGGTTCAGCTGGTCATGCGCCTCGCGGATCGCGCCGGTGTGCAGCACGCCCCAGATGTTCGTTTGCACATTGTGGGGCATTTTCGCGGCGTCGGTATGGCCCATGCCGTCGCTCCAGCCGCCAGCGCGAAGCCCTTTGGCGGCGAGGCGGTTCGCTACCCGCTCGATGAAGCGCGGTGTGAGCTTGCCCGGATCGCCCCCATTTTCGGCGATCATCGCCTGACACGCGGGCGATTTGACCCACGCTCCCGCGGTTTCGTCGGCGCCGAGATGGAAGGTCTGAAGCGGCGTACCCGCCTGTTGGTGCATCGCGGCGAGCGCGTCGACGACGGTATCGACGAAGCGATAGGTCGCGGGCAGGCAGACGTTCAGCGTATTGTCGTTGTAATGCTGGATGCTGCGATATTCGGTCGTGTCCGCCGGATCAATCAGGCGATAGGCGTCCGCCTCCGCCTGCTTGCCCGCGCCTGCCAGGCGCGCGTGGCGAACCTCCATCGCCTTGATCGCGGCGCGGCTGTGGCCCGGCATATCGATCGACGGAATGACTTCAATCTGCCGCGCCGCTGCCGCCTGCACGATCGCGACATAGTCGGCGGCAGTCAGGTAACCATTGACGCCGCCCGTCCCGTCCGGACCGGCACCGAGCTGCGGCAGCAGGCACGCCTGCTCTTGCAGGTCGTGGCACCGTTTCGACCCGATCTCGACCAGTTCGGGCAGCGCCGGAATTTCGATCCGCCAGCCTTCGTCGTCGGCGAGGTGGAGGTGGAGCTTGTTCAGCTTGTACGCCGCCATCGCCTCGACCAGTTTCAAGATCTGGTCGCGACCGTGGAAATTGCGGCCCAGATCAATGTGCAGCCCGCGAAAGCCATATTCGGGGGCGTCCACCACCCGCAGCGATTTCATCCGGCCCTGCTCGAACGCCGCCTGCTGCGCGAGCGAGCGCAGCGCGTGGCTGGCGCCCGCTGCGTCTCGCGCGGTAATCGCGATGCCCGACGCTTTGACGTCGAGCACATAGCCCTCGGGCTTTGTGACCGCTGCGGCATCGACGCGGACCGTGAGCGGCAGCGCACCGCTCTCGGCGACACCCAGCGACGCCAGTGCGGGCGCGATGGCAGCGCGTTCGACACCGTGCAAGGTCACCGTAACGCCGCGGGTCAGATCGACCGACGACTGTTGGCCCTGCACCGCCTCAAGCGGCTTCGGCAGAATCGCCACCCCGGAAGCGGCGAGCGCCTGTCGCCCTGCTTGCACGACAAAGGCGCGTTCGGCGGTCAACCAGCGGGTCTGGTCGGCATCGCTGTTGGTCGCCAGCCGCGCCTCGTTGGTCATCGGCGCGACGAACGGCAGGGCTTCGAGGCCGGTATCGGGGTCGATCGTGACGCGGGTCGCGGCGATCGTGCGTGGCTTCAGCCCTTCGGCAACCAGATAGGCGTTGGGCATTGCGAATGCTTTGGAGAAATTGGCGCCGACACCCCACAGCTTGATGATATGCTTTGCGCCGGGGCGCAGCCTCACCCCGGGCTTCAACGTCAGTTGCTGGACATCGCCGTTGACCAGTCGGTGCGCAAAGATGTCGCTTTCGACGAGCGGCAGCTGATTGACGAAGCTGAAATAGAGCGCGAGGCCGTCGGTCGGCAGCGCGTCGGCCAACGTCTCGGGGATCGTCAGCGCGATCGTCGTCAGGAAACAGCCGTCGATGCCGGTCGGGCAGCTTGGCCGGTTGTCGACAGTCTCCAGCCGATAGCCCAAGGTTTCGGCAAAACGGTCGAGCGACGCCTGCGGCGAGACCTCGGTCGCCCGTGCTTGCGGCACGGCGAGCACCGCAACCGCGAGCGCCGTCCAACCCACAGCTTGCATAGATCCACTCCCGTTCGATAATTTGTATCTGATTTGTCATGCTGTGGCGAACCGGTCAACGGCTTTTGGATTCGACCGAATTGAGAGATATATTGGCGAACCTGTACCAATCCATGCCTTGCCCCTCGCCGAGCTCGGTCAGATTGGTTTTATATTAGTATTGTCACTGGCGCTGGTGACAGCGCGACCAGAGCCCCAATTGCGGTCGGCAATCTTGCGGCGCTCAAGAGACTTTCACGGTCGTGCCAAGGGTTGCGATCCTGATCTGCGCCGGACGCGCGGCGCCAGGCAGCATCCGCGGACTGGCAGCGGGTCGATCTGCCTGTCTGAATTCGGCAGCCAAAGCCAAATTGGTCCTGTCGCGATCTGGCGACCGTGCAAGGCACCGACGATACCAAAGCCGATCGTGCACGCCCCTTGTGCTGCGTGTTGGCATATCGTCTCTATGAACAGATCAAGCGCCGATCCACACGACAGGCCAGCGATCTTGGCATGCATGACCGCAACAACGATTGACGCGACGATACCAATGCAACACATGTGATGGCGGCACTGGTCTTATCGCCATCGTGCCGGGGCAATCAGGTGGAGCAACGTCCTTGTCACTGATCGAACGCGTGGGTCCGCTCCACAAGGACGACCCGACACCGCTATACCTGCAATTGCAGAAAGTCCTGCGCGGCGCGATCGAGGGGCAGTTGGTCAAGCCCGAGGAGGCAATCCCGACCGAGCGCGATCTGGCCGAGGAATTCGAAGTGTCGCGCATCACCGTGCGCAAGGCGATCGACGGGCTCGTCGCCGACGGCATCGTCGCGCGGCGCCGCGGCGCCGGCACCTTCGTCACCCGGCCGCGGGTCGAGAAAAGCTTTTCCAAACTCACCTCCTTTTCAGAGGATATGGTGTCGCGCGGGCGTCAACCGCATAGCGAATGGGTGAGCAAGACCGCTGGTACGGTAACCCCCGAAGAGGCACTGTCGCTCGGCCTATCGCCGGGCTCGCTCGTCTATCGCTTCCACCGCATCCGCTATGCCGACGACACGTCGATGGCGCTCGAATATGCAACGATCCCCGCCTATTGCCTGCCCTCGGTCGAAGCCGTCGGCGCGTCGCTTTATGAGGCACTGGAAGCGGCGGGGCATTTGCCGGCGCGCGCGCTGCAACGGCTGCGCGCGATCGCGTTCACGCCTGAGCAGGCCGAGGTTTTGGGTATCGAAGCGGGGATGCCAGGCCTGTTCATCGAACGCCGCGGCTTTCTGGCCGACGGGCGCACTGCCGAATTCACCCAAAGCTATTATCGCGGCGACGCTTACGACGTCGTGGCGGAGCTGAACGGCTAACCCCCTTTTGCGAAATGCGGCGGCGCGGCACGCCATGCGCAGGTGGCGATGGAATCGCCTCCTCAGCGCGCTTTTGATCCTCAGCATCCAATTTTTTGAACATACATCTTGATGAGCTATATATAACCTATATAGTACCAATGTATCGAGTGCTCCAGAACCGCTCGATCGGGAGGCAAGATACATGACGCTGAGCGCCGCGCTAGACGGACGACATACTGTGATGGAGCAGGAAGCGGGCGAAGCGGCGGCAGCCGTCGGACGGATGCTGAAGGCGAATCGCGATGCATTTGCTGCCATCGCTAACCGCCTGCATGCGTCGTCGCCCACCGCGGTCGTCACCTGCGCTCGCGGTTCATCGGATCACGCCGCAACGTACGCCAAATACCTGATCGAAACGATGACGGGGACGCCGACCGCGTCCGCTGCGCTGTCGATCGCCTCGCTCTATGACGCCCCCTCGCTCGTCGGTAACCGGCTGTGCCTGGCGATTTCGCAATCGGGCCAAAGCCCCGACCTGCTGGCGGCGGTCGAGCAGCAGCGCGCGTCCGGCGCGTTTGTCGTCGCGCTCGTCAACGCACCCGATACCCCGCTCGCCGACCTCGCCGACATCGTGATCGCGCTGTCGGCCGGGGTCGAACGCTCGGTGGCCGCGACCAAATCCTACATCTGCTCGCTGGCGGCGATTGCCGCGCTTGTCGCCGCCTGGTCGCAAGATGCGGCGCTGACCGACGCGCTTGATACGCTGCCGGCCCGCCTCGACGATGCCTTTGCGCTCGACTGGTCGCCCGCGGTCGCCGCGTACCGCGATGCCACCAATCTGTTCGTCCTCGGTCGCGGCTATGGTCTTGGCGCCGCGCAGGAAGCCGCGCTCAAGCTCAAGGAAACGTCGGCGCTCCATGCCGAATGTTTCAGCGCCGCCGAAGTGCGCCACGGCCCGATGGCGATCGTCGGCAAGGGCTTTCACGTCCTGGCGCTCGGCGGTACCGACCGCGCCGCGGTCAGCGTCCGCGATGTCGTCGCCGAATTTCGCAGTCGCGGCGCGACCGTCCTGCTCGCCGATCCAGCAGTTGGCGACCTGCCCGCGATCGCCGCGCATCCGGCGATCGAACCGATGCTGATGATCCAGAGCTTTTATCGCATGGCGAGCGCGCTCGCGCTGGCGCGGGGCTGCAACCCCGACTCGCCTCCGCATCTGAACAAGGTTACCGAGACTTTATGATCTATCGCTTTCACAACGGCTGGGTCGCACTGCCGGACGGCGCCGTCGGCGCGGCGGATATCGCCGTCACCGACGGCGTCGTCACTGCCGTCACGGCAATGGGCGAGACGCCCGCCGACCGAGTGATCGATCTGGAAGGCGGCTGGCTGCTCCCCGGTTTCGTCGACACGCAGGTGAATGGCGGCGGCGGGGTGCTGTTCAACGACCAGGTCGATGTCGCGGCGATTGCGGCGATCGGTGCGGCGCATGCGCGGTTCGGCACTACCGCTTTTCTGCCGACATTGATCAGCGACACCCCCGCGCAAATCGCCGCCGCGATGGCGGCGGTCGATGCCGCGATCGAACAGGGCGTGCCGGGGGTGATCGGTATCCATATCGAAGGCCCGTTCATCAACGAGCTGAAGCGCGGCATTCATGAGGCGCACCGGATCCGCCGCCTCGATGCCGATACGCTCGCGACGCTGACCGCCCCGCATCGCGGGCGCGTGATGCTGACACTGGCGCCCGAGCTGTGCGACGAAGAGGATATCCGCACCCTCGTCCGTCACGGCGTGATCGTCAGCGCCGGGCACAGCGACGCGACCTATGACGAGGCGCAGCGCGCGATCGACGCGGGGCTCACCGGCTTCACCCATTTGTTCAACGCGATGTCGCCGCTGCACCACCGCGAACCCGGCGCGGTCGGCGCGGCGTTCGATTCCGATACCTATTGCGGTTTGATCGTCGACGACGTCCATCTGCATCCCGCTGTCGTCCGGCTCGCGGTCCATGCCAAGGGCATCGCCCGCATCATGCTGGTCACCGACGCAATGCCCAGCGTCGGCACCGACGACAGCGAATTCACCCTGCAAGGCAAACGCATCGCAGTGAAGGACGGTGTCTGCATTTTCGAGGACGGCACGCTCGCTGGCACCCATCTCGATATGGCGGCGGCGCTGCGCAAGACCGTCGAAGTTACCGGCCTTCCGGTACCCGACGTGTCAGCGATGGCCAGCGCAACCCCCGCCGCGTTCCTGTCGCTGCAAGACAACATCGGCGCGATTGCCCCGGGCCAGCGTGCGGATTGGGCATGGCTCGACGCGGCGTTGCAACCGCGCTCGACGTGGATCGGCGGAAAGATTGTTTCAAACACGGCGCTGGATTCCATCCAAGCCGCACAATGATATTCGAGCCGCATATCGATAAGCGGCGGAAATTTTGGGGGTAAGCCGATGAGCTTGATCATCACCTCGCCGCTCAGAGGGTGGGCGACGACGCTGGACAGCGTTCCCGATCCCGTGTTCGCGCAGCGGATGATGGGCGACGGCGTCGCGATCCAGCCGCTCGGCGATACCGTCGTTGCGCCGTTCGACGGCGAAGTGGTGACGCTGCACGACGCAGGCCATGCGATTTCGCTGCGCAGCGTCGAGGGCGCAGAGGTGCTGATCCACATCGGCCTCGACACCGTCATGCTGAAGGGCGAGGGCTTCACCCCGCTGGTATCGATCGGGCAGACGGTGCTCCGCGGCGATCCGCTGATCCAATTCGACCTCGACGCCGTCGCGATGTCCGCGGCCAGCCTGATTACCCCGGTGATCGTCACCAATGCCGAAGCCTTTGCGATCAGCCGCCGTACCACCGATTGCGCGATCGGCGCTTGCGAGGCGCTGATGACTCTGGTGCCAGTGCAGGCCGAAGCACGCCGCCGCTCCGACGACGGCACTGTGATCGAACAGGCGGTAACATTGTCCCTTGCCGCACGGCATCCACGCGCGCCCTGCTGCGCGGATCGGCGAAGCTGCGCGCGGGTTTCAGGCCGAATTGCATCTCCTGAACGGCGACAAGCGCGGCGATGCGCGCAGCACCGTGGCGCTGCTCGCGCTGGGCACGCGCTTTGGCGATGACGTCGTGGTGCAAGCACGCGGTCACGATGCCGAAGCGGCGTTGGCGGCGATCGTCGCGCTGCTGGCGACCGACATGGGCGAAGGCGCACCCGCCGCAGTGACCGCGCCGCTGATCAGCGCCGCGCCGCTGCGTACGGGACAGATCGGCGGCGTAATCGCGTCACCCGGGCTTGCAATGGGTCCGGCGGCGCGACTGCGGCAGGCCGAGATTGCCGTCGCGCACGATGGTGCGGGTGACGACCATGAACGCGCCGCGCTGATCGCTGCACGGGCCGATGTGCGCGCGCGCATCGCGGCGCGCGCCACCAGCGCGGACGGCAGTATCGCCGTGGTGATGCAAGCGCACCTCGCGCTGATTGACGACCCCGAATTGATCGCGGGCGCGGACCACCGCATCACGGCGGGGCGCAGCGCGGGCTTCGCCTGGCGCGGCGCGATCCATGACCAGATCGACGCGATCCGCGCGACGGGCAACGCGCATCTGATCGAGCGCATCGACGACCTGATCGATATCGAACGCCAGTTGCTATCGGTGCTGACCGGAACTCCGCTCGACGGCGCCGCAGTACCGGCCGGTGCCATCGTAGTCGCCGACGACCTGTTGCCATCGCAACTTGTCTCGCTGGCGGCAATGAAACCCGCCGGTATCTGCCTGACGCGCGGCGGTCCGACCTCGCACGTCGCGATCCTCTGCGCCGGGATGGGCCTTCCCGCGCTCGTCGCGATGGGCGAAGCGCTCGATGCCGTCGAGGACGGCGCCCCGCTGCTGCTCGATGCCGAGATGGGTCATCTCACGGTCGCGCCCTCGCCTGCCGATACCGACGCCTTCACGGCGCGGCTCGCAAAACGCGCCGCGCGGCGCGACGCGGCGCAAGCAGCGGCCAAGGACGCGTGTCATACCGCCGACGGCGCGCGCATCGAAATCTTCGCCAATCTGGGCACAGTCGACGACGCCGTGCTTGCCGCTGCGCAGGGCGCCGAAGGATCGGGGCTCGTCCGCAGCGAATTTCTCTTCCTCGATCGCGACACCGCGCCGTCGGAGGACGAACAGCACGCCGCCTATCAGGCGATCGCCGACGCCTTGCCCGGCAAACCGGTGATTATCCGCCTGCTCGACATCGGCGGCGACAAGCCGGCCGCCTATATTCCGATCGCGCATGAAGAAAATCCGGCGCTTGGCCAGCGCGGCATCCGCGTTGCGCTCGCCAGCCCGGCACTACTCGAAACGCAGATCCGCGCGATCCTGCGCGTCGAGCCGGTCGGCCAGTGCAAGATCATGATCCCGATGGTCGCCAGCATCGACGAACTGCGCCAGGTGCGGGCGCTGGTTGACCATTTGCGCGGGGAAATGGGGATCGCGACCCCCGTTGACGTCGGCGTCATGGTCGAAACCCCCGCCGCCGCGATGACCGCCGACCTGCTCGCTCTCGAGGCCGATTTCCTGTCAATCGGGACCAATGACCTCACCCAATATGTGCTGGCGATGGATCGCGGCAATCCCGCCGTCGCCGCCGGGGTCGACGCGATGCATCCTGCGGTGCTGCGCATGATTGGCGAGACCTGCCGCCTCGCCACCGCACGCGGACGCTGGGTCGGAGTGTGCGGCGGGCTCGCCTCCGATCCCGCCGCGCTGCCGATCCTGATCGGGCTGGGCGCCACCGAATTGTCGGCGGTCCCCGGCTTCGTTGCCGAAGCGAAGCAGATTGTCCGCGGCCTGACGCTGACCGAAGCGCGCGCGCACGCCGACCTCGCGCTGCAATGCAAATCCGCCGCCGAGGTTCGTGCACTTGCCCGCGCTTTCGAGGAGACCCGTCGATGAAAAAGATGCTCGAAACGCTCCAGCCGCTCGGTCGCGCGCTGATGCTGCCGATCGCGGTGCTGCCGATTGCGGGCCTGTTGCTGCGCATTGGCCAGCCCGACCTACTCGACATCATGTTCATCTCGGCCGCGGGCGCCGCGATCTTTGACAACCTCGGCATCCTGTTCGCGATCGGGGTCGCGGTGGGCTTTGCGCGCGACGGCAATGGCGCCGCTGCGCTGGCGGGGGTCGTCTGCTATCTGATCACGACAACTGGGGCGCAGACCTTTCTGGTCGCGCCGCCCGATGTCAGCGCGGGGCTGCCCGAGGCGGCGGCAGCGCTGGCGGCGAAAAGCTGGTCCATCAGCCAGATCGACAAGCTCGAGGTGCCGATCGGCATCCTGTCCGGCCTGATCGGCGGCAATTTCTACAACCGCTTTGCCACCATCGCGCTGCCCGAATATCTCGCCTTTTTTGGCGGTCGCCGTTTCGTGCCGATCGCCAGCGGCGTCGCGGGGCTGCTGCTCGCCGCCGTGCTCGGCTATGGCTATGCGCATATCAGCGGCGCGATCGACGCCGCCAGCCGCGCCGTCGTCGACAGCGGAGAGATCGGGCTGTTCGTCTATGGCACGCTCAACCGGCTGCTGATCGTCACCGGGCTGCACCATATCATCAACAATGCCGCCTGGTTCGTAGTCGGCGATTTCGGCGGCGCAACCGGCGACCTGCGCCGTTTCTTTGCGGGCGATCCTGACGCCGGAGCGTTTATGTCGGGGTTTTTCCCGGTGATGATGTTCGGCCTGCCCGCCGCGTGCCTCGCGATGTATCACGAGGCGCGGCCCGAGCGGCGCAAGGCGGTCGGCGGCATGCTCTTCTCCCTCGCCTTCACCAGCTTCCTGACCGGGGTGACCGAGCCGATCGAGTTCACCTTCATGTTCGTCGCGCCGCTGCTCTACGCGATCCACGCCCTGCTCACCGGCGCCGCGCTGGCGCTGATGAACGCGCTCGATATCAAGCTCGGCTTTGGTTTTTCGGCGGGGCTGTTCGACTATGTGCTGAATTTCCGCCTCGCGACACGGCCGTGGCTGCTGCTGCCAATCGGCGCGGTTTACGCGCTGCTCTATTACGGGCTGTTCCGCTTTTTCATTCGCCGCTTCGACCTGACGACACCCGGCCGCGAGAAGGGCGACGTTGCCGAGACCGCCGTGACATCGTCCGGTAGCAAGCGCGGCGACGCCTTTGTCACCGCGCTTGGCGGCGCAGGCAATCTGGTCAGCGTCGACGCCTGCACCACGCGGCTGCGGCTGATCGTCGCCGACAGCCAGGCGATCGACGATGCTGCGCTGACCGCGCTCGGCGCGCGCGGGATCATCCGCCCGTCGGACAAGGCGGCGCAGGTCGTGCTTGGGCCGATCGCCGATCTGGTTGCCGAGGAAATTCGCGGCGCATTGTCGGGCGGCGGGGCCGCCGCGCCGTCAACGCTGTCGCAGCCCCAAATCGGTCGCGCCGAGCAAGCCAAGCTGCCCGACGACATCGCCCGCGCGCTGGGCGGCAACGACAATGTGCGCACCGTCCGCGCGCTCCATGGTCGCTACCGCATCGAACTCACCGACGCGGCACGGATCGACGAGGGGGCGCTTGCACAATTGACGCGCGGCATCGTCCGGCCGCACCCGGACATCTGTCACATCCTGATCTGAGCCGGTCAGGCGGGTGACGACAGTTTCATCAGCACCAGCCCGCTGACGATCAGCACCGCTGCGAATATCCGCATTGCGCTCGCCTGTTCGCCCAGCACCGCGATGCCCACGACGAACGCCCCGACCGCGCCGATCCCGGTCCAGATCGTGTAAGCGGTGCCGAGCGGCAGCGACTTCATCGACAACGACAACAGGGCAAAGCTCGCGATCATCGCGACCAGGGTCACCACCGACGGGCCAAGCTTCGTGAAGCCATCCGATTGTTTCATCGAAAACGCCCAGACGATTTCGAGCACACCGGCAATCGCGAGATAAATCCAGGCCATGACAGCCTCCTCTTCAAGGCTGCCGGGCCGTCCCGGACTTACAAACCCGCACAGGGCGCGCGCGAGGACGTGGCCTCTTGGTGCATGGAGATATTATAAGTCGCGGGACACGTGGAGGCACTTTTGCGCCTACCACTGGTCGATCCCGTAACGTCGGCGGTGCCCACACCGGCGTGGCGAAGGCCGATAGCTCCTAGGCAGAGGGTGCTGCATCGGCCTTTGAAAAGGAAATCACGACTTTCAGACCCTTGCCCGGTTCCGAGCTGACAGCAACCTTCGCCGATGCATTCTGCTTCAGCGACTGGACGATGATGGCGCCGAGTTTGCCCGGCTTCGGCCATGCCACACCCTCGGCCAGACCAACCCCGTCGTCCGCGATGGTGATATGGCAGCCGACATCGTCGATCAGGCTGTGGAGGGTAATCGTTCCGCCGTCGCGACCGGTGAACGCGTGTTTGAGCGCGTTCGTCAGCAATTCATTGACCACCAGCCCCGCCGGCATCGCCACATTGACCGAAGCAGGCCAGCTATCGAGCTTCATGTCGAGCCGGACGCCGTCGGTCGCATGGGCGGCCATTACAGACGTCGCAATCTGACCCAGGTAAATCCCCAGATCGATGCTGTCGTCGGCATTCTCCCGGGACAAGGTGTCGTACAGCACCGCCAATGCGCCGATCCGGCCCGCAAGCCGATCGAAACGCTCGCCGGTATCGCCATCGGGGATGTTGCGCGCCTCAAGCCGGATCAACGCCGTGATCATCTGCAGATTGTTTTTGACACGATGCTGAAGCTCGCGGAGCTGCTCGTCTTTTGCCGCGAGCGCTGCCGTTTGACCGTCCGCCGCCCGTTCGTTGCCCGTGGGCGCCAGCGCGACGAGGCGATAGAGCGGCGTGCCATCCTCGTCCTCGATCGTGTTAGACCAGGCATCCACGACGATGGCGCCTGCCTCCTGCTCGATCCTGAATTCGCCGATATAATCGACATCGGCCTGGACGGCGTCGCGCAGGAGCCTATCATCGTCGGCGGGTGCGGCTACGCCTGGCAGCGCCCGCCAGCTTTTCCCTTCGATTTCGGCAATGGGATGGCCGGTCAGGCGTTCAAATTCGCGGTTTGCATAGGTGATCAGTTCCGACGGATGAAGTTCCGAAACCGCGACAGCGACCGGCACATGGTCGAGAAACTGCTTGAAACGTTCATTCTCCAACGCGTCCGCCAGATTCGGCGTGTCCATCAGTGTCTCGACCTGATCGGCTTTTTCGGTTTTCATCACATTTCCCTAGTCGCAACGTGTGACGCGTAGCTGGTCGGTGACGATCGTGCCATTTTTAACTCATGCGTCGCGGCGGATTTTCGGCGTGACGTCGGGCACTATCGCTATGGCCGGGCACTATCGCTATGGCAGCGCTCTCGCTAAACCATTCTAACGTTTGACGATGCAATTGCAGGGCATTCGGGCGTTTGTTGGTAGGCGCCGACAAATTTCGGGGCCGAAGGTGGAACGCCGTGGAACGATCTGGGCCGGCCTGGCAGGGGCAGTAGGACTCGAACCTACGACCCTCGGTTTTGGAGACCGATGCTCTACCAACTGAGCTATACCCCTAGGCCGGAGTGCGCCACTAGCCGGATTGCGGGGACGGAGCAAGGGGGATCACAGCTTGCGTGCGCGGACCCGCCTGATATGCGCATTTTTGCATGACCTCCGCCGCCGCCCCTTCCACAGCCGCGCCGCAAAACATCCTGGGCGGGATCGCGCTGCGGCTGCTCGCGATGGCCAGCCTGTCGCTGATGTTCGTAGTGGTCAAATATATCGACCGCGCGGGCATCCATATCGTCGAGAGCCTGTTCTGGCGGCAGGCGCTGGTGCTGCCCTTCCTGCTCCTGTGGGTGAAGGCGACCGGCGGCTTTGCTTCGCTGCGGACGAACCGCATCGGCGCCCACACGCGGCGGATGCTGATGGGGCTGACCGGGATGGCGTGCAATTTCGGCGCGATGATCCTGCTGCCGATGGCCGAGGCGACGACGATCAGCCTGTCGGTGCCGATCTTTGCCGTCATCTTTGCCGCGCTGCTGCTTGGCGAAGCGACGGGGTGGCAGCGGTGGAGCGCGGTCATCATCGGTTTTGTCGGCGTGCTGGTCGTGCTCGACCCGCTTTCGAGCTTTGCGGGCGGATTCGACGGCGCGCATGGCGTCGGCACGCTCGTCGCGCTGGCAGGGGCGATCATGACCGCGCTGATCACGATTGCCGTGCGCGATCTTGGCCGCACCGAACATGCCGCGACGATCGTTTTCTGGTTCAGCCTGCTGTCGATGGTCCCGCTGGGCATCGCCCTGCCCTTTGTCATTACCTCACATACCGGCAGCGAATGGCTGCTCCTCGTCGCGCTCGGCTTCCTCGGCGCGGTCGCGCAAATGTCGCTGACCGGCGCGCTGCGCCTCGCCCCGGTGTCGGTGGTGATCCCGATGGATTACTCCAGCCTGCTGTGGGCGATCGCGGCGGGCTGGTGGTTCTTTGGTACCCTTCCCGCCGACACGACATGGGTCGGCGCGCCGCTGATCGTCGCGTCGGGGCTGTTCATCGCCTGGCGCGAGCATCGCCGCCACATCAACCGGCCGAAGGAGGTTGCCGCATGACAAGCCAAGAAACTCGGGCCATATTGTACCACTGCCCCGACGCCCGCTCGCTGCGCTGCCTGTGGGCGGTCGAGGAGGCCGGGATCGACGTCGACCTGCGCGTCCTGAAATTCCCGCCGCGTGCGTTCGAGCCCGATTATCGCGCGGTGAACCCGCTGATGACGATCCCCGGCTGGGCCGAGGATGGGCGGCTGATGACCGAATCCGCCGCGATCTGCGAACGCATTGCCGAAGGAACGCCGCTGGAAGTCCGCCGCGACGAGCCAGACTATTGGGACTATCGCAACTGGCTGCACCGCAGCGATGCGACGCTGACCTTCCCGCTCGCGATCATGATCCGCTACACCCGCGTCGAAGCGCCCGAACGGCGGCTGGCGCAGGCCGTCGACGATTACAAAGCCTTCTTCGGCGGGCGCGCGAAAAGCATCGAGGCGGCGCTGAGCGACGGGCGCGAGTGGCTGGTCGCGGGGCGGTTCACGATTGCCGATATTGCGATCGGCTATGCGGCGTTTCTGGCGACGACGCTGGGGGCGGACGATGTGCTGGGCGAGGCGACGAAGGCTTGGCTGGCGCGGTGCGTAGCGCGTGATGGGTTTGTTCAGGCGCGGGAGAGGCAGAAGAACTAGCCGCTGAGGCTGCTTCGGCGTGTATTCGGAATGGCAGAGTCAGAACACCAGATAGCCAAAAGGGGACTTTACATCTTCAGTGGGCCGACAAGTTCCAGCCATTCAGCTTGATTTCTCGGCTGCTCCGCCATCACCGGAACGCCTTCCGGGATTATGATCCATGACTGCTTGCTATCGATCCATAGGTGAGCCGCCAAGACCACTTCCGAACTTCGATCGAGTGTTCCGCAGCGCAAAGACGCAAAGCCCGGTCGCGTGTTGTTTTCGGCGAACACTCGGACTTTGCATTTTTCACAGCCCCAAATTGTCGAAATGGCACCGCTCGGCTGTTGATAGGAGCCGCTGTCAAGTTCGCCTTCGATTTCCAAATCTTGTGGTGCAAACAGCATATGTTCACTAAACGCGCTACCCGTCCGCGACTGACAATCGGTGCAATGGCAGGCGTATGGACGGAATCTAAAACCGTCTCGGAGAGTGTAGCTTACGGCACCGCAAATGCACCGCCCCGTCAACTCGCCTTCCATCTATCATCCCCCGTGCCTGTTTCGAAAAAAGCGTAGCCGAAACAGCTGCGTCGCCAATTGTTCGCTAGCGGACTCTCAATTCACCATCCGCGCATATCCCGCCCAATAAGGCGCGCGCAAATCCTTGCGCAAAATCTTGCCGCTGGCATTTCTCGGCAATGCCTCGATCACATCGACGCTGCGCGGACATTTGAAGGGGGCGATGCGCTCGCGCGCCCAGGCGATGATGTCGGCTTCCTCGACCGTCATGTCGGGCTTGGCGACGCACACCGCCTTCACGCTCTCGCCCCATTTGTCGTCGGGGATGCCGAACACCGCGACCTCCTGTACCGCAGGGTGGCCGAAAATCGCGCTTTCGACTTCGGCGGGATAGATATTTTCGCCGCCCGAAATGATCATGTCCTTCATCCGGTCGTGGATGAACAGATAGCCGTCCTCGTCGAGATAGCCCGCGTCGCCGGTGCGGATCCAGCCGTCGGCGCTGACCGTCTTGGCCGTCGCGTCGGGCAGGTTCCAATAGCCCAGCATGTTGTTCGACGACCTTGTGACGACCTCTCCGACATCACCGACCGGGACTTCCTCGCCATCGGGACCAAGGATCCTGATCTCGACCCCCGGCAGCGGCTTGCCCGCCGAGCGCATCCGCGCATTGCCCGCCGGATCATGATCCTCGGGCGGCAGCATCGAAATGGTGCCGGTGGTTTCGGTCATCCCATAGGCCTGGATAAACTGTGCGCCGAACATCTGGATGCACTGGCGCAGCAATTCGAGCGGGATCGGCGCGGCGCCATAGAGGATATATTTAAGGCGGCTGTAATCGACGCTGGCGCAGCGCGGGTGCATCAGCAGGAATTGCAGCGCCGCGGGGACCATGAAGAAACGCGTCACGCCATGCTGCTCGACCGCGTCGAACACCCCGTCGGGGTTGAATTCGGCGAGGATGATGCCGGGAAGGCCGGCGGCGAGCGCCATGATGCCCAGCCCGGTACCGCCGATATGCGCGCACGGCATCGCGACCAGCACCGCCTCGTCATCCTCCCACTTGGTGTATGGCAGGTCGAGGTCGTTCGAATGTTTGCGCAGCGCGAACAGGTTGCGGTTCGACAGCACCGCGCCCTTCGGATTACCGGTGGTGCCCGAAGTGTAGAGCTGTAGCACTGCATCATCGGTGCCCGACGGGACGAAGGCAGTCCGCGCTGCGCTATCGATCATCGCCCGCGCTTCGGAAGCACTGACGATGGTCGGGGCATGATCGAGCTTACCGGCAAGCTGATCGGCGAGCGTTTCGAACCCCGGCCCCGCGAACACCATCTTCGCCTGCGTGTCGTTGACGATGAACGCCCATTCGGTTGGCGACAGCCGCCATCCGATCGGCGCCATCACGATCCCGGCGCGCGCGGCGCCATAGAAGAGGATGAAATAGAGGTCGCTGTTCTTGCCAATCCACGCGATCCGGTCGCCCTTTTGCAGACCCGCAGCGAACAGCGCCGACGCAACTTTCACGGTCGCTTCGTCGAGTTCGGCGTAGGTGTAAACACGGTCTTCCTCGCGCAGCGCGACGCGGTCGGCGCGCTCGCTGGCCCAATGGGTCAGGAATTCGTCGAATGTGAAAAGATCCGAAACGTCGCGGGGCATGAACTCTCTCTCCTCGAATCGCATCTTTTGCGTGCAATTGCGGAAAGGCTAGCGGCTGTGGGCGGCAGGTAAAGCGCGTATCGACAACCCTGTCAGCAATGTCAGGTGCGGCGGAACAGCAGCATCAGGTTGTTGGCGGGCATCGCGCGGCGTTCATCGAAGGTCAGGCCAGCGGCGGCGGCTGCCGCCTTGACGTCATCGACGTCGCGAAGCCCCCACGCCGGATCGCGCGCGCGCAGGCTGGTGTCGAACGCCAGATTGCTATCCGCCGTCAGCACATCGGGTTCGACATAAGGGCCGTAGAGGATCAGCGGCGCACCGGTGCGCAGCAACCGCGCCGCGCCCGAAAGCAACCCCAGCGTTGCTGCCCATGGGCTGATATGCACCATATTGATGCACAGGATCGCGTCGGCGTGCTCGATCGGCCAGTCGCCAGCCGACGCATCGAGCGCCAGCGGCGGCGCGATATTCGCCAGCCCCGCGTCGGCACACCATGCCGCGATCGACACAAGCCCCGCCGGATCGGGGTCGCTCGGCCGCCAGTCGAGCGTCGGAAAGGTCTCAGCGAAATGGACGATATGCTCGCCCGACCCGCTCGCTACCTCCAGCACCGTGCCCCTCGCGGGCAGCCATTCGGCGAGCACCGCCGCAATTGCATCGCGGTTGCGCAGCGTCGCCGGGGCGTGCCGCCTGTCATCGCTGCCGCCGTCGCTAGGCATCCACGGCGGTGACGATGCCATCAGGCCTTGGCCTGCGCCCGCGCGCGACGCTCGCGCACGATCAGCCAGGCGAGCAGCCCGACGGGACCGACCATCAGGGTGAGGAACAGGAAGGGGAATTGGACGATGCGGCTGAAACCCTTGTTGTCCGCATCGCGCGCGATCCACATGCCGGTAAACAGGTCGAACGCCAGATAATGCGTCCAGCCCAAAGTCGCGCCGCCGGGGCTGTCGAACAGCTTCATCACCCCCACCAGCGTCGTGAAATCTCCGCCGCCGGGTCCGCCGGGATCGACGCCGCCGCTCAGGAACCCGATGATCATCACCGTGTAGGCAAGGCAGAGCAGGAACACCCCGGCGTAGAGGATGACGGCGAGGATTTTCGGCCCGCGCGGCAGGAACGCCAGTGCGATCCAGCTGGCGAACGCCCAATAATTGACGAGCAGAAAGATCGTATCCCAGCTCATAAACGTGCCTCCCATCTGTGGTTTCGTCATCCCGGCGCAGGCCGGGATCTCGCCGTTGATTAACAACGCGCAGGTGAGATCCCGGCCTACGCCGGGACGACGATTAAAGCCAGATCAGCCCTCCCAGGCCAGCACCGGCTTGCGCGCCGCCGCGGTCTCGTCGAGCCGCGCGCGCGGGGCGAAGTGCGGCGCGGTCTTCAGCGCCGGGTCGCCGTTCTTGGCGCGCAGCGCGACGCTGCGCAGCGCCCCGATGAACTGGTCAAGCGCCGCCTTGCTCTCGGTCTCGGTCGGCTCGACGAGCATCGCGCCGTGGACGACAAGCGGGAAATAGACCGTCATCGGATGATAACCCTCGTCGATCAGCCCCTTGGCGATGTCGAGCGTCGAGAAGCCCTCGGCAAGGCCTTTGTCGCTGAACAGCGCCTCGTGCATGCATGGCCCCGACGCCGCGAACGGTGCGTCGAGCACATCTTCCAGACTGCGCAAGACATAATTGGCGTTGAGCACCGCATCCTCGGCGACCTGCTTCAGCCCGTCGGCTCCGTGGCTGAGGATATAGGCCAGCGCGCGCGTGAACATGCCCATCTGGCCGTGAAACGCGGTCATGCGGCCGAAGGTTTGCGGATGATCCTCGCTCGCGCTTTCCTCCTCGATCAGACGGAAGCCCTCGGCGTGTTTCGTAACGAAGGGCAAAGGCGCGAAAGGCGCGAGCGCTTCGGACAACACCACCGGCCCCGAACCCGGCCCGCCGCCGCCATGCGGGGTCGAGAAGGTCTTGTGCAGGTTGATATGCATCGCATCGACGCCCAAGTCGCCGGGGCGCACCCGGCCGACGATCGCGTTGAAGTTCGCACCATCGCAATAGACATAGCCGCCCACCGCATGGACCGCATCCGAGATCGCCTTCATGTCGCGCTCGAACAGCCCGCAGGTGTTGGGGTTGGTGATCATCACCCCCGCGACGTCGGGGCCGAGACGTGCCTTCAATGCTTCAAGATTGACGCGGCCCGCCTCGGTCGCCGGAATATCCTCGACCGTGAAGCCCGCAAACGCCGCGGTCGCCGGATTGGTGCCGTGGGCGCTTTCGGGGACGAGGATGACGCGGCGGTCTTCGCCGCGCGCTTCGAGCGCCGCCTTGATGCACAGGACGCCGCACAGCTCACCGTGCGCACCCGCCTTGGGCGACATCGCCACGCTGTGCATGCCGGTCAGGGTAATCAGCCATTCGGCGAGTTCGTGGATCACCGCATAGGCGCCCTGCACCGTCTCCTGCGGCTGCAACGGATGCGCGTCGGCAAAGCCGGGCATACGCGCGACCTTTTCATTCAGGCGCGGGTTGTGCTTCATCGTGCAGCTGCCGAGCGGAAACAGGCCAAGGTCGATCGCATAATTCTGCCGCGACAGGCGCGTGTAGTGACGCACCGTTTCGGCCTCGCTGAGCCCCGGCAGGCCGATCGGCGCGGTACGCGCCAGCGCGCCGAGGTTGGCGACGGGTGCGGCCTCATCGAAATCGACGCCGGTGGTCGCGGTCGAGCCGATCTCGAAGATCAGCGCTTCTTCGAGCATCAGCGCGCGGTTGCCGGTAAAGGTCGTGGTATCGTCGGCACCGCCCGCGGCGGTCATTTCAGGGCGCCAGCCGGCGGGGTTGAGCGCGGTCATGCCAAGGCCTCCTTCAATGCGGCGGCAAAGACGGAAATATCCGCCTCGGTGACGGTTTCGGTGACCGCGACGACGAGGCCGTTCGCCAGGTCGGCGTTGGCGGGGTAGAGACGGCCAAGCGACACGCCGCCGAGGATGTCGCGTTCAGCCAGCTTGTGAACCACCGGGCGCGCCTCGGTCGGCAGCAGCAGGGTGAATTCGTTGAAATAGCTGTTGTTGAGTAGCGACACGCCGGGGATGTTGGCCAGTTCGGCGGCAGCTTGCTTCGCACGGCCATGGTTGATCGCGGCGAGCTGGCGCAGCCCCGCCTCGCCCAGCAAGGTCATATGGATGCTGAAAGCCAGCGCACAGAGCCCTGAATTAGTGCAGATATTGCTCGTCGCCTTTTCGCGGCGAATGTGCTGCTCGCGCGTCGACAGCGTCAGCACAAAGCCGCGCTTGCCATTGGCGTCAACCGTCTCGCCGCACAGGCGGCCCGGCATCTGGCGGACATATTTGGTCTTGCAGGCGAACAGGCCGACATAAGGCCCGCCGAATTGCAGCCCGACGCCGATCGACTGCCCTTCACCGACCACGATGTCGGCGCCCATTTCGCCCGGCGCCTTGATCAGGCCAAGCGCGACGGGTTCGGTGACCACCGCAATCAACAACGCGCCCGCTGCCTGACACGCCGCCGCCAGCGCGGTCATATCGTCGATGCGGCCAAGGATGTCGGGATATTGGACGACGACGCAGCTCGTATCCTTGTCGATGCTGTCAGCGAGCGCCGCCCAATCGGTCCCGGCGTCGAGGCTCGGGTCACCATCGACCAGCACGTCACCGGTATATTTCGCCATCGTGCGCGCGACGCTGCGGTAATGCGGGTGCAGGCCGGTCGAGAGCAGCGCCTTGCCGCGCTTGGTGATCCGCCGCGCCATCACGATCGCTTCCCAGCAAGCGGTCGAGCCGTCGTACATCGACGCATTGGCGACGTCGGTGCCGAACAGGTGCGCGACCTGCGACTGGAATTCGAACAGCATCTGGAGCGTGCCCTGCGCGATTTCGGGCTGGTACGGGGTGTAGGCGGTCAAAAACTCGCCGCGCTGGATCAGATGATCAACGCTGGCGGGAACATGGTGGCGATAGGCGCCGGCGCCGAGGAAAAACGGCCCGTCGCCCGCGGCGCGGTTTTGGCGCGACAGTGCCGCCATGTGGCGTTCGACCGCCAGCTCGCTGGCGTGCAGTGGCAGGTCGGCGATCGGGCCGTCGAGCCGCGCATCGACCGGAACATCGGCGAACAGATCGTCGATCGACGCCGCGCCGATGGTGGCGAGCATTGCGCTGCGGTCGTCGGACGTGAGGGGGAGGTAACGCATGAACTACTCCGCAGAAGAAGCTGGTTTTTGGGAAAAAAGCTGGACGGTGTCGGCAAGCGTGCCGGAGAAGATTGCCGGACCGGCGTGAGTCGTGCGGATCCATGGCGCGAGCCAGATGCGAAACCCCGCGTCGCGCACGCGGCGGCAAAAGGCATAATCGTCCGACAGCAACGCCTGGCTTTCGGGCTCGATATAGGGGCAGAAAAAGGCGGGGACGATGTCGCCGACGCCATGCGCCTGCCGTTCGGCAGGGTCGGGCCGGAACACCAGGTCGGGCATCGCCGCCGCCATGCCTTCGAGCACCGCGCGTCGGATGAGCATCATCGCGGTGCCGAGCCGCGTCAGTTCGACGAGGTCGGTCATCTTAAAATTCTGCTCGGGGTTCAGGAAATGCAGCGCGAAGTCGCCGGTATAGCGCGCGAGATCGGCGGGGTTATCCTTGCCCAGCCCCTGCTCCACTGCGCGCGCGACATTGGCCCAGTTGATCATGCGCCGCGGATAAGCGCCGCCCAGCACCCCGAAATCAGGGTTCGCCTCCATCGCGCGGATCAGCGAGAACACATCGTCGGCCGAAAAATCGATGTCGGCATCGATAAACAGCAGATGCGTGCAGTCGCTGGCAAGGAACATCGCCGCCAGCATGTTGCGCGCGCGGGTGATCGACGGCTGATACAGGATAAATTCGAAGCGCACCGAAATGCCCATCGCCTGGGCCCGCAGCGCCAGCGCCAGCGCCGCGCGGACATAGGTGCCCTGCGCGCCCTCATAGATGGGCGTCGCCACCATCAGGCGGCAATTGGCGAGGGCAGCATCGGTGGCGATGGCATTATCTCCATAAGCCCCTCCTATTCAGAGGAAGGGTTGAGGTGGGGGTCGCGGTATTCGGCCCACCCCGCTGCGACTAGCGAGCAAGCTCGCAAGTCTCGCTGCCCCTCCCCTGAAGGGGAGGGGTGAGGTCGTTACAGCGCGTCGCAGAAAACCTTATACGCAGCGGCGTCCATCAGTCCGTCGAGCTGGCTCTTGTCGCTGAGCGACAGGCGGAAGAACCACCCCTCACCTTCGGGGTCCGAATTGACGAGCGCGGGATCTTCTTCGAGCTGGCTGTTGCCTTCGGTCACGGTGCCGTCGACCGGCGCATAGACGTCGCTCGCCGCCTTCACCGATTCGACCACCGCGGCGTCACCGCCCTGGCTCAGTTCGGCGCCCGTATCGGGAACTTCGACGAACACGATGTCGCCGAGCTGGCCCTGCGCGAAATCGGTGATGCCGACCGTCGCGACGTCGCCGTCGACGTCGATCCACTCATGTTCTTCGGTATAATAACGCGGCATCGATCAAGCTCCTGTTTTACGAACATAATTATGCGGAACAAAGGGCATGGCGGCGACGGTGCAAGCCACCCGCTTGCCGCGCACCTCGGCAGCCAGCGCGGTGCCCGGCGCGGCATGATCGCGCGGCACATAGCCCATGGCGATCGGCGCGCCGACGCTGGGGGCGAAGCCGCCCGAGGTCACAACTCCGATTTCCGTGTTGCCGTCGAACAGCTTGGCGCCTTCACGCACCGGCATTTTGCCATCGACAAGCAGGCCGACACGCTTGCGCGGGCTGCCGTCGGCGAGACGACCGAGAATGCGCGCCGCGCCGGGGAAGCCACCTTCCTCTCGCCGCCGCTTGCTGATCGCAAACGCCAGATCGCCCTCGACCGGATCGATCGTCGGGTCGAGATCATGGCCATAAAGCGGCAACCCCGCCTCCAACCGCAACGAGTCGCGCGCGCCAAGCCCGATCGGCTTGACCTCGTCCATCGCGCACAGCGCATCGGAAAAATCGGTGAGTGCCTCGTTGGGCAGCGAAATTTCGAACCCGTCTTCGCCGGTATATCCCGAGCGGCTGAGCGCAATCGCATGACCGTTCCACGTTGCCTGCGTCGCCTGCATGAAGACGAGAGTAGCGGCCTCGGGCACCAGCCGCGCGAGTGCGTCAACTGCCCGCGGCCCCTGCAAAGCGAGTAGGCCATAATCCTCATTGTGGTTGAGCGTGATGTCGTCGGGCAGGTTTTCGCGCAGGTGGCCGATGTCTTCCCACTTCACCGCGCCGTTGACGACGATGCCGAACTGGTCGCCCTCGTTGGTGATCATCAAATCGTCGAGAATGCCGCCGTCCTCGTCGAGGAGCAGCGAATAGCGCATCCGGCCGGGTTTCAGCGCCGAAATATCGCCGGGAACGAGCGTTTCGAGCGCTTCGGCGACCTTGTCGCCCGACAGCGCCAGCTGCCCCATATGGCTGACATCGAACAGCCCGGCGTTTTCGCGGACCCACAGATGTTCGGCCATGATGCCTTCATATTGGATCGGCATCCAGTAACCGGCGAATTCGACCATCCGGCCGCCCTTGGCCCGATGCCAGGCGTCGAGCGGCAGCACTTCGGTCGCGGCTTCGATCGCGACGTCTTCGTCGAGATGTTCGGTTTCGGTCATGTCAGTCTCCCGCGGTTGCACGGCGGATGCGCGGCGGGGTGCCGCGCCTTTCGCCATGCCCCCTCTGTCACGGGAACCTGAGAGTTTTCCTCCATCACACGACGGAGTTACCCCTTCGGTGGTTCCAGCAACCAGCCGGAACGCTTTCCAGAGTGTCCGTTCCAGCCTGCGCGGTCCTGCTGACCTGAGAGTTTCCGGGGCGGTTGCTCCTTCGGTGGTGAGGCGCCGGTTGCCCTGCCCTCACGCTCTCCCGCGCGGCCGGTCGAATCCCTTGCGAAACCCGACAGACGCCCGAGCCTTGGCGCTGCCCTTAAACGGAGTCAATCGGCGAGCGCGCGGATCGCGTCGTTTTCGTGGATATACACGCCGGAACCGCCCTGCCCCGCCAGATTGACGATCGCCGCGGCGACCGTGGCGCCCCGAATCGAGCGGTAGCGGCGGAAGGACCCGTGGAGCAAAGCATCGGCCAAGGGCGCCGCGATGGTCGCCAACCCCTCGCCCAGCCGTGGCGGCCCGGGCCGGTTGCCGAGCAGCAGGCCGGGGCGGATCAGGTCGAGCCGCTCGAACCCGAGCGCGCGCAGGCCATCCTCGGTCTCACCCTTAGTGCGCAGATAGAAATTGCCCGCTTTCGCCGACGCCCCGACCGAGCTGACGACGATCATATGCGCTGTACCGCCCTGCCGGGCACCGCGCGCCGCGGCGAGGATCAGGTCATGGTCGACGGCACGAAATGCCGCTTGCGACCCGGCCTGGCGGATCGTGGTGCCGAGGCAGCAGATCAATACCGCGGGTTTTTCAGCAGCGATGATGTCGGGCCAGTTGTTGGGCGGCGCCACGCGTTCGGCATGGTGCGGCAGCAGCCCCTCGACCGGGCGGCGCGTGACGACCGTGACACTCCGGTCGCCGAACGCGTCGATCACCGCACGCCCGATCAGCCCGGTCGCGCCAACGATCAGCGCGTCAGACATGCGCCAACGCTTCCGGCACTTCGGCGCGTCCGAAAATCTCGGCATAACGGTCGATGGCGAAACGATCGGTCATCCCGGCAATATAGTCGCCGATATGCCGGGTTGTCGCGCATTCTTCGGCGGGCAAGCGCGCCGACCAATCCTCGCCCATCAGGCGCGGGTCGTCGGCATAGGCGGCGAACAAGCGCCCGACGACCTCGTTCGCAGCTTCCGCGGCGGCGACCTGTTCGGGGTGGTGATAGAGATTGGCGTACATGAAGCGTTTCAGTTCGCGTTCCTCGCTCGCCAGTTCCGGGGAAAAGCCGCCGAGCGAGCGGCCGGCGGCGCGGACCTCGGCGACGCTGGCGACGCCCGCCGCCGCAACATTGGCCGTGGTCGCAGCGATGACATCATTGACCATCACCCCGATCTGGTCGCGTACCAGTTCGCGCAACAAGCGGTCGCGCGGCGCGCCGGGGAAGCGGTCCTCGACGGCGCGGAAATTGGCAGCGACAAACGGCTGTTCCGTCAACTGACCGAGGTCGAGCAACCCTGCGCGCAAACCATCGTCGATGTCGTGATTGTCATAGGCGATGTCGTCGGCAACCGCCGCAATCTGCGCTTCGAGGCTGGCATGGCTGCCAAGGTCGAGTCCGAAATCGGCATCAATGTCGGCGAGCGCCCAGCCGGGGTTGGTGACCGATCCATTATGCTTCGCCAGCCCTTCGAGCGTTTCCCACGTCAGGTTGAGCCCGTCGAACAGCGGATAGGGACATTCCAGCGCGGCCAGCGTGCGCAGGGTATGGCCATTGTGATCGAAGCCGCCATGGTCCGCCATCGCGGCTTTCAGCGCATCCTCGCCCGCATGACCGAAGGGCGGATGGCCGATGTCGTGTGCGAGGCAGAGCGCCTCGGTCAGATCTTCGTTCAGCCCCAGCGCGCGCGCGATCCCCCGCCCGATCTGCGCGACCTCGATACTGTGGGTCAGGCGGACGCGATAATGATCGCCGTCGGGGGCGACAAAGACCTGTGTCTTGTGGCGCAGGCGGCGAAAGGCGATCGAATGGATGATGCGGTCGCGGTCACGCTGAAAATCATCGCGCGGCCCGCGGACGACGCGGCCAAGCTCGGCATAGCGGCGCCCGCGACTGTGCGCCGGGTCGCTGGCGCAATCGGCAACCGGAAACATTCAGATCCTCCCTGTCGCGCAGCGATGGGGAGGTGGCAGCGCGAAGCGCTGACGGAGGGGCTTTTGCACTACCGTTGCCGCCCCTCCACCATTCGCTTCGCGAACGGTCCCCCTCCCCATGGCTGCGCCACAGGGAGGATCGGCGCTGGCTTCAGCCGCACTCATTTGATCGGATCGACGGTCTGACCCGCCTCGCTGTTGAACAGGAACCCGTCGCCGCCCGCCTTTTTATAGCCGGTCAGCCAATCCTGCGCGGCCTTGCGGTCCTTGAACGATCCGACCAGCAACCGGCGAGTCTTGCCCCATTCGGCGGTGGCACCCGCTTTGCCCTTGAACAGATCTGGGCTCTTCTTGGCAAATTTGCCATAGTCGAGCGCCAGTGCGCGCGCGTTGGCGCCGGTTGCCACCTGCACCCAGATGCGCGCCGGATTGGCCTTTTTCTCCGCCGCCTCAGCCTTGACCTTAGCGTCAGCCTCGGCCTTGGCTTTTGCCGCCACGGCATCCTTTTCGCGCTTCGCGTCCTCGGCGGCGTCAGTGCGGCGTTTGTCTTCGAGCAATTTCGCCAGCGTGTCGGCGCCGATTGCATTCTCGGGCTGGCTCAGCTCCTCGGGCGGGATTTCGATCGACCCAACGATGTCGGCGAGCGAAGCGAGGGGTGCGGACGCCGCCGCTGACGGCGCTGCTGGCACAGCCGCAGCGGTGGGTTGCGACTGCGGCGTCGCAACCGGCGCACTGACCGCGCCGCGCCCCATGTCGGCGATCGAAAAGCCGGGTCCGACGGGTTCGGTCGATGGGGTCGAGTCGGTCCCAATCGTCGCTCCGGCAGATGCTGCCGCTGCCGCCGCTGTCCTCGGTGGAAGATCGACATTAGTTTGCGCTGGCCCTGAAGCAGGGGGGAACGGATTTTCGGGCGTCGGCCCTGCCCGCACGATGGTCGGTGCCGGACTGCCGGCGCCAGGGAATGGGTTTTCGGCGGTCGGGCGCGGCGACACAGGCTGCAGGGCAGGTGCAGGTGTCGACGATGCGACAGTCGTCGCACGCGGCGGTGTGGCTGCCGTTGTCACTGGCGCGGCAGGTGGCCGCGGCTGAGCATAGGCCGGTCCCACTGGCCGGGCGCTCGGCGTCGGGGTCGGCGCGGCGGCAACCGACGCCGCGGGGGGGCGCATTGTGCTGGTCGTGCTCGCCGTCGTGCGTTTGGACGATGCAGCGGGCGCCGTCGGCGGCGGGGTAGCAGCCGCCACCTGCAACGGCTGGCGCCTTGCCGCGAGCTGGCCGTTCGGAAAGCGCCCGAAATGCGCCGCCGCGGCCTGCTGCGCCGGATTGAGCCGGTCCATCTGGGTCAGATAAGGCAGGATATTCTGCGCCATTGCGGGCGGCATAGTCGCGTTGACGATCTCGCTCGCCTCACCGTCACGGCCGTTCATCGCGAGGATCATGGCGCGCAGCCGCCAGGCACCGCGATCCTGCGCGCGCAGCTGCGGGGTCAGCATCTGTATCGCGCGATCGGCTTCGCCCGTGATCCCGAGCGACAGCGCGTAGCGCCGCGTCAGTTCGTCATTCGGGGCGATCGACAGTGCGAGCTGGTAATCGCGCTGCGCCGCATCCTGCTGGCCGAGCAGGTCGCGTGCCAGCGCACGGTCGGACAGAAACAGCCGCTCCGGCGCACCGAGCAACTGCGCCTCGCCGAAATAATCGAGCGCGCGGGTCGGATTTTCCATATGGACCATCGCCGACCCGAGCGCCGCCTTGATCGCCCCGTCGCGCGGGCTTGCCTGTTCGGCGCGGACCAGAAAGCCCAGCGCGGCGCGATGATCGTCGAGTTCGATCGACGCGCGACCAGCGTCGAGCAGCGCGCGCGGATCGCTGTTGTTCGACGCGATGCGAGCGAGCGCGGACGACAGCAGCGTCCGGGCCGCGGTGCGCTTTTCCATCGCGGCCTTGGTTGCGGCATCGGGCGGCGTCACCTGCGCAGCCGCAGGCGCCGCCGCAAGCCCCAGAAGCAGCGCGCCGAACGCACCGGCGCAGAGCCGCGCGCGCGTCGGCTTCGCCGTCATTTTCGCTTGCCGCATGGGCAAATCATCCCGATCTCCGGTCTGCCGTGCCCTGCGGGCAGCCGTTTACAGCCCCGTTACTGGTTGTTCTGACGCCCCAGGAAACGCGGGATATCGACCCCGTCGTCCTTGTCGCTATCCTCACCCTCTGGCGGGGTAGCCCCGCGCGACAGGCGCGACATGCGTTCGAACAAGGTGCCGCCGCCGATCGAGCGCGCGGGCGCTTCTTCGCCAGCGCCCGCGTCACCACCCGATGCCGATGCCGTGCGATAGTCGGTCGCGGGTGCTTCGGGGGCGTCGAGGACCAGTTCTTCCGCCGTGTCGTCGTAGCTTGCCGCAACCTGTGACAATTCCATCGGCTCTTCTTCAGCCGTCGGGGCTTCGACTTCGACCGCATCGCTCAGCGAAAAGCCGGGCGCCGGGTCATTGGCTTCGTCTTCCAGCACGTCGGCAACGGGCTCTTCTTCGACGACGGGTTCGAATGCTTCTTCAGCCACCGGCGAAGGCGCTGCCGTGCGCGCGGGGGCAAAGGAGAAGCTGCGCGTCGCGGGCGAAGCCTGCGCCGCCATTTCGCCCGTGCTGTCGATACCGGTGGCGACGACCGACACGCGGATCTTGCCATCGAGGCTATCGTTGAACGCGCTGCCCCAGATGATGTTCGCATCGGGATCAACCAGCTCGCGAATGTGGTTCGCGGCCTCGTCCACTTCCATCAGTCGCATATCTTCGCCGCCGGTGATCGAGATGATGACACCCTTGGCGCCTGCCATCGACACGCCGTCGAGCAACGGATTCGCGATCGCCTTTTGCGCCGCTTCGAGGGCGCGGCCATCGCCTTCGGCTTCACCGGTACCCATCATCGCCTTGCCCATTTCGCGCATCACGCTGCGCACGTCGGCAAAGTCGAGGTTGATCAGGCCGGGCATGACCATCAGGTCGGTGATGCCGCGGACGCCCTGCTGCAGCACTTCATCCGCCATGGTGAAGGCTTCTTTGAAGGTCGTGTTGGGGTTGGCAACCAGGAACAGATTCTGGTTCGGAATGACGATCAGCGTATCGACATGATCCTGCAGCTCGGCAATGCCCGAGTCCGCCGAACGCATCCGGCGCTGGCCTTCAAAGGTGAAGGGTTTGGTCACGACACCGACGGTCAGGATGCCGCGGTCGCGTGCTGCCTTGGCGATCACCGGCGCCGCACCGGTGCCGGTGCCGCCGCCCATGCCCGCAGCGATGAAGCACATATGCGCGCCGTTCAAAGCTTCTTCGACCTGCGCGATGCTTTCTTCGGCGGCCGCGCGGCCAACCTCGGGCCGCGAGCCTGCACCCAGCCCCTGGGTGATCTGGGTCCCCAGCTGGATGCGCCGTTCGGCCGGCGACGCGTTCAGCGCCTGTGCGTCGGTGTTCGCAACGATGAAGTCGACCCCCTCGACCCGCGCTGCGATCATGTTCGCGATGGCATTGCCGCCAGCACCGCCGACGCCGATTACCGCGATCCGCGGCTTCAGCTCATCGACCTGCGGCGGGCCAATATTGATGCTCATCAAAAAGTCTCCCTGCAGCGGCGGACAGGTGCCGCTTCCCCAACCTTGCGACCCAAACGAGCGGGTGTCCCGCCGCCCGGTTTTCTTACCCCGCATTGCACTATTGTGACCGGGGAATCACCCAAAAAATTAACCTTTTTTCGCGTTTCACCGCTAAAAACTGCTTTTTAGGGCCGCCATCAACCGATGCAGGATCGAAGTGCTCGCCGGACGATAGACATCCTGCGACATCATGGGAAGATCGCGCAGGTCGACCGGGTCCGACGCAGCGTACAGAACCAGACCGGCGAGCGTCGCGAAAGCGGGGCCACTGTGCGCATCGGGCAGACCGTGCAGCCCGCGCGGCCTGCCGACGCGCGCGGCGCGGCCGAGCGCGCTTTGGGTGTAATCGGCAATGCCTTTGAGGTCCGCGCCGCCACCGACGAGGACCACCTGACGACCGATCGGACCGACGAAATGCAGGTCTTTCAGGGTTCTGCCGATCTCTCCCATCATCGCGTCGAGGCGTTGGCGGATCACCGTCACCAATTGCGCGCGGGTGATACGCGGGGCATCGCCGTTCGTCGGCGCGCCGGGCTCCAGCTCGATAATCTCGTTGTTGTCGCGCGGGCTGGCTGATGCCGAGCCGTAAAAGCTCTGAAGCCGCTGCGCCTGACTGCGCCGGATGCCAAAGGCCGAGGCGATATCGTCGGTGATGTCGCTGGCCCCAAACGGCAGCGACGCCATTTCGACGAGCATCCCCCCGGCATAAAGCGATACGGTGGTGACCGCGGCGCCGAGTTCGACCAGCGCAACGCCGAGATCGCGTTCCTCGTCGGACAGGCACGCCAGCCCCGCCGCAATCGGCGACGCGACCACCGCGTTGACGTCAAGATGCGCCTGCCGTACCGCGGCCTCCAGATTTCGCACCGGGGCGCCGTCGGCCATGATGATGTGGATGTCGACGCCGAGCCGGTCGGCGTGGAGGCCGATCGGGTTCTTGACCCCCGTCAGCCCGTCGAGCGTGTAAAGCGCAGGCTGCGCGTGGAGGATCATCCGGCCTTCGGGGTCGATCCCGGCACGTCCTGCGGCGAGCAGGTCGTCGATGTCTTCCTTCTCGATCCGGTGGCCGCCAAGCTCGCTTTCGATCGGCGCCACATCGCTGAGCAAGCCGCCCGCCGAAAAGCTGACCCAGACGTCATCGATGTTCAGCCCGGCGATCCGCTCGGCCTGTTCGATCGCCTCGCGCACGATATGCTCGGTCTGCTCCATGTCGGCGACATAGCCGCGCTGTACGCCGCGGCTTTCGCGCTGGCCGGTGCCGAGCACATGGAGTTGTCCGTCGGCGGTCTGCCCCGCGATCAGCGCGCAGACCTTCCACGACCCGACATCGAGCGCGGTAATGATCTTTTCGATGCGCGGCGGGGCCATGGCTTATCCCTTCTCGGCTGACGCGTCGGCGACCGCATCGACCGCGGCGCGCGCGTCGTCGAGCTTTGCGGGAGCCACCTGCCCCTCGTGCGGCAGGCGTAACACGAACCGGTTCGGATCGCGCATATCGAAACGCAAAATGCCGCGCCCGAGCAGCCGGTTGGCGCCGTCCATATGTGCGAATTTGGCGAGCGCAGCCTTCGCTGCAACCTCGCCCTCGGGCAGCGACAGCGTCTCGCCGCTGCGAAAACGCAGATCCCAGCGGCGGTTGCCGACCCAGGTCGCGCCCGCGAGCAGTTCCTTGAGGCTGCTCGCCTCGGCGAGCAGGCGGTCGAGATCCTGCGAGCGCTGGTTCGCCTTGGGGCCGATCACCAGCGGCAGGTCGGGCATCGTCGCGACGGTCACCGGTTCGAGCACGACGCCCTTTTCGTCGATCAGCGACAGGCGATTATTATGCTGCCAGATCGCCGCCGGAGTGCGCTCGACGATATCGACGACCAGCGTGTCGGGCAGCCGCCGCGACACGCGCGCATCCTTGATCCAGCCATAGCGCATCAAATCGCCGCGGACCCCGTCAAGGTCGACCGCCGCCATCGAGCGGTCCTTTTGTGCGAGCGCGATGTCATACACTTTCAGCCGGTCGATGCGATCGGCGCCGACGACTTCGACCTTCTTGACCTGGAACCCGGCGCGGCCGACCGCTTGCGCATATTCCTCGTGAACCTTGGCGGTGACCCCGGTGGCGTGCGCGGCAAGACCCGCGACGGCAAACAGGCTGAGCCCGATCGTCCAGTTGGCGACCTTCTGCAGCCGCTGCGGGCTGATCGGCAGCGCGTTGATGATCGCGTTGAGCCGCGAGGTTTGCACCTTGCGCCGCTTCTTCGGCGTTCGCGCCGGTCGCCGTGGCGGCGAGCTGCCGCGTTTGATCCGCGTGTTACTCATAACGCTTCCCCCAAGATGCGTTCGACCAGTTCGGCATAATCCATGCCGACTGCGCGCCCCTGTTCGGGCACCAGACTTAATGGCGTCATCCCCGGCTGGGTGTTGACTTCGAGCAGATAGATGCCCGCCAGCCCATGTTCGTCATCCCAGCGGAAATCGGAGCGCGACGCGCCCTTGCAGCCGAGCAGGCGGTGCGATTTCAGCGCCAGATCCATCATCCGCTGCGCCACGTCAGCGGGGACATCGGCAGGACAGACATGCTCGGTCAGCCCGTCGGTATATTTGGCATCATAGTCATAGAAACCCGATTTGACGCGCAGCTCGGTCACCGCGAGCGCCTGATCGCCCAGCACCGCGACGGTCAATTCGCGCCCCTTGATAAAGGGTTCGGCGAGCAGGCGATCGAACTCCTGCCAGGGACCGACGGCTTCGCGCGCGATCGGGTTGCCATAATTGCTGTCGTCCCTGACGATCGCGACCCCGACCGACGAGCCCTCGTTGACGGGCTTCAGCACATAGGGGCGCGGCAAGGGGTCGATGGAATAGAGGCTTTCGCTGTCGACCATGGTCCCCGCCGGCATCGGAATACCATGCGGCACCAGCGCCTGCTTCGTCAATTCCTTGTCGATCGCGATGACCGACGTGACGAGCCCGCTATGGGTATATTTGAGCCCCATAAGGTCGAGCATGCCCTGCACCGTGCCGTCCTCACCCGGAACACCGTGGAGCGCGTTGAACACAACGTCGGGCTTCGCCTCGGCCAGCCGCAAGGCAACGTCGCGGTCCATGTCGATGCGCGTAACCGTGTGGCCGCGGCTTTCCAGCGCATCGGCAACGCCATTGCCGCTCAACAGCGACACTTCGCGCTCGGCCGACCAACCGCCCATCAGGACGGCAACATGCCACGGACCCCGGCTCACTTCATCACTCCCACGCGCTGTATTTCCCATTGCAGTTCGACGCCGCTCTTGTCTTTCACCCGGCGACGAACTTCCTCGCCCAGCGCTTCGATATCGGCGCTCGTCGCATCGCCGGTGTTGAGCAGGAAGTTGGTGTGCTTCTCGCTGACCTGCGCCCCGCCGACGGCAAAGCCGCGGCACCCGGCTTCATCGACGAGTTGCCACGCCTTGTGGCCGTCAGGATTTTTGAAGGTCGAACCGCCGGTTCTCGAACGCAGCGGCTGCGACGCTTCGCGGCTCGCCGAAATGCGGTCCATTTCAGCCTGGATCGCGGCGGGTTCGCCGGGCCGACCGCGGAAGGTCGCGCCAATCACGACCGCGCCATCGGGCAATTCGCTGTGGCGATAGGTGTAGCCAAGGTCGGCGAGCGGCAGCGTGCAGCGTTCGCCCGAGCGCAGCACGACGTCAGCGTCGATCAAGATATCCTTGACCTCGCCGCCATAGGCACCGCCGTTCATGCGCACGAAACCGCCGACGGTGCCGGGGATCGAGCGCAGGAATTCCATCCCCGCGATCCCGGCGTCGCGCGCGGTCGAGGAAACGAGGATGCCCGACGCGCCGCCGCCGCAGCGCAGCGTGGTGACATCGATGGCCTCAACCTTGGCAAAGGCTTTGCCGAGCCGGACCACGACGCCCGGGAAACCGCCATCGCGGACGATGAGGTTCGAACCGAGGCCAAGCGCCATCACCGGGGTTGCGGGATCAAGATCGCGCAGGAAACCGGAAAGATCGTCGGCGTCCTTTGGCTCAAACAGCCAGTCGGCGGGACCGCCCGACTTGAACCAGACGAGCGGCGCCAGCGGGGCGTTTTCCGTCAACTTGCCGCGAACGGCGGGGAGGGTTCCGGTGGCGGTCACGGCACTACCCCTCCCCGTTCGTGTCGAGCGAAGTCGAGACACCCCGAAGGCGCGCGCCAACGAGGGGCATCTCGACTTCGCTCGATGCGAACGGAAAATGGATGAAGGCAGAGTGGCTCTTCATCCGGCCGCCTCCACCGCGCTCGCCAAACCCGCCGCCATCTTGGTAATATCACCCGCGCCAAGGCAGATGATCATATCACCCGCGCCAAGGTCGTCCGCCGCAATGCTCGCGGCGATGGCCTCAGCCAGCGCCCCCGCATCGGCAACGACGCTCGCCTGCCGATGCCCGCGGTCGCGCAAACCTGCGACCAGCGCATCCGACGACACGCCATCGATCGGCGCCTCGCCCGCGGCATAGACCGGAAGTGCCAGCACCATGTCGGCGTCGTTAAACGCCTGCTGGAAATCGTCCATATGATCGCGAAGGCGCGTGAAGCGGTGCGGCTGAACCACCCCGACGACGCGCCCTGCCCCGACACCTTCGCGCGCCGCCGACAGCACTGCGCGGATTTCGACCGGGTGGTGCGCGTAATCGTCGATCACCGTAACCACACCGCCCTCGACCGCAATCTCCCCGACCTTGGTGAAGCGGCGCTTGACCCCGGCAAAGCCGTTGAAGCCCGAGACGATCTTGTCGTCGGGTACCCCCATGTGCAGCGCCACCGCAATCGCGGCGAGCGAGTTCTGGACATTGTGCCGCCCCGACATCGGCAAATGGATGCCCTCGATCGTCCGGCTGTTGCCGTCGCGGTCGCGCACGACGACGTCGAAGCGGTTACCGTCGGGGCCGGGCGTCACATTGGTGCCGCGCACGTCGGCTTGCGCCGAGAAACCATAGGTCACGATCCGCCGGTCGCGGATGCGCGGGATGATCGCCTGCACTTCGGGATGGTCGAGGCACAGCATCGCCGCGCCATAGAAGGGGACATTCTCGATAAACTCGACGAACGCGTCCTTGATCGCGTCGAAGCTGCCATAATGGTCGAGATGTTCGGGATCGATGTTGGTGACGACCGCGATCGTGCCGTCGAGGCGCAGGAAGCTGCCGTCGCTCTCGTCGGCCTCGACCACCATCCAGTCGCTGGCGCCGAGGCGCGCATTCGAGCCATAATTGTTGATGATGCCGCCGTTGATCACCGTCGGGTCAATCCCGCCCGCATCGAGCAGTGCCGCGACCAGGCTGGTCGTCGTCGTCTTGCCGTGGGTGCCCGCGATGGCGACGGTCGATTTCAGCCGCATCAGCTCGGCGAGCATTTCGGCGCGGCGGACGAGCGGGATGCGGTGCGCCAGCGCGGCCTCGACCTCGGGATTGCCGCGCTTGACCGCGGTCGAGGTCACGACGACCGACACGCCATCGACGTTCGCGGCGTCATGTCCGATTGCCACCTTGATCCCGCGTTTGCGCAGGCCTTCGATGACATAGCCGTCGGCGATGTCGCTGCCCTGCACCTGGTAACCGAGGTTGTGCATGACCTCGGCGATCCCCGACATGCCGATGCCACCGATGCCGATAAAGTGGATGGTGCCGATGTCGGTCGCAACGCCGCGCATCATTCGCCTCCCATGCGCGCCGACGCCATGCCGGTTGCGGCGGTACGCTGGCCCGACGGCGCACCGACGCGAATGACATCCATCATCGGCGGTGCGGCGAGCGATTCGACGAGGTCAGCAAGGTCGCGCGTGGCGTCGGGCAAGCCGCAGCTCGCGGCACGCGCGGCGGCATTTTCCAGCGCGCCGGGTTCGAGCGCCATGCGCTGGATCTGCTTAGCGAGTTCGCTGGCGGTGAATTGCGGCTGCGGGATCGACCGCGCACCGCCCGCCTGCACCATGTCGACGACATTATAGGTCTGGTGATTGTCCATCGCGTGCGGATAGGGAACGAAGATCGCGGGTCGCCCGGCGCAGGCGAGCTCGGCGACGGTCGACGCGCCAGCCCGCGCGATCACCAGATGCGCCCAGCGCAACCGGTCTGGGAAATCGGCGATATAGGTCGCGCATTCGGCGGCGACACCCATGTCGGCATATTTCCGGCGCACTTCGTCCAGATCGGCGTCGCGGCATTGCTGGACGACCTGCAACCGGTCGAGCAGCGCGCGCGGCAGCATTGCGATTGCGGCGGGGACGACGTCGCTGAGCACCGTCGCGCCCAGGCTGCCGCCGACCACGAGCAGGCGGAAAATGCTGTCTTCGGAGAGCGGCGGGAAACCTTCCTCGCGGATCGCGATAATCTCGTCGCGCACCGGATTGCCGGTGATATGTTTTTTCAGCTCATGCCCGGCGGGATAGCGCTGGATATTGTGATAAGCGACCGCCACAGCATCGACGCGCGGCGCCATTATGCGATTGACGCGGCCGAGCACGGCATTTTGTTCGTGAAGCACCCGCGGACGTTTCGTCGCGCCCGCCGCCAACAGGCTGGGCAGCGACGGATAACCGCCGAAGCCGACGATAACGGCGGGGTCGAAGTCGCGGATCAGGTCGATCGCCATGCGGCGCCCCTTTAGGATCGCCAACGCCGCTTTCACCCAACCGACCGGACCGCCCGAGACCCGGCCCGCGGGCAGCACATGCGTTTCCAGTTCGTGCGATGCGCCGGGGATGCGCAGGCCACGGTCATCACTGACCAGCGCGACGCGATGCCCGCGCGCGATCAGTTCGCCCGCGAGGGCATAGGCAGGCAGCATATGTCCCCCCGTCCCACCGGCGGCGAGAAGGAAGTGGCGCGTTGCAGTCATTTCTTGTTCCAGTTGCGGGTCATCGACACCCGTGCCGCATAGGGGTTTCGCCGGGTCAGCGACAAGAGCAAACCCATGCCGATCGACAGCGCGATGAATGACGAGCCGCCATAGCTGATAAACGGCAAGGTCATCCCCTTTGAGGGGAATATCTGCGTGTTTACCGCCATGTTGATCACCGCCTGCCCGCCGAATTGCGCGATCAGCGCCGCGACCGCGAGAATCAGGAAGCTGTCCTCCTCGTCGAGCAGGCGCACCAGCACCCGCACGATGATCGCGAGATAGAGGATCGCGATCGCGATGCACGCGATCATCCCGAATTCTTCGCCGATGACCGAGAAGATATAGTCGGTGTGCGCTTCGGGCAGCTGGAACTTCGCCAGCCCCGCGCCCGGCCCGGTTCCGATCAAGCCCCCCGCGGTCAGCGTCGCATGCGCCTTGTCGACCTGGAAACTGTCACCCTCGGCGAACAGCCAGATGTTGATGCGCTGCTGCGCCACCGGATAGAAGAAATAGGCAAGGACGATGCCGACGACCCCGGTCGCCGCGAGCATTCCCATGATCCGCATCGACAGCCCGGCGACGAGCACCAGCACCAGCCAGGTCGCAGCGAAGATGACGGTCTGCCCCAGATCGGGCTGGCCCATCAGCAGCATCGCGATCACCCCGGTCAACACAAAGCTGAGCGGCACGACCGGCAGGCTCTGATCGTGGAGGCGCAGCGACAGAATCCACGCCAGCGACACGGCAAAGAAGGGCTTCAGAAATTCCGACGGCTGCAACCGGAAAATGCCGCTGCCGATCCAGCGCTGCGCGCCGTTCACCGTGGCACCGAACAACGGCACGAGGAACAGCAGGACCAGAAAGATGATCGTGCCGTAAATGGCGAAACGCCGCGCCTGCGCCTTGGGCAGCATCGATACGCCCAGCATCACCGGCACCCCGACGATCACCCACATCAGCTGGCGATAGAAGTAATAAAGCGGATCGAGCGACGCCGTGCTGGTCGACAGTTTCTGTGCCGCGACCGGCGACGCCGCAGCGACCGCGACCAGCCCGATCGCGACCAGCATCGACACCAGCAGCAGCAGGACGCGGTCGATTTCCCAGAACCACAGGCCCAGCGGGGTGCGGTCGGCGCGGCTGAGACGCGGGCCGCGGCGCTTGGCGGTGCGCGTCGCCGCGATCACCGGCCGTTCGGTCGCGCTGTCCATATTGTCCATTCCCCCGCTCATGCCCCAAGCGCCTGCACAAGTCCGCGAAAAACATCGCCGCGCTGCTCATAATCCTTGAACTGGTCGAACGACGCGCAGGCGGGCGACAGCAGGACGATATCGCCGGGTCTGGCCGCCGCGGCCGCATGCGCGACCGCTGTCGCGATGTCGCCGGAGCGATCGACCGGAGCCGCATCGCCGATCTCGGTCGTAAAAGAATCCATCGCATCGCCGATCAGATAGGCCCGCTTCACATGGCCGAACCACGGACGGCACGCCGCCAGCCCATCGCCCTTGGCCTGACCCCCGGCAATCCAGTGCAAACGCTGGTCCGGCGCCGGCGGAAACGCCGCCAGCGCCGGTGCAGCGGAAGCCGCGTTGGTCGCCTTGCTGTCATTGAACCAGCGGACCCCCCCGACTTCGCCGACCAATTCCATGCGATGCGGCAGCGACGTATAAGTCGCAAGGCCGCGTTCGATCTGTTCGTCGTTCAATCCCAGCACGCGGCACACCGCAATCGCGCAGACGGCGTTCTGCGCATTGTGCGGGCCTTGAAGCGCGAGCCAGCGGTGCTGGTCGACCGGGTCGATGTCCTTGCCCGACACGCGGTGGAGCCGGTGATTGATCCGGCCCGCGATCATCTTCGACGGATCGTCATCGACCGCGACGATCGCGACCTGATCCTGATGCTGGAGCGAGAAGAGCCGCGCCTTAGACGCGGCATAGCCGGTGAAGCCGTCATAGCGGTCGAGATGATCGGGGCTGAGATTGGTCAGCACCGCGATGTCGCACGCCAGGCTGTGCGAAAGGTCGATCTGGTAGCTCGACAGTTCGAGCACATAGACCCCGCCGTCGGGAAGCGGATCGCGCGACAGGATCGGCAGCCCGATATTGCCGCCCATCAGCGACGGCACCCCGGCGGTTTCCAGCATATGGTGGATCAGCGCGGTGACGGTCGACTTGCCGTTCGTCCCGGTGATCCCGACAATCTTGTGCGGCGGCAGGTCGCCCCGCGCTTCGGCGAACAGTTCGACGTCGCCGATCACCGGCACATGCGCCTCACGCGCATGCGCCGCTATCGGGTGGCGGTTGAGCGGCACGCCGGGCGACACGACGACCCCGGCAAAACCGATCAGGTCGATGTCGAGCGGATTACCGATGTCGGCGCCCAGCGCCATCGCATCGTCGCGCGCTTCCTCGCGGTCGTCCCACGCAGTGACCCCGGCGCCGCTGGCGACGAGCGCCTCGACGGTCGCCAGCCCCGAGCGCGCCAGTCCCAGCACCGCATAGCGGCGACCGGCAAAGGCGCGCGAGGTGATCAACGGAGTTTCAAGGTCGCGAGCCCCGCGAGCGCAAGGACGATCGACACGATCCAGAAACGGATGACGACGGTCGATTCGGGCCAGCCCAATTGTTCGAAATGATGGTGGATCGGCGCCATGCGGAACACCCGCTTGCCGGTGCGCTTGTACCAGAACACCTGGATGATCACCGACAAAGCCTCGACCACAAACAGCCCGCCGACCAGCACCAGCACCAGCTCATGCTGCGCTGTCACCGCGATCGTCGCGAGCGCGCCGCCGAGCGCGAGGCTGCCGGTATCGCCCATGAACACCGCCGCAGGCGGCGCGTTGAACCACAGGAAGGCCAGGCACGCACCGATGATCGCCGCCGCGAACACCGCGAGCTCACCCGCGCCGGAAACGTGCGGAATGCCCAGATATTCAGCGAATTTCACATTGCCCGTCAGATAGACGATGACGAGGAAGGTCAGGCTGGCGATGATCACCGGAAAAGTCGCGAGCCCGTCCAGCCCGTCGGTCAGATTCACCGCATTGCCAAAGCCCACGATCAGCACCATCGCAAAGACATAATAGAGCGGCCCGAGTTCGATCACGACGCCGCTGAAAAAGGGCAGATACAGGTCGGTGCCGGTACGCGACACGATCAGGAACACCGCCACCCCGGCAATCAGAAACTCGATCAGCAGGCGCACGCGCCCCGGAATCCCGCGGTGGCTGGCCTTGGTGACCTTGTCGAGATCGTCGAGGAAGCCGACGGCGGCGAACCCGCCGGTGACGAAAATGCACGCCCACACAAAGCGGTTCGACAGGTCCATCCACAGCAGCGCCGATATCATCAGCGAGATGAGGATCATCAGCCCGCCCATCGTCGGCGTGCCTTTTTTGGCGAGGTGGCTTTGCGGACCGTCCTCACGGATCGGCTGCCCCTTCCCTTGCCGCATCCGCAGCATCAGGATGAAGCGCGGCCCGATCCATAGCCCGATGATCAGTGCGGTCGCTACCGCGGCGCCCGAGCGAAAGCTCAGATAGCGAATGAGGTTGAGAACCCCCGGAAAGCCCAGCCATTCCGCCAGCCAATATAACATCAATAGTCCCCGTTGGTCAGCGCCGTCACCAGCTGCGACAGGCCGACGCTGTTCGACCCCTTGATCAGTACCGTGTCACCGGCGCCGATCAAGTCGCCCAGCCGCGCCCTGGCGGCCGATTGGTCGGCGACATGCGCGAAATCGATCTGACCCTCAAGCGCCTTTGCCAGCGGCGCCATCTCGTCGCCGACAAGCAGGGCAAATTGCACCCCGGCCGCGACGAGCGGAGCCGCGAGATCGGCGTGATACGCGGCACTGTCGGATCCGAGTTCCTTCATCGCGCCCAGAATCGCGATCCGGCGCTCGCCCGATTCGCTGCCGAGCTGGCCGATCGTCACCGCCATCGAGGCGGGGTTGGCGTTGTAGCTTTCGTCGATCAGCAGGATATGTCCCTCGCCAACCGTTATGCGGTGGCGCGCCCCGCGACCGGCGAGCCCCGCCATTTCGGCAAAGGCAAGCCCCGCTGCGGGCAGATCGCCGCCGACCGCTTTCACCGCCGCCAGCACCGCGAGTGCGTTGGACACCCAATGGACCCCGGCCTGCGCGATCGTGAAGCACAGCAGCGATTCCTGCACTTGCGCGGTGACGAGCGAGCCGCCCTTGCCGTCCGAAAGCCAGTCGACCGCGCGCACATCGGCATCGGCACCCAGCCCAAAGCTGATCACATGCGCGGCATTCTGTTCGGCCTTGGCACGCAGCCGCGCGTAATGCGGGCTGTCGAAGGGGACGATCGCGGTGCCGCCGGGTTCCAACCCTTCGAAAATCTCGCCCTTGGCGTCGGCGATTGCCTCTTCGCTGCCGAAAAATTCCATATGCGCCGGGGCGATGGTGGTGACGATGGCGACATGCGGGCGCACCATGCGCGTCAGTTCGGCGAGCTCGCCGGCATGGTTCATCCCCATTTCGAACACCCCGAAATCGGCGGTCGAGGGCATGCGCGCCAGACTGAGCGGCACACCGACATGGTTGTTGTAGCTTTTGACCGAGCGGTGGGCCTTGCCGGGGCGGAAGCGATCAAGCGCCGCAAACAGCGCTTCCTTGGTTCCCGTCTTGCCCGCCGACCCCGTCACCCCGATGATGCGGCCGTGGCTGCGTGCGCGCGACGCGGTGCCGAGCGCATTCAACGCCGCGGCGCTGTCAGCGACGCGAACATGCGGATGGTCGATCGCGGTTTCGCAGACGATGCCCGCGGCGCCCGCGGCAATCGCCTTGTCGATGAACTTGTGGCCGTCGGTCGCCTCGCCGCGCATCGCGACGAACAGGTCGCCCGTGGTCACCTCACGCGAATCGAACGCAACCCCATGCACGGTGAAATCGCTGCTCGCTTCCCCGCCCGTCGCGGCGGCGATGGCGCGGGCGGTCCACAGCGGGGTCATGCGGCGCACTCGCGTGCGACGGCAACGTCGTCGAAGGGAATGACGCGCATGTCGGCGCCCGCGCCGACGATTTGCCCCTGCTCATGCCCCTTGCCCGCGATGCAAACGATGTCGTCGGTGCGCGCTTCGGCAATCGCGGCAGCGATCGCGGCGCGGCGATCTCCGATGACCTGCGCGGTCGGCGCGCCCGCAGCAATCGCGGCGCGGATCAAGGCCGGATCCTCACCGCGCGGGTTGTCGTCGGTGATGATCAGCACGTCGGCTTTCGCTTCGGCGACGCGGCCCATCTCGGGGCGCTTCGCCTGATCGCGGTCGCCGCCGGCGCCGAAGACGAGGATCAACCGCCCGCTCGCATGCGGACGCAGTGCGTCGAGAGCCGCCTCGATCGCGTCGGGGGTGTGCGCATAATCGACATATACAGGCGCCCCCGCCTTGGTAATCGCCGCACGTTCGAGCCGCCCGCGCACCGGCTGGAGCCGCGCCAGATTGGCAAGCGTCTGCGCCACATCGCCGCCGGTCGCGATGACCAGGCCCGCCGACACCAGCGCATTCGCAACCTGATAAGCGCCGATCAGCGGCAGATCGATCTTGTGGGTTGCATCGCCCGCCGCGATGACCAGCGTCTGGCCCAGCTGGGTCGGCTCGCGCGAAACGAGGCGCAGGTCGTCGCCCGTCACACCGACCGTCATCAGCCGGATACCGCGCGCGCGCGCCGCGTCGGCCACAGCGGTCGAATAGGCATCGTCGTTCCACACCACCGCGGTGCCATCCTGCTCGACGACCTCGATAAACAGCCGCAACTTGGCGGCCAGATACGCTTCCATCGTGCCATGATAGTCGAGATGATCGTGGCTGAGATTGGTGAACGCCGCGGCTTTCACCGGCAGACCTTCGGTGCGATATTGGTCAAGGCCATGGCTCGACGCCTCGAACGCCGCATGGCTGACGCCTTCGGTGGCCAGGCCCGACATATTGCTGAGGAAGGTCACGATGTCGGGCGTCGTCAGCCCGGTCGAGGCGCTGTCGTTCGACGTCGTGATGCCGAGCGTGCCGATCGACGCGGCGTGAAAGCCCGCCATCCGCCACAGCTGGCGCGTCATTTCTACGGTCGATGTCTTGCCGTTGGTCCCGGTCACCGCCACGCAGGTCGCGGGAAAACGGTGAAAGAAACGCGCCGCAATATGCGCGAAAGCGCGGCGCGGGTTGGCATCGGCAACATGCACCGCGCCCGCGACCACCGCCGCGGGCCGCGCGACAACCGCAATCGCCCCGGCTGCTACTGCCGCGGGAATGAAATCCTCGCCGTTGAATTTTTCGCCGACAAAGGCGCCAAAGATCGTTCCCGGCGCCACTTTGCGATGGTCGATGGCAAGGCCGGTGACGACCGGGTCGGTGCCCGCACCCCCTTGATCGCCAGTCAGCGCGGACAGACGCATTATTCGTCTTCCCCGTTTCTCCACAGCAGCGGGGTCAGTTCGGACACGTCGACGTCGCGGCTTTCGTCCGGAAAGACACCCAGCATCGGACCGGCGCGCATCACGACCTTGCTGACCACCGGCGCCGCGGTCCAGGCGGCGGTGCGCTGACCCGAGCTATAGGCATTGCCCTTCGGCTCGTCGATCATCACCAGCACGACATAGCGCGGATTATCCATCGGGAAGGCGGCAGCAAAGGTCGCGACGACCGAGCTGCGGCGATAGCCCCCGACGCCCGGTTTTTCGGCGCTTCCGGTCTTGCCGCCGACGCGGAACCCCGGCGCTTCGGCCGTTTTTCCCGTACCGTCGGACACAATCAGGCGCAGCAGCTGGCGCATCCGCGCGCTGGTCGCGGCCTTGAACACCCGGCGGCCTTTGGGCGGTGCCTGGTCGCCCAGCTTGGTAATCGTCGCGGGGCGATAGATGCCGCCATTGACCAGCGCGGCATAGGCGCTGGCCAGATGCAGTGGGGTTACCGCAATGCCATGGCCATAACCGGTGGTCATCGTGGTCAGCCGCCCCCAATGCTTGGGCCACAGCGGAAAGGCGCGCTCTTTCAGGTTAATTTTGGGCCGCGTATTGAAATCGAGCTTCCGGAACATCGCTTCCATATTCTCGCGCCCCAGTTCGTCGGAAATGCGCGCGGTCGTGATGTTCGAACTGTGGATCAGCGTTTCGGGGACGTTGAGCCACCGGTTCGAAGGATGGCTGTCGCGGATGCGAAAGCCCGCGATCGCCAGCGGCGCCGTGGCGTCGTAGCGACGCGCCATGCTGGTGACCGTTCCCGCATCGATGGCGGCGGCGACGGTCAGCGGCTTGAAGGTCGAACCCAGCTCGTAGAGATTATGCGTCACCGCGTTGCGCCGCGCGGCCATGTTTTCGGGCAGAAGCTTGTTGGGGTTATAAGTCGGCAGTGACGTCATCGCAGCGATTTCGCCGGTGTGGACGTCGAGGATGATCCCCGCGCCGCCGATGGCTTCCAGATTGGCGACCGCAGAACCGAGCTCGCTTTCGAGCACGCCCTGGACGCGCGCGTCGATCGACAGTGCCAATGGTTCGCCGCGCGTCGCCTTGTCGGTCAGGCGGCTGTCGAACGCGCCTTCGGCGCCGGTGACGCCATGCCCCGCGGCATCGGTGAAACCCAACACATGCGCGGCGAGGCTGAGCTGCGGATACAGCCGCTCCTTTTCGCGCGGGAAGTCGAACCCGACATCGCCGATCGCGTTCACCGCGGCGACCTGATCGGGCAGCGCGCGGCGCCGGATATAGGTCGGGCGCGGCCCGCTGACCTTGGCGAGCAGCTCGGCGCGCGACATATCGGGGAAAATCTTGTGCAGTTCGTCGGCCAGATATTGGCGATTGTTGAGCAGCTTCGCCGGCACGACGCGGATCGAATAGCCATCGATCGTCCGCGCCAGCGGGATGCCGTTGCGGTCGACGATGTCGGCGCGCGCTGGCAGGAAAGCGGTCGATGCCGATCCATCGCGCGATGCGGTGTCGAACAACGCAAAATAGACCAAGCGGACCGACACCAGAAAAAATGCCGCCATGAACAGCAGCATCAGAATCATCAGACGCTGCTGCGCGGTCAGCAAGATTTGCTGCCGCACCCCAGCGGTACGCACCCGGGTCGGACGGACGACCAGCGTGTTCATCGGCCGGGCTTCCCTCCTGCGGCTTCGGCGGCGGCGGCGCGCTTCAAATCGGCGAGCGTCGATTCGGCGAGCAACTGATCCTCGATCATCTTGAGCTGTTCTCGGCGGCGCGTCGGCGCCATGCGCGGCGCCGCGTCGCTACGGATGCCGGTCTCGGCCTGCGCCAGCACAACAGGCTTCGTCGCGGCGGGCTTCGCTGCCACCGGGCTTTCCTTGGGGGCAGCGGGAACGGCGACCGGCGACACCATTGCCATCAGCACCGGCGCGACCTCATTGGCGCCGCGCGCGCGCGGCAGGCCATCGAGCGAGGCGAGCTGGCGCTCGTTTGCGAGATACTGATCGGCACCCGGCGCCGAATAACCGAAGGTATCGGCGTTCCACTGCTCCAGCTGGCGCATCGAGGCGCGCACCGCGAGTTCGGATTCGAGATAGCGGATATTGTCGCGGCTGCGCTCGATCTCTTTTTCGATGCGCGTCAGTTCGCTGCGCGTCGCCGCGACCTTGAGCGACACCGGATAAAGCATCATCGCACAGATCAGCACGAGCAGGACCAGTCCGATCCCTTGAAGTTTGCGCGCCGCCATCAGCATGAGATCGCCTCCTTCATATTGGATTGACCCGGCCAGGCCGGGGCTGCGGTGCGCACCGCGCTGCGCAGCGTGGCCGATCGGGCGCGCGGGTTGCGTGCCTCTTCGGCCTTGCCCGGCCGCACCTTGCGCGCCGGGGTCTGGAATGACGGGGCATGCGCGGCCGCGGCAGCCGCGGGACGATGGCGCGACCCACCCGAATCGCCGCCACTGCGCTCGCGCAGGAAATTCTTCACGATCCGGTCCTCGGTGCTGTGAAAGCTGACCACCGCCAACCGGCCGCCCGGGCGGAGTAACCGTTCGGCGGCGGCCAGCCCCGCGACCAACTCGTCGAGTTCGGAATTGATATGAATGCGGATCGCCTGAAAGCTCTTGGTCGACGGGTCTTTGGGCGCACCGGGCGGGTGACGCAGCGCCTTGCGGATCAACGTCGCCAGCTCGGCGGTACGGCTGAGCGGACGCGCAGCGACGATCGCGCGCGCGACACGGCGCGACTGACGCTCGTCGCCATAATGGAACAGCACGTCGGCGATCTCGGTCTCGTCGGCGCGGTTCAGCCACTCGGCGGCGCTTTCGCCGTCCTGCGCCATCCGCATGTCGAGCGGACCGTCCTTCTGGAACGAAAAGCCGCGCTCGCCTTGGTCGATTTGCATCGACGACACGCCGATATCGAAGGTGATGCCGTCAACCGCATCAATACCGCGCTCGGCGAGCAGGCGGTCGATTTCGCCGAAGCGACCGTGGATCAGCGTCAGACGACCATCGGCTTCCTCGACTAGCGCCTGCCCTTCCGTAATCGCGTCGGGATCGCGGTCGCAGGCGACAACGTCAGCGCCCGCGGCAAGCATCGCGCGGGTATAGCCACCGGCGCCAAAGGTCGCATCGACATGACGCTCACCCGGGGCGATGGCGAGCGCGGCGATCACTTCGTCGCGGAGGACGGGGTCGTGGCGGGGATCGCGGGACAGGTCGCTCATTTGCGCCCCTTCCCTTTCGTCGCATCCCACGCCGCGGCGAGCCGCTGCAGCACCGGATCGGCGTCGGTGCATTCGGCGAGCGTCGGCAGCCACCAGATTTCGAAACGGCGACCCGATCCGACAAAGGCGGTCGCGCCGATGTCGCCGACGCGGTCGCGATGGGTAAAGCCGGGCAGGAAGCGCCCGCTGTCGTCGAGCGCATAGGCGTCGGTGTAGCTGAAGCGCTTTTTGAACTCGATATCCTCGTCGAAATCGAGGTTGCGCGAACGCGCGGTGTCACGGTCGCGCTCGATCTCGCCGTTCAGGCGGTCATATTGATCGTGACCATAGGCAACGAGGCAGGGCAGCTTTTCGTGGAAGCCAACCCAAAGCACGCGCTGGCCGTCCGCAGTAAGGGGCACATTGTTGCGGAACTGAGAGGGGACGGCGATGCGTCCCTTGCCATCGATCGCGGCGAAGCTGGTTCCCGCATACTGGCCGGGCGTCACAATCGCCATCGCTCTGCCCCCGTATGCGCCTGCGGGCAATACTTCCCTGGCCCCGGAATCGCATGATTCCAGCTGGTTCGGTCTCGGTGGAGATTGCCCCTCTCCGATTCCTGACTATCAACTATAGAGTAGGGTGAAAAGGGGAAATTTAGGGCAAAATAGGGAATCTACCCCCTAATCGTCGCAAAATGACCAAATAGTCGGTCGAAATGCGGTCGGCACGCCTTGGGGCGACCGCAAGGCGCGGTCGAATTGGGGCAAAATGGGGTGGAAAAGACGCCTCAGCCGGCGTGGGCGCGAATCCACAGCGGTTGCAGCACCGCGACTCCGGCGCCGGGCCACAGCCGCGCCGACAGCCATTCGATCGTATCGGCCTGCCGCAGATGGTCAGCGCCGGGCACCAGCGGCGACCACAGGGGCGCAAACAACAGGTCGGCATCACCCACCAGCCATGCCTCGCCCGCGCCGATCCGGCATTGGGCAACGCGGCGGTCAGCAAAGGTACGGCACGTCGGCGGCAGCCGCTCAAACGCGCCCGCGCTCGACAGACGCAGCCGCTCGCCATCGACGTCAACCGATTGCACGCTATCGTCATCGACCGATGCCGCACCAAGCGTAACCCCCCAATGATCGAGCAGCGGCGTCAGCAGGCTGGTCACCGGCGGATTGCGCGGATCGCCGAGCGGATGCGGCGCGGGCCAGCCCGACAGCGCATCGGCCAGCACCACCGCCTTGCCGCCACCGCGAACAAAGGCGTCGATCGCCACCAGTTCCTGCGGCGCCAGCGCGCGCGGGTGCGCGATCAGCAGCGCACTGCCCGGCGGCGGCACATGAACGACCAGACTGTCGACCAGCGCCACCGGCCCCATGGCCTCGAGACCAATCAGCGCAGGATCATCCCCTGCCCCGTCCGAGATGATCGCCGCAATATCGCCGCTGCCTGACCAGCGCAGCGGCAAACCGGTCAGCATCGTCGCCGCGGGGGCATCCACCGATGCCGCCGCGGGTCGATACAGCGCCGCGAGCAGCATATGACCTCCGGCGAACCAGCCGATAACCAACACCAGTCCGGCGAACCACGGCAGCCATCGCGCCCGCGGACGCCAGTGCACCAGCCGATCGGCAACCCATCCCGCCGCTGCGCCCGCCACCAAGACCAGCGTGAATTGCAGCCAACCCGCCGAACCTGACAAGGAAACGGCAAGCAGCGCTTGCGCGCCTGCCACCGTTGCCAGCGCGATAACGAGGGTGGCGCGCCGCAAGTCGGCACCTTCGCGGCGCTGCCAGACAGCGAGCAGCAGCATCGGCAAGATAAGAAGTGGCAGCGCCAGCGCCGGATCGACGCGGTCCAACAGCGCCTGCCCGCCGCCAATCCAGGCAAGCAACGCGACAAGCGCGGCAATCGAAACAGCGCGCACCACCGGGCGGCGCGACAATATTATCACGGGGCCGATTTGCGCGCGCGCTGCAATTCGGGATCGGGCTCAAGGTCGGGAACGGTGGCGGCGGAGGGCGCTGCCTGCGGCACTTTCACCGGCGTCTCGGCATTTTCTTCCTTCGTCGAGGGCGATACCGGCTGGACCCCCAGTTCTTCGAGCGGAGCGCCGCTGCCTTTCTCTTCACCCGGCATCTTCACCTCGGCAGAGGTCGCAGCGTCGCTCTCGACATTTTCGCGGGCGCGGTCGCCGATCAATCCGGCCATGCCGACGAGCAACAGCACCGTCAGTACCCCGGCGATGCCGATCTGCAGCCGCCGCATCGTGTCGTTGACCGGGGCTGGTACCACCACTTTGGGCGGTGCGTTTTTGTCGATCCGCATGTCGGTCATGCTGTCGTCTCCGCCAGACCTTTGCTCGCCAACCATTCGGGGTTGTAGAGCGTCGACAGATAGCGAAATCCGCTATCGCACAAGATGGTTGCGATGCGCTTGCCAGGCCCCAATTGCCGCGCCAGCGCCATCGCACCCGCGACGTTGATCCCCGACGAGAGTCCCAAACACAGCCCCTCGTCATCGAGCAGCGCGCGGACGACCGCGAGCCCTTCGGCGTCGGAGATGCGGAACTGGGTATCGATCGGCGCGCCGTCGAGGTTCGCGGTGATGCGGTTCTGGCCGATCCCCTCGGCGACGCTGCTACCCTCGGCCTTCAATTCGCCGCACTGATAATAATTATAGAGCCCGGCGCCATGCGGGTCGGTCAGCGCGATGACGATGTCGGGATTATGCGCTTTCAGGCCCAGCCCGGTTCCGGCGATCGTGCCGCCGGTCCCCGCCGCACAGGTAAAGCCGTCAATCCGCCCGTCCATCTGCTCCCAGATTTCCTCGGCGGTCCCCATCACATGCGATTTGCGGTTAGCGATATTGTCGAACTGGTTGGCCCAGATCGCATTTTCGGTCTCCTCGGCGATGCGGCGCGAGGTGTGAACGAAATGGCCGGGGTTGGCAAAGGGCGCCGGCGGCACGAGCACCAGCTCGGCGCCGAGCGCGCGGATCGTCGCCATCTTCTCGGCGCTCTGGTTGTCGGGCATGACGATGATCGTCTTGTAGCCCAGCGCGTTGCCGACCAGCGCCAGTCCGATGCCGGTGTTGCCCGCCGTCCCCTCGACGATCGTGCCGCCGGGGCGCAGGGTGCCGTTCGCCTCCGCATCGCGGACGATATAGAGCGCAGCGCGGTCCTTCACTGACCCGCCGGGGTTGGCATATTCGCACTTGCCCCAGATTTCACAGCCGGTGGCTTCGCTCGGCCCCTTCAGCAGCACCAGCGGGGTGTTGCCGATCAGGTCGAGGCTGTTTGCAGCAATAGTCATGCCCCCGATCTAAGGCCGCTCCCCCGCCCCCGCAAGACAGCTTCGCTTGATCCGGCGAAGATCAGCCTTTGTCGACCAACGGGCGCTATCCTCCGACGAACGGCAACGCGCGCCCACCAGCGGGGGTTGTCATTGTAACAGTATATCATTACTGGAACCCGCACAGGTCGCCATTAAACAGGACTCTCCCCTTATGCGTTTGCTTTGCTCCGCCGGTTTCTCCCTTGCCATCTTCCTCGCTGCCCCCGCCTTTGCGCAGGACCGTGCCGCCGCGGGCAGCGACGACGATGTGCACACCGGCGACCCGATCATCGTCACCGCGCCCTATGTCCGCAGCCTCGACATCCTCGGCAATGTGTCGGTGCTGGAAGGTGACGAGCTGGCGCGCGACATCCGCGGCCAGATCGGCGACACGCTGACGCGTCAGGCGGGCGTATCGGCGACCAGCTTTGCCCCGGGCGCCTCGCGCCCCGTGCTGCGCGGCTTTTCGGGCGAGCGCGTCCGCGTCCTGACCGACGGGATCGGATCGATCGACGTGTCGAACACCTCGGCCGACCACGCGGTTACCATCGACCCGCTGACCGTCGAGCGCATCGAAATCCTGCGCGGTCCCGCGGTGCTGCTGTTCGGCAGCCAGGCGATCGGCGGCGCGGTCAACCTGTTCGACCGCCGCATCCCGCGCAAGGTGCCGTCTGACCATGTCCATATCGACGCGATCGGCGGCTATGCGACCGCCGCCAACGACCGCAATGTCGGCAGCTCGATCGACGTCGCGCTGACCCCGCAGATCGTCGCGCATCTCGACGGCAGCTGGCGTAAGACCGCCGACGCGCGCTCGGGCGGCTTTGTGTATGCACCCGGCATCCGCGACGACTTGCTCCACCTTGCCGAACATGAGGTCGAAGAAGGCCACCTCGACGAAGCCGCCGAACTGACTGCCGACGCCAACCGCCGCGGCAAAATCCCCAACACCGCCAGCGAAACCTGGACCGCGGCAGGCGGGCTGTCGCTGATCAACGACGGCGGCCAGCTGGGCATTTCGGTCAGCTATTTCGACAGCAATTATGGCGTCCCGTCGCGCCCGAACACCGCACACGATCATGGCGGCGAAGAAGGTGAGGAAGAGGAAGGCCATGACCATGGCGAGGCGCCGGTCACCATCGGGCTGAAACAATGGCGCGCCGACCTGCGCGGCGAAGTCGAAATGGGCGAAGGTTTCTTCGACAAGCTGCGCATCCGCGCCGGGTTCGCTGACTATGAACATACCGAATTCGAAGGCGACGAGGTTGGCACGGTCTTTACCAACCAGGGCGTCGAAGGGCGGCTCGAGCTGGCGCAGAATGATCGCGGCGGCTGGCGCGGCGCCAGCGGCATCCAGTACAGCCACCGCGATTTCAACGCGGTCGGCGCCGAAGCGTTTGTTCCGCGCAACCTGACCGATCAGTTCGCGCTGTTCACCTTGCAGGAATGGACATTGGGCTCGCTTGGCGTCGAAGCGGCGGCGCGTTATGAAACGACCGACGTCCGCGCCCCGGCGCTCGGCATCTCGCGCCGTTTCGACACCTTCTCGGGCGCTTTGGGCGCGAATTACGACATCAGCGACAGCGCCAAGATCGGCGTTTCGGTCGCCCGCGCCGTCCGCGCCCCGTCGGCCGAAGAGCTGTTCTCGAACGGCCCGCACATTGCCACCCAATCGTTCGAGGTCGGCAATGTCGATTTGAAGCGCGAAGCGAGCTGGGGCGCCGAAGCGTCGTTCAAGGTCAAGACCGACGCGTTCAGCCTCAGCCTGACCGGCTATTCCAACTGGTTCGACAATTTCATCTATTCCGAAGCCACCGGCGCGGAAGAGGATGAACTGCCCGTCTTCCAATATTTCCAGCGCGACGCCCGCGTCTGGGGCTTCGAGGCCGAGGCGAGCGCGCGGCTGGCGCAGATCGGCGGCTTCAACATCGTCGGCGATGTCGTCGCCGACATGACGCGCGCCAAGATCAAGGGCGGCGACCACGTCCCGCGCATCCCCGCGATGCGCGTGCTCGGCGGGCTTGAGGCGCAGGGCGAACGCATCGACGCGCGCGCCGAGGTCGAATGGACCGACGATCAGACCCGGATCGCGCCGTTCGAAACCGCGACGAAGGGCTTTACGCTGGTCAATGCATCGATCAGCTGGCGCCCATTGCCCGACACCAAAAACCTGACGCTGTCGCTGGCGGCGAACAATATCTTCGACGTCGAGGCGCGGCGCCACGCGAGCTTTACCAAGGATTATGTGCCGCTGACCGGTCGCGATATCCGGATTACGGCGCGCGCGAGCTTCTAGCATTATCGTCGCCCCCGCGCAGGCGGGGGCCGCTGGCAAGGGTTGGATCAGACTTCTGGCGGCCCCCGCCTTCGCGGGGGCGACGATTCTTAAAACGGCAATTGCTTCCGCTTGTTCCAGTAAATCGAGGTCGCCGCCGCATAGGCGCCGACCTTTTCCCACGCCGCTTCATCGATCTTTTCGATGTCAACGCCGCTGTCGATATAGGCTTGGACGATCGCCATGATCTGATCTTCGGTCATATCGCTCGACAAGTCGGGATTGGCGCCGGCAGGGCCAAAGTCGAGCGCCTTGTCGACGATCGACGAAGGCAGGTTGAGCTTGGCGATGTCGCCAACCAGCCATTCGCGCGAAATGCGCGCGAGGCTATAATCGAAATAGGCGGCCTTCTGCGCTTCGGTGATGCCATGCTTCGTCACACAGCCATCGGTGATCGTCGCCAGCTGTTTGAACAGCACTTCGCGCGATGCGTCATCACCTGCGCCCGCCATCGCCGCGCCGATCGACGCCTTGGTGTCGGCCGCAACCGCCGACACGGCGCAATCAAACTTCTCGCCTTCCTGTGCTGCGGCTCCGGGCGGCAGCGCCGCCATGGCCAGCGCTGCGCCTGCGATCAAACCTCTCATCATGCACCAATTCCCTTCGACGTCGTGATGCGATCCATCACGACAGCATGGCCATGCCGCCGTTCACATGCAATGTCTGACCGGTGACATACCCGGCCTCTCTCGACGCCAGATAGACGACCGCCGCGGCAATATCGCTGCCCTCGCCCATCCGCCCCGCCGGAATCCGCTGGTTGAGCGCTTCCTTTTGCGCGTCGGGCAGATCGTCGGTCATCGCGGTCGCGATAAAGCCCGGGGCGACGCAGTTTGCGGTCACCCCGCGGCTCGCCAGTTCCTGCGCCAGCGCCTTGGTCATGCCGGTGACGCCTGCCTTCGACGCCGCATAATTGGCCTGCCCCGGATTGCCGGTGGCGCCGACCACGCTGGTGATCGAAATGATGCGGCCAAAGCGCGCCTTCATCATCGGCTTGGCCGCCGCACGCGCGAGGCGGAAATTGGCCTCCAGGTTGATGCGGATGACATCCATCCACTCCTCGTCCTTCATCCGCATGATCAGGTTGTCGCGCGTCACCCCGGCATTGTTCACGAGGATGTCGAGCTTGCCGAGCACCTCGACCGCCGCCGGGACGAGCGCATCGACCGCCGCGCCATCGCCGAGGTTGCACGGCAAAGCGACATGATCGCCGCCGAGCGTGTCGCGGAAAGCATTGAGCTTGTCGGCATTGGACCCCGAAACCGCAAGCCGCGCACCCTGCGCCGCGAGCGCCTGCGCGATGGCCGAACCGATGCCGCCCGAAGCGCCGGTGACAAGGGCGGTCATGCCGGTAAGATCAAACATATTCATTCCTTCAGTTCAACGTTCCGAAAATAGCTGAGCGATGTGTCCCTGACGGCTCGAGCGGCGAGCCATGCGGTGACCAATTCGATATTGGAACCGGTGCCCGGTATGCGCGCCTCAACCATGATATCTTCGATCTGACGATTATTGAGTTGCCCAGATTGCCCCGCAGAACCCTGTTGGCGGATGCCAAACACAGCTTCAAGGACGGCGTCTTTGTCGACGCCTTCATAGGCATCGTGCAAGCCCTGCCACTGGGACTTGGTGAACGTCGAGCGCGACTCAGCCGCATGCAAGATCAGTTGGGCGAGCTTATATCTCCCTGCCATCTCGATCCCTTCGGCAGGCCAATCATAGCTTTCGGCGCAAGCGTCGGCGCGCAGCCGCAAAATATCGACCAGATCGGCGGGGAGCCCGTGATGGGCAAATTCCGCGATATTCGCTGTCTTGCTAAAGCGCTCGAGGACCATCTGTTGATCCCGGAGGTAGCCACCATCCATGCAACCGATGTTTTCGGGCGTTTCCACGGCGGGCACCGCGAACGCAAGCATGGCCGCAACTAATATAGGAAATACAGGTGCCGTCATCGTCACATGCCCACCTTCAAAGCGTCTTCAGCAGCGCCTCTATGTCATCCATGGAAATGACGCTGAAGGTTTCGACTTCACCCGACGCGCTGCGCTTGACCATCGGGGAGAGCACTTTGCCGCCGAATTCGACGAAATGCGTCACGCCGATATCTTCCATCGCGCCGACGCTTTCGCGCCAGCGGACGCGGCCGGTGATTTGCTGCACCAGCAGGTCGCGGATTGTGTCGGCGTCGCTGACCGGGCTGGCGGTCACATTGGCCACCACCGGCACCAGCGGCGCGGCGGGCGGGTTGGCGCCGAGCGCATCGGCCATCGCGTCGGCGGCGGGCTGCATCATCGGGCAATGGAACGGCGCCGACACCGGCAGCAGCACACCGCGCTTGATTCCATAATCCTTGACCAGCGCCACCGCGCGTTCGACCGCGCCCTTATGGCCCGAGATCACGACCTGCGAGGGGTCATTGTCGTTGGCGACGGTGCATATTTCGCCTTCGGCCGCGGCATCGGCCAGCTTCTGCGCGGTGTCGATATCGGCCCCGAGCAGCGCCGCCATCGCGCCGATGCCGACGGGCACTGCCGCTTGCATCGCTTGCCCGCGGGTCTTGAGTAGCCGCGATGTGGTCGCAAGGTCGAAGGCGCCCGCGGCGCATAATGCGCTATATTCGCCCAGGCTGTGACCCGCGACATAATCGGCCTTCCCCGCCAGCGTCACGCCGCCTTCCTTCTCCAGCACGCGGAGGGTTGCGATCGCATTGGCCATGATCGCGGGCTGGGCATTTTCGGTGAGGACCAGCTGATCCTCCGGGCCTTCGGTCATCAGCCGGAACAGCTTTTGCCCCAGCGCGTCGTCGACCTCCTGAAACACCTCGCGCGCCACCGGCGACGCGTCGGCGAGCGCCTTGCCCATGCCGACCGCCTGGCTGCCTTGACCCGGAAAGATGAATGCGCGCATTTGGCGTCCCCTATGGTGTGATTTGTGACACCGGCGCCTATTCCCTCACCCGGCGCGATGCAAGCCGAAGGGGACCACCTTGTTGTCCCCATCATGCCCGACGTCGGCGCGGCCAAGATAGGGAATGTCGCACCGCGCGCACCACTCCCGCGCGATGTCTTCGGCGTCCATGCCAAACGGGCGGTCGTTCTCGCGAATGTCGCCAACGCGGCCGAGCCGGATTCCCGCCAGCCCGCGCGGTCCCAGATAGCTCGCGACATGAAAAAAGGCCCGGTCAAAGGCATAGAGATATTCGCTCACCTCCTCGACGAGCAGGACATGCCCCGAAAGATCGGGTTCGAGCGGCGTGCCGAGCAGCATCGACAGCGTCATCAGGTTGAACGCCGCGTGGCGCGCGCCATGCTGCAACCCCGCTTCGCATGCCCCCGGGTCGCGGGCCACCAGCCAGTCGAGCGCCCGCAGCACCGCCGCATCGCCGCCTTCGCGGCGGATGTCGGCAACCATCGGCCCGTGCGCGACATGGTCGAACGCGTCGCGATACAGCGCGCCGAGAAGGTTGCCCTGATCGGAGTAGCCAAGGTACGCCTTGCGCCGCGCGACGTCGGTCATCGCCGCGACCGCATCCTCGGCGATCCGGCACGCGCCATAGCCCCCGCGCGCGAACCAGATCGCGTCGATGTCGGGGCGGTTGGCCATCTCGACCAGCGCCGCGAAGCGATGTCCGTCCTCGCCGGCGAAATGACCATGCGTCGCGAAACATTGCGGATCGAAGATCAACTCGACATCGCGATAGCCCAGGCTGGCCAGCGCGCGGACCGCCTCAGCATCGTCGGGCAATATAGGGGTCGAGGGGGCGACAATTCCGATACGCATATCCTGTCCCTTCCCTGCCTTGCCAAATCCGAACCCAGCCCATATCGCGCCGCCATGTCGGAAAACAAATCCTATTTCTTCTGCGGCATCGGCGGGTCGGGCATGATGCCGCTGGCGATGATCGTCTCGGCACGCGGCGCCAGCGTCGGCGGGTCCGACCGCAGCCGCGACCAGGGGCGCTCGCCCGAGAAATTCGCCTGGCTCGAACGCCAGGGGATCGCCTTTTACCCACAGGACGGCAGCGGCCCCAAAGCCGGTCAGATCCTCGTCGCCTCCGCAGCGATCGAGGATAGCGTTCCCGACATCGCCGCCGCCAACGCGCTCGGCCTTGCCCGCATGACCCGCGCCGACCTCAACGCCGCGCTGTTCAACGCTGCGGACAAGGCGATCGGCGTCGGCGGGACCAGCGGCAAATCGACCGTCACCGGCATGATCGGCTGGATCCTCGCAAGCGCGGGCCGGAAGCCGACGGTGATGAACGGCGCGGTGATGCGCAATTTTGCCAGCGACAACCTCCCCTTTGCCAGCGCGCTGATTGGCGATGCGGAGACTTATGTCAGCGAGGTCGACGAAAGCGACGGCTCAATCGCGCTGTACCGGCCCGACGTCGCGGTCGTCACCAACATCAGTCTCGACCACAAGAGCCTCGCCGAACTGCACCAACTGTTCGGCGAATTCGCGGCGAAAGCGCGCATCGCGGTGATCAACGCCGACGATCCCGAATCGGTACCGCTGCTCGCGAGCGATAATGTCGTGACTTTCGGTTTCAGCGAGGCCGCGGCGATCCGCGGTGGTGATTTTCAGGCGCTGCCCGACGGCTGCCGCTTTACCGTCAGCGTCGATGGCGACCAGCACGCAGTGCGGTTGCGGATGCCCGGGCGCCACAATGCGATGAACACCCTCGCCGCGATCGCCGCAACGCACGCAGTGGGCATTCCGGTAGCCCAGTCGGTCGCCGCCCTCGCCGATTTCGCGGGCCTCGCGCGCCGTTACGAGGTGCTGGGACAAGCGAACGGCGTCACCGTGATCGACGATTTCGCGCACAACCCCGACAAAGTCGCCGCGACCCTCGCCGCGGTCGCCGAACTGCCGGGCCGCGCCCTCCTGTTTTTCCAGCCTCACGGCTACGGCCCGCTTCGCCAGATGGGCAAGGAACTCGCGGCGAGCTTCGCCCAAGGGATGCGCGACCGCGACAAGCTCTACGTCTGCGATCCCGCCTATTTCGGCGGCACCGTCGACCGCAGCATCGGCAGCGAGGCGCTGGTCACCGCGATCGTCGCGGACGGCGGCGATGCGGTGCATCTGACCACCCGCGCCCATTGCGGCGCAGCGATGCTCGACGAAGCAAAAGCGGGCGACCGCATCCTGATCCTCGGCGCCCGCGACGACACGCTCACCGAATTCGGGCATGAATTGCTGGCGAAGCTCGCATCGCACGGTTGATTCCCCCGCGCAATTCTGTATAGGCGCCCTCATTCGGGGCGTGGCTTTGAGCCATCGCCCCGTTTGCTTTGCACCGATTCGCAAAGCGAGACGACAGCCGGAGGGGCCTGCGATTGGCGCAGGTCAGCGATCGGCCAAATCGAAGGAAGCGCATCATGCCGTTCTACGAGCATGTTTTTATCGCGCGTCAGGACCTGAGCCAGGCTCAGGTCGACGCGCTGGCGGAAACCGTCACCAACGTCATCACCGAATATAAGGGCGAGGTCCACAAGACCGAAACCTGGGGCCTGAAGCAGCTCGCCTACAAGATCCAGAAGAACCGCAAGGGTCATTATGTGATGTTGTCGGCTGAAGTGTCGGGCGAAGCGATCGCCGAGATCGAGCGTCAGGCCGCGATCAGCGAAGACATCATCCGTTGGATGACGATCAAGGTCGATGAACTTGAAAAAGGTCCGTCGGTGATGATGCGCAAACAAGAACGTCGGGGCGGCCGCGGCGAACGTGGCGGTCGTGACCGCGACGGCGAAGAATAAGGATAACGATCATGGCACGACCCTTTTTCCGCCGCCGCAAGACCTGCCCCTTCACTGCGAAGGACGCACCGGTCATCGATTACAAGGACGTTCGCCTGCTCCAGGGTTACCTGTCGGAGCGTGGCAAGATCGTCCCGTCGCGGATTACCGCGGTGTCCGCCAAAAAGCAGCGTGAGCTGGCGAAAGCGATCAAACGCTCGCGCCACATCGGCCTGCTGCCCTACATTGTGAAGTAAGGAGGGCTGGTCTGATGGAAATCATTCTGCTCGAACGCATCGAGAAACTCGGCGGCATCGGCGATGTCGTCAACGTCAAGAACGGCTTTGCCCGCAACTATTTGTTGCCCAACAACAAGGCGCTGCGCGCGAACGACACCAACCGCAAGCTGTTCGAAGCGAACCGCGGCAAGATCGAGGCTGACAACGCCGAACGTCGCGCCGAGGCCGAAGGCCGCGCCAGCGGCATCGACGGCAAGCAGATCGTTCTGATCCGCCAGGCGTCGAACACCGGCCAGCTTTATGGTTCGGTTTCGGTCCGCGACATCGTCGATGCGCTGGCCGAGGACGGCATCACCGACATCGGCAAGTCGATGGTCGCGCTCGAACGCCCGATCAAGGCGCTCGGCCTGGTCGACGTCAAGGTCAAGCTGCACCCCGAAGTCATCGTTTCGATCGCCGTCAACGTCGCGCGCTCGCCCGATGAAGCCGAGATGCAGAAGCAAGGCATCGACGTCATCGCCGCGATGTTCGAGGAAGAACAAGCCGAAGCCGTCGCGACGGCGCTGGAACCCGACAGCGAAGACGAATTCGACGACGCGACACCGCCGTCGGAACGCGCTGCCGAAACTAGCGACGACGCTGCGGACGAAGAGGGCGACAAGGCCTAATCGCCTTCCGCTTCTTTGCGAGACACAGAAAAGGCTCCGGAACCCAGTGTTCCGGAGCCTTTTTCTTCATCTAGTGGCCGCAACTTCAGGCCATTTTTTCGGCCAGAATCCACCCCCATATCGCCAGCGTGGCGGCGCCGCCGGCAATCGTCCAACGGACCGCCGCGGACAGCAGCTTGGCCTGCGCATCGATCGAATGGGTAAAGGCGGCGAACAGCCGCTGGCGCAGCCCGTCCGCCTTTTCGAGGCCATCGCTGTCGAACTCTTCGCCGAGCAGCAACGCGCGCAGGCACAGGAAGCTGGAGAGGATCAGCGGCGCGATGCCGATCAGGCTCACGATCGTCAGCCATGGCTGCGTGGCTGCGTCCAGGCTCAGCGGCGCACCGGGGCTGGCCGAGATTGGATGCGTCCCAATGGTGATCGCCAGCGCATTGAACGCCAACAATCCGCCGATGCGCACCGACAGATCGAGGTCGCGATTCTCGAGAAATTCGAGATCGGCGATAAAGCCCGCGTCGGGCGTCTCGCCGCGCATCTCCTGAAAAGCGCGCAGCCGGGCACGGAACGAAGGGTTTCGCCGCCCCCGCCAGCGCATCGTCAATATCCCATCAAACTGAGCACTTCCTTCCGGCTGCGCTGATCGTCAAGGAAACAGCCGAGCAGGCGGCTCGTCACCATCCCCACCCCCGGCGTGCGCACGCCGCGCCCGGTCATGCAGCCATGCTGTGCATCGATCACCACCGCGACGCCATGCGGATGCAGATTGTCCCAGATGCAGCGCGCGACCTCGGCGGTCAGCCGTTCCTGCACCTGCAACCGCCGCGCATAGCCATTGAGCACACGCGCCAGCTTGGAAATGCCGACAACGCGGTCGCGCGGCATATAGGCGATCGACGCTTTGCCGGTGATCGGCGCCATATGATGTTCGCAGTGCGACTGAAACGGAATGTCTTTCAGCAGCACCAGTTCGTCATAGCCGCCGACTTCTTCAAAGGTGCGCGCCAGATGGATCGCCGGGTCGTCGGCATAACCGCTGCAATATTCTTTCCACGCGCGCGCGACGCGCTTGGGGGTATCGAGCAACCCTTCGCGCGCCGGATCGTCGCCGGCCCACTCGATCAGCGTCCGCACCGCGTCCGCGACATGGTCGGGAACGACCACCTTGCCATCGGCCCCCACTTCAACGTCATTGCCGCTCATCGTCCCACCTTCACTGTTGCATTCTTGCCGCACATTTCGGTGTCCATGCCCGGATAAGCAAGGGCTCGACAACAACAATATTACATCGTGCGCAAGTTTACGTTGCGGAAACTTGGCATTTTGCATTTTTGCAACTGCCCCATTTCATGTCGCTTTCCGGATCGAACAAGTGGCTTGACGCTCGCGTCAACTAAGCGCACCTTTGGGTTGCATTACAGAACCCGCCTAAGCGGGTCGTGATCCGGAGAGGCCGGCGTTTTTCCCCGACGCCGGTGGGAGAGGACGATGACCAGCACAGCTGGCAAAAGGGATACCTATAGGCATTCGGCCGCGTTGGTCGGACAGCCTTTGCCATGTCTGGTCTTATCCCCTCCCCTTACCACAACTTAAGTTTGGGCGGCCCCGCAGCGCGCGGGATCGAAAAAGGGAGGTTATAAATGAAGTTCAAGGCACTGATCGGCACGTCGATACTGGCGATGGCGGTGGCAACACCGGCATGGGCGCAGGACGCACAAGACAGCGATGCCGCCGATGACAATATCATCATCGTGACGGCAACACTGCGCGCGGCCAATGTTCAGGACATTCCCATCGCAGTCACCGCGGTCAGCCCGGTCGATCTGGAACGCCAAGGTGTGCAGGACATCAGGACGCTCAGCAGCATTTCGCCGAGCTTCAGCCTGCAATCGTCGCAGACCGAGACGCAAGGTACCTCGATCCGTATCCGCGGTGTCGGGACGACGGGCAACAATACGGGCCTTGAAAGCTCGGTCGGTGTCTTCATTGATGGCGTCTATCAGTCGCGTCCCGGCATCGCACTGGGCGATCTGCTCGACCTCGAACGGCTTGAAATCCTTCGCGGGCCGCAGGGTACGCTCTTTGGCCGCAATACATCCGCGGGCGCGCTTAACATTTCAACCAAACGCCCGAACCTGAAAGCGGTCGAAGGCTTTGTGAATGCTAGCTACGGTAATCTCGATTATATCGGGGTGCAGGCCGGGGTGAGTGTACCGCTTGTCCAGGATCAACTCGGGGTTCGCTTTTCCGGCGCTTATCGCAAGCGTGACGGTATCATCAACAGCTCGGTCAGCGGCGCCGAAAGCGGCAATCGCGATCGCTTCATCCTGCGCGGCCAGATGCTGTGGGAGCCGAGTTCGGACATCAGTTTGCGCATCATCGGCGATTACGCCGAATCCGATGAAAATTGCTGCACCGCCGTCATCATCCGCGAAACCGAATTGCGCAACGCCGGGGCATTCACCGCTTATGGCCTCCCCGCCGGTGCTGGCGTGATCGACTTCGGCCAGAATGCGGTCCGCAACCGCATATCCAGCGACGATGGCTACATCAATACAACCAATCAATGGGGCATTTCGGGCGAACTGAAATGGGACTTCGACGCGGCCGAGGTGACCTACATCGGCTCATACCGCCGGTTCGAAGCGCAGTCGGCGCAGGATGACTTCGTCGGGCTCGACGTCTATAATGTCGGCCCGGCATCCTATGCTCCGAATGCACCGTTCAGCGGCGGCACCAACAAGGTGATGACGCACGAATTGCGCCTGCAAGGCTCGGGTTTCGACGACAAGTTTGACTGGCTGGTCGGCGCTTATTATTCGCGCGAAAAGATCAACGAAATCCAGTCGATGACGCTTGGGCCAGACTATCAGGCTTACGCTTCCACGCAGTTGTTCAATTCGCTCGGCAATAATCTGTCGTTCCTCGGCCCGAATCCGCTCTTCGCCCTGACGCGGATGGCCAAGGTTGCAGGTTTCCCGGGCTATGCATCGCCATTGAACACCGGCGTCAATTCCAGCGGCAGTTTTGCGGTCAACCGCTTCACCCAGGATGCAGAGAGCTTCTCGGTGTTCACGCACAATGTGATCAACTTCACCGACAATCTCAGCCTGACGCTCGGCGCGCGCTATGTTGACGAGACCAAGGATGGCGCCTTCGATCAGGTGGCCGGAAGCTCACCGGCCTGTTCGACGATTGCGGGCGGTTTCGGCAACATCATCGCCAACCTGACGTCGGCACCGTTCAACCTTCCTCCGGCAACGGCGCAAGCCCTGGCGGGCGGCGCATTGGGGTTGAGCTGCTTCCCGTTCGCAACGCAGGCCAATCTACCGGCCTCGGCCATACTCCCGCTACCGCGCGAATATGACCTGACGTTCAAGGACAATGAAATCACCTATACAGGGCAGCTTGCTTACAACAACAACGCCGGCTTCCTGGCGTATGCGAGCTTTGCGCATGGTTTCAAATCGGGTGGTTTCAACCTTGATCCGGCGGCGGCGGCGGGCGGTCTCGACCCGCGCTTCGATTCCGAAAAAGTCGATGCTTACGAACTGGGAATCAAATCCTCGTTGTTCAACGACCGGGTGACGGCCAACCTGGCGGTGTTCCACATGGATATGACCGATTTTCAGGTGCTCGAATTCACCGGGGTCCAGTTCCAGACGTTCAACGTCGCTTCGGCGAAATCGACCGGCGCCGAACTGGAAGTGGTGGGCCGGTTCGATCCGCATATCACGACCAATTTTTCGGTGTCTTATACCGACGCGCGTTATCCCGACGACTGCGACCGGGGGATCACGGGCAGCGCATTGGCAACCGTCCAGACCTTGTGCGGTCAGCAGTTGACCAACGCACCGAAGTGGAGCGGCGTCGCCGGAATTACCTATGACGGTCCGCTCAACAGCGCCGGCTGGGGTCTGTTGGCCAATTTCAACGTCAACTATTCCGGCAAGCGGCGCACCAGCACGACGCCAACCGAAACAGCGGCTCCGTTCGCGCCGCTGCCGTTCGATGTCCAGGAAGACTATTTCAAGATGAATGCGCGTCTGGGTTTCACGACCCCCGACGAACGTTTCACCTTTGAAGTGTGGGGCACCAATCTCTCCAACGAGATTACCCGCGGCATTACCGCCAACACCCCGCTGCGCGGCGGGGCTGGCCAGCGGTCGCGCATCGCCTTCCTCGAAGAACCGCGGACCTATGGCGTGACCGTCCGGGCGCGCTTCTAAGCCAAACGGGCAACAATGGCGGGCTGGACGGCAAGCCGTCTGGCCCGTTCATTCAAACGAACAAGGGGACGGAAGCGATGTGGCTTCCGTCCCCTTCTTTTGTGCTCTTGGCAAGAACCCCGAATTTAGCAAAAAAAGGGGACGCGCACGGCGTCCCCCTTAATCTTTATCCAAGACCGCTTCGTGTTAAAACTTGAAGCGAACAGTGCCGCCATAGGTGCGCGGCTGGCTGGGATAGCCCGATACGCTGCCCGCCTGCGCCACCGCGGGAAAGATCGTCGTGAGGTACTGCGCGTTGGTCAGGTTGCGACCCCACACGCCAACGTCCAGCCCGTTGGTCAGGCGGACCGTGAACGATGCGTTGAGCGAGTTCGTCTCGCGCTGCAGCCCCTCTGCCACGCCCGCCGGGAAACCGCTCAGGCCTTCGACGATCTGGACCGGGCTTTCATACGCATAGTCAACGTGCGCGATCGCCTTCGTCCCGCCCGCAAATTCATGCGTGTAGGTCGCACCCATCGACATCGACAAGGCGGGGATGCCCGCAGGCGTGCTGCCCGAGATGTCGCCGAACGCCGAATTGACGAAGCTGTCATATTTGGGGTCAAGGTACGTGGCCGCCAGCGTCAGGTTCAGCCCGTCGACCGGCCGCACCGACCCGTCGAACTCGATCCCGAAAGTCGACTGCTTGCCGGCGTTGGCGAGCGCGAAACCGGTGCCGGTGAACACGTTCGACTGGAAGCCCTTGATCGACTGTTTGAACACCGCGATGTTCACGGCGGCGACCGACCACTGACCTTTCAGACCGAACTCGTAAACGGTCGATTCTTCGGGGGCCGCAAAGCGCGAACCCGTCGAAAGATTGTTCACACCCAAACCGCCCGAGATGATCGCCGGCAGGTCCGATGCCAGCGGACGGCTATCGCGCGACAGGTTGACCGAGCTCGCCTTAAAGCCCGTCGCATAGGTCGCATAGACATTGACCGTGTCGGTCAACTCATAGGCAGCGCGGACGCTGTATGAGAAATCGCCGTCGCTGGTCTTGCCATTCTCGACCGAATTCGGGACATTCAGGAACGGCGGCAGGAACTGCAGCGGCCGAAGCGCGAGGAGCGGGTTGACGGCCGGGTTGTTCTGGTTCGCAGTGGCAAAAGCCGCCGCCCCGGCGCTGATCTGGCCAAACGCAGCAGGCTGTGCCTGGGCAAAGGCACCAACTTCGGCTGCCGTTGCGAGGCGGCCCAAGCCCAGTGCTTGGCCGACCGTGGTCGCGATACCCTGCTGGGTGATGGCAGTCCGTCCGATGCCGACCAGATTGAGGCCCGAAAAGACGTCGGTGCTGATCACGTCGGTCGAGAAACGCTTGCGGTCTTTGGTGTAGTTACCACCCAAAGACAGCGTCAGGCGATCGGTCACTTCAAAATCGATCGTCCCAAAAATCGAGAAGGCTTCATCCTTCAAGCGATAGGCTTCGTCGAGGCCATCGCCAGCCCGGAAGAACTGGCCGGTATAAAGCCCCGGATTGCCCTGAATGCCACCGATCTGCTGTTCCAGACCCGAAACCACCGCATTGCCAGCGGCACGCGGATTCGCCGAGCCCAAAACCGCCGCGGGATTGATCAACCCGCCGGCGTAGGGACGGAAATCAGCGCCAAAGCGGATGTCGTTCTTCTGCCGGATCTTCTCGTTGAAATAATAGCCGCCGAGCAGGAAGTTGATCGGACCGTCAAAGTCCGACGTGATGCGGAATTCCTGGGTGAAGGTATTGATCCGCAGATCCTGGCTGTTCTCGCCGATCAGATCGGCGCCGGTGAAGTCCGAATCCTGGTTGGTCAGCGCCTTGACCTTGCGGTAGGCCGTGATCGACGTCAGCGCGAGGTTGCCCAGGTCATAGTCGATCTGCCCCGATCCGCCGTAGTTTTCGATCTCGTTCGTCGACAGGAAATTGTTGTACACGTCGAACGAGAAGGGGTTGTTGGCATCGACGCTGGGGCCACCCGCCAACGCGTTGGTGATCGCAACGGTCGGACCGGCGATGACGTTGCCGGCGATGCAGCAATTTTCGTCGATCTTGTCATAATCGCCGATCAGGCGGATCGACAGCGCGTCGGTCGGTTCGAACAGCAACTGGCCGCGAACCCCGTAACGGTTGCGGTCGTTGACGTCGGTGTCGAGCTTGAGATCCTGCGCATAACCGTCGCGGCGGTTATAGCTGCCGCCGATCGAGAAGGCGACGGTTTCGCTGATCGGGCCGGTCACGTCACCCTTGACGGTGATCGCATTGAAATTGCCATAGGTCACTTCGGCCGAACCGCCGAAATCGAACTGAGGCTTTTGCGTGACGATGCTGATGACGCCCGCCGATGCGTTCTTGCCGAACAAAGTCGACTGCGGGCCGCGCAGCACTTCGATACGCTCGACATTGGGAAGGTCGCCGATCTGGGCGGCCGAACGCGAACGATAGACGCCGTCGATGAACACGCCGACCGACGGTTCAATCCCGGCGTTGTTGGCGCCGTTGCCGAAACCGCGGATGATGAAATTGGTGTTGGCGCTCGACTGCAGCTGCGACACGCGCAAGCTGGGGACCGCGGTCTGCAGGTCGATCAGGTCGCGGATCTGCGATTCTTCCAGCTGCGCCGCCGAGGTTACCGAAACGGCGACCGGGGTGTCCTGCAACGTCTGCGACCGCTTCGACGCGGTGACGATGATGTCATTGCCATAGTCGGTATCGTCGACTGCAACCGCAGTGTCGTCCGCGGGGGCGGCGTCCTGGGCAAAAGCTATGACGGGGGTGGCGCTGGCGCACAGCATTGTGGCGCCCAGCAAAAGGTTGCGCAAAGTCATGATGTCTCTCTCTCCAAACCGGTGCAAGCGCGGCCCTGCGGCCAAAGAGGGATATGCCCCACCTGAACGGATCGCTGTACTAACCCCGCGCGCCGCGTCAACGCGGCGACGCCGCACTAGGCCGATTTTCCTGCTATTTGTGTCCGAAAAGCAACAGTTTGCACTGCAACATAAATTGCGGGCGCAACACCGGACGGTGACGGGAACGCCCTACTCCACCTCGCGCCACGCGCCGGGCGCCAGATCGCCCAACTCCCATGCCCCTATCCGCAACCGCACAAGCCGTAGCGTCGGATAGCCGACCGCCGCGGTCATCCGCCGCACCTGGCGATTGCGGCCCTCGGTGATCGTGATCTGCAGCCAGCTGTCGGCAACGCTCTTGCGAAAGCGCACCGGTGGGTCGCGCGGCCACAGCGACGGGGGCGCAATTCGGTCCGCGCACGCCGGTCGCGTCGGCCCGTCGTTCAGCACCACGCCGCTGCGCAACTGGTCAAGACTGGCCGGATCGGGCTCGCCTTCAACTTGCACCACATAGGTCTTGGGCGTCTTGTGCCGCGGCGAAGCAATCCGCGCCTGCAACGCGCCGTCATCAGTCAGTATCAGCAAGCCCTCGCTGTCGCGGTCGAGCCGTCCCGCGGGATAGACATTGGGAACGTTGATATAATCCGACAGCGTGGCACGCGCCTCCGGCGTTCCCCGATCGGTGAACTGCGACAGCACCCCATAGGGCTTGTTGAACAGGATGATGCGGCCCACGGCTTTCCTTCCAGTCATGCCGCGCGAGACGCGCCGCCACTCATGTCGGTGCTTAACAGGAAAGTGGTGCCCGGGGACGGGTTCGAACCGCCGACACTGCGATTTTCAATCGCATGCTCTACCAACTGAGCTACCCGGGCAAGGCCGCTGCGACCCGACGGTCGCGCTGGCGAGCGGCGGCTATAGGCAGGGCTTTGGGTCCTGTCCAGTGGCTTTGTGATGCCCGATTTTCGGCCTCAACCGTCGTCGAAACGATCGTCGTCGGCGGTACCGTCGGGCGCCTGCGCGGCGGGGACGGCATAGCCTTCGCCGAACCAGTTGAGCAGGTCGCGGTCGCGGCAGCCGCGGCTGCAAAAGGGTTTGAATTCGGGTTCGCGCGGTTTGCCGCACAGCGGGCAGCGCGGCGGTTTACTGGGCATGTCCGGTTCCTTTGCTGGCGACGTCGGCGGTCAGCTGGACCGGGCGTCCGGTACGGTTTTGCAACTGAGCGATCCAAGCCGGATGCGCCGCGATATGGTCGATCACCGAAGGCCGTGCGGTCAGCGTCATTGGTCCGGTCCCCACCGCGCGCTCGGCCTGGCGCAGCAACAGTGCCGCGTCGGTCGCGACGGGATCGAGCACGATCTGCTCGACCAGTGACGGACGATCGCGGCGGCGAATGATCTGCATCAGCCCGAAGCCGTTGACCGCGGTGCGCTCAAAGGGCTGTGGGAGCACCGCATCGACCGCGGCGTCGATCGCCTGGCGTCCGGCGCGATCGGGCAGCGAGGGAAAATCGATGCCAATGGAGCCGCCGATGTCGCAGCAGCGGATCACTGCCGCGGCCGCCTTGGCGCCCGCCTTTGCCAAGGTCAGCGCGTCGCCGTCACCATCGATGTCGATCAGCACCATCGCCGGGGTCGCATCGACCCACAGCGCGCCGCCGTCGAACGGCCAATGGCCGGTGCGGATATGGTCGATCAGTTCGGACCAGCCCGCCTGTTCCAGCCGGTCGGGGTCGGTCGGGCGCAGCTCGGTTACCGGCACGCCACTCGCCGCGATGCGGCCAAGCAGGTCGGGGCCATCGCCGACCGCCGCGCCCGCCTCAGCCATCCGCGCCCGTGCGGGTTTGTCGCGGCCGCGTTCGCGCAGCGCCATGCGGGTGACCTCGACCGTCAACGCCGCACCGGTCGAAGTCGCAGGTGGCAGCCCCGTCAACGATGCCGTCGGCGCGCCCGGCCAGTCGAGCATCACCAGCGGCGATTTGCCAGCCTCGACGAGCCGCGCCGCGACGACCGCGCCGACACGCGGCCCCGCGCCTTCGCGTTCGATCCGCGCCTCAAGGATGTCATCGCCGTCGACCAGCGCCGCGCGCGCCTCGCCGATTCCGGCTTCGTAAAGCCATTCAGCCAAGGGGGATACCGGCGCTGGTCAGCAGCGTGCGCGTTTCGAACAAGGGCAGCCCAACGACATTCGAATGGCTGCCCGACAGGAAGCGGACAAAGCATTCGGCACGCCCCTGAATCGCATAGCCACCCGCCTTGCCCATGCCCTCACCGCTTTCGACATACCAATCGATCTCGGCGGCGCTCAGCACCTTGAACGCGACGACGGTATCGGCCACGCGCACCCGCGGCTTGCCGTCGATGCGGACGACGCACAGCCCCGAATAGACATGGTGCCGCCGCCCCGACAGCAGGCCGAGCATGCGGCGCAGGTCAGCCTCATCGGCGGGCTTTTCCAAGATGCGGCGCCCGATCGCAACGGTCGTGTCGCCCGCCAGCACGACTTCGTCCGCGGCGCGTTCGACCGCCAGCGCCTTGCCCTTGGCGAGCCGCGCCACATAGTCGCGCGGCAGCTCTGCCTTCAGCGGCGTTTCGTCGATGTCGGGGGACGCAATGCGCGCCGGGATCACGCCGATGCGCGCCAGCAGCTCACGCCGCCGCGGCGAGGTCGAAGCCAGAACGAGCGCGGGAATGTTCGCCGCGCTGCTCACTTGAAGCGATAGGTGATCCGACCCTTGGTCAGGTCATAGGGAGTGAGTTCGGCGAGCACTTCGTCGCCGACCAGCACACGAATGCGGTTCTTGCGCATCTTGCCCGCGGTGTGGCCCAGAATCTCGTGGCCATTTTCCAGTTTGACGCGAAACATCGCGTTGGGCAGCAGTTCGACCACTTGGCCGCGCATTTCCAGAAGTTCTTCTTTCGCCATCAGTCCTCTAGGATCTCACAAAATAAGGATGCGCGCCCATAGCCGCAAAATGCGACGATGAAAAGCGGTCTGTCACGCGACCAGCCGCAGCTTTCGCGCGATCCGCCAGCCGATTGACCTTGCCCACGCATAGCTCGGCCATCGCGGCGGCATCGCGGGGTCGAGCCCCATCCGGCGCAGCGCGGCGTTGGCGGCGTGCGCTTCGGACTCGCGGTAACTCCACTCGCTGCGCCAGGTGATCGACAGCGAAATCGACGGCGCGTCGCCATTAGTGACAAAATGCGGCGCCATGACGGGCATCAACACCGCGTCACCGGGGCCGAGCGGCACCTGCTGCGCATCGGCACGGAAATCGTCTTGCCACGGCAGGTTGCGGTGGCCGCCGCCATGATAGCGTTCATGCTCGCGGCGATGCGCAAACCGTTCGTCGCCCGACGGCCAGACATTCATCACCTTGGTCCCGCGCAATTGCAGCAGGATGTTGTGTTCGGGATCGAAATGAAAGGGCGTGATCGATCCCGGCGACGAGATGAAGATGAACCCCTGCGGCGTCAGCATCGCGCCGGTCTGCGGCTCGACGACCGATTGGAGTTCGCCGAGCAGGTCCATCAGCAGGGTGCGATACGCCGGAACATTCTCGATATTCTTGAGCACCGCCCAGCTGCCATTGCTATCGATGGTGCGGATTGTCTCGCCGATCGACAGGCCGTTCGAGGGGATGTCCTCGGGCCGGATTCCGATCGGGACATTGCCCGGATTAAATTCGACCGCGCTCGCGGGCAGGCCTTCGCCCAGCTGCGCCAGTGCTTCGATCGAGAGCAATGGATGGTCGGGTAGATGATGGTGCAGCAGTCCCGCTTGCTGCGGGTACAACGCTGCCATCGCCGCGAGCGTTTCGGGCGGAAAAACGGGCCTTATGATCGGCTGATGCGCAGTCATGACGGGCTTTCTACTTCATTTTCGGTCGCGGTGGGAGCCTTCCAGCGGCGCCAGAGCCGCTCGATCCTGGTCAGTATCGCAAAGCGCAGCCGGTCGGCGGGCGCAGACAAGGCGGCGTTGACCCACACCAACGCGCGGCGCTCGCGCCACACGCTGTCGATCATCGGATGTCCGGGCGCGGCGCAGCTATCGACCCACGCGATCGCCGGATCATCAAGCAGATCGAGGTTTGCCTGTTGCAGCAACACCCCGGGCGAAAAGCGCGCATAATCCTCGTCGAACGCCGTCTTGAACGAAAAGCCGCCCGGCGGCGCCCGGAAGTTGATCAGCATCGCGAGCGGGCGCTCTTCCAGATCGAGCGCGCGCATATCGAGCCGCCCAGCCTCGGCCGCGCCCGTCAGGATCGCGCGGAACCACGCCTGCGTGTCGCTGTGGCTCGCGAGCGCCGATCCGGCGCGCCCTTTCCAGCCGCGTGCCTCAAGATCGAGGAAGGCATCGATCCACGGCTCGATCGCTTCGCCGACTTTCCATCGCCGAAAGCGCACAGCGCCCTGTTCGGCAAGGCGGTTCGCCTGTCGCCGGTGTTCCTTGCGCTTCTTCGCGCGCACCGCCGCATCCCAATAGTCCGCGGGTGACAGATCGCTGTCGAGCAGCGCGCGTTCCTCGCGGTGCACCACCCCGACCTCACCGCCGCGCACCCGCGCGACGTCGACCAGCGCGCGGTACAGCGGGCCGTTCTCGGTCAGGCGCGGCACATGGAGTAAGGTGCGCGCCCACGGCGCCGCGTCGCACCAACCGAGCAGGATCGACCAGAACAGGCTTTCAAACCCCGCGCGCACCAGCGGCAGCCCTAGGAAATGATTGGGATGCGCCCAGCCGCTGACATGGCGCAGCGGCAAGCGGCCATAATGGGTCGCGAGCGCGATCGGCATGATGCCGATAACCGGCCCGTCGCTGCCATCGCGCACCATGACCAGCCGCGCGTTTCGCTCGGGATCGAGCAGGTGCAGCGCCGATTGCAGGCACCAGCGTTCGGCAAAGGGATTGGGCTCGCTCGCCTCCGCCGCCAGTCGGTCCCACGCCGCCGCCAGCTCGGGCGTCAGCGCGAGCGGGTCGACGACGCGCACGGTCAGCGGATCGGCGGGGGCGGCGTTGGCGGGAAAGGCGGGATGCACCGTCATCGGGTGGAGGTTAGCAGGAAAGCGTTAAAATGGGGTGGCTGAAATAGCCGTCGCCCCCGCGCAGGCGGGGCCGCTGGAAGCATGAAACTCCGGCGCCAAACAAGGCGGATAGCGGCCCCCGCCTGCGCGGGGGCGACGCATATGTCTCAAATCCCGAACAATTTCGCCAGCGACTTCTCCAGCATGAAGAACTGCCAGATCAGCCGCCCATGGTCACGCCGCCCCGACTGGTGCGCCGCGACGATGCGTTCGATCTCCGCCATGTCGAACCACCCCGACCGCGCCAGCGTCGATGACGTCGCCAGCCCCCGCGCCTGCTCCACCAAAGCCCCGCGGAACCATTGCGACACCGGGGTCACAAACCCCATCTTTGGCCGATACAGGATGTCGTGCGGCAGATACCGTTCCATCGCCTGCTTCATGATCGCCTTGCCCGTCCCGCGCTTGACGCGCATCGAAGCGGGCAGGCTCGCGGCAAATTCGATCAGCCGGTAGTCGAGCAACGGCTCGCGCGCCTCCAGGCTGACCGCCATGCTCATCCGGTCGGTCTTGGTCAGGATGTCGCCGGGCAGCCAGATCATCAGATCGGCATATTGCGCGCGGTCGAGCGGTTCGCGCGCCGGGGCTTCGGCCATCGCCTTCCAGTAGCGCGCCTCGGCGACATGATCGCCCAGCGCCTGATGCGCCGCATCGTTGAACAGCCGCGAGCGTTGCGCCACCCCGGTCACCCCGACCGCCTCGGCATAGCCCTCGGCCCCGCTCTTCGACAGGCTGGCCAGCGTCGCGCGCGCGCGCAGCGGGCGCGGCGCCCAGTCCATCTGCGGCCAGACCTTCGCCAACGGCCCCAACACCCCGCGGCGCATAAATCCGGGGATCAGGCCGCGCAGCCGCTCCTCCTGATGCTGGAACACCAGTCGGCGATAGCCTGCAAACGCCTCGTCAGCGCCGTCGCCCGACAACGCCACCGTCACCTCCTCGCGCGCCAGTTCGCACACGCGGTACGTTGGCAGCGCGCTGGCGTCGGCAAAGGGTTCGTCGAAATGATCCGCAATAGTATCGACCAGCCCGAAGTCTCCCGACGACACGGTGCGGGTACGGTGATCGGTGGCGAAACGCTCGGCAATTTGCTGCGCATAGGCGGTCTCGTCGAGCGCCGCCTGATCGAAGCCGATGGTACAGGTCTTGACCGCCTTCGCACTCGCCTCCGCCATCAGCGCGACGACTGCGCTGCTATCGACCCCGCCCGACAGAAAGGCGCCCAACGGTACGTCGGCGACCATCCGGTCGGTCACCGCGGCGCGCATCAGATGGACGAGATGCTCTGCCGCCTCGCCTTCCGCAGCTCTAATGCGCTTGGAAAAATCGGGCGCCCACCAGCGCGTCGGCGCGGGCACCGGCTTGCCGCGTTCGAGCAACAGGAAATGCCCCGCGGCCAGCTTCTCGACCCCCGCGACGATGCAATTGTCGTCGGGGACATAACCAAAAGCGAGGAAATCCTCGATCGCGGTCAGATTCGCTTCCTGCCGCAGCAACGGATTGCGCAGCAGCCCTTTCAATTCGGACGCAAACGCCACCGACCCGTCCGACAGCCGCGCATAATGCAGCGGCTTCACCCCCAAGCGGTCGCGCGCCAGGAACAGGCAACCGCGCTGATGATCATGGATCGCAAAGGCGAACATGCCGTTCAGCCGCGACAGGCAATCCGGCCCCCATTGCCGCCACGCCGCGATGATGACCTCGGTATCGCCGCTGGTGCGGAACCGATGCCCGCGATCCTCCAGCTCGGTCCGCAGCTCGCGGAAATTATAGATTTCACCATTGTAGGTGAGCGTCACCGCCTCATCATCGCTGGCCATCGGCTGCGGGCTGCCCTCGATGTCGATGATCGACAGGCGCAAATGGCCCAATCCGACCCCCGCCGCGGTCCATTCGCCGGACCCATCGGGGCCGCGGTGCTGCATCGGCGACAGCATCGCGCGCAGCCGCGCCGGATCGACGGGCTTGGCCGTCTCGAGATGATAGATGCCCGCGATCCCACACATATGCTGATGGGCCTAGCGGGTTTTCAGCGCGCGGTCAGCCATTGCCTTGGCTCCACCCGACGCGGAAACGAAATCCTCTATCGCATCACGCCCGCCCTGCCGCTCCTCGCTCGACACGATAAGCGTCATCGCACGCGGGTCGCCGCCGAGCAACCGCGCCTTCAGTCCCGCGAGCTTCGCGCGGCGCGGATCGCCTGTGACTGCGCCATTGACGACATACCAGGTCGCCGCATCGCGCAGCACCGGACCCGGGTGCAGCAACCGTTCGGTCCGTGCGCCTGCGACCGCGGGCAGCGACGCGCTCCACGCCCATTGGCTGTCGGGATCGACCGCCCCCTGCCCGAACGCGACGACCTCGCGCCCCTCGGCTTGACGTTCATAGCCGCCGATCGCGACGGTCACCCGGCGCCCCTCGGCATCGACAAAATGCCGCAAGAGCCGCTGGTCGGCGCCGTCGAAGCGCGGCGTCCACGCCATGCCTTCGGCACGCGCTTCGCTCCATCCGCGCGGCGACTCGACCGCCGTCGTCTCAGGCAACGGGGCGCTGCGTCCGCCGACCAGCCATGCCCAGCTCGCAAAAGCCAGCGGGATCGCCATCGCCGCGGTGAGCACCGCGGTGGCCGACCCGGCAAAGCGCGGCGTACCATCCAACCCCGTCACATCGACCGCAACATCGTTCGCGGGCCGGTCGAACCAGCGCCATGCCACCAGCATCACGATCACGATCACCAGCCCGAAGAAAATCCAGCCATAGAAAATATGGTCGATACCGCCCGCCGCCTCGATCCCCCAGATCTCGGCCGCGACCATCGTGCCATAGGCGCGCAGCGCGTTGGCGAGGATCGTCGTCGCCAGCGCCGAAAGGACAAAGACGATCCGCCGCGTCCAGCTGCGAAAACACAGATGCGCCGCGAACACTGCATAGGCGAGCATCGCGATCAGGAAATTGACCCCCGAACATTCCTCGGCGACCTCGAAGAACCCGGCGGGCGTCGTGATGAAAACCCCCTCCATCTCGGCCGAAATTCCCGACAGGTGGAGCAGGATGACGCTGATATGCGCGGTAAAGGTCTGGAGCAGCGGCACCAGTTCCTCGCCAAACGGCACCAGCAACAGCGCATAGCCGAGCGGGAACAGCAATCCGCGCACCAGTTTCTCGCCCAGCGTCGCGGCGACCGCACCCTGCAGCATCAGCACCAGCCCGAGCTGGCGGAACAATCCGACCCCCGCCGCCTCGCCGACCAGCCACACCAGTCCCGCCCCCGCCATCCATACTAGCGCGGGCCACCAAAAGCTGGGGGTTAGCGGGCGCAGCAGCGCAGTCCGCTGCGACACCAGCCAGCCGATCATCGGCACCATCAACAGGCAATAGGTAAAGGTCGAGCTATGCCACCAGATACCCGCCATATCGGCGGCATCGCGCCAGAAGATCGCCAGGATCGCCGCCGAAAGCAGCGCGAGCGCGCCGAGATGGCGTTGCCAGATCGTCATGCGGACAGCCCCAGCAGCGCACCGAGCGGCGCCAGCCGCGCATCCCATCCATAGCGCGCGATCATCCGCGCCCGCGCCGCCTGCCCCATGCTCGCGGCGGCATCGCGATCCTCGAACAACGACCCCACCGCAGCGGCCATGCCCGCAGCATCGTCGGCGACCAGCAGATGCGCGCCCGGCGCCGCATCAATTCCTTCGGCTGCCGCGGCACTCGCCACCACCGGGCGCGCCATCGCCATCGCCTCGAGCAATTTATTCTGCACCCCGCGCGCCAGCAACAGCGGCGCAACCACCGCATCGGCGGCAGCAAGCCAGGGTCGCACGTCCGGCACCTCGCCGGTCACGATCACGCCGGGCAGCTTCGCAAGCGCGCGCACCTCGTCGCTCGGCGCGCGCCCGACAATGGTGAAGCGCGCCGCCGGGTGCTGCTGACGAATCAGCGGCAGGATGTCGGCGGCGAACCAGCTTACCGCGTCGATGTTCGGACGATAGTCCATCTGCCCGGTGAACACCGCCAGCGGCCCCTCGCCCGCATCAACCGCATCGAAGGCCAGCGCCGGATCGAACCGTTCGGTGTCGATGCCATTCTCGACCGCACGCACCTTGTCGGTTCCCAGCCCACTGCGCGCGCGAAACAGCGCCGCCTCCGCCTCGCTCACGAACAGGCTGGCATCGACGCGACGCGCCACCGCGGCCTCATAGCCGCCGAGTACCCGTGCCTCGCGCTGATGCACCCATTGCAACGGCTGGCGCCGGTCCTGTTCGGCATAAGTCGCGAATTTAGCCGAATCGACATCGACAAAATCCATCAGAACCGGCCCGCCGAAATCGGTGGGTAGATACTGCGCCATCTGGCCCGAAAAGCCGACGATATGGGTGATGGACCGCCCACGAACCAGCGCATCGACATGGTGCGCCAAAGCGGCATTCTTGAACAACCGGTTCGACACCGGCTCGCCGCGCAGTGCCGCCTGCACAAGCGCCACCGGGCGCGACACATTGCGCACTTCGATCGCCAAACTCTTGCAAAGCGGCGCCATCTTGTCGCGCGCGAGGGTCGCATCTTCCGCATGGTCGGCGAGCGCCGCGACATGCACCGGCGCCAGCTTCGCCAGCGCCTCGAACATATGCCAGCTGCGGATGCGGTCGCCGCGGTCGGGGGGCCAGGGCGCGCGGTGAACGAGGAACAGGATTTCGGGACTCACCCCGATCACCCCAATCCGCGCGCGATCAGCGGCCCAATCCGGTTCGCCGCCCACAGCGGCATTTTCTTCCACAGATCGACCTGCAACCGATATTTGGCGCTGTTCGGATTGGTATCGCGCGGCGTCTGACCCGGCGCCAGCCAGCGCGCATAGACGAGCGGCTGCGGCTCGAAGCCCCAGTTTTTCTTGTAGCTATAGGGTCCGGTGCCGACCTTCGACCGCCCGAAATTGAACCGCGTGCAGCCCTTGGTCCGCGCATGGCGCATCAGCGCGAAATACATCAGCTCATTGGCGCGCAGCCGCCGTGCATCGGCAATCCCGCCGCCCCAATAGGGCATCACCGTGCCGCGCCAATACAGGCTGAGAACGCTCGCGACGGGGCGCCCATCCTGCCGCACGGTCAAAATATCGGCATCGTCGCCGAACGCATCGAGCACCGCATCGAACAGCTTTTTGGGGAACACCGGCGTCCCCAGATTGCGGACGCTGGTCGCATAGACGCGATAATGGTCGCGCCGTTCTGACGCATCGCGGCCGATCGTCGCGGTCAAGCCGCTGTCCAGCACTTTGCGTACTTCGGCGCGCTGCTTGCGCGGGATCGCCAGCAGTTCGGCATCGTCGTCGCTGGCGAGATCGCGCGCAAAGCCAGCATAAACGCCTTCTTCGCGGCGCCAGCCGTCGCCATCGGGCTGCGGACCACCGCGCAGTTCGACCGACGGCACTCCGAGCGATTGCGCCATCGCCGCCGCGCCATCGGCTAATGTGGCCGCGACCGCCGGATCATTAGCCAAAATGCCGCCATCGACGGCAAACCCGCTGCCGACCAGCGCCTGTCCGAACAGCGGCGAGCGGACATGGTGGAGCGGCAACAGCCCGGTCAATATTCCACTCGCATCGCGCGCGGTGACCAGATGGCAAAGATGCCCCGTCGCCGCGGTGATCGCCTCGCACCACGCCCGGCTGTGAAAGGGCGTCGCGTCAGGATGCGCCGCGACATAGGCATCCCATGCCGCCGCGTCGGACAGCGGCGCGCCGGAAAATCCATCCATCACCGGAAAGGTCGGTGCATTCACGCCGCCGCGCGCCACGGCGCGGCGCGCTGCTGCTGCGCGGGGAGCAACGCATCGGCGCGGGTCCATTCGAAATCGGCGAGCAGTTTCTTCAGCTTGCCCGCCATGGCCGACAAGCCGCTGTAATGACGGATTTTCGATTTCAACGGTGCGTCGGCAACGCGCGGCTGGCCGGGGTCGATTTCCCACGGATGGAAATAGAGGATCGCCGGATGCCCCTCCTCGTTCATCCGCGCGATCGCCCAGCGCGTGAAGCCATAAGGCAGCATCCGCATAAAGCCGCCGCCGCCCGCCGCGAGCGTGCGCCCGGCAAAGCGCGCGGTCGTGACCGGCCATTCGACGAGGTCGCTGTCGGCCAGCGGCCGCCACGCATGGCGCGGGCTTTGCGGCCAGCCATAATGATCGTGGACGACCGGCGCGACGCTCGACGAATAGGCATAGCCCTGCTCGGCGAGCACCGCGTGTGCCCAAGGCGTGCGCGTATCGACCGAGAAGCTCGGCGCGCGATACCCACGCACCGCGACCCCGCCAAGATCCTCAAGGATCACGCGCGTCTTGACGAGGTCCGCAGCAAATTCGTCCGCGGTCATGTTGAACACGCGCTTATGGTCATAGCCATGGCTCGCAAGTTCATGTCCAGCCCCGACAATCCGCTTGATCAGCGCCGGATAGCGTTCGGCAACCCAGCCCAGCGTGAAGAACGTCCCCTTCGCTCCCGCATCGGCGAAAATCTGCAGCACCGCGTCGCAATTCGCCTCGACCCGGCACTCGAGCGTCGGCCAGTCGGCGCGGTCGATCGTGCGCTCAAAGGCGCCGACCTGGAACCAGTCCTCGACATCGACCGACAGGCCGTTCTGCATTGTTTCTCACCTTCATCGACCGGATAGCCGATTTCGCGTCCGCTGTCAGGCCGCCCAGGTCCGCGACGTCGCCGGGTTGGGCGCATTCTCGGGATCGCGCTCGACCCATTCGATCAGCAGGTCGAGTACGCGGCGCAGCGCAGCATCCTGTTCGACCAGCCGCGCCTCCAGCGACGCGATCTGGGCTTCGAGCGCCGCCAACTGTTCTGGATCGATCGCGGGTGCCGCCGGGGCACCGCCCTCCGCCGCGGCCATCCGCGCCAGAACCTCGTCGGCGCTCGGGTCGGGCGGGGTCAGCATGACCGCCTGCTCAGGCTCGGCAAAGGGCGGGCGCCCGTCGGCGGCGCGCTGTGGCCATTCGAGCGCAGTTTCGTTCGCCGCGGTCGGGGCCGCAAAGGGCGCCGGGTTCGGCGCTACCGCAGCGGCAGCCGCCGCCACGACTTCCTCGACCGGCAGCGGCGCCAGCGTCGACGCATCGATGCCGCGGTCGGCCTCGATCTCGGCGACCACCGAACGCACATTCTGCGCCGTGATCCGCGTCATCTGCTCGACCGCGCCGTACAGCAGCAAGCGGCTGACCAGCACGTTCAGCTTGCGCGGCACGCCTTCGCTGTAATCGAAAATTTCCTCGAACGCGTCGGAGCTGAAGCTCGGGTTGCCCGTCCAGCCGACCTTGCCCAGCCGGTGCAGGATATAAGGCTCGACCTCCTCGGGCTCCATCGGATCGAGATGATGCGTCGCGATCACCCGCTGGCGCAATTGCTCCAGCGTCGGCGAATGGAACAAAGTCTGGCGAAACTCGGGCTGGCCGAGCAGAAATATCTGCAGCAGCGAATGGCCGCCAAGCTGGAAGTTCGACAGCATCCGCAATTCTTCGAGCGCCGAAATCGCGAGATTCTGTCCCTCGTCGACGATCAGCAACGTCCGCTTCCCCGCCCTCGCCTGCTCCCGCAGATATTGCTCCATCGCGCGCAGCAGTTCGGCCTTGCTCTGCCCTTCCCACTCGATCCCGAACTGTTCGGCAACCAGGCGCAGCAGATCATCGCCCTCGACCTGCGTCGACACCAGCTTGACCGCGGTCAGCCGGTTGGGATCGATCGTGTTCATCAGATGCCCGACCAAGGTCGTCTTGCCTGCGCCGACATCGCCGGTGATGACGATGAAGCCCTCACCCTGCGCCAGCCCATAGCCGAGGTACGACATCGCCTTGCGGTGCGTGCCGCTTTCGAAATAGAAATTGGGGTCTGGCGTCAGCTGGAACGGACGCCCTGTGAAACCATAGAACTGATCGTACATCGCTAATATTCCCGTTGCCCAAAGGGTCCCACACGTCAGAAGTTGTAACGCAGTCCCACCAAAGCTGAACCAATAAGCTGGCTGTTAAAGCCGTCCTGATCAAAGGCATTCAGGCTGGCCGCCGCGGTCCCGGTCAGCCCACGCCAGAAGCGCCGCGCATAAGCCGCCGACAGCCCCGCCGACTGGACGTCGCTCGACCCCGGCGCGCCATTGTCGAAATAATTGACGTAGCCCGACAGGCTGATGTCCGAATCGACGTCGAGCTGGCGCCCCGCCGACAGGAACAGATAATAGCTCTCGTCCTTGATGCCGTTCAGGTTCGCGATCGGCGACAGCAGCGGCGCCAGCAGCTTGCGCTGGTCGTAACCGATCCCGACGCCGTAATTCCACCCGGCGTAGCGCGAGGCGATCGTCGCCTGCACGCCGCGGCTGCGATATTGCGCCGAGGTGGCGTTGCCGAGCTGGTTGTTCAGGCACCCGCCGCCCTGCTGTCCGAACACGCACGGATTGATCGTCCCGCCGATCGGGTTGCGCGTCGGGTCGAACTGCGTCGGCAGCGCGGCAAGCCCGCCCGACAGCCCGCGGCCCAGGCTCGACAGCCCGTCATAGACGCCGACCTGAAGCATCGTCGCATGGTCGGCGCGATAGGAAAAACTGCCGGTATAGATGGTGTCGCCATAACGGCGCCCGACCCGCGCCGTCGCCGACGTGCGGCGGCTCGGCTGCCACATCACCCCGGCGTCCCAGATCAGCCCGTCGGTGTCGAACGACAGCTGGCGCGGGGTCGATTTGTCAGTGACGAAACGCCCGTTCGCATCGCGTACCGGTACGCCACCCGCGTCAACGACCGGATTGCGCTGGCCGATTTCGATGTCCTCATACCCAACCCCGCCCAGCAGCGCGACGGTCGGCCCGATTGGCATCGTCACATCGGCGCGGGCATATTTGCCCACGAAACGCTGGTCGAGCTGGCTCGCATCCTCGCGTTCATAGCCGCCCGAAAGCTGCCAGCCGAACGGCAGGTCGCCGGGACGCGCGCCGACGCTGGCCCATGCGACATGGTTGGTCGAGCTGTCGAAAATATCCTGCGGCTGCGACCCCGGCGACAGGATCGCCAGTTCGTCGACATCGACCTTGGTATAGCCAAAGCGATAGCCAGCGCCGACATCGAGCCCGCCGATCCGGCGCGCAAAGGTCGGCCCCGCGTACACCGAGTAAAGTTTTGCAACATTGCTGGCGTCGCCGATAAAAAATCCGCTTTCGGCGCCCTGCCCGTCGGCGCGGGTGCGCGTCGCGAGCGCGCCGCCCTCAAGATTGAGACCGCGTGCGGCCTCGATCCGACCGCGAGCCAAGCCGCTGATCGTGCCTGAATCGCCCAGTCCGCCGTTCCATCCGAAACGATGTTCGTAACGCAACGTCGCGGCCAGTTCGGCGCGCGTCGTTACGATCGCAGCATCCACCCCGACCGCAACATTGGTGTAGGTCAGGACATCGCCGCCATTCTTCAGGTCGGCGGTCAGCACCTGGCCAACCTCCAGATAGGGGCTGACATCGACCTGCCGCTGGCTACGGCGGCCCTCGGCGCGCTTCGCCGCGCGGCCCGGTTCTGCCGCCGGAGCGCTCGTCGGCGCGTCGCTGGCGCCGGAAGCAGGATCGCCCGAAAATTGCGCATGCGCGCCCGTCGCGGTTCCCGCCAGCAGCAGCGCTGCAAGCGCGCCCGCGTGGCGCAAAGTGGTGGTGGTGCGCATCACGCGCCTCCTTGTCCGTAATAGGTGCCGAAGCGGCGGCCGCCCGGCGAATATTTCACGCCGTTGAGCAACAGCTGGATATGCGGACACGCGCCCATCAGGCCGATCGCGTCGCGCAGCGCGGATTCCAAAGTTTCGTCGGCGCGCACGACCATGATCGTCTGGCCGACATGCCCCGCCAGCACCGCGGCGGGCGACGCCGCCAGCACCGGCGGCGAATCGATGATCAGGATGCGCCCCGGCACGCCCTGTTCGAGCTGCGCCAGCAACGCATCGGTGCGCGCCGAAGCGAGCAGTTCGGTGTCGTGCATATGCCCCGTCCCCGCGGGCATGACCTTCAGCCCCGGAATGTCGGTCTGGATCAGGCAATCGCCCAGCGGCAGATGCGCATCGGCGAGCGCGTCCATCAGCCCCGGACCATCCTCCAGCCCCAGCGCTTCGAGCACGCTCGGCTTGGCGATGTCGGCGTCGATCAGCAGCACGTCATGGTCGGCCTCGACCGCCAGGCTGAGCGCCAGATTGACCGCGGAAAAGGTCTTGCCCTCACCCGGGTTCGCCGACGCAATCAACACGCGGTGACCGCGCGGCAGGATCGGGCGATTGCCGACGCCGCCGAAGTTGCGGATCAGCTCGCGCTTCACGATGCGATATTCTTCGGAAATTCCGGTGACTGGGGTACCCGGTACGATCATCCCGCGCGCCGCAAGCCGCGCGCGGTCGATCGTTCCCTGCCGCGCCGGAACAATCGCGGGGGCCGCCTTGGCAATCTCCTTGCGCGGCGAAGGCTTGGGCGTCGGCGCCTTTTCCACCGTCGGTGCGGCCTCGAAAACGGGTTCGGCGCTTTCCGGCGGCAGCACTTCGGCGACCGGCTCGACCTTGACCCTCTTCGCCTTTTTGGGCGGCTCGGGCGGCAGGCTCGACACGTCGATCGTCGGCGCATTGGCGGCGGGATCGAGGCCGAACATATCGGCCGCGCGTTCGAGGAGCGAGGGCGGGCGCTTGACTTTGCGTTGGTCGTTCATGTCATCGTCCCCCGTCACGCAACCATGCCGCGCTGGATGAATTCGGCGACCAGCAACAGGGCGTAAAGGCCGACCAACGCCCCCCCGCCGCTCGCCAGCCACACCAGCTTCTTGCGCCGCTCGACATGACGCTCGGGGGTCACCACTTCGGTGATCGACCCGATCACCGGCAATCCGCTGGCGCGCTCCAGCTTGGCCGCGGTGGCATAGCTGGCGCGGACCTGGCCAAGCCCGAACGCCGCGCCGACGCCGCCGCCGATCCCGGCCAGCAGGACGAGGGTTAGAAACAAAGGCCGGTTGGGCGCTGCGGGGCTGGTCGGCTTGGTCGGCGGATCGAGAAGTTCGATCTTGATCGCGTCGGTTTCGGTCTGCACGTCGCCGCGCATCCGCACCTGCTCGCGCTGGCCCAGCAGCTTATCATATTGTGCCTTGAACGCGGTATATTCGCCGTTGATCCGGTCATATTCGGCGGCGATGCCGGGGTTCTGGATCTGCTGCGACGTAATGCGTGCGATATCGCCGCTCAGCTGCGCCTTGCGCGCATTCAGCGCACTCACAGTCGCCTGCCGTTCGGCGCGCATCGCGGCGAGCGAGGCATAGGCCGGGTTCTGCGAATTGCCGCCGCCACCGCCGCCCGTTCCTTCGCGGTCGGCCATGGCTTTCAGCGAGGCGATCTGGCTTTTCAGCGCAATGACGTCGGGGTGCGCGTCGGTCAGCCCCCGCGAACGCATCGACGACAATTCATTCTGCGCCCCGGCCAGCTGCTGGCGCGCGACACCGCCGCCGACGCTGCCCATGCCGGGGACGTTGATCGTCGCGGGTGTCGAGGCAAGCTGGCCGTTTGCCGCTGCCAGCTGCGCCTGCGCCGCCACCAGCTGCGAATCGATCTGGCCGAGTTCGGCGCGCGCCGCCTCGACGCGCTGCGCGGGAGATCCGGCACCGCCGGGGATCAGCCCGATATTCTGCGCCTCGAACGCCGCGCGGCGGGCTTCGACTTCGCGCAGTGCCTTTTCGCGGTCGGCGATCTGCGCATCGAGGAATTTCAGCCCCTCGCGCGCATTCATCCGCCCGCCGCGCAGCTGATCGTCGCGAAACACGGTGATCAGGCTGTCGAGCACCCCCGACGCCAGCTTGGCATTGTCGGCGTCGGACAGGCTGCCAACCCCGACGCTTGAGGTGATTTCAAAGATATTGTCCTGCTGCGGAATGACCTTGATGCTCTTTTGCAGCATCGCAACCGCGCCGGCTTTCTCGCGCTCGCCCGCGCCTGCGGGCAGCAAGCCCGTGGTCGCCGCGACCTTTTCCAGGTTGCGCGCGCTGGTCAGCGTCTCGCGGATCTGGTCGATCTGCTGGCGGCCGCCATAAGCGCCGCCCTGCGCGTCGTCAGGCAGGATTTCGTTGACGTCGACGAGCAGCCGGGCGCGCGAATCATAGCGGTTGGGGATCGACGCGATCGCCAGCCAGCCGAGGATGCAGATGCCCCATGCCACCGCCAGCACGAGCCACCGGCGCGTCCAGACGCTGTGCAGCGCCACCCGGAATTCGTCGTAAAGGCTGTTCATCGGTTGCGATCAATCCTTGGGAGATGGGTCGGTTGGGTCGGGCGGTCTGGGTCAGAACATGCTTTCGGGGATGATGATGACATCGCCGGGCTGCAACCGCACATTGGCCTTGATATCGCCGCGCTTGATCAGGTCGTTCAGCCGCAGGCCAAATTCCTGCTGCTTGCCGCTGCCCTTGTCGAAACGGACGAGTCGTGCCTTGTTTCCAGCGGCATATTCGCCAAGGCCGCCGACTGCAATCATTGCGTCGAGCACGGTCATGTTGGCGCGGAAGGGAATCGATGCCGGTTTTTCTGTCGCGCCGACGACGCGCACCTGCTGCGAAAAGGTGCTGTTGAACGTCGTCACGATGACGCTGACGATCGGGTCGGTGATATATTGGCTTAGCTGCAGCTTGATGTCCTGCTGCAACATCGTCGGCGTCTTGCCGACCGCCGGCATGTCGGTGATCAGCGGGGTGGTGATCCGCCCGTCGGGCCGCACCTGCACCTTGCCGCCCAATTCGGGGTTGCGCCACACGAAGATCTGCAGCTCGTCGAGCGGGCCGATGATATATTCCTCGCCCGGACCCTCTTGATTCTGCACGAAATTCGCGCTGGGCAGCTGCGGCGCGCTGCTGCCGCCGCTCGCGCAGCCGGAAAGCGCGGTCGCCGCGATACCGGAAACGAGCGCGGCGCGGGCGACGCGAAGCGAGGGGAACGAAGCCATAATCAATCAACCTTTCGTGCCGCGGGCCGCCGCCGCGGCGCAAATCCCCGCGACGACCGTCATTGCGTCAGCTTCCGCTCTTGCGCGAAAAGGGTGAACATAGGGTTAGTATTGAGATAGGTTTGACTAGCACATCGGCAGAACTGTCCCGTTAAGGAACAAGTTTTGACAGATCAGATCAGCATTTCGCGCGCCGGTCCTTGCCCCAGAAAGGCCGCCGGGCTCGCGCTGGCACCATAAGCCCCCGCTTGAAAGATCGCGATCAGGTCGCCAACGTCGGCGCGCGGCAGCCCGACCTGGTCACCCAGCCGGTCGAGCGGGGTGCACAGGCATCCGACCACCGAAACGGTCTCGGTCGGCTCGCCACCAAAGGCGCTCGCGACCGCGATCGGATAATTGCGGCGGATCACCGTCCCGAAATTGCCGCTCGCTGCGAGCTGGTGATGCAGCCCGCCGTCGGTGACCAGAAACGTCTCGCCATGGCTCGTCTTGCGATCGACGATCCGGGTCAGATACACCCCCGCCTCGGCCACCAGCCAGCGTCCGAGTTCCATCGCAAAGCGGCTGCCGGCGAGCACCGCGGGCCGCGCCGCGAGCGTCTCGCCCAGCGCCGACCCGACTGCCGCCGCATCGACCGCGGTGTCGCCGGGAAAATAGGGAACCCCCATGCCGCCGCCCAGATTGACCAGCGGCGGCGTCGCGCCGATCTCCTCCGCCAGCCGCGCCGCGAGCGCGACCGTCTGCGCCTGCGTGTCGGCGATGGCGGCGGCGTCAAGCGCCTGCGATCCCGCGAAAATATGAAAGCCCTGCCAATCAGCGCCCGCCGCGATCAGGCGCCGGACCAGCACCGGAACCTCGGCAGCATCGACCCCGAACTGCTTGGCGCCGCCGCCCATCTTCATCCCCGATCCTTTGAGGTCGAAGTCGGGATTGACCCGCACCGCCAGCCGCGGCGTCACGCCGATCCGCGCCGCGATCGACAGCGCCCGCGCCGCCTCGCCCGCTGATTCCAGGTTGAGCGTTGCGCCCGCAACAATCGCCGCCTCCAGCTCGCGGTCGCGCTTGCCGGGTCCGGCAAAGCTGATGTCCGCTGCCGCCATGCCGCTATCGATCGCAGTTTTCAGCTCGCCCCCCGACGCCACGTCGAACCCGTCGACCAGCCGCGCCATAAAGGCGAGCAGCGGCGCATAGGGGTTCGCCTTCATCGCGAAATGGAGCTGCACTTCGGTCGGCATCGCGGCGCGCCATGCGGCGACCCGCGAGGTGAGCATCGCGCTGTCATAGACAAACAGCGGCGTATCGCCCGCCATATCGGCCAGCGTATCGGCGCGGTCGCCGCCGATCAGCAACATACCGTCGTCATCGGCCTCATAGCCCGGCGGAACGGGTCCGTGCGGCTTCATGCCGCCACCTTCTGCGCCCAATCGGCGGCAATCGCCACCCGGTCGAGCTTGCCGTTCGGGTTGCGCGGCAGCGCATCGCGCCATTCGATCACCTGCGGCTGCATGAAATTGGGCAGGTTCTGGCGCAGATAGGCGCTCAGCCCCGCCTCGTCGGCAACCCCGCCCTTGCCGCGCACGATCAGTATGATCGCCGCCCCCAGCCGCGCATCGGGCACCCCGAACGCGACCGCTTCAAAAATCAGCCCCGACGCCACCGCGACATCCTCGACCTCGGTCGGGCTCACCCGATTGCCCGCGGTCTTGATCATCGCATCGTCGCGCCCGACAAAATAGAGCAGGCCGTTGGCGTCGCGGCGCACCTTGTCGCCCGACCACACCGCCATCCCGCCATATTCCGACGCGCGCGGCGCCGGTCGGAACCGCTCCGCCGTCCGCTCTGCATCCTGCCAATAGCCCTGCGCGACCAGCGGCCCGCAATGCACCAGCTCGCCCGGCTCCTCATCGGCGGTGATCGTCCCGTCGGCGCGGCACACCAATATCTCGGCGTGCGGGATCGCACGGCCCATCGATGTCGGATGGTCGGCAACATATTTCGGTTCGAGATAAGTCGATCGAAACGCCTCGGTCAGCCCGTACATTGGGTAGATGTCTGCGTTCGGGAAAGTCGCCCGCATCGCGTCGATCAGCGACGGCGTCAGCGCCCCGCCGCTGTTGGTCAGCCGCCGCAAATGCGCCGCCGCCTCGACAGGCCAGTCGCTCTCGACCAGCTGCACCCACAGCGGCGGCACCCCCGCGAGCGTCGTCGCCCGGTGCCGCGCCACCGCCTTCACGACGTCACGCGGGGTCAGATAATCGAGCGGCGCTACCGCGGCGCCCGCGTACCATGACGACAGCAGCTGGTTCTGCCCATAATCAAAACTCAGCGGCAGCACCGCGAGCACCCGGTCTTCCGGCGTCAACCTCAGATAAGACGCAACACTCTCCGCCCCCAGCCACAAATTGGCATGGCTCAGCATTACGCCCTTCGGCCGCCCGGTCGACCCGCTGGTATAGAGGATCGCCGCCAGATCATCGGGATCAGCTGACGATGGCGGCAGCCACGCCCCGTCCGAATCGATCACCGCCTCGGCGACCGTCAAATCCTGCACCGCGCAATCCTCGGGCCGCCCGTCGCCCAGCATCTCCGCCCGCGCGCCATTGGTGAGCAGCAGCTTCGCCCCGCTGTCGGCCAGAATATGCGCGACCTGCGGCGCTTTCAGCAACGGATTGACCGGCACATGGATCAGCCCTGCGCGCGCCGCCGCCAGCGGCATCAGGCACGCTGCCCGTGTCTTCGCGCTCCAGCTTGCCACCCGCTCGCTCGGCCCGCCCGCCTGTTCCCGCAGCCACGCCGCCAACCGGCCGACACCCGCGTCGATTTCAGCAAAGGTCAGTACCGTTTCGCCGGTTAACAGCGCAGCCGCCTCCGGCGCGCCGCAGATGGCGAGATGGTCGATCGGCCGGGAAGATGGGTTTTCGGCTTTGGTCATCGGCTGTTAGGAGTGAAGTGATAGAGGGCGACACCATGCAAGGGAACGGTGAACATCACGCTAATGATCAGCGCTTGCCCGCGACAGCGCGCGCGGGCGCCTTCGCATCGCCCTTCGACCGCGCGGCATGGTTCGACCTGCTTGAAGCTTATGGCTTTGCCGGACAAGGCCGGATCGACGCGCATGGCCGCGCGGGCGAGGTCACGGCATGGTTGCCGCTACGCACCGAAAAGCCGGGCGATGTCGCGGGCCTCACCAACTGGTACAGCTTTGCTATCCGCCCGCTCTACACTGGCGATGGCGACCGCAGCGCCGCCCTGCGCGCGCTCTTCCACAATCTTCGCCGTTCCGCGGCGCACCTGATGCTGTACCCCGTCAGCGATCCCGACGATCTCATTGCCGCGCTCGGCGCCGCGGGCTGGTGGGTCAAAGCAACGCCTGCGGGCGACCGTCACTGGCTCGACCTTGGCGATATGGATCATGACGCCTGGTGGGCCAGCCGCCCCGGCGCGCTGCGCAGCACCGTCCAGCGCAAGGCGAAAAAAGGCGTCGTCGACATCCAGCTGCTCACCGAATTCGACGACGGCAGCTGGGCCGCCTACGAACAAATTTATGCCGCCAGCTGGAAACCCGAAGAAGGCCACCCCGCGCTGCTCCGCGCCTTTGCCGAAAGCGAAGGCGCCGGCGGCCGCCTGCGCATGGGCATCGCCCGCATCGACGGCATCCCCGTCGCCGCGCAATTTTGGACCGTCGAGGACGGTACCGCCTTCATCCACAAGCTCGCGCATGTCGAGGATAGCCTGAAAGCCTCCCCCGGCACGCTGCTCTCCGCCGCGCTGTTCCGCCACGTTATCGACATCGACAAGGTGAAGCGCGTCGATTTTGGTACCGGCAACGACGGCTACAAGCGCGACTGGATGAACCGCCACGACCCGCTGTGGCGGATCGAGGCTTTCAATCCGTCGCGCCCCGCGGCATGGGGACCGGCACTCAAGGCCTTTGCCCGTTCGCTGCTGAGGAAAGAAAAGTGACCGCACCCGATACCGTCGACGCCACCCTCCGCGCCCTGCTCGCCGACGTCCTTGGCCTCGGCGAAGACCGCGCCGCGGCGCTCACCGACGACAGCGGCCTGTTCGGCGCGCTGCCCGAATTCGACTCGATGGCGGTCGCGACGGTGCTGACCGAGATGGAAGACCGCCTCGGCATCCTCATCGACGATGACGAGATCGATGGCGAGATCTTTGAAACCTACGGCAATTTGCTCGCCTTCTCGTTGCGCAAGGTTAGCGAGTGATCGCCACAATCTACTTATTTTTGTTCCCCCGCGAAGGCGGGGGTCCATCACCGGTCGGCGCGATTTCGAACCGGCAGGTGATGGGTCCCCGCCTTCGCGGGGACACACAGCCTGCCTAAACGATGGCCGAACACACCCTCCGCATCACCCCCACCGGCCCCCCGCGCGCCACGGTCCTGTTCGTTCCCCCGCTGTTCGAAGAAACCAACCGCACCCGCCGCACGCTTGCTCTCGCGATGCGCGCGCTGGCGGCCGACGGTTTCGCCACATTGCTCCCCGACCTCCCCGGCCAGAACGAAAGCCTGGTTCCGCTCGAACAGGTCGATCTCGCCAGCTGGCAGACCGCGCTCGCCGACGCAGCTGCCACCATCGACGGCCCGCTGGTCATCGCGTCGCTCCGCGGCGGCGCGCTGCTCGACCACCACCCAAAAGCCGCCGCCTGGTGGCGCCTCGCCCCCGTCAGCGGCACCTCGCTGCTCCGCACCCTGATGCGCGCCCGCGTCGCCGCCGACCGCGAAGCCGGGGTAACGTCGTCACTCGACAGCCTGCAGGCCGAAGCCGCCGCTGCACCCCTTCTCCTCGCGGGCAACAAGCTCTCCCCCGCCATGATCTCTCAGCTCGGTACCGCCGAAACCCACCCCGTCGCCCCGCTCCGCACCGTCACCCTCGGCAGCGGCGCCGACGCCATCGCAGGAACCCCGCTGTGGCTGCGCGCCGAACCCGGCGAGGACGCCGCGATGGCCGACGCGATCGCCGCCGACATCGCCGCATGGAGCATAACATGCGGTATCAGCTAAGCTTCCCCTGCGAAGGCGCCACCCTCGCCGCAACGCTCGACGACGCGCCCGGCACCACCGGCCTGCTCATCGTGTCGGGCGGCAATGAAATCCGCAGCGGCGCGCATCGTGGCATGGCGGTGCTGGCGCAACGCATCGCCGACGCCGGTCACCCCGTGTTCCGCTTCGATCGCCGCGGCATCGGCGACAGCGAAGGCGACAATGGCGGCTACACCAGCAGCGCCCCCGACATCGCCGCCGCGATCACCGCCTTCCGCCGCGCCGCGCCGCAGCTCACCCGCATCATCGCCTTCGGCAATTGCGACGCCGCCAGCGCGCTTCTGCTCCACCAGCCGCTCGCGCTCGACGGCCTGATCCTCGCCAATCCCTGGACCTATGAAAACGACGACAGCGAAGAAACCGACGAACCCGCGCTGCCCCCCGCCGCAGCGATCCGCGCGCGCTATCTGTCGCGGCTGACCGAGCCCAAAAGCCTGCTCCGGCTGCTCAAGGGCGAGATCGACATCCGAAAACTCGCCCGCGGCCTGTCGGTGCTAAGCCGCCGCACCTCCCCCGCCGCGCCCGACAGCCTGCCCGCGCGCCTCAACGTCGCCCTCGCCAACCTGCCCTGCCCCGCCACGATCCTCCTCGCGACGGGTGACCGGACGGCGCAGGCGTTTGTGGAGAATTGTGATCCGGGCGCGGTGCCGGTCGAACGACTGGCAAGCGCGTCGCACAGCTTTGCCGGGGCTGACGGGGAGTGGCTGGCTGAGCGCGTTCTGGGATTGTTGACGCGACCACAATGATTCACCAAAGACCAAAGGTGGGTTTGGGGTGGATTTGAGACCATCCTCCATTTCCGTTCGTGTCGAGCGAAGTCGAGACACGCTTGGGAAGCACCAGCCTTCGCGTGTCTCGACTTCGCTCGACACGAACGGGATTATAAATTTGGTTTGACCATTGTCGCCGACGATACTGGCCACCGCTGCCGACAACTCACGCCTCCACCAACGCCTTATACTCCGCTTCAGCCAAAAACCGCTCGGCATCGAGCGCCGCCATGCAGCCCATGCCTGCCGCGGTGACCGCTTGGCGGTACACCTTGTCGGTCACGTCACCCGCCGCGAACACGCCCGGGATCGAGGTCAACGACGTCCCCGGCGTCACCGCCAGATACCCGTCCGCATCCAGCGGTAGTTTACCCTTGAACAGCTCGGTCGACGGATTGTGGCCGATCGCGACGAAGCCGCCATCGGTCGGCTCGTAGCTCGCTGCACCCGTCACCGTGTCGATCAGATCGACCCCGACCAGCCCCGAAACGCCCTCACCCGCAACAAACCGCTCGACCTTCTTGTTCCACAAGACCTTGATCTTGGGATTGGCGTGCAGCCGATCCTGCAAGATTTTTTCGGCGCGCAGATGGTCGCGGCGGTGGATCAGCGTCACATCGTCGCTATGGTTGGTCAGGTACAGCGCTTCCTCGACCGCGGTGTTGCCGCCGCCGATCACCACGACCTTCTTGCCGCGATGGAAGAAACCATCACAGGTCGCGCACGCCGACACCCCCTTGCCGCCCAGTTCCTGCTCGCCCGCCACGCCCAGCCATTTCGCCTGCGCCCCGGTCGCGATCACCAAAGTTTCGGCCATATAGACATCGCCGCCATCACCGGTGATCTTGAACGGGCGCTGCGAGAAATCGACATCGACGATCGTGTCCCAGATCATGCTGGTGCCAACATGCACCGCCTGCGCCGTCATCTGCTCCATCAGCCACGGCCCCTGCACCACCTCGGCAAAGCCAGGGTAGTTTTCGACGTCGGTGGTGATCGTCAGCTGGCCGCCGGGTTGCAACCCTTGCACGACGATCGGCATCATCCCCGCGCGCGCGGCATAAATGGCGGCCGACAGGCCCGCGGGGCCGGAGCCGAGGATGAGCATTTTGGTGTGGTGGGTAGCGGGCATGACGATCTTTCAAACGGCTGTGCGGACCCGCACAGATGGGTGTTGCCAACCGCGCTAGCAAGGGTCACCTTCCGCGCCAAGGGGAGTGTGATAAATGGCAAGCTGGTGGGAACGTCACGGGGTGCCGCGGCTGATCAAATGCGCCTGTTCGCAGGGGCAGATCATGAAGGTGCGCAGCAAGGTTGTGCCTCACGCTTCGGGCGACGTGCTCGAACTGGGCTGCGGCGGCGGCATCAACATGGAATTCTATAACCCGACACGAGTCACCAGCTTTACCGGACTCGATCCGTCGCCCGAATTGCTGGCAATGAGCCGCGCCGCGGCGCAGGCGCGCGGCATGACAGCCGATATTCAGGGCGGCGTCGGCGAAGCGATGCCGTTCGAAAGCGGACGTTTCGACACCGTCGTCACCACCTTCACCCTCTGCTCGGTCGCCGATCAGGCCGCGGTGCTCGCCGAAATCCGCCGCGTGCTGAAACCCGGCGGCACCGCGCTGTTCCTCGAACATGGCGCCGCCCCCGATGCCGGGGTCGCGAAATGGCAGCGGCGGATCGAGCCGGTGTGGAAACGCATCGGCGGCAATTGCCACCTGACCCGCCCGATTTCGGGCGCTTATGAACAGGCAGGCTTTGCCGTCGACCGACAGGCCGCCGCCTATATCCCCAAAACCCCACGCCCGTTCGGCTGGTACGAATATGGCGCAGCGCGGGCCGTCTGACACAGAGAGGTTTGCGAGATGATGCGATTCTGGCTGATCACCCTCACCGCGCTGGTCCTGTTCGCGCCGACCGCGGCCGAAGCGCGCAAGGTCGCGCTGGTCATCGGCAACAGCGACTATGCCAACACCAGCCGCCTCGCCAACCCGGTCAACGACATCAGGATCATCGCCGCCTCGGCGCGGCAGGCGGGCTTCGATGACGTGACGATTGCCGCCGACCTGTCGGTCAATGATTTCCAGAAAGCGATGCGCGATTTTCGCGCCAAGGCCGACGGCGCCGATGTCGCGATGGTCTATTTCGCCGGACACGGGATCGAGGCGCAGGGCAAGAACTGGCTGATCCCGACTGATGCGCAGCTCAAATCCGACCTCGACCTCCCTTATGAGGCGATCAACCTCGACCGGCTGATGGAATCGGTGTCGGGGGCGCAGATTCGCATGGTGGTGCTCGATTCGTGCCGCAACAATCCCTTCGGCCGCTCGTGGCGCTCGGGGACACGCGCGGTGGTCAACGGGTTGGCGGGGGTCGAGGCCGACGATGTCCTCGTCATCTTCGCCGCCGCGCCCGGGCAGACCGCCGCCGACGGCACCGCGGGCAATTCGCCCTTCGCGACCTCGCTCGCCAAACGCCTGCCGCAGCCCGATGTGCCGGTCCAGCTGCTCGGCGGCCTGATCCGCGACGATGTGCTCGCGGCGACGGGCGGCAGCCAGCGGCCGTTCGTCAGCGCCAGCATCACCGGCACCCCGGTCTATCTCGTCCCCCGCCCCACCCCGACCGCGGCGCCCGCTGCATCGGGCGACCGTAGCGGACTCGAGGAGCTGCTGTGGAAGGGCGCCATGGCCGAAAACAACGTCCGCGGTTTCAGCGCCTATCTCGCCGAGTTTCCGGCGGGCAAATATGCAGGCGAGGCAGGCGACAAGATCAGCCAGCTGCTCAAGAAACCCGCCGCCGCCGCATCGCCGATGACCACGTCGCCCGTGACCATGGTCGCGATGGGCGAACCAGCCGCGGCCGCCCGCCCCGCGGGACGCAAATTTACCCTGACCAACGTCCGCGTCGACTGCGTCAAACTCACCGGCCGCCTCGGCCTCGGCCTGCCCGACCAGCTGTTCCTGCGCTTCAACACCGGCCAGCGCTTTCCCGAGGGCAAGAGCGACATCTATTCGATCAAGAAGGGCGAAAGCTGGGCGGTGAACCAGAGCTTCGAGTTCGACCAGCCGGTCAGCCTGCAACTGCGCGAATTCGACGACATCGGCGGCAGCGACAATATCGGGACGATCGACCTTGGCGATACGCCGGGGACATTCACCCGGACGCTGGACGGCGATGCGAGCGATTACCGGGTGACCTATACGCTTGCGGTCGGCTGACAACCGACACCAGCCGTTCCCCGGCGCAAGCCGGGGCCCAGGGCGTTAGCAAGCAAGGATCGCGTGCGGACGCTCTGGGCCCCGGCTTTCGCCGGGGAACGTCACTCCTTCTCCCCCACCTCGACCAGCCCATGGCCGACGCTCACCCGCTCATCGAACACAAAACAGCTCCCCTGCCAACGGCTCTCGCTCGCGGGAACCTGCTCCAGATACGCCAGGATGCCGCCCTTGAGGTGCACAACATCCTCGACCCCCTCATGCCGCAGGAACGCGGTCGATTTTTCGCAGCGGATGCCGCCGGTGCAGAACATCGCGACGCGCTTGCCCGCAAACCGCTCCGCATTGGCGCGCCACCAGTCAGGGAATTCGCCAAAGCTTTTCGTCGCCGGATCGACCGCGCCGTCGAAGCTGCCATATCCCACCTCGAACCCGTTGCGCGTGTCGATCAGCACCGTGTCCGGATCGTCGACCAGCGCGTTCCAGTCGGCGGGATCGACATAGGGCGCGGCGTCGCGCGCCGGATCGAGCCCTGCGACCTTCAACGTCACGATTTCCTTCTTTAGTCGCACCTTCAGTCGCTGGAACGGCATCGCCGCCGCGGCCGAATATTTGACATCGAGTTCGGCGCAACCGGGCAGCGCGCGGATATGCGCGATCACCGCCGCAACGCCATCATCGCTCCCCGCGATCGTCCCGTTGACCCCCTCGCGAGCGAGCAACACCGTGCCCTTCACCCCCTGCGCGGCGCACAGGTCGATCAGCGGCGGGCGCAGCGCGGCGGGATCGTCGAACGGCGCGAAACGGTAAAGGGCGGCAACGGTGAAGATCATAGCGCCGCCGCCTTAGACAAAAGCAGCCGTCATTGCGAGGAGCCGAAGGCGACGCGGCAATCTCCAGCTTTCGGCCTTGGGCAAGGCCGACAGCTGGAGATTGCTTCGCTCCGCTCGCAATGACGAACCCTCTATCGGAAAGGATCCCCCCGCCCCGTTGCATAATGCGCCATCGCCATCGTGGTCCATTGCGCGTTCACCCGGATGCAGCTGGGAAAAACACTTGCGTCGGTGACCAGCACATTGGTCGTCCCATGCACCCGGCAGTCGAGATCGACGATTCCGTGCGAAGGATCCTCGTTGATCGCATTGCCGCCATGCGGGTGGCTGCTCGACAGCGTCACATCATCCTGTTCGCGAATCGCCGCGGCGAAAAACGCATCGACGTCCATGTCGGGCGTCACCACCTGCCCGCGCGCCAGCGCCGGATAACATTCGATCGCCCCCGCGGCGAAGTGCACCTTGGTCAGCGTCGCCATCGCATCGCGCAGCACCGGCAGGTCGTCGGTGGCATCCAGCTGGAACTGCAATTTGTCGTTCACCACCCGCCCGCGCCGGTCGGCGGGGAACAATATGCCCGCCGAATGGACCCGCCCGAAATTTTTCATCCGGTTCGCATGGTCGGCGAACCAGCCGGGCATCAGCGACGCCATCGACATCGGCGGCTGAAAATGGCTTTCGAGCAGATAATCGCCGACGTCGACATAGCTCGACATCTGATCCTCGTCCCACGCATCGCCGCCGACCCCGTCGGGCATCAGCGCGACGACTGGAGAGGCGACGTTGAGCGACACCTGGTAGCCGGTCCCCGATATGTCGCTGCGGTCGAGCAGCTTCGACGAGGCGATCGTCCCGCCCGCGACGACCACGCCGACGCGCGCGCGCACCATCACGCGCACGTCGCCGGGCAGCACCAGCACCACCGCCTCGGCCTCGCGCCGCCCGTCATAGGCGGTTTGCCAGACAATCTGCTCGGCCTTGGTATCGGGCAGGATGCGCGCGCCATAATCGCGGCACGCCGCGGGCAAATAGGTCTGCGCCACCCCCAGGCGGCGGCCATAGGGACAACCCGAATTGCAGTAACCGCAATAGGCACAGGCGTTGGGCGTGTTCGGCGGCCCGAAATTCTTGGCGAACCAGTCGGTGATCGCGCGCGCGTCGCGCGGCTTGCCCGACGCCGCCGCGTAAGCCTTCCACCCCTCAATCAGATGCGGCCCGTTGTGCCGGCCGCTGCGCGGTTCGATCGGCGCGATGCCCAGCTTCGCCTGCACCGCATCATAGCTTGCGTGAAACGCCGCCGCATCGATCGGCGCGCCGATGCTCGCCCATTTCGCCAACACATCCTTCGCGTCAGGGTGCGTCCGCCCCGCTTCATTGACGCGCAGGCAGATACCATTGTTGATCGTCGACGATCCGCCGACGCAGCGCCCCTGAAACACCACGAAATCGCGGTTGGTCGACGTCTGGAGCGCGCCATGCTTATACAGGCTCGCGATCATGTCGAGCTCGTGATGATGGATCTTGTGCGACGGGAAAAACGGCCCCGCCTCGACGATCAGCACCTTATAACCCTGCGCCGCGATATTATGCGCCGCCACCGCCCCGCCCGCGCCCGACCCGATCACCACGACATCATATTCGTCGCCGAGCGTCGCCGCATCGAGGATATGCGCCGGGTCAATCTCGCGCCCCGTGACGGGCGTGATCGGCATCTCGCCCGCACCGCGCACGCGGTGCTTGGGCAGCGTGAACCCGATCTGGCGGTGCACCGGGTTGGCGATATTGGCGTCCTGATCGCCCGGGACCAGTCCCGGCTGCCAATGCCCGTAATAGCACGCGTAAACGATGCCGCGCAGCCGCGCCATGTCCTGAAACAGGTCGATCTGGCTGTTCTGAAGGCGGCTTTTGAGCTTGGCCGCGCGCCCCGCGACATCATCCTCGGTGAAAAACGACCCGCCCAGCACGACCTCGGTCGCGGTCAGCGACAGGCGGATCTCGTCGAGCTTCGTTCCGCCGACCTTGGCGAACAATTCACAGATATTGTCGACCACCTGATCGGCGGTGATTGCCATGGTCGCGCCATGAAACAGCGCCTCGGTCAGCGCCTTCAGAAATTTGAGCTGCCCGAAATTAAACGGTGCCGTCATCGCCCTGCCCCCACATTGCCCTGCGCCAAAGATGGCGCGTTATAGCGGATCGAGGCAAGGCGTATTGTATGGAAGCGGCGGGATGCGGGTGGGAGCGGAGCAAGCCGATCCTCCCCATAACGGGGAGGGGGACCAGCGAAGCTGGTGGAGGGGCACAACCGGCTTGCCTTGCCGGTGAGGAAGTGGGCCTCCAGCGAAGAGGTCGCCCTGTCAGCTCAGCGCCGCATAAACCGCCTGCGCCCCTCCACCACCCTTCGGGGGGGCCCCCTCCCCCGCTGGGGGAGGATCGCTTGAGGCACTGCGGTTGTAAGTGACCTTCTACACCGCCTTCTTCGCCTGCCGGAACTTGTGCAGCAACGGCTCGGTATAACCCGACGGCTGCGTCACCCCGTCAAAGATCAGCGCCCGCGCCGCCTGATAGGCAATCCCGTCGGGGGTCAGCTTCTCGTACAACGGATCGGCCGCATTCTGCCCGTCGACCTTCGCCGCCATCCGCGCCAGCGCCGCATCGACCTGATCCGCCGAACACACCCTGTGCAGCAACCAGTTGGCCAGCGCCTGACTGGCGATCCGCAACGTCGCGCGGTCTTCCATCAGGCCGACGTCGTCGATATCAGGCACCTTCGAACAGCCGACGCCCTGATCGATCCATCGCACGACATAACCCAATATGCCCTGACAATTATTGTCGAGCTCGCGGGCAATTTCGGCGTCGCTCCAGTTGCGTCCCGTCGCGACCGGGATATTCAGCAACCGGTCCAGCGACGGTACCGCCTCGCCCGCGATCTCCTTTTGCCGCGCGAACACATCGACCTGATGATAATGCAGCGCGTGCAGCGTCGCGGCGGTCGGCGACGGCACCCACGCTGTGTTCGCGCCCGACTTGGGGTGGCCGATTTTCGCGTCCAGCATCGCGCGCATCAGGTCGGGCATTGCCCACATGCCCTTGCCGATCTGCGCCTTGCCCGACAGTCCGCAGGCGAGACCGATGCGGACATTGCGGTCTTCGTAGGACGCGATCCAGTCGCTCGCCTTCATCTCGCCCTTGGGGATCATCGGCCCCGCGCGCATCGAGGTGTGAATCTCGTCGCCGGTGCGGTCGAGGAAGCCGGTGTTGATGAACACGATGCGGTCCTTCACCGCATGGATGCACGCGGCGAGGTTCGCGCTGGTCCGGCGCTCCTCGTCCATCACCCCGACCTTCATCGTATGGCGGGGCAGGCTCAGCATATCCTCGACCGCATCGAACAACCGGTCGGTGAAGCCGCACTCCTCCGGCCCATGCTGCTTCGGCTTGACGATATAGATGCTGCCCGCGCGGCTGTTGGTCAGCGTGCCAAGGCCTTTGAGGTCGTGGAGCGCGCACAGCGCGGTGATCACCGCATCGCACAGCCCCTCGGGCGCTTCGCTGCCGTCGGGCAGACGGATCATCGGCGTCGTCATCAGATGGCCGACGTTGCGGACGAACATCACGCTGCGGCCGTGCAGCACGAACGGATCGCCCGACGGCGACGTCCATTCGCGGTCGGCCTCCATCGCGCGCGTCACCGTCCCGCCGCCCTTGGCAAAGCTTTCGGTCAGATCGCCGCGCATCAGGCCCAGCCAGTTGGTGTAACCGAGCGTCTTGTCCTCGCCGTCGACCGCGGCGACGCTGTCCTCCAGATCGATGATCGTGGTCAGCGCCGCTTCGAGAACGACGTCGGCGATCCCCGCTGGATCGGTCTTGCCAATCGCGCTCGCCGAATCGATCACCAGTTCGATGTGCAGGCCATGGTGGCGGAGCAATATGCCGCCGGGCTTGCTACCGACCCACTGCGCCGGATCGGCCAGCGTCAATTGGCCGCCCTGCCAGTCGGCCCAGCTTCCCGATGCCAGCGGCACCGCGTCGTCGAGGAACGCCTTGGCGCGCGCGATCACCGCGGCGCCGCGTGCCGCGTCATAGCTACCGGGCTTGGCGGGCGGCGCGTCGAGCGCGTCGGTGCCATAGAGCGCGTCGTACAAGCTGCCCCAGCGCGCGTTCGCGGCGTTGAGGGCAAAGCGCGCGTTGAGCGCGGGGACGACAAGCTGCGGCCCCGCCATCGTCGCGATTTCAGGATCGACATTCTGCGTGCCGACCGCAAAGGGCGCGGGTTCGGGAACCAGATAGCCGATTTCGCGCAGATACGCGTGATAGGCGGCGGCGTCATGCGCCTGTCCCGCCCGCGCTTCGTGCCAGGCATCGATCCTGGCCTGCAAATCCTCGCGCTTCGCCAGCAGCGCCGCATTCTCGGGCGCAAATTTGCCGAGCAAGACCGCAAAACCGGCCCAGAATTTAGCAGCACCAAGCCCCGTGCCGGGCAGCGCGCGGGCCTCGATGAAATCGGCCAAACGCGAATCGACGGACAAGCCGCTGCGGTCGAGAAATTCAGTCATGATAGCACCCTCTGGTCGGCGCGGCTGCGCCTGTGGACCCGGGGAGGAAAGGGCCGCCGCCCTATGCCGCGATTGTCCCGCAATGGCAATGGCGGCGATTTCACGCATAGGATTTCATGCGATCGGTTTCGATTCGACACTTGCCGGGACTGTCGGCATGTGCATTATGTTGCAATGCACAACGAAACCTCTCCTCTCCTCCCCCAGGCAAGCTCATGAACGAAACCCGGTTGACCCTGATGGAGGCGATCGCGCGCAAGCGCGTCGTGACCGCGCAATACAACGGCCAGCAGATGAAGCTGGCGCCGCACCAGATGTTCGAACGCCGCGGCGATCTGTTCGTCAGCGCGCTCAACCTCGACAAAAGCTGGCGCTCCGACGACGAGCGGCGGCTCGGGCATTTCAAGCTCGACGGGCTGGTCGAACCGGCGCTCATCGACGCAGAGTTCGACCCCCTGCCCTCGTTCGAGGCCGCCCCGCCGCAGAGCGACGACACTTTGCTTCTCGCGGTCTGACCGCGGCGCCATAACCGCGGGTGATGGTCGGCGGATGAATCCGCCCCGGCGGGGGTGGCAAGCGCCGCGCCGCTCGCTATAGCCGTGCGATGACTTCGCTTACGGCCACCGAAACCGCCACGCTCGAACGCGCTGCCGATGCGCCGATGCTGGCGCAGGTCGAACGCTGGGCCGCGGTCAACAGCGGCACCGGCAATCTCGCGGGGCTGAAAAATGTCGCGGGGCAGCTCGCCGACAGCTTTGCCGCACTGCCCGGCGCGGTGCGCCTCGTCGCCGCCGATCCGGTCGAAAGCGTGGATGCCGCGGGCCGGGTCAGCACCATCCAGCGCGGCGACCATCTCCATTTGCGGGTGCGCCCCGACGCGCCGGTCCAACTCCTGCTCACCGGGCATATGGACACGGTGTTCGCCGCCGACCATCCGTTCCAGAAGCTAACATGGCTCGAACCCGGCGTCCTCAACGGCCCCGGCACCGCCGATATGAAAGCGGGCATTTCGGTGATCCTCGCCGCGCTGACCGCGCTCGAAGCCTCGCCGTTCGCGACGCGCGTCGGCTATGACGTGATGATCAACAGCGACGAGGAAACCGGCAGCCACGCCTCGGCGCGGCTGATCGCGGAACTTGCCGCCGGGAAAACCGCCGCCTTGACCTACGAACCCGCGCTGCCCGACGGCACGCTGGCGGGGGCAAGGCCGGGTAGCGGCAACTTCAGTGTCATCATCCACGGCCGCGCGGCGCATGCCGGGCGAAACCCCGAAGAGGGCCGCAACGCCCTCGTCGCCGCAGCCGATCTCGCGGTGCGCCTGAATGTACTCAAATCACTGGAATTAAAAGTCAATCCAGCTCGAATCGACGGCGGCGGCCCGAATAACGTCGTCCCCGATCAGGCGATCCTGCGCGTCAACCTGCGCCCCGCGACCCCCGAAGCGATGATTGCCGCCGAAACCGCGCTACGTGACACCATCGCCAACATCCAGCGCGACCACGACGTCCATTGTCACCTCCACGGCGGCTTCAACCGCCCGCCCAAACCGCTCGATCCTGCGGCGACGCGCCTGTTCGAACTGGTCCGCGACTGCGGCGTCGCGCTCGGCCTGCCGCCGATCCGCTGGAACGCCACCGGCGGCGTCTGCGACGGCAACAATATCGCCGCCTGCGGCATCCCGGTCGTCGACACAATGGGGCCGCGCGGCGGTGCCATCCACTCTTCGGACGAATTTCTGATCGTCGACAGCCTTGCCGAACGGGCGCAGCTGTCGGCGCTCACCATGATACGCATAGCGGAACGGGGGACAGTGTGAATTACGTGATCCGGGCAGCCAAGCCGGGCGATTTGCAGAGCATTTACGAGATGGCGAAGCTGACCGGCGGCGGCTTCACCAACCTGCCCCCAGACAAAAAGGCGCTGCGCGCGAAGCTCGAACGCACCGAAGCGTCTTTCGCGAGCGACAAGGAATATCCCTCGGACGAGCTGTACCTGCTCGTGCTCGAAGACCTCGACAGCGGCGAAGTGCGCGGGACGTGCCAGGTGTTCGGGCAGGTCGGCCAGCGCTGGCCCTTTTACTCCTATCGCATCGGCACCGACAGCAAGCACAGCGAACAGCTCGGCCGCACCTTTCACGCCCAGATCCTGATGCTCAGCAACGACCTCAACGGGTCGAGCGAGGTCGGCGGCCTGTTCCTCCACCCCGCGGCGCGCGCCGGCGGGCTTGGGCTGCTGCTCGCGCGCTCGCGCTATCTGTTCATTGCGCGCCACCGGGCGCGCTTTGGCGACCGCATCCTCGCCGAGCTGCGCGGGGTGATCGACGAGGCGGGTGGATCGCCCTTCTGGGACGGGGTCGCGGGCAAGTTTTTCGGGATGAGTTTCCAGGAAGCCGATCAGTTCAACGCGGTCCACGGCAACCAGTTCATCGCCGACCTGATGCCCAAGCACCCCGTCTATATCGCGATGCTCAGCGAACATGCGCGCAGCGTCATCGGCGTCCCGCACCCCAGCGGCCGCGCCGCGATGCGGATGCTGGAGAATGAGAATTTCGCGTTCGAAAATTATGTCGATATCTTCGACGGCGGACCGACGATGACCGCGCGCACCGATCAGGTGGCGAGCGTTGCGGGCGCGAAGCATGTCGAGGTGTCGGCGATCACCGACACCGGCGACGACGCGCTGGTCGCCACCGGGCGGCTTGCCGATTTCCGCTGCTGTTTCGGCAAGGTCGGCGACGGATCGACGCTCGATAGTACGTCGGCAAAGTTGCTGGGAGTCGACGTCGGCAGCGAGATCAGCTGGATCGGGCGCTGACATGCTCACCGAAATCAACTTCGACGGGATCATCGGCCCCAGCCATAATTATGCGGGGCTCAGCCGCGGCAATATAGCGTCGGCGTCGAACGCCGGCGACGTGTCGCAGCCGCGTGCCGCAGCACTGCAGGGCATAGACAAGATGCGCCACAATCTGGCGCTAGGCCTGCAGCAAGGCTTCTTCATGCCGCTCGATCGCCCCGACGCGCCGTGGCTTGCAACGCTTGGCACGACGCTGGCCGATGCCGAAGGGCATCTGCGCACGCAGGCCTGGTCGGCCTCGTCGATGTGGGCCGCCAATGCCGCGACCGTCTCGCCCGCCCCCGACTCTGCCGACGGCAAATGCCATCTGACCGTCGCCAACCTTGTCACCATGCCCCACCGCAGCCACGAATGGCCGGGCACGCTGGCGCAGCTTCGCCTCGCTTTCGCGGACCCCGCCTTTGCCGTCCACGCGCCGATCCCCGCTCCGTTCGGCGATGAGGGCGCGGCAAACCATATGCGACTGTGCAGCGGGCATGACGGGCAAGGCGTTGAAATTTTCGTCTATGGCGTCGGCGGCGGCCGCTTTCCGGCGCGCCAACATCTCGACGCGTCGAAGGCGATCGCACGTCACCACCGGCTCGACCCGGCGCGCACCCTGTTCATCCGCCAGTCGGACACCGCGATTCAGGGCGGCGCGTTTCACAACGATGTCGTCGCGGTAGCGAACGAGCATGTGCTGTTTACCCACGAAACCGCGTTCGAGGATCGCGAAGCCGCGCATGCCGAAATCCGCGCCGCCTTTCCCGCGGTCGAGATCGTCGAGGTGCCCGCGAGCGCGGTCACCCTGCCCGACGCGATCAAATCCTATCTGTTCAACGCGCAGCTCGTCAGCCTGCCCGATAGCGGCGGGATGGGGCTGGTGCTGCCGACCGAGGCACAGGCGATCCCCGCGGTGTGGAACTGGCTGGAGGCGCATGTCGCGGGCAACGGCCCGATCCGCCGCCTGCTGCCGGTCAATGTCCGCCAGTCGATGGCCAACGGCGGCGGTCCCGCCTGTTTGCGCCTGCGGGTCGTTGCCGATCCCGCTACCGTCGATCCGCGGTTCATGGCGGACGACGCAAAGCTGGACCGGATTGCCGAAGTGGTAGGGACGCACTGGCCCGAAGCGATCGCGCCCGGCGACCTCGCGTCGGCTGCGCTGACCTCCGACGTGCGCAGCGCGCGCGCCGCGCTGCTCGAAGCGCTCGACCTTAGCGAACTGACCTAACTCATGAAAATGCGCGAATTGCTCGGCACGGCGCAGGTACCCGGCGGCGACGAGCTGCGGCTGTACCGGCGCGGCGATGATTTCATCATCGCGATCGACCGCAACGAATTGATGAGCAGCCGGATGAGCGGCTCCGAAGAAGCGCTGGCGGCGATGACGTGCGAGCGGCTCCGCAGCCCGAATGCGGCCAGCCTGCTGATCGGCGGTTACGGTATGGGGTTCACTCTACGCGCCGCGCTGGGGGTGCTCGGTCCCGACGCGAAGATTTCGGTGGCGGAGCTGGTACCGGGCATCATCGAGTGGGCGCGCGGTCCGATGGCGGAACTGGCGGCGGGCTGTCTCGACGATCCGCGGGTCCAACTGGTGCTCGGCGACGTCTCGAAAGCGATCGGCGCGGCGACGCGCCGCTACGATGCGATCCTGCTCGACGTCGACAATGGCCCCGACGGCCTGACGCGCGAGGCGAACGAAGGACTTTATTCCGCGGCCGGCCTTGCCACGGCCAAGGCGGCGCTGCGGCCCGGCGGAATATTGGCGATATGGTCCGCCGCCCCCGACGCCCGCTTCACCCGCCGATTGAGCGCAGCGGGGTTTCAGGTCGAAGAGGTCGGCGTGCGCGCCCGCAGCAACGGCAAAGGCCCGCGCCACGTGATCTGGTTCGCGCGGGCGGCCTGAGCCGAGGGTCGAAGCGATGCGCAACCATGTCATTGCAGGCGCTGCGGCACTGGCGTTGTCGCTGTCTGCCTGTGCCGGGGGCAAATTTCGGGCGGTTGCCGACACCCCGGTGCGTGTCGGCCCCGCTTACACCATCCGCGGTGCAACCTACGTCCCCGCCGCCGCGCCGACCTATGACGCGGTGGGTTATGCCAGCTGGTACGACAGCGAGTCGGGAAACCGCACCGCCAATGGCGAGCAATTTCGCCCCGGCTGGGTCACCGCCGCGCACACCACCCTGCCGCTGCCAACCTATGTCGAGGTGACCGCGCTCGACACCGGGCGGCGAATCATCGTGCGGGTCAACGACCGCGGCCCGTTCGCGCAGGGTCGGATCATCGACCTCTCGCGCGGCGCCGCGGAACAGCTGGGTATCAAGGCACAGGGTCACGCCGCGGTGCGCGTGCGGCGGGTCGAACCGTCGGAGAAGGACCACGAGCGGCTGCGCAAGGGCAACCCCGCCGCTTCACTCGAGCGTGTATCGGAACGCGAGTTGCAAAGGCTGCGGGCGCAGCTCTCCGCCGCCCCGCTCTAAGTCCCGATCGGCGACACCCGCGACGCCCCTTCCCTCTTTTGTCGGATTAACTTACAGTTTACCATAAGCTCGGCGCGGCAAATCTCGCTTTTGCGCCAGTGGCACGGCTCTTGCTGGATAAATGGTGATGTGGAAAAAAATCGGACGCCTGTTCGTCATCAAGACCCGCTTTGAAGCGTGCCTGATCATCTATGCGCTGGGCGTCGGAGCGATGGCGCGCGGTGCGGCCTATCTGCACGAATATCCAGGGCTGGGCGGTAAGCTGTTGCTGGTGGCGTGCAGCGGTTCGGTTTTCCTGGCGGGTGCCAAGATTTTCGACTGCCTGCGGTATGAGCAGGCGGAAGCGTCCGCGAAACAGCCAAGCTAGACCCCGCGAACCTTTCGCCTGTCACCGAAACATGCGACAGCGGAGACCATGAGCAGGATCAGCGGCCGACCGGCCATCAGCACCGAGCATGTCTATGGCCTGACGCTGCGCGTCGCGCGCTGGCGGACGGGTGCGGGCGGAACGCCGCTGTTGTTCCTGAATGGCATCGGCGCCGATATCGCCGCCGCCGCGCCGCTGCTTGCGCAAATTCACGACCGCGAAGTGTGGACGCTCGACATGCCCGGGGTCGGTGGATCGCCCGATGCGCTGATCCCCTATGTCGCACCGACGATTGCTGCCGTGGTGATGGAAATCGCGGACCGGTTTGGCCACCAGATCATCGACGTCGCCGGGTTCAGCTGGGGAGGCGCGTTGGCGCAGCAGATCGCCGTCCAGTTCCCCGGCCGCGTCCGCCGCCTTGTCCTGATGGCGACAACCCCGGTCATGGGTGCGCCCGGAATCGGCTGGGCCGCGATGTTCGACGACGACATGCAGGCGAGCGGGCTGAAAATTCAGACCGCCACCCCGCTCGGTATCGCCTATCAGACCGCGGCGATGGCTGGGTGGAGCAGCGCGGCCTATTTGCCGGGGCTGAAAAACCTGCCGACACTGGTGCTGACCGGCGAACGCGATGGCGTCATGCCCGCCTGTTACGGCCAGATGCTCGCTAGCCTCATCGACGGCGCGCTATTGGAGGTGGTGCCGGGATCGCACCTGTTCCCCTTCACCCATGCCGCTGCCGTTGCGGCGCGGATCAGCGCGTTTCTGGATCCGGCACCGGGGCAGCAAGCCGCCGCGTAAGGAAATCAGCGATCGCCGCCGCGGTCGCGTCGGGGTCTTCGTCCATCGGCAAATGCCCGATATTTTTGAGCAGCACGACTTCGGACCCGGATATCCGCTCGTGGAACGTCTGCGCAGCGCTCGGATTGATGATCCGGTCCTTGTCGCCGAACAGGATCAAGGTCGGCGCCTTGATATCGCCGACGCGCGCCGCCATCGCAGGCTCGCGGTCCATCCGCGCGCGCAGCACCGTCGCCTCGCGATTGCCGGGAACGCGCAGCAGCTCCCAATAGCGATCGACCGTCGCTTCATCGACGACGGCCTGCTTTTCGACCGAACCGCGCAGCGACTGTTCGACCAGCGCGCGCGGAGTGATCTGGGTCGCGAGCCAGCGTCCGGCGGGATATTTCAAGGTCCGAAAGCCGACGTTCGATTCGGGGGCTTTCTCGCCCTTGCGCAGCGGCATACCGCTTGCGTCGAGCAGCAGCAGCGCATCGACACGCCCCGGCTGCGCGAGCGCGTAGCGCCATGCCACCCAGCCGCCCATCGAATTGCCGCCGAGAATGAAATGGTCGAGGCCAAGCTTCGCGGCGACGACATCGACCGCCGCCGCCATGCCGTCGGCGCTGTAATCCTTGTCCGGCGTGCCGCCGGTCAGCCCGTGGCCGGGCAGGTCGAGCGTGACGATGCGATAGTCGGCACCCAGCCGCTGCACCAGCGGTTCCCAAGTGTGGAGGCTGCTGTTCGATCCGTGGAGCAGGATGATCGCGGGGCCGCTGCGCCTGCCCTGATCGCGGTAGTGGATGCGCTGTCCCGCCGGACCCGCCACAAAGGCGCCAGCGGGGCCGCTATATTTGGCGATCATCACGTCGCGATCGGTGTCCGACGTGCGCAGCGCGAGGAAGATCGCGAGGATCGTCACAAGCAACCCTAGTGGGATCAGTACCCGCTTGCGGCGGAACAACGGACGCCGCGGCGGCAGCGGTTCGAAATCGTCGTCGTCGATCGTATTGGCCATAACGCCCCCCTCAAGGCTGGCGCGACCCTAACGCACAGGCGCCGTCCGTCAATCCGGGGCTAGTCGTGAATTTTGCGACGAAATGTTTCTGGCAGGAAGAACAGCCCGATGACCAGCGTGATCACCGCGACGACGACCGGATACCACAGCCCATAATAGATATTGCCGGTCGCGGCGACCATCGCGAATGCCGTCGTCGGCAGGAACCCGCCGAACCAGCCGTTGCCGATATGATAGGGCAGCGACATCGCGGTGTAGCGGATGCGGCTGGGGAACAGTTCGACCAGCAGCGCGGCGATCGGCCCGTAAACCATCGTTACCAGCAGCACGAGGTAGAAGAGGATCGCGACGACAAGCGGTTTGTTGATCGCGTCGGGGTCGGCGGCGACAGGGTAGCCAGCGTTCGTCAACTCGCGCTGGATCGTGTCTATCATCGCTTGTGTTTCCATAGGCCCCGGCGCGCCGCCGAGGTGCGTCGTTGCGGCTTCCAGCACCACTCGCTCGCCGAACTTCACCTGCATCAGGTTAGAGCCTGCTGCCAATGGTTGATCCTCGGTCCGATACGGGACGCCGGCTTTGGCAAGGTAGGATTTGGCCACGTCGCAAGGTGTCGTGTCGAATTTATTCCGGCCGATGGGGTCGAACTGGAACGAACAATAGGTCGCGTCGGTGATTAAGGTCACCGGAGCACGAGCCTGCGCCTCTGCCAAGGCCGGATTTGCGGCACTGGTCAACATCTGGAACGCCGGAAAATAGGTCAGCGCCGCGAGCGCGCAACCCGTCAGGATGATCGGCTTGCGCCCGATCTTGTCGCTAAGCCAACCGAACAGAATGAAGAAGGGGGTGCCGAGCGCGAGCGCAATGGCGATCAATATGTTCGCGGTCGCGCCATCGACCTTCAGCGTCTTTTCGAGGAAGAAGAGCGCATAGAATTGGCCGGTGTACCAGACGACCGCCTGCCCCGCGACCGCGCCGAACAACGCGATAATCACCCATTTGAGGTTGCCCCAGCGGCCAAAGGCTTCGGTCAGCGGCGCCTTCGACGTCGTGCCCTCATCCTTCATTTTCTGAAAGACCGGGCTTTCATTGAGCTGCATACGGATCCACAGCGACACGCCGAGCAGGATGATCGAGATCAGGAAGGGGATGCGCCAGCCCCAATCGGCGAACGCCGCCTCGCCGATCAGGGTGCGGATGGTGATGACGACGCCTAGCGCCGCGAACAGCCCGAGCGTCGCGGTGGTCTGGATGAAGCTGGTGAACAAGCCGCGCTTTCCTTCGGGCGCATGTTCGGCGACGTAAGTCGCCGCCCCCCCATATTCGCCGCCGAGCGCGAGGCCTTGCAGCAGGCGCAAGACAACGAGCAGGATCGGTGCCGCGACCCCGATCGACGCATAGCTGGGCAGCACGCCGACGAGGAAGGTCGAGGCGCCCATCAGGCCCATGGTGACGAGGAAGGTATTCTTGCGTCCGACCAGATCGCCGATGCGCCCGAAGAAGATCGCCCCGAACGGCCGCACGGCAAAACCCGCGGCGAAGGCCGCGAGCGCAAAGATGAAGCCAGTGGTTTCGTTGACGCCGGAGAAAAATTGCGCCGAGATGACCGTCGCGAGCAGGCCGTAGAGGTAGAAATCATACCACTCGAACACGGTGCCGAGCGAGGAGGCGAGGATGACCTTGCGTTCGCTTTGGCGCGTGTCGATGGGTGATGTTACCCCTGCGTCCGTCATCCGCTGCCCCTTCGCTCTTGTTGAGCGACGGTAGCCGGTGTCGGCGCAGCGTCAATGGTTTCAACTCGTCATTGCGAGCGGAGCGAAGCAATCCAGAGCGGCTTATCGCGCCCTGGATTGCTTCGTCGCTACGCTCCTCGCAATGACGAGGGTTTTAGCGTCAGCCGACGCGCGTCACCGCACCCTTATGCGCGCCGACGCTCTTGTTGCGCGGGCGGAAGCGGCGCTTGCGCTGACCTTCGGCGCCCTCACCGGCGGCGGGAGCGTCACGGCGCGGACCGCGATCACCACGCGGCTGGCCACCGCTCGGCTGGCGGCGCGCATCCTGGCGCTGGCGGTTCGGGTCGCGGCCCTGGCTGCCGGTGTCGCGCGGACCCGCAACGGGCTTGGGCAGGTTGCGCACCAGCTCGTTGAAATTCTCGGGCAGCGGCATCGGTTCGGACTTGCTGCGCGTGACGCGCTCGATGTCCTTCATATACGGCCGCTCATCGGGAGCGATGAAGCTGATCGCCATGCCCTCGGCGCCGGCGCGCGCGGTGCGGCCGATACGGTGGACATATTGTTCGGGCACGTTCGGGATCTCGAAGTTGATGACGTGCGAGACGCCCGACACGTCAATGCCGCGCGCGGCAATATCGGTCGCGACGAGCAGCTTGATGTCGCCCGAGCGGAACGCCTGCAACGCGTGGGTGCGCTGCGACTGGCTCTTGTTGCCATGGATCGCCATCGCCTTGATCCCGGCGCCAGCCAGATGGCGCACAACGCGGTCGGCGCCATGCTTGGTGCGGGTGAAGATCAGCGCGCGGTCGATGTCCTGCGTCGCAACGACCGAGTGGAGCAGCGCCTGCTTTTCCTTCTGTTCGACGAAGGTCGCGAACTGGCGGATCTTTTCAACGGTCGTCGCCTGCGGAGTGACCGACACGGTGACGGGATCGTTAAGGAACTGCTCGGCCAGGCCGGCGATTTCCTTGGGCATTGTTGCCGAGAAGAACAGGTTCTGGCGGCGCGACGGCAACAACTTGGCGACGCGGCGCAGCGAATGGATGAAACCCATGTCCATCATCTGGTCGGCTTCGTCCAAAACGAAAATCTCGACATCGTCGAGGCGCAGCGCGCGCTGGTCGATCAGGTCGAGCAGGCGACCGGGGGTAGCGACGAGGATGTCGACGCCGCCCGACAGGTCACGGATCTGCTTGTTGATCGGCACGCCGCCGAACACGGTCGAGACAGACAGTTTGGTGAAGCGGCCATAGTCACGGCAGCTCTGCGCGATCTGCGCCGCGAGCTCGCGCGTCGGCGCAAGGACGAGCATCCGGCAACCGCGCGGGGTCGGGCGATGCGGATAGGTCAGAAGATGGTGAATCGACGGCAGCGAGAAACCGGCGGTCTTGCCGGTGCCGGTCTGCGCGATGCCGCACAGGTCGCGGCCCTTCATCAGCGGCGGGATCGCCTGCATCTGGATCGGGGTCGGGACGGTATAATCCTTGGCGGCAAGCGCGCGATTGATGTCGGCGTGCAGGCCAAAGTCGTTAAAAGTTGTCATAAATACTCACTATGAGCGACGCGCAGGCGCATCCGTTCGCGTCGAACGGACGGCGCACGGCCGCGGGTTCGAAACGACCCGCGTGAAAGGGTGCCTCTGGGGACAATAGCGCGGTTCCGGCTCGTCCCGCGCCTGAGATTGGGCGGGAAAATCACGCTGCCGGTGGCTGCGGCGGGTGGTCCCGCCATGCTGCGCTGCACAATATATGGCATAGAGATAGTGATTTGGCAAGCGTTTAGCGAATAATGATAAACAGCCCGACCGCGATCACCAGCAGCGCGAAGCCATGGCGCAGGAGCTTTGCGTTCTTCTCGATACGGCGAAGCAGCGGCATTGCGGCCAATGTGCCAAGCGCGCCGCCCACGACGAGCGCGCCAAACAGAGGCCAGAGCAGCTGCCCATGCAAGGCATAAGTCGCGCTGGTCGCGCCGCCAAACAAGGTTACCGACACGAGCGAGGATGCGGATGCGTTGGCGAGCGTCATGCCCGTCGCCGCCATGAGCCCGGGCGCGATCAGGAAGCCGCCGCCGATGCCGAAGAAGCCGGCAGCCAGACCAGCAACAAGCCCGACCGGCGCAAGCTTCCACACCATCGTCGGGGTCAGCCGGACCGCCGGGTCGCCCTCATTCTTGCGCGGGATGAGCATCGACAGCGCGATGGCGATCATGGCGACGCCGAACGCGCGGATCAGGAAATCGCCGTCGATATGCATCGCCAGCCGGGCGCCCACGACCGATCCGATCAACCCCGCGGTGGCAAACACGCTGGCGCACGGCCATTTGACCCGCCCAGCCTTCGCCTGCGCAACAAGTCCCGTGGCGGCGTTGACCGCGACCGCCGCGGCCGAGGTCGCGATCGCGGCGTGGGTATCGACCACTCCCACGACGTAGATCAGCCAAGGGGTTGCGAGCACCGATCCGCCGCCGCCGAACAACGTCAGCAGCAGCCCGATGAGAACGCCGCCAAGGGCCGCGAGGAGCAGCGTTTCCATCAGCGAAAGCTTGCCGACGAACGCATGTCAGAGCGCCGCGCGGCGGTTCCACGGCGCCAGCATCAGCAGCCGCGCCATGCCGCAAAAGCCGCTAATCCCCGCGAACAACAGCCCGGCGCCGACGAACGCCGACAGCCCGAACCAAGCAGGCGCGACAAAGGTGCCGAGCAAGGCGCCGATCAGGATCAGCGCGCCCGCTGCAATCTGGACCTGGCGCATGATTTCCAGCGGCGCCGATGCATCGGTCGCCACCGGCAAGCCCGCCTTTTTCCATGCGTCGAGACCGCCGTCGAGGACGAAAGCTTCGCCCGAAATGCGCGTCGCCAGTCGGTCACACGCGCCCGCGGTGCGCACGCCCGAACGGCAGGTGAAAATGACGGCGGCGGCAGGATCGATGCCGAGGTGCGCCTGTTCCCACCCCGACAGGGGGTGCGAGTGGGAGCCCGCGATGTGCGAGCGGGCAAATTCGTCGGCCTCGCGAATATCGACGAGGATGGCGCGGCCGCTGTCGAGCCGGGCGCGGACCTCGATCGGCGCGAGGCTGTTGATGGTGGCCGTCATGGTCATTTCCTCATGTCAGGGGGACAGAAAAGTTCGGCGAGCGTTTCGATCACATGCATCGCGGCGGGATCGTCGAGGCGGTAGAACACCGCCTGCCCCTCGCGCCGCGTCGCGACGATGCCTTCGCTGCGCAGCAGCGCGAGATGCTGTGACAGCGCCGATTGCGACAGGCTGACGTGCGACTGGATATCACGCACGGCCATTTCGCCGTCGGCCAGCTGGCACAGGATCATCAGCCGCTTCTCGTTGGCAAGGAGCCGCAAGAGCGTTGCGGCGCGTCCGGCGCTTTCTTCGAACAGGCGGAGGTCAAAGCGGGTCAGATCGAACATGGCGCCAATATATTAGTTGATTCTAATTTAGCAATCCCTAATATATATACAAAGGAGAATTCCCATGACCGCCGCTTCCCCTCTCCCCGACGTCGCCGGCTTTTTCGACGCCGCAACCAATACGATCAGCTATATCGTTGCCGATCCGGCCACCGGCACGGCGGCAATCGTCGATCCGGTGCTAGATTTCAGCCAGCGCGACGGTCGCACCTCGACCGCCGGGGCTGACCGTTTGCTCGCCGAGATCGCGGCGCGCGGGCTGCATCTTGCCTATGTGCTCGAAACCCACGCCCATGCCGACCATCTGACCGCGGCGCATCACATCCACGAACGCACCGGCGCACCGATTGTCATTGGCCGCCATATCGGCGATGTGCAGCGTATCTTTGCCCCCCTGTTCGCCGCGGACGACGTCACGCCCGATGGCAGCGCCTTTTCGCGGGTGGTCGACGAAGGCGACACGCTGCCGCTGGGCGAGCTGACGATCGGCGTCATCCACACGCCGGGCCACACCCCCGCCTGCGTAACTTACACGATCGGCGATGCCGCTTTTGTCGGCGATACGCTGTTCCAGCCCGATTACGGCACCGCGCGCGCCGACTTTCCCGGCGGCGACGCGGCGACGCTCTATCGGTCGATCCGCAAGATTTTCGCGCTGCCCGCGGACACGCGCGTCTTTACCTGTCACGATTATCCGACCCAGGATCGCAGCGAGCCCGAATGGGAATCGACCGTCGCCGAGCAGCGCGCCAGCAACGTCCATGTCCATGAGGGGGTCAGCGAAGCCGATTTCGTCGCGATGCGCAGCGCGCGCGACAAGGGTCTGGCGGCGCCGCAGCTGATTCTGCCGTCGTTGCAGGTCAACATTCGCGCCGGCGCGCTGCCGCCGATCGAAGCCGACGGACGCCGCTATCTGCGCATCCCGCTCGATACAATCTGATCGCCGCCATCGCGCTTGAGTCGCCCGCCGTGCTGCGCCAGGGTTATGCACAAAGCGGGAGAGCGGAGCATGACGGAAAAAATCATCGTTATCGACGAGGGGACGACCTCGACCCGGACGATGCTGTTTGCCGCCGATGGGGTGCCGCTCGGCAGCGCGCAGCGCGAGTTTCAGCAGCATTACCCCGGCCCTGGTCTGGTCGAACATGACGCGGCCGAAATCTGGGAGGCCACCCTTGCCTGCACGCGGGCGATGATCAAGAAAGCCGGGGGAGCGGGCAAGGTCGCGGCAATCGGAATTACGAACCAGCGCGAGACCGTCGTGTTCTGGGACCGCACGACCGGCGAACCGCTCGCGCCCGCGATCGTGTGGCAGGACCGGCGTACCGCCGCCGATTGCGCCGCGCTGAAGGACGCGGGGCATGAGGCGGTGGTGCAGGCGACCACCGGCCTGCTGCTGGATCCCTATTTTTCAGGGAGCAAGATCGGCTGGGCGCTGAAGCACTGGCCGCAACTGAAGGACGCTGGCGACCGGCTCGCGGTCGGGACGATCGAATCCTATCTGATTTTCCGGCTGACTGGCGGCGTGCATGTCAGCGATGCGACCAATGCGTCGCGGACCTTACTGATGGACATCAACGGCGCGGGCGGGTGGGACGCGGGGCTGTGTGACCTGCTGGGTGTGCCGATAGCGCTGCTGCCCGAGATTACTGGCTGCACGACCACCGTCGGCACGACCGATCCCGAGCTGTTCGGCGGCGCGATCGCCATCTGCGGCATGGCGGGCGACCAGCAGGCGGCGACGATCGGGCAAGCGTGCCTCGCACCCGGACAGACCAAGGCAACCTTTGGCACCGGCGCCTTCATCCTGTCGGCGAGTGGCACCGCGCGCCCATACTCGACCAATCGCCTGCTCGCGACGGTGCTGGTGCAGGAGGGCGAGGTGCGGTCCTATGCGCTCGAAGGATCGGTATTCGTCGCGGGCAGCCTGATCAAATGGCTGCGCGACGGGCTCGGCCTGCTCGCCAATGCGGGCGAGAGCGAAGGGCTGGCGCGTTCGGTCGCCGACAATGGAGGGGTCTATCTCGTCCCTGCCCTCACCGGGCTTGGCGCACCGCACTGGCGGCCTGACGCGCTTGCGGCGATCTCAGGCCTCAGCTTTGCCAGCACCAAGGCGCATGTGGCGCGCGCCGCATTGGAAGCGCAGGCCTATCAGGCGCACGACCTGAAATCGGCCTTTGCCGCCGATGGAGTCGATTGGGCGGATTTGCGCATCGATGGGGGCATGGCGGCGAACGACTGGATGGCGCAGGATCTGGCCGACATGCTGAACCTGACCGTCGAACGCCCCGATTTTGTCGAGAGCACGGCGCTCGGCGCCGCGATGCTCGCGGCGACCGGCGCGGGCCTCTACCCCGATCTGGCAAGCGCGGCGCAGGCGATGCGCGGCACGACAACGCGGTTCACGCCCGCGCTGGACACCGACAGACGCAAAACGCGCCTCGCCGGATGGCAAAGCGCGCTTGCAAAGGTTTTGAGCTGATTGCCGAATCCCCGCCTTCGCGGGGACAGGGCTTAGCGCTTGAGGGTGAGACCACCAAAGCGCTTGTTGAACTTGGCAACCTGGCCCGCAGCGTCGAGCATACGGCCATTGCCGCCGGTCCACGCAGGGTGCGCGGTGGGGTCGATTTCGAGCGTCATCGTGTCGCCCTCTTTGCCCCAGGTCGAGCGCGTCTGATATTCGGTACCATCGGTCATCTTGACCGTGATCATGTGGTACGCGGGGTGAATGTCTTGTTTCATGTCTTAAGCTCCTGTGCCGCTGGTTACCGACCAGCGTGCGCGAGTCTGTGCGTCCGGGGACGCGAAGGTGCGGCCCCTAACGGCGAATGCCCGATTTGGCAATAGTTAGTCCGCGGGCGGGTCGGCGATCATCGCCGTGAACTGGCATTCGGCCGCCAGTACGCCATCGAGCATCGCCTTGCCTTCGAAGCGGCAAACACTCCGCTTGGCCTGGATGATCGTCGCGTGCAGGTCGAGCAGGCAGCCGGGTTCGACCGGCTTTCTGAACTTCGCCCCGTCGATCGCCATGAAATAGACGAGCTTGCCGGTCCCGGCGAGGCCCATCGATTCGATCGCGAGGACGCCGGCGGCCTGCGCCAGCGCCTCGACGATCAATACGCCCGGCATGATCGGCCGACCGGGGAAGTGCCCTTGGAAAAAGGGCTCGTTCATCGTCACCGCCTTGATCGCGTGGATCGAGGTATCGGGGACGATCGACACAACGCGGTCGACGAGCAGCATCGGATAACGGTGCGGCAGCAGCGTCAGGATCCGGCGGATGTCCACCGGTCCCAATGCCCCTGCCGCTTTGTCCCCGTCGGTCACGATATTAGCGGGTCGTCGGTGCGGTGCCGGTCGGTGCCGGTGCGGCGGGCGTCGCGCCCGGCTGTGCGGCGCGGGCGGCGTCCATCAGCTGCTGGTTGCGCTGCTGAACCAGCTGGCCCGGCTGGTAACCGGCCGGAACCGCGGTCGACACGGTCGGCAGGATGCGGTTGAGTTCGGTGACCACGCTATCGGTGATATCGACGTTGTTCTCACGCGCCAGCACGGCATCGGGATTGAGCAGCAGGTCGATCTTTTTCGCGGTCATCGCGGCGCGGATCGCTTCGTTCATGCGAACGCTGATCTGGTCTTCGACATAAGCGATGGCGAGTTCGACGGGACGGCCGATCTGGCCAAGTTCGGTCTGCGCCGCCTGACGCTTGTTCTGAACCGCCTGGCCAGCCGCCTGCAGCGCAGCCTGGTTCTGCGGGGTCTTTTTCGATTCTTCGTTGTATTTGGCAATCAGGACGTTGATTTCGGCCTGCAGCGTCTGGCCGCGCGACTGCTGCTGGTCGATCTGCGCCTTGTAGGTCGTTTCGATCTGCTGCGAAGCCACGGTGAACGCGTTCGAGCGCGCGGCGGCAACGCGGACGTCGGCGACGGCAACAGCCTTGGCCTGCGCGGCGGCGGGGACGGCCATGATCGGCGAAACCGACAGCGTGGCGACGGTAAGCGCCGAAGCGATAAGAATGTTCTTCATTAGAATTGAGTTCCTACGTTGAATGAGAAGCGTTTGGTATCATCACCCTCTTCTTTGCGAAGGGCGTAAGCGAAGTCGATCCGGAAGGGACCGAAAGGCGAGTTCCAGTTGACCCCGGCGCCGATCGCAACGCGCGGCATCCAGCTGTCACCAAAGAAGCGTTCCTCGAACGGATCGAGGCGCGAGAAGCCGGTCGGACACGTCGTATATTGGCCAGTCCCGGTGGGGACGCCGCCCGTCGGCGTCGTCGTCGTTTCGCTGGCGAACTGACTGGTGCCTGTCGTCGCGTTGCGGCAAAGCGACTTGATGAGGCCGAAACCCGGCGCGGTCGCGTCCGTTTCCCTGAAATTGGCCAGCGTCGTCAGCGTCGGGCGCTTCACGCTGAACACCGAACCGACGTCGAGGAAAATCGACGGCCGCAGCCCCAGTTCCTTCGCCCCGGTACCGAGCGGGATGTCGAGTTCCAGTCGGCCCTGATAATAAGCGCGGCCGCCGAGTGCGTCGTCGATCTGACCGCGGTTGCCGTCCGTCTCGGTGACCACGACGGGGTTGGCTGGATCGGTGTTGTCGACCGAATAGCGAATCACGCGCGGACCGATGCCACGAATATCAAAGCCGCGCATTTGCGGTTCGCCAAGGAAGAAGCGGTCGGTCAGGCGCACTTTGTCGCTGCCCGGGCTCGGTGCGCTCCCGAAGGGATAGATATAGCCGCCTTCAGCCGAGATATTGAGGATGAAGCGGCTGCCGAGGTTGAAGTGCTTGGAGGCGTTCGCACGGGTGCGGACATATTTGACGCTGCCGCCGAGGCCGGCAAAATCCTGGCTGAGCGACAGTGACTGGCCGCGCGTCGGGCGGATGCGGTTGTCGCGATCGTCATAGGCCAGCGTGTAACCCACGAGCGAAGTTGTGCGGTTGCCGATCGCATCGCAAAGATAACGCCCGGCGACGAGCGGGTCGCACTGATTACCGAAGAAATAGGTACCGCGGTCGAGCGTCACATCGTCGAAGTTCAGGCTATAACGCCCAAAGAATGACATGAATTCGGTCAGCGGCACACCGGCGTTAAGCTGGAAGCCGGTGGTCACCTGCTGGAACGTCGTCTGGCGATCATTGTTGATGAAGTTGAACGAGTTCAAATCGCGGCGATAGACACTGCCGCCGACCGAGATATTGCGGTCGAACAGATAGGGTTCGGTAAAACCAAGCTCGACCGACTTCGAATAGCTCGAGTAATTGACCGACGCCTGGAGCTGTTGGCCAAGGCCGCGGAAGTTGCGCTGGCGGATCGATGCCTGGAGCAAGAAATTCTCGATCGACGAGAAGCCGGCCGACAACGACAGTTCGCCGGTCGGCTTTTCCTCGACATTGGTTTCGAGGATGATGCGGTCGGGCGCGCTGCCTTCCTTGCGCTCGATCTCCAGATTCTCCTGGAAATAACCGAGGCTGTTCAGGCGGTTCTCGGTGCGCTTGATACCGAAGCTGTTGAAGGCGTCGCCTTCGTTCAGGCGGAATTCGCGGCGCACGACCTTGTCGTGGGTCAGCGTGTTGCCGTTAACGTCGATGCGCTCGACATAGGTGCGCGGGCTTTCGGCGACGTTGAAGGTAATCTGCATCGTCCGCGTTTCGGGGTCGCGGCGGAATTCGGGATTGATGTCGGCAAAGGCATAACCGAACAGGCCGGCGGTTTCGCTGAGACTTTCGACCGTGTCCTCAACGAGCTTGGCGTCGTACCAATCGTCCTTCTTCATCGGCAGCAGCGTTTTCAGCATCTCGGGCTGGAAGTCGCGCAGCTCGCTCTTCACGTCGATGTCGCCGAATTTGTAGCGCTCGCCTTCCTCGACGACATAGGTGATGATGAAGTCCTGCTTGTTGCTGGTCAGCTCGGCGACCGCCGAAATGACGCGGAAATCGGCATAGCCGTTCTGCAGGTAAAAGAGGCGGAGCTTCTGCTGGTCATAGGCCAGGCGATCGGGGTCATAGCTGGTGTTCGATGACAGGATCGTCAGCAGGCCCGATTCCTTGGTCGCCATCTCGTCCTTGAGGTCGCCGTCGCTGAACTTCTCGTTGCCGAGAATGCTGATCTGGCGAACCTTCGACTTTGGCCCTTCGTTGATTTCGAACACGACGTCGACGCGGTTCTGATCGAGCGAAACCATCTTGGGCTCGACGGTCGCGGCGAAACGGCCCTGACGCTTGTACAGCTCGATGATGCGGGCAACGTCGGCGCGGACTTTGGAACGGGTAAAGATCTGGCGCGGGGCGAGCTTGATCTCTGGCCGGATCTTGTCTTCCTTCAGGCGCTTGTTGCCCTCCAGGATGACGCGGTTGATCACCGGGTTTTCGGTGACCTCGATCGTCAGCGCACCATTATTGTCGGTGATCTGGAAATCCTTGAACAGCTCGGTCGCAGCGAGGTCTTTCAGCGCCTGATCGAGCACCGCGCGGTCATAGGCCTGACCGACGCGCAGGCGCAGGTAGGACAGGATCGTTTGCGCTTCGAGCCGCTGGTTGCCGACGATGGTGATCGTCTGGACCGTCGTCGCGGCCGGGGTCGCTTCAGCAGCGGGCGCCGGGACGGTCGGCGGTGCAACTTGCTGCGCCATCACTGGCGCCGTGAGCATCGTTCCTGCCAAAAGGAAGGCCGACAGCTGTGTCCGCGCCGAGAGTTTGTGTGAAGCCACGCTGTTCATCCCGAAAAAATAACTCAAAAGCGACCAACCCGCCTGACCGCGGGCTCGCGCGCACTCCCTGCCCCAGACTCGCTAGCCAATCAAGCGCGCGATCCCGTCCCACAGGCCCAATGAGCCCAAATCGTTGAAAGTCACGACCAGCATCAGGGTGACGACCGCCGCAAAGCCGAATCGGAAGGCCCATTCCTGCACCTGCGGCGGCGCGGGGCGGCGCCGGATCGCTTCATAGGCGTAGAAAAGCAAATGACCACCATCGAGCATCGGCAATGGCAAGAGGTTGATGAACCCCAGATTGATGGAAATCAGGGCGATGAAGAATATCAGCGAGGAGATCCCCAGCGTCGCCGCCTGCCCCGAAATCTCGGCGATCTTGACCGGCCCGTTCATCTCCTTGATCGACCGGCGCCCGGTCAGAAACTGTGCCAGCACCTCGCCCGTCTGGCGGACGATCTGCCAAGTCTGGCGCAAGCCAACCGCTGGGGCTTCGAGCAGCGTCACCGGCTGCAACTGCACCGGCGGCGGCGCGAGCCCGATGATCGCACGTTCATATTCCTTGCCGAACGGATCTTTCTCTTTGACCAGCCGCGGGGTCAGCTCGACCATCCGCTCGCTGCCACCGCTGACGACGCGGACCTGCATCGCTTCGCCCGGGCGGTGCGCAACCGCCATCGGGATGTCGCCAAACACGGCAATCGGGCGGCCGTCGATTTCGACGATGCGATCGCCGGTGCGCAAACCTGCGGTCGCTGCGGCGGACCCTGCTTCGATCCCGCCTGCCACGGGCGGGGTCACCGGCGTGCCGCCGACCCAGGCAAAACCGGCGAGAATGAGGATCGCGAACAGGAAATTGGTGACCGGACCCGCCGCAACGATCAGCGACCGCTTCCACACCGGTTGGGCGGGGAAGGTGTGCGACTTCTGTTCGGCGGGGAGTTGCTGCCATTCAGCGTCGGGCTGGCTGACGGCGTCGCGGTCGCCGGCGAACTGAACATAACCGCCCAGCGGCAGCCAGCCGATCTTCCACTCGGTACCGCGCTTGTCGGTCCAACTGACGATCTTGCGCCCAAAACCGATCGAAAAGGTGTCGGACTTCACCCCGCACCAGCGGCCGACGATGTAATGACCATATTCATGGACGAAGACGAGCGGGCCGAGAACGGCCAGGAAAGCGAGGATCGTAAAAGCGAAACCGGGGGTCTCAAGCATGTTCAAACTGGTCCACAAAATGCTGGGCAGCCGCGCGGGATGCGGCATCGACGCTGAATATATCTTGAAGCGATGACGGGGCCGCAGGTTCCGCGGCGTCGATCACCCGGCGCACCGTATCGACGATCGCTGGGAAGGATATGCGCCTCGCCAGGAACGCCGCCACCGCCACTTCGTTCGCCGCGTTGAGCTGTGCCGGGCGGGCGCCGCCGGCGGCGATCGCGGCGCGGCAGAGCGCTGTCGCGGGGAAACGGACCTCGTCGGGCGCCTCGAAATCGAGCCGCGCGATGGTCGCCAGATCAAGCGGCGCGCACGGTGTCGCCATGCGTTGCGGCCAGGCGAGCGCGCTGGCGATCGGGATGCGCATGTCGGGCGAGCCGAGCTGCGCCAGGGTCGAGCAATCGATATATTCGACCAGGCTGTGGATCACCGATTGCGGGTGGACGAGGATTTCGATGCGGTCGAGCCCGACGGGGAAAAGATGATGTGCCTCAATCAGTTCGAGGCCTTTGTTCATCATCGTCGCCGAATCGACGCTGATCTTGGCGCCCATCGACCAGTTGGGGTGCGCCACCGCCTGCGCCGGGGTGACGCGCGCCATGTCGGCTGCGCTCATCGTGCGGAACGGGCCGCCGCTGGCGGTCAGGATGATGCGGCGGACTTGGTCGATACGGCCGCCCGCGAGGCATTGGAAGATCGCATTATGCTCGCTGTCGACCGGCAGGATCGTTGCGCCAGAGGTGCGGGCAACCGCGGTCATCAACTCGCCCGCCGAGACCAGTGATTCCTTGTTGGCGAGCGCGACGTCATATCCCGCCGCCAGCGCCGCCATCGTCGGCGCAAGGCCCGCGGTGCCGACGATCGCCGCCATCACCAGGTCGGTCGGACGCTGGGCGGCTTCGACCAGCGCATCGGCACCGGCGGCGGCTTCGATGCCGGTATCCGCCAGCGCGGCCTTCAGATCGCTGAGCCGCGCGGCGTCGGCGATCACCGCAACGTCGGGGCGAAATTCTCTCGCGAGCTTTGCCAGTTCGGCGACATCGCTGTTCGCGGTCAGCACCGTGACGCGCCACGCATCGCCGTCGCGCCGCACGAGGTCGAGGGTCGATTGCCCCACCGACCCCGTGGCGCCGAATAGCGAAAGGCGGCGCTGCGTCATATCAGCCCGCCATTCCAACGCTCAGCTGCCCAACATACGCCAGCGCACCCAGCAACAACGCCACCGGCAAGATGCCGTCGACGCGGTCGAACAGCCCGCCGTGACCGGGAATCAGCTTGCCCGAATCCTTGACCCCGGCGCGGCGCTTCATCCAGCTTTGCGCAAGGTCGCCCAGCTGCGCGAGCAGCCCCATGAACAGCCCGATCCACAGCGGTACACCGATGATCCCGGCGCGGTCGCCGATTGTCGCGCTGGCGATCAGCGCGGCGACCATGCCGCCGATCAGCCCCGACCAGGTTTTCGACGGGCTGATTCTGGGCGCAAGGCGCGCGCCGCCAAAGGCGCGGCCCGCAAAATAGGCACCGATGTCGGTCGCCCAGACCATGCCGAACACCCACAGCGCGGCGGTCATGCCGAGCTGGTCGCGGATGAACCACAGCCCCGCCATCGCGCCCAGCGTCAGGAGCGGCCCGAGGATATTCAGCATCGCCTTGGCGCCGCTGCTCAAGGTCATCGCGCGTACTAGCGCGAACCATTCGACCAGCATCAACGCGCCGCCGACCAGCAGTAACAGCCCGAACGCCAGCCCGCCGAACCACAAAGCGGTCCCCGCAATCGCGAACAGGATGATCGCCGACCCTGCGCGCACCATGAAGTCCGATTTCTTACCAGCGGCTGCCGTCGTCATTTTCTATAGTCCCCCGTAACGACGATCGCGGCGCGCAAAATGGTCGAGCGCCGCCTGCAAATCGGCCGGTTTGAAATCCGGCCACAAAATGTCAGTGAAGTAAAGTTCGGCATAGGCCGACTGCCACAGCAGGAAATTCGACAGCCGCACCTCGCCCGAGGTGCGGATGAGCAGGTCGAGCGGCGGCATGTCGGCGGTGTCGAGATGCGCCGCGATCGCCGCTTCGCTGATTTCACCCGCCGCCGCAGCGGCCTGCGCGGCGCGGACCAGTTCGTCCTGCGCGCCATAGTTAAGCGCGACCGCCAACGTCGTGCGCTTGTTGCCCGACGTGCGTTCGAGGGCATTTTCGATCAGCGCGACGACGTCGGGCGCGAGCGCGCGCCAGTTGCCGATGACTTTCAGCTTCACATCATTGGCGGCGAATTCTTCGAGGTCGGAGAGGATGAAGCGCTTCATCAACCCCATCAGGTCGTTGACCTCATCCTCGGGCCGTTTCCAGTTTTCGGACGAAAAGGCATAAAGCGTCATCGCCTCGATGCCGAGGTCGCCCGCCGCGCGGACGATCGTGCGCACCGCCTCGACCCCGGCTTTGTGACCGGCGATGCGGGGGAGCAGGCGTTTTTTGGCCCAGCGGCCATTGCCGTCCATGATGATGGCGACATGGCGCGCGCCGTGACTCATAGATCCTCCCCGGCACGGGGAGGGGGACCACCGAAGGTGGTGGAGGGGCACGTAAGGCCACACGCGGCGTATGGTAGAGGGTGCCCCTCCACCATGCTGCGCATGGTCCCCCTCCCCGTTCCGGGGAGGATCGCGGTGGCCGCACGCTCACGCATCGGCTTAGCCCAGGATTTCCTTTTCCTTCGCGGTCGCGGCGGCGTCGAGTTCGGCGATCGTCGCGTCGGTCAGTTTCTGCACCTCGGTCTCGTGGCGCTTGCGCTCGTCCTCGCTGATTTCTTTCTTGTTCTCGTCGGCCTTCAGATTGTCCATGCCATCGCGGCGGACGTTGCGCACCGCGATGCGCGCCGCCTCGGCATATTTGCCGGCCAGCTTCGACAGCTCCTTGCGGCGCTCCTGCGTCATTTCGGGGATCGGCAGGCGCAGCATCTGGCCGTCGACGATCGGGTTGAGGCCGAGGCCCGCCGAACGGATCGCCTTGTCGACCGGGCCGACGTTCGATTTGTCCCACACCTGCACCGTCAGCATCCGCGCTTCGGGCGCGCTGACCGACGCGACCTGGTTGAGCGGCATGTGGGCGCCATAGACCTCGACCGTCACCGGATCGAGCAGCGCGGTGTGTGCGCGGCCGGTACGCAGGCCCGAGAGGTCGCTCTTTAGCGCTTCGACCGCGCCGTGCATCCGGCGTTCCAGGTCGGCCTTGTCATATTTCGCCATCGTCTCTTCCTCTTCTATGCTTGGCGCGTTCAGGCGTTACCGGGGGCGTCGGCCACGACGGTGGAAACGCCCTCACCCGCGAGCACCCGGGCCAGATTGCCCGCTTCGCGAATGTTGAACACGACGATCGGGATATGGTTGTCGCGGCACAGCGCCACCGCGCTAGCGTCCATCACCTTCAGATTGTCGGCGAGCACCCGGTCATAGCTCAAAGTATCGTAACGGACCGCCGACTTATCCTTTTTGGGATCGGCGTTATACACGCCATCGACACTGGTACCTTTGAGCAGCGCGTCGCACTTCATCTCGGCAGCGCGCAGCGCGGCGCCGCTGTCGGTGGTAAAGTACGGCGCGCCGACGCCGGCGGCGAAGATTACGACGCGGCCCTTTTCCAGATGGCGTTCGGCGCGGCGGCGGATCACCGGCTCGCACACCTTGTCCATCTCGATCGCCGACTGGACGCGCGTTTCGACGCCGAGCTGTTCGAGCGCATTCTGCATCGCGAGCGCGTTCATCACGGTGGCGAGCATGCCCATATAGTCGGCCTGCGCGCGGTCCATGCCCTTGGCTGCGCCCGCCATGCCGCGGAAAATATTGCCGCCGCCAATGACGAGGCAGATTTCGAGCCCGCGCTCCTTGGCTTCCTTGACCTCGGCCGCCATGCTGGCGACGGTGTCAGGATCAATGCCGAAGGGGGTGGATCCCATCAGCGCTTCGCCCGACAATTTCAGCAAGATGCGTTTCATGCCGGCCAGTGCCATGATCGGGGGAACCTCTTTCAACCACTTGATAAGCGAATGGCGCGCACCCTAGTCAGAGTACGCGCCATTGCCAAGCGGACTGCCGCGCCTTGCGCGCAGCAACTCCGCGTTTTGTTTTAGACGCCAGCGACCGCTGCGACTTCCGCCGCGAAATCGCTTTCTTCCTTCTCGATGCCTTCGCCGAGCTGGAAGCGGGTGAAACCCTTGAGCGTGATCGTCGCGCCAACGTCCTTGCCGGCAGCGGCGACGACTTCGGCGACCGGGGTCTTGCCGTCCATCACGAACAGCTGCGACAGCAGCGCATTTTCCTTGCGGAACTTGGCGATGCCGCCGTCGACCATCTTGGCGGCGATGTCGGCGGGCTTGCCCGACTGAGCAGCCTTTTCCTCGGCGATCGCGCGTTCGCGGGCGATCAGATCGGCGTCGAGATCGTCGCCGTTCAGCGCCAGCGGGTTGGCGGCGGCGACGTGCATCGCCAGCTGCTTGCCCAGCGGTTCGAGCACATCGGCACCAGCGGTCGATTCGAGCGCGACGAGCACGCCAATCTTGCCCATGCCGGGGGCGGCGGCGTTGTGGACATAGGCGGTCACGACGCCCGAGTTCACCGACATGATCGCGCTGCGGCGCAGCGACTGGTTTTCACCGATCGTGGCGATATTCTGGGTCAGTGCTTCGGTGACGGTGCCGCCAGCCGGATAGGCGGCAGCGCCGAGCGCGTCGGCATCGGTGATGTTACCGGCCAGCGCGACCTGGGTCACGTCGCGGACGAAGCCCTGGAACTGTTCGTTCTTGGCAACGAAGTCGGTTTCGCTGTTCACTTCGACCATCGCGCCGCGGGTGCCATCGGTGGCGACACCAACCAGGCCTTCGGCAGCAACGCGGCCCGCCTTCTTGGCGGCGGCGGCGAGACCCTTGGTACGCAGCCAGTCGATCGATGCTTCGATGTCGCCGCCATTTTCGGCGAGCGCTTTCTTGCAATCCATCATGCCGGCGCCGGTGCGGTCGCGCAGTTCCTTGACGAGAGCGGCCGTAATTTCAGCCATGGGTGATCCTTTCCAAAGTGGAGCAATCCTGACGGGACTGCTGCGCCGCACGCGTGGCGGCGCGATAAGTCAAAACGATGACCGAGGGCGGCGGCTGCACAGTCGCAGCACGCCGCCCGGTCATGCAGGCGCGCTTAGGCGTCGCTCTGACGTTCGGTTTCGGCAGCGGCTTCGGCGGGGACCTGTTCGTCCTCGGTCACCGGCGCGGCTTCGACAGCCGGAGCGGCTTCGACAGCTTCGACAGCAACCGGAGCGGCCGCTTCTTCAACCAGCGCCGGTTCGGCGACGGGGTTCACCGCTGCGCCCAGATCTTCGCCGCGATCGGCGCGAGCCTGCTGGCCGCCACGCGTCGCGGCCTGAGCGATCGCATCGCAGTACAGGCGGATGGCGCGCGCGGCGTCATCATTGGCCGGAACCGGGAAGGCGATGCCGTCGGGCGAGACGTTCGAATCGAGGATCGCGACGACGGGGATGCCAAGGACGTTGGCTTCCTTGATCGCCAGCTCTTCCTTGTTCGCGTCGATCACGAACATCA